>JAEEGJ010012821.1_pt1 | contig 20587 bp, 17 predicted proteins | sample 8958761 | NCBI WGS metagenome assembly JAEEGJ01 (sample SAMN16246546, study PRJNA631951) | gut metagenome | biome: gut microbiome; feature: rumen; material: RS-attached | host: Bos | place: Iran: Karaj | collected 2018-10
TGGCAGAAAACATCAAATATCCCCAAGCAGCAAAGGATAAGAATATCTCAGGCCGCGTGTTTGTAAGTTTTGTTATCGAAAAAGACGGTAGCGTATCCAATGTGAAAGTTGTGCGCGGCATCGGCGGTGGCTGCGATGAAGAAGCAGCTCGAGTCATCAAAGAGATGCCAAAATGGAAGCCTGGCATGCAAAAAGGAAAACCTGTTCGCGTCAATTACATGATGCCGATTTTCTTCAAATTGGATGATGGTCAGCCGGCAAAATCCGTAAAAAAGGAGAAAGCAAATAATCCTGACATGACACCCGACAAAAACGGTGTCTATCAAATCGTAGAAGAGATGCCTAAATTTCCGGGGGGAGAAGATGCCTTAATGGACTATGTATCCAAAAATGTCGTTTATCCTAAAGAAGCTCAGGAAAAGGGAATCTCAGGCCGTGTGTTTGTCGGCTTTATTGTCGAGAAAGACGGCAGCGTTTCCGATGTGAAAGTACTGCGCGGCATTGGAGGCGGTTGTGATGAAGAAGCTGTTCGTGTCATCAGTGGTTTGCCGAAATGGAAACCTGGCAAACAAGAAGGCAAACCTGTAAGGGTAAGTTATCAAATGCCTATCAATTTCAAACTGCAATAAACATTTTTTGGTCTTGTAGGGCTGTCGTACCACGGCAGCCGCGGTGTGGCATTCGGGCCGAATGCAAGCCAGCGGCTGCCACGATATGACAGCCCTACAAACGTTTTTATCAATTGGCGCGTAGGTACAAAGCGGCGACTAGTTCATAAAGTTCAGCGGATTCTGCGTGAGGAAATCAATAATTCAGCCCAAAAGCCCAATGTGGAACCACATTGCCGTAGCCGTATTCGATATCATCCTTCACCACATAGCCTTTCTTGGCATCCGCAATCTGCCTTTTGCCTTTGCTTAAAATTGCACTATATGAGTGCAAATTTTTCAAAAAAATGCACTATATGAGTGCAAAAAATCACGAAAAATGCACTATTTGAGTGCAAATTCATTCCAAAATCAACTGTTCCCACTTGATCTTCGGCACTAACAGCATATTTCGTCGTTGTGTTTATCGGCGAATGAAACTAATTAAGCGAATTTTTGGATTGCTTCGCTACGCTCGCAATGACGCGAAGCGTGTCGGCGCAAAGCGACGACAAATTCATATAGTTCTGCGGGTTCTGCGTGAGGGAATTTACTCCAAAATCAACTGTTCCCACTTGGTTATCGGCACTAACTGCATATTTCGTCGTTGTGTTTATCGGCGAATGAAACTAATTAAGCGAATTTCTAGATTGCTTCGCTACGCTCGCAATGATGCGAAGCGTGTCGGCGCAAAGCGGCGACAAATTCATATAGTTCTGCGAGTTCTGCGTGAGGAAATTCACTCCAAAATCAACTGTTCCCACCGAATCTTCGGCACAAACTGCACGTCGTTTTCGTCACGGTAATACGCTAATTTATCGCTTGCATCCACAGGCTGCAATTTGATGGTTTCCTTGCCTTTGCCTATGGCCAAAATTAAAATTGGATCGTATGGTAAATTGAAAGCTTCAGTAACCTTCGCCTTGTTGAAAGCACCAATCATAATGCCGTTCAAGCCCATTTCGGTGGCTTTTAGTAACATGCTCTGCGCCGCAATGCCCAAGTCGATGTCAACAAACTTGTTTTCTGGGATGGTGATGCAAATGATGATGAAGGCCTCAGGCTCAGTGCCAGGGTAGGGGAGATGCAGTTCGGGTAAAAGTCCTCCCAGTTTCATGTTTTGTGTGATGTTTTCTGCTCCCGTTTCCTTGGTCACCAGTTTGAAACGAAGTACCTGCTGGTTTTTCGCTGAGGCGATTTTGGCGTTCACCGCCACGATGCGTTCCAGCATGTCGCGCTTTACCACAAAGCTTTGGTCGTAGCCACGATAACTGCGGTTTTTCTCCATTAAAGATTCCAATGAAGTGTGCTTCACTACGGTCTTCTTGGCACCCTTGCCAAAGACCTCTTCATAACGTTTTTCTAAGTATCCGTCGGCCATATTGTTGTTGATTGTTTATCGTTGAATTGTTGAATTGTTGGGTGGATTTCCTATGGTTGCTTCATAAATAAATTGAATTTCACAAATCTGATGAAGCTGCCATTAGCCATAGTCCCCAAACGCGAAATTAGAGAAAAAAACGACACAATTGCCCCTTTTTCCCTATTTTTGCACCCATGAAAAAGCGGTTGTTGCAAATCGGCTCCTTTTTGATGGCCCTTGCAGTGCTGTTCGTCTCGGTCGGATGGGACGTGAAGTTCCATTATTGCACTGAAGACCACCAGCTGACAGGTAGCTTCGTCGATGCGGCGGAGTCGTGCCTGCATTGCCTCGACCATGAGCATGGACTTGAAGCCCATCCTATGCAACAAGAACAAATTCATTTCGATGCCAAATGTTGTTGCGAAAGCTTTGAGAGCATTATCCAATTCACTGACAACTTTGTTTTTTCGCCTGAGAAACAGCTTATTATCAGTTTACAATCTTTTGTCCTGCCGCATCTTGATTTGAATGAAATCTTCGTTCAAGTGCGACAAATCTTTGACAATCATTCCCTGAGAAAGACACTCAAGTTTCTTTCTGGGCGAGAACGGATTGTGTACTTTTCTTCGCTGAAGCTTAATCCTTTGGTTTTCTGAGATTGTATGGGACGCCTCCAGTTCTATACCCTAATAAGATTCCCTTCGGGAAAGGAAATTCGTATATGCTATAAACGAGGCGGCTTATGGCGTTTACATTGAGCAAATCTTTTCTGCCGCCGCAAAACACGAATAACAAACTACTCCATTCCCACAGGGGATCTCCACAACAAACCCAATTTTAAATTTTGAATTTTAAATCTTAAATCCAATGAAAACCAAACAACTCACCCTAATCACCCTATTATTACTCGCCTTCGCCACGAGCGCATTTGCCCAAGGCTTCATCGAAGGCACTGTATATGAAGAAGCCGAAAATGGTCAACGCACACCGCTGCCTGGCGTGAACGTGTATTGGAAAATCGTCAACGAAGGCACCGTGACCGATGCCAACGGACACTATAAAATCCCGCTGCACGAGCGCATCGGCTGTCTCGTGTTCAGCTGCATCAGCTATGAAAACGACACAGTTCACCACATGGTGGAGCCTGCGCATTACGACCATGTCTTCAAGGCCATCCACATGCTCAACGAGGTGGAAGTCGCGGCGCGACAGAAAGCCTCATACATCAACCCCATCAAAGCTATGGCTGTGCAAGAAATCACCTCCGAGAACCTGAAGCGTGCAGCTTGCTGCACCCTCGCGGGCAGTTTCGAGAACAACGCTTCGGTCGATGTGGCCTACAGTGATGCAGTCACGGGTGCCAAACAAATCCAACTGCTCGGCTTGAGTGGTATATACACCCAGATGATGACCGAAATCATTCCCAATTTCCGTGGTCTGGCCTCGACTTTCGGCTTGAACTATGTGCCTGGCACTTGGATGAATGGCATTCAGGTATCCAAAGGAACTTCCTCAGTCAGAAATGGTTATGAGTCTATCACGGGACAAATTAATGTGGACTACAAGGAGCCTCTGCCCAACAAGGGTGAGAAAGTGTTTTTCAACCTTTATGCCAATACTATGGCTATGACGGACTTTAACTTCAACGTCCGCACCAAGGTGGGAAAACAAGATGGTATTATGCTCTTTGGCCATATGAGCCACAACTTTATGAAGATGGACGGCAATAGCGACTCTTTTATGGACGACCCTATGACCACGCAATATAATGTTTTCCTGCGTTATAACCATCCTCACACAGGACGTTTCGGGTGTAAGTTGGGCATTAAAGCGTTGAAAGAGAACCGTCTCGGCGGACAGATGGACTTCGACCCAAAACATCGTCTTGATGAAGGCTATAACCAGTATGGCATCAATATCAATACCGAACGTTACGAGGCTTTTGCCAAGGGTGGCTACCACTTCGATCGCAAAGACACCAGCCTCGGAATGCAACATCAAGTGACATACCACAAAGTGAACTCCTATTACGGCCTCACCGACTACAATGCCAACCAACTCTCTTATTACGGTAACCTGTTGTTCGACTCCTATCTCTTCAACGACCAACACTCGTATTCTATAGGTGCCAGCTATACCTATGATAAGTACGATGAACATCTGGAAGACAGTACTTTACAACGCACAGAACAAGTCCCAGGTGCTTTTGTTGAATATGCTTTCAACGACGACCACCACTGGAATATCATTGCAGGTTTCCGCGCCGACTACAACACCTACTATAAAAAGATGCTCTACACGCCTCGTTTACATGTGCGCTTCAAGACCCATGATGACTTTGCGCTGCGCCTTTCGGCTGGCAAGGGCTATCGTTCGCCTAACGTCTTGGCGGAAAATTCCACTATGCTGGCCTCATCGCGTGTCATCAGTTTTCTGGACACACCCAAAATGGAGGACGCTTGGAATTATGGCATTAATTTGACCAAAGACTTCCATATGGGTTGGCGCGAACTCATCCTTCAGGTGGATTTCTACCGCACCGATTTCATCAACCAAATCGTCCTCGACCGCGATGCCGATGCCCACCAAATACGCATCTACAACCTCAACGGCAAGTCGTATTCCAACAGCGCCCAAATCGAGGCCAACTGCGAGATCTTCAAGGACTTCGACCTGACTTTGGCCTTCCGCTACAACGATGTGAAGATGACCATCAACGACACGCTACGTGAGAAACCTTTCGTCAACCGCTATAAGGGTTTGGTCACAATGTCATATGCACCAGGCACTTGGCAGTTCGACTTCACGACGCAGTTCAACGGCGACAGCCGCGTGCCCGACCTGAGTGGCAACACCACCGCTGTGGCCCACCATCAGGACATCCGTCGTTCGCCATTCTATGTCATTATGAATGCGCAGATTATGAAAAAGTTAGGTGAACATTGGGAACTTTATATCGGTGGAGAGAACCTGACCAACTACAAACAACAATACCCCATCATCTCGGCTGAAAACCCGACAAGCAAAGATTTTGATGCTTCTATGGTTTGGGGGCCATTGTCAGGCGTGCGTGCTTACGTTGGTGTAAGGTTTCAGGTGAAGTGATTGTTTCACGTGGAAAATGAACGAGAAAAAAGTGTATTTTTGCAGCCTAAAATCAGAGAATATGAAAAGAGTCCTTTTCTTATTTGCCGTGTCATTGATGTTTGTCGCTTGCGGTCAGAAAGAGAAAAAAGAGCAAGTGCAACCTACAGATAAAGAAGTATTTGTGCCACAAGGTGTGCCCGTTGCTCCGATGCAACAGGTGCAAATTCAAAACAAAGACGGGGTTGATCAAACCGCAGCAAATAACCCAAATGGTCCTGTTTTGAAGTTAGAAGAAGGCAAGCCACTTGATTTCAGCCAATTGCAAGGAGGAAATATGTCGGTAGGAAATCAAGTAGCTGCACAGATAGATTCCATCCGATATAAAGCAGAGCATGGTGATGCCAAGTTCCAATATGCATTCGGTGTTTGTTACGAGAAGGGGTGGGGAGTGGAACAGGATATGAAAGAGGCTTTGTTATGGTATAAAAAAGCAGCGGCACAAAATAACGGTCCGGCCTACAATTCAGTCGGTAATTTCTATCGGTTGGGTATTGGCGTCAAGGCTGACCCCAAGCAGGCATTTGAATGGTACCAAAAAGGAGCCGCTACGAGAGATGACCAGGCTATGCTGAACCTTGGCAATTGCTATTTCTATGGCATTGGCGTAGAAAAAGACGAGAAAAACGCTGTCAAATGGTGGAAAGATGCTGCTAATGTTGGCAATGTTTATGCGATTTCACAGATGGGTGACTGTTACTATTATGGTATTGGTACAGAGAAAGATATGGCCAAAGCCGTGGATTATCTCACCCAAGCCGCCGACCATAATATCGCCAATGCCCAATACCGTCTTGGTGTATTGTATTACAATGGAGACGGCGTGGCGCAAGATCAATCTTATGCAAAGCTTCTTATGCGCAAGGCCAGTGATGGAGGTATGAAAGAAGCTCAGGAGTTTTTGGATAAAAACTTCGAAAAATAAACGAAAAAGCCGTCATTGACGGCTTTTTCTGTTACCCATCATAGCTCTTACACCTATGCTTTTGTCAACGCCGCAGCACCAAGGATGGCTGCGTCATTGTCGGGCAGTTCGGAAACGCGAACGTCAACGCTGCCATCGTAAACGAAGCACAGATGCTTCTTGAACGACTCGCGGGCAGGTTTCAGCAACACTTCGCCGGCCTTCACGGGACCGCCCATCAGGAAGATGGCTTCGGGACCGCTGAAGGCCACGGCATTGGCCATGGCAATGCCCAGCCAATAGCCCGTCTTTTCAAATACCTTGATGGCCAAAGGGTCGCCATATTTGGCAGCATCACCCACCATCTTGCTCGTCAACTCCTCGGGCGGCACTTGTGATAGCGCGCCGACATAATCGGGGGTGCCTTGCATCATCTCGAGTGCGGTGCGGCGGATGCCTGTAGCGGAGGTATAGGTCTCCAGACAGCCTTTGCGTCCACAGCCGCAAGGACGGCCATCGGGGATGAGGATGGCGTGGCCGAGTTCACCAGCACCGCCCGTCTTACCGTGTACCAGCTTGCCGTCAACGACAATGCCGCTACCCACACCTGTGCCGAGAGTGAACATCACGAAATGCTTCATGCCTTTGGCACCGCCGTAGACGTGTTCGCCGTAAGCCGCGGCATTGGCGTCGTTCGAGACGACGACAGGCACATCGATATGCGAGTGGAATGCCGAGCCAGGATTGACGATACCCTTGAAGTTAAGGTTGGTGGCATTCTCGATGCAGCCTGTATAGTAGTTGCCTGCCGGTGCCGCAATGCCGATACCGTCGATGGCGTCAACGTGATTCTCGGCCATCAAGTATTTGATTTGTTCGCAGATGTCCGCCACATAAAGGGAGGCATCGAAATATTTGTTGGTGGGAAGGTTTTTCTTAGTTATGCAGCGACCGTCGTCGCGCACCAGTCCAATGTCGGTGTTGGTGCCGCCAATGTCGATTCCTATGGAATAAGTGTTCATGGAATAAATGATTTTTGAAGGTGCTAAAATACGCAAAATTGGTTTACAATTGAGAAAAAAAGACTGCAATGAGAAAAATCTACATAAAAATGTTACTTTTGTAGGTCTAAAACTAGTCATTATGAAGAAGTGTTTTCCGTTTCTTATGGCATTGATTCTATTGGCCTCATGTAATAATAAAGAAATTGATTTAACGACTACATTTGAAAAGTCAAACTATTTGGAAACAGATAGTTATGATGGTACTATCGCTTACGCGAAACTATTGGCCAAACAATTCAAGGAAGTGCATTACCAAAACATTGGAACTACTGCAATGGGGCGCGACATTCCTTTATTGATTATTGATGAGAACGGCTATACCCAACCGAAGAGAATCCGCAAGAGTGGAAAAAACATCATTTTTGTCCAATCGTGTATCCATCCAGGTGAACCCAATGGTAAGGATGCTATGTTTCTACTTATTCGCAATATGTTGAAAGACGGCTATAATGCTGATTTATTGAAGGACTTTTCTTTTATTTTCATCCCCGTATTAAGTCCTGACGGTTTGGCTAACTTCTCCCCTTACAACCGTATCAACCAAAACGGTCCAAAGCAAATGGGTTGGCGTGTGAATGCGCAAGGTCTGAATCTCAACCGGGATTTCACTAAACTCGAAACACCTGAAATACGTGCTTTCACTTCTCTTTTCAATCAATGGGAACCAGATTTGTTTTTCGATACTCACGCCACTGATGGTGCTGATTACCAATATGTCACTACTTATTCAATTGAAAACTTCGGCAATTATGATGAAGGCATTACCCGATGGCTGAGCGAGGTTTGGGAGCCAAAAATTAAAGTGGCAATGCTCAAACAAAACATACCTATCACGCGCTACATTGAGTTTCAGCCTTGGGGCGACCCGACAGCTTCGCTATATGATGAGAGCTTTTCGGCTATGTTTTCACAAGCCTATACCACAGCACGTAATTGTCCCGGCATTTTGCTTGAGACCCATATGCTGAAACCTTACAAAGACAGAGTGCTTTCCACTTATCATATGATCGTTGAGACACTGAGAATTATTCATGGTGATAAGGAAAACTTCAATAATACCTTAGTTCAGGCCAAGAAAAACGATTTAAAGCTCAAGAAATTGCCAATCAATATGCAGCCCGAGCTGAATGATACTATTTGGGAAGATTTCTTAGGCTATCATTTCGATGCGGTTCATAGCGACATCACAGGTGGTTGGTATTATGCCTATGACACGACATTCCCCGAGACTCGCAAGGTTCGTCGGGTGTTTTCCACTCGTCCTGAAAAGACCTTGTCGATTCCCAAGGAATACATCATCCCAGCGCAATATGGAGAAGTCATCGACATCGTCAAGGCGCATGGCTTTGAGATGAATCTCTTGAAGAGCGAGAAGACATTACAAGTGAATACATATCGTTTCAGCAATGTAGAGTTTATGTCCAAGCCATCTGAAGGTCACAGCTGTGTGGTATATGCTGATACCGAGGAGATTACAAAAGAAATCACCTTCCCGAAAGGTTCGGCAGTAGTGAAAACTTCGCAAAACGGTGTTCGATTACTATCGAACCTGTTGGAGCCTGAGATGCAAGGCTCGCTATTTGAATGGGGTTTCTTCAACAATGTGTTGCAGCGTGTGGAGTATTTTGAGATCTATAAGATGGAGCCTATGGCCAAGACGATGCTCGCAGCCGATCCTTTCCTAGAGGAACAATTCAAGCAATGGAAAGCTTCTTTCCCGAAAGGTGAAGAGCCTTCGCAGTATGCCATTTTGAGTTGGTTCTACGAACGTTCTCCCTATTGTGATAAAAATTATTTGGTGTATCCTGTGGGGTTGGTGAGGTAAAACAAAAGGTATCCTTTAAACAGAAGTTGCTATGCTCTTCAACTCCATTCAGTTTGCCATATTTCTTCCGATAGTGTTTCTGCTTTATTGGTTTGTCTTCGACCGTTTTATTAGCAAGTCGGGGCACCAGTTGAAGTTGCAAAACGCGTTTATTGTTGTGGCGAGCTATGTATTTTACGGCTGGTGGGATTGGCGATTCTTGTTGCTCATAGCCTTTACTTCTTTCTGTTCGTGGGGCAGTGGCCTTCTCATAGGGAAGCAAGAGTCGAAGAAAATAGCCAAAAGGTGGATGTGGCTGAATATTATTGTCAATCTTGGAATCCTTGCTTTGTTTAAGTATTACGACTTTTTTGTTACTGAGTTTGCCCAATTGTTCCACATCTCTATGGACCGCCTTTTGCTGAAGGTGATATTGCCTGTGGGTATTTCGTTCTACACTTTTCAAGCTTTGAGTTATTCGATAGATGTTTATCGTGACAAGATGGAGCCAACTGACGACATCATTGCCTTCTTTGCCTTCATTTCTTTTTTTCCTCAGTTGGTGGCAGGCCCTATCGAAAGGGCAACCAACCTTTTGCCGCAGTTTTTGAAAAAGCGAGAATTTGACTACAATACTGCTGTTGACGGGATGCGTCAAATTTTGTGGGGATTGTTCAAGAAGATAGTGGTAGCTGACAACTGTGCGGTGTATGTCGACCAAGTGTTTTCGACTTATATGGAACAAAGCGGAAGCACTTTGCTTCTTGCTGCAATTTTCTTCACCTTCCAAATCTACGGAGATTTCTCAGGTTATTCTGATATCGCTATTGGAACAGCCAAACTCTTTGGAATCAAGCTAATGCGAAATTTCAATGTGCCATATTTCAGTCGCGATATTGCGGAATTTTGGCGCAGATGGCATATCTCGTTGACGACTTGGTTCAGGGATTATGTCTACATTCCTTTGGGCGGCAGCCGTGTCTCAAAGGCAAAGGTGATAAGGAACATATTCATTATTTTTCTCGTGAGCGGTTTATGGCACGGTGCCAACTGGACATTTCTTGTTTGGGGTGCATATCATGCCATTCTTTTCTTGCCATTGATTTTGGCGGGGAAGAATAGAAAACACACCAATCAAGTGGCTGAAGGTCGCTTTCTTCCTTCTTGGAAAGAAACTGGACAAATGCTTCTGACATTTTTCTTGGCATTGATAGGTTGGATTGTTTTTAGAGCAGAGAGTATTGTGCAGGCCTGGGGTTATATTCAAGGAATGACAGATGGAAGCTTGTTCCGTTCACCATGGATTTACAATTCAACCTATATGTTACCAATGCCAATTATATTATTGGTATTCATTGTTTTAGAGTGGACGGGTCGGAACAAGGAATGCCCACTCAAAGTTAATGGAACTAAAAAGATTTGGCAATGGTTGGTGTACATACTGTTTGTTGTAATGATTTTTTCTTTTGGGAAGCCAGCTGAGTCATTCATATATTTTCAATTCTGATGATTAAATTCATTAAAAATATTGTTGTTTTTGTCGCGATTATCTTATTGCTTGCCATTGTTGCCGACCTAATGGTCAGTAGTGGTTTGAGGTTGACGGAAAGGGGTCATTTTTACACAATGAATGCTCTTATGAATAAAAAAATGGATGCTGATGTTGTCATTCTTGGAAATTCGCGTGCTGTCGGCTCCTATAATCCGTATATTATGGATAGCGTTCTAAAAATCAATGCACGAAATTTAGGTGTTTCAGCTCAACCATTTGGTGTGAGTTATTTACGTTGGCAATTATATAATAGGAACAACAAAAAACCAAAATTAGTGATTGTCAACATTGACTTTAGAGAGCTACGTATTGTGTCAAAGGGATATGAAAAAGAACAATACTATCCTTATTTGACCGATTCTTTGGTAAAACCATATCTTGATTTGTATGGCTTTTCCTGGGCCGAGAAACATATTCCGATGTATCGATATAGGGGAGATTATAAACTTATAACAATGGGCATTGGCGAGTTCCTCCATTTCCACCACGACCAAAAAGGAGATTATTATAAAGGCTATTCAAACGCTAACACCAAATGGGATGGAAATAATCTTAAAAGTATCATTAACAGTAAGGGTGTAATTAAAGGTCAGTGCGAGCCAGAAGCAGCAAGTCTTTTGGAGCGTTTTTTGCAAGAGACAAGCGATAATGAAATTCCAGTGGTTTTTGTTTATGCTCCTCTTTACAAACAGCTTAAGGACAATTTGGAAGAAAATGATGCCAGAAGCACATATCAGGAATTATCGCAAAGGTATAATATTCCTTTACTTGATTTTTCTGTAATGGACATTAGTTCAGATTCAAATTACTTTATGAATGGTCATCATGTGAACCAAAAAGGAGCGAATGTATTTTCCACAAAACTTGCACAAAGTATAGACTCTCTTGGATTGCTTAACTAATAAAAAAGAAAACATACCTATGAAAACAAAACGAACTTTCTTAGCCATTTCAATCCCATGTAGTACTGAGTTCCCGGCTTTGGTCGAGAAGCTGAAGAAAAACTTGCAGCATGAGCATTATATCAATTACGTTAAAACCAATCAAATACACTTAACATTAAAATTTGTTGGCGATACTCCTGAAGACGACATTCCGGCTATCATTGAAGCCTGCCAAAAAGTGGCAAAACAACACCATCCTTTCATTATGGATTTCGATCGTACAGGGCTCTTCGGTAGCAACAATGTGCCCCGAGTGCTTTGGCTTGGTATGAAGAATCAACCAAAGGAGCTCTTCGACCTCGAAGCAGACCTTTTGGACGCTTTCGACGACTTGGGTTATCTTCGCGACCGACAAAACTTTGTGCCGCACCTTACCGTATGTCGCATCAAACAGTTGGTTGACAAGCAGTTTTTCCTTCAGATTTATAATTCTATTGAGCTAAAGACCTACCTACATGCCGATGTGAAGGAACTCATCTATTTCCAAAGCTTCTTGCAGCCTACTGGACCTATTTATAAAGTCCTTAAGAAAATTCCTTTGGGTTAATTTGGCACTAAATTTGCCGTAAAACCACATGTGCAACGAAAAAAAGCACTATTTTTGCAATTTATTAGGCTGATTGGAGTTATTGTATTGTCGAAAAAGGAAAAAAACATCTTCGAATCTATAATTTTTGAATTGAAATACAATGAAAAGCAAAATCACAACCGTATTGATGGTTCTTTTGGCCGTTTTTGTCACGCTGGGAGGTACCACTAGTTGCAAGAGCAAGAAGAGACTTGCCAAAGAAGCCGCAGAGGCTGAGTACAAATCAAGAGTTGAACAAGCTGTGAAAGACCTGAACGCTATCCTCGACGATGAGACTTTGTGGACTCTCGAAGAGAAAGAAGCTCGTGTGCAAACCATTAAGGACTGGAATCTGCAGAACGCTGAAGTCGATGACCTACTCTTCCAAGTGGAGAAAAAATTGGCTCGTGAACGTGCACAGAAAGAGGAAGAAGAACGTAATAAGCAAGAGGCACAAGCAGCCAATGTTACACTTGAGCGCAATTTCAGTAGCATCGCCCGCGCTGGAAGTGTCTCCCAAGCCAACAGAACCATTAATGAGACTTTAGGTTTGTTTGAATCGCCTAATGTGCCAGTGCTCATCATCATCAGTCAGAATGTGGGCTTCAACGATTATGACCGTCCGACCACCATCGAGAAATATCTCAACTATTTAAAGGATCAGAAGATTTCACCCAACAAGGTGCACGAAATCAAATACAACTCCAATGGAAAGATTAATGAACTTGAACTGATAAAGAAATGAAAAAGATCATTGCCACATTAGTGATTGCCTTGTGCGTTGTTGGTAGCGCTATGGCACAGGACGAACTGAGTTTCGAACGCAAGCAGGCCATTGATAGCCTTGCCTTGGAAAAGGTGAGGGACCTGAGCAAATACATAAAAATTGTTGGATCCAAGGAAACGCCTTTCAGCGAGGCTAACCGCGTCATTGATCGTGCTGAGGAACTTTTTATGAGCGATGCCGAAATCGGTGTTTCTTCGTTGGGTTCCAACCAAATCACCTACTATCGTGTCCGCAAGTACTTTGAGCATCTGATGCGACTCAACTATGACCGCGTCGAAATCGAATGGTACAACATCGAATATGTCAGCGACTTGCAACGCCAACCTGATGGCACATACGTAGGTGTCATTACCATCTTCCAAACTTTCCGTGGATACGACAAAGAAGGCAATATGGTTTATAAGGACACGACCAAGAAAGACATCACAGTCTACGTCAAGCGTAAAGAAACCCAAATTGGAGGCCGTACCATTGGTTTCTGGGATGTGCTTCTTGGCGATATGAGGGTTAAAGAAACTACTAATAGGTAATAAACATTGCTTGAATTTCCCAACTCCCCCTCCCAAAGGGGAAAGCCTTCCAGACATAAAGTCTCTCCGCTTACCCTTTGAGAGGGGATATATAGGTGTAAAAAGAACTTTTCGAATTGAAAACCCACCTCCGAAATATCACGTTTCTTGCCATAGTGTTTCTGCTGGTTGGCAATACTTTCGCCCAAACCATTGGCGATTTTAAGATGGACGAAACGGAGCTTTATGCAATGACCAAGCAGATGGGTCAGTTTATGCGCCGATTTAACTATGAGGAAGACCAGTTCGGTGAACGTCTCAACCCCAAAGACCCCAATTTCCGCAGCAACGAAATGCGTCGTAAGTCTCTGCCCATCCTTTTCGACCAAGAGAAATATGGTACCCAAACAGACTTGCAACGCTATTTTATCGAGGACGTCACCAAAGGTGATTCCACCTATATGACCTTCCTCGGCGGCAGATGGTTCTCTGAGGTGTCGTGTACTTTCAAGTATAACGGTAAAGATGCCAAAGTGATGCTCTTCTTGACAGTCGAAAAAGAAGGCTTAGGCTCAAAATGGGTGCTTACAAATGTGTATTTCTCAGAATTCAACAAACTTTTTCCACAAGGAGAAATTGCTGAAAGGGAAAAGCATTTTCTGCATCCAATGAGCCACGAACTCGATTTTATGAATATTTACAAAGTCTTCCAAAATCCTGAAGTTGTTGATTATTATGCCTCGAAAGAATTCCAACCCGATTATCTGACTTTGTTTTTCTACGAAATCAAACAGGGCAAACTGGTATTCCAGCATGTCGACTCAGTCAAATTTCACGTCCTGCAAATCAAGGACTGGTATTTTGAAGTGTCGTGGTTCAACCGCTCGGGTCTCAACTCCGGTTGGCTTATGTCGAATGTCGTTTATATGCCAGAAAAGGAAAAAACCAATCTCATCAAATTTTATCAACCATGAAAAAGATAGCCATTCTCTCTATATTGTTGTTTGGTATGGCTTTTGGAGGTCACGCTCAGAAACTTTCCAAAGACGAAATCGCAAAGTATGAAAACGAAATCAACAATATGATTACGTACTTGGAGGAAACGATGAACTTCCTCGGCGATAGTACCACATCGGCTTTGGAAAAGGAAATCGTGTTTACAGAAAGCTGGAATAAGATCTTTATTGACGATAAGGTGCAAATCGAAGATGATCTCGATGTGAACCGCAAAACCCCTATCAACAAGGACGTACAGGCCTATCTGAAAGACATCGATTTCTTTTTCAAATGGGCTAATTTCAAGCTTGAATTACAAAGCATTGCCAATAACACAAGAGACGACGGTACTATCTTTTTCAAAGCCTCTCTGACTCGGCATCTGACAGCCAAAACCATTACTAACGAAGCTGTCGATGATATGAAAAACCGTTTTGTCGAAATCAACCTCGACCGACAGAACAACAGCATAAAAATAGCCAGCATTTACACTACTAAAATCAATGAAAAAGAGGCACTTCGCAATTGGTGGAACGGTTTGTCACAGAATTGGAAAAATCGTTTAGGCAGCGATATTATTCTCGATGACAGCACATCTTTGTCAGAGCTCAACACCAATGCCCTCTCAAGTTTCACTGAACTTGATGCCAAGCTGAAGCTCGTCACCCAGAAACAACGTGTCGATATTTCCGGCATCCGCGAGATTATCTCTTTGGAACCGCTCAGTGAATTATCAGACTTGACTTGGTTAGATATTTCGGAAACCTCTATAGAAGACCTTTCCCCTGTGCGTAATCTAAACAAATTGAAAGTATTGCGTGCCAATTCCACTTTAATAGAAGATATTTCTTCCCTAAAATACAATATTACACTTGAAGAACTCGAAGTGGCCAACACTACCATAGAAGACCTTAGTGTGCTTTCTTCTTTAAGAAACCTTCAGAAACTGAACCTCAATAACACCCAGGTTAGCCGTATTTCCAATTTGAAAAGTTGTCCGAAGCTCACCATAGTTAACTTAGGTGGCACCCGCATTGCTAATATCGGCATTTTGCAAGAACTTGAACAACTCAAAAATATTGACATCAGCAACACTTCCGTTCGCGACCTTGGCCCGCTGCGCAACCTAAAAGACCTCCAAAGTCTCAACATATCAGGTTCGGCAGTCAGCAACCTACAGGCTTTGAATGAACTGGAAAATCTGAGAGAACTCTATTGTAGCAATACATCTATTGGTGATCTTACATCTTTAAAAGGAAACCGTCGTTTGAGCAAAATTTATTGTGACCATTCTGGCATCCATGATGCTGAAGCAAACGCTTTTACACAAACTAATCCTTTCACTTTAGTCATTTATGACACTGAGGCTTTGAAAACTTGGTGGCGTGAACTACCCATCTATTGGAAAGCCGTATTTTCCAAACAGATACAAGTTGATTCGGAACCTACAACTGAGCAGTTGCATCAAATTATTAATATGCAGGAGCTAGACCTTTCGGGAAATACTTTTATGCAGAACTTGATGCCCGTCAGTCGTTTGACTAACCTTCGCACACTGAACATCTCAAATACAGAAATCAATTTCCTGCAGCCTATTCAAGGCTTAGCCAATTTAGAATCACTCAACATATCGCATACCTACATTAGCGACCTCAGGCCTTTGAAGGATATGAGCAGTTTGAAGTATCTCAATATTATGAATACGCTTGTCAACGACTTATCTGTTTTGGTCAACGACAGTAATATTGAGGTGATTGATGCAGACAGCACCACTATTGGTAAGACACAAGTAGTAGCACTGAAAGAGAATCAACGTCAAGTGACAGTTGTATATCAAACGCAAGCGTTAACCGAGTGGTGGAATGGTCTCGACCCGATTTGGCAAGCCATATTCCGTAATGCCATCGCCACTCAGTCGGAAACACCTAATGCCTTAGAACTTCAAAGGATTATGGATTTAAGAGAGCTTGAAATTACCTCTGAATTCCCCATCATCACCATTGAGCCACTCATCGGTTTAATGTGGCTCGAGCGTTTGACCATCAATAACCAAGGAGTCAGCGACTTGATGCCTTTGACCGATAAAGAGTTTTTATTAGAACTTAATGCTCAAAACAATCCCATAAGTAACCTATCGCCTATTGAAAGTAGCACGTTGTTGGAGTTGCTCAACATCGAGAACACTCAGATTAAAGATCTGAGCCCTCTCTCAAAGATGAACAATTTGGTGACTTTGAATGCCAGCGGTACTCCTGTAAAATCACTGAAACCATTGTCAAACTTGCAGAAATTGGAGAATTTGTTTGTCAACAATACCAATGTACGCAGCATTTCGCCTGTTGAGAACATTCCTTCGTTGAAGCAGTTGAAAGTTTATAACACTAAGGTGAAAAAACGTGCCGTTGATCAGTTGCAGGAAAAACGGCTTGATTTGAATATTATTTATTACTGATTCGATTCCAAATATCTGAAGATTTCGCCTTTTGGCAAGGGTTGCTAAGCATATCAAAGCATCCAGCTGAAAGGCAAAATTATTTATTGTTTCAGTTTCCTTTGTTTTGAATACTTTTATTTTGTACTTTTGCGGTTCATCTGAATTGCTTTGTGCCTCGCAAAGACACTAAGCGTGCTAAAAATCCCGAGACATAAAGTCTTGATATAATTCGAAATTTGGAATTTTAAATATCAAATCGTTAAATACAAAATTATGGAAATCAGAAAATTAGAGCAAATGTTCGAGGTTTTGCGCAGCAAACCTAAGAAACGCCTTGTGGCTGCTTATGCCAATGATGATCACACAATTTGTGCAGTGAATGCTGCCGTTAAGGAAGGTCTCATCGAAGCCACTCTCCTTGGTGATGAAGCTGTCATCAGAGAAGTGTGCAAATCCGAGAACATCGACCCCAACAACTTCAAAATCATCCATGAGCCTGTTGACACAAAGGCTGCTGCTATGGCTTGCGATATCATCAACGCTGGCGAAGCAGACATCTTGATGAAGGGTCTGCTCCCCACCGACAAGTATATGCGCGCCATCCTCAACAAGGAACGCGGCCTCTGCCCGCCCAATGTTACTTTGGCCCATGTTGCTGTCATCGAGAATCCCAATTATCACAAGTTGCTTGTGGCCTCGGACTGCGCCATCATTCCGCTTCCTGACATCAAACAGAAACAACAGTTGCTGAAGTATGTGACCACCGTTTCTAAGGCTTTAGGCACCAGCTGCCCGAAAGTCGCCATGGTGACTGCCACCGAACAGATGAGTGCCGGCATTCCCGCTTGCGTCGATGCTGCCATCATCGCCAAGATGGCTGAGCGCGGCCAAATCAAAGGTTGCATGGTGGAAGGTCCTATCAGCCTCGACCTCGCCTTGGATGCCGAGACAGCTGCCATCAAGGGTATGAAGAACCCCGTGGCCGGTGATGCCGACTGCCTTGTGTTCCCCAACCTTGAAGCCTCCAATGTGTTTTACAAATGTTGCACCAAGTTTGATAAGAGCGAAGTGGGTGCTATGCTGATGGGTGCCAAAGTGCCTTGCGTGCTCAGTTCACGTGGCGACACGTCGAAGACCAAATTGTACTCCATCGCTTTAGCGGCGATGCTTGCATAAAGTAAATGGTTGGTAGTGATGCGATTTATCGCGTCACTACTTGAAAATCACAAAAATCTAACATTATGGCACACAAAATATTAACCATCAATCCTGGTTCCACATCGACGAAAATCGCCGTCTTTGATGGGGAAGAACAAGTCTTCAAGAAAAACCTGAAGCACTCCACCGAAGAAGTCTCGAAATATGAGCACATCGCCGACCAAAAGCCTTTCCGCACCGAAGCCATCAAGCGCGAGCTGAAAGAGGCTGGTATTGACTTGAGTGAAATGGCTTGCGTCGTGGGTCGTGGTGGTTTGCTCCGTCCGCTCGTCTCGGGTGTCTACGAAGTGAACGATCTTATGATTAAAGACCTTATGGAAGGCTACAATGGTGAACATGCCTCCAATCTCGGTGGCCTCATCGCCAACGACATCGCCAAAGAAATCGGTGTAAAAGCCTACATTGCCGACCCTGTCGTAGTTGACGAGATGGACGAAGTGGCGCGATACTCAGGTCACCCACTGTTCCCACGTATCTCAATCTTCCATGCCTTGAACCAAAAGATCATCGCTCGTCAACTGGCCAAAGACCTTGGTCGCAAGTATGAGGATATGAACATCATCGCCATCCACCTCGGTGGCGGTATCTCGGTCAGTGCCCACAAGAAAGGTCGCGTGGTCGATACCAACAACGCCTTGAATGGTGATGGTCCCTTCACTCCCGAACGTGCTGGCTCGTTGCCTGCTGGCTTCCTTGTTGATGCCTGCTTCAGTGGCAAGTACACCAAGAAGGAAATCGGCCAGATGTTGAAGGGTAAAGGTGGCTTTGTCGCTTACCTCGGCACCAACGATGCCCTTGAGGTTGAAAACGCCGTAAAGGCAGGCAACAAAGAATGGGAGAAGGTCTACAATGCTATGGCTTACCAAGTGGCCAAAGAAGTCGGTGGTCTCGCGGCCTCGGCTATGAGTATGGACGTTGATGCCATTTTCCTCACAGGAGGTATGGCCTATGACAAAGGTTTCTGCGCTTTGGTGAAATCCCATGTCGAGAAGATTGCACCCGTCTATGTCTATCCCGGCGAAGACGAGATGAAGGCCTTGGCCTTGAATGGACTGATGGTCCTCAATGGTGAGGCTGAAGTGAAAACCTATAAAGAATAATCATTTATTATAGGAATTGTAGGACTGTCGTACCACGGCAGCCGCTGTGAAAAACAAAAACAGCGGCTGCCTTAATATGACAGCCTTACGAGCATTAATTCCCAGCGCAAGCCGCTGTGGCCGCGCTAATGGTAATACCTGGAATGTTTTCCAATTGGTGCGCACACGATTCAAGTGTAGCACCTGTAGTCAGCACGTCGTCGATAAGGAGGACGTGCTTCCCTTTTAGCTCGTCGGCAAAACGTACTTCAAAGATGTCCTTTACGTTCTTGAAACGTTCCTCGGCCGTTTTGTGGGTTTGCGTTTCGGTATAGATGCCTCTGACAAGGAATTTGTCGCCAATGGCGATGCCTGTAACCTCGTTAATACCTTTCGCAATCATCAGGCTTTGGTTGTAGCCGCGTTGTTTCTCGCGCTTGGGATGCAATGGCACGGGAATCAGATAATCAATGCCTTGAAATAAAGGAGCCTCCCTGATGGTTTCGCCCAACTGCTGACCGAGAAAAATGCCTGCTTCCTTGTTGCCTTTGTATTTCAGCTCGTGGATGAGGTGTTGCACCTTGCCCGTTTTGGCAAAGAAAAAACAAGCAATCACGGCATGGAACTTGACGCGACCATAAAAAGTTTGTGCCAAAGGATTGTCGGGATTGAGTTCATAGCCCGTTTTGGGTAGCAAATAGCGGCATTTCAGGCAAACGGTTTCTTCATCCTTGAGCAAAGGCTCTCCACAGGCGGCACATACGCGAGGATAGAATAAGTTGAGGATACTATTGAGCCAGTCGCGAAAGGTCATAGTCGGAATGGTTTATTGTCCAAAATGGATGTATTTTTTTCTCGGAACCATAGGCTTGATTTTACCCACTACGTTTGTTGTGTCAAGTTCATTCTTGCTTTTTTTGCTTTCGACGGCTTCGTCGAGTTCATACAATTTGTAATTAATGGCAAAATCCAATGAGTCGGGAAGAAGTTCGTCTGTGCGACCTTGTTCGCGTAAAACGTCGTTATACATACGACGGTTGCGGCGTAGTGTAGCCTGACGTCGGGCTGAGGCATTATATTTGTCATAAAGGAATTGGATGGGATTTGCGGTAATGGTGGGTTTACCATTGCCCACAGGGACACGACCCAGCCAAAGCTCATCGAGGTCATCATACATTCGTTTTATCTCGTCGGGAGTCTCAATGCTCGGCATAGAGATGAGAAACTCCTTGAAACCTTCGTAGTTGCTGAAAGGGAGCACAGTCACCTCGCGCAAGGTGATAGTCTCAGGGCGTAGGCGGATGACAAGCGTGTCGGAAGTAGTGAGTGTCGTATCGAGGGCGACAAGACGTCGTGCATAGCCGACGCAACTCACCCAAAGCGTGTCAATTTGCCTTGCTTGGATGTGGAATTTACCCTGTCGGTCGGTGATAGTGCCACAATGTGCCATCTTACTGATAACATGCGTGTTTCTAATGGGATGGAGACTGTCGGCGGTGACCACATATCCATAGAAGTCAACACGCTTTTGTTTTGGCGCGTCCTCGCTTTGGGCTAAGGTTGCGATAGTACAC
>JAEEGJ010012822.1_pt1 | contig 20586 bp, 16 predicted proteins | sample 8958761 | NCBI WGS metagenome assembly JAEEGJ01 (sample SAMN16246546, study PRJNA631951) | gut metagenome | biome: gut microbiome; feature: rumen; material: RS-attached | host: Bos | place: Iran: Karaj | collected 2018-10
AGGTCGCAGAACTGTCAAATGCCCCTCAATACGAATTTCCCAAATATGTTACTCAGGTAATAAACCTTGTTAATAGTAACGCAGGTGGAACTCGTCCCAAAGTTGTTGGCCAGATGTCAGAACTTGTTAAAAAGTTCGATGGCAAAACAATTGATGAATGGATAGCATGGTATACAGAGCGTTATCCAAATGCGGTTAATGATGCAACTGACAAAATTTGGAATATGTATGAGACGATGAAGAGTGCTTTCAATGCCATTACAAAGGAAATGGTTGAGAATTGGGTGAAAGATCTCGTCTATGGTAAAACCTTTTGTGGTCTCAAATTTCAAACTGCCATCATTTCTGCTATTGCATCACAGCTAAATAAAGAATGGCGTGAAGCTAATCCTGAAGAGGAAGCACAAGGCATTGATGGCTTTATTGGCGACAAGCCACTTCAGATCAAATCAGCAACATACAAGCTCGAAGCTCGTTTATCGGAGACAATTAATGTTCCTATTGTATATTATGACAAAAAGAAGGATGGTATAAGCATAGAGTATAACCCAACAGACTTCTAATCATTATGGCATATTCAAGAAAATACGAAGGCTACAAAGAATTTCTTTTGAACAAAATTTGTGGACAAAAGCAATTTAACTACACGCGAAATGTTGGCGAAACTATGGCTCTAATCAGAGAATGCCAGCCGAATTCTTACGAAGAATGGGAGAATTGGTACTTTGAAAATGCCAAAACCAAACGTCGGCAACCGACTCGAATAACACGAGAAATAATGAGCAATTATGGTACTCGACTTCGTGAAGTAGTAAGGAATGAGTTCATACCAGCAATTCTTGAAGCTATAAACAGTCTAACTGACGAAGAAATAGAAAGTTACGTCTATAATCTTGCTATTAATCGTACATATGATGGTTATATTACAGAAAAACAAGTTGTAGCTGAATTGATTTCAAAACATTTTCCTGATGTTTCAATAGAAGAAAGCACACCAGAACAAGACCATGCTGGCAATATTGATTTCATAATAAATGTTGGTATTTACAAAATTGGTCTTCAAATAAAGCCAATTACGGCAAATTCGAATTTTGGTGGTTACTCATTAACAGAGAGGTTACAAGAAAGTTTTGAAACTTTTCAACAAGAGTTCGGAGGAAATGTGTTCATTGTATTTAGCAAGGAAGGGAAAATTGAAAATGAAGAAATTGTGAACGATATTAAAAATGAAATAGAAAGACTGAAATCCATGTAATAGAATGACAGAAGGATAGGGCGAGCCTATCCTTCCCTTTTAAACGAATTCGCTTAGTTTCTTTATTTTAGCTCTGTAGGTATTTTTGTCTTCTATTAATCTGGGACATTTTTTCAACTGTATAGGATGCAGATTATCAAAATGAAGAACAACATAATATGGGGCATTTCGGGGGTTAAAACCATTCTCAATAAGTGTTTCTTTTGTCCAAATCTGGAACATACCCTTGGTCTTCAACTTGAACAGCAGAGGTTCATTACCAGCCGTATGCAGCAAAACATATTGCATTCGTTCAAATCCCGACTGTACCAACACAGAACCTTTTGAATCGCCAGCACGTAGGTAGCAAATACCTTTTTCTATCATTAACTTCTTTAGCGAAGTACGAGCATGATTGATCAAAACCATTGGCTCAGTATTAGTTGTCAAAACTGTTTCAATAGAGGAACTGTCTATTTCATCTTTGACATCTTTATCTATCTCAAATTTGGAGCCGTATGTATGAGCTTTAACGTTTATCGTTTTATCGATTTTGTGAATATCAACAAATCGATATGGAAGCGCACTGATGGCAGATTGTAAGTCTATGATTGAGATGTCCTGTGCAAAAGAATATTCGCATTGCTTATCAAGACAACCATCTATTACCTTTTCTTTGTAGAAAACACGGAAATCATTATTTAGTTCATAACCGACAGAATTACGTCCAAGATTACCTGCGGCCAAAGCAGTGGTACCACTCCCCATAAAAGGATCACACACCGTATCTCCTACAAATGAAAACATTTTAACAAGTCGTTTGGGTAATTCTTCTGGGAAAACTGCAATATGACGATTTTGTTTGGCTCCGCTAAATGTCCAATGCGAAGAGAAGTATTCATTCCACTCTTTCATTGTAAGAGCGGATGCCTCTTTCGCTTCCCGTGAAGGCATGGGAGCTTTACCTAACTTCCTAAATAGGAGAATGTGCTCAAAGTCAATCTTTATAATGCCACCTCGCGGATAGGGATAGCTTCCCATTACTTTTTCACCACCAGTCGTGTGCATAGATGTCGGTTTCTGCCACACAATGCTTCCCATATAGTCAAAACCAATGGTTTCACAGAATCGAATGATCTCAGAATGTATTGGGACGACTTTATAGCGACCATAATATGCGGAACGAGCAAACTGATCTCCAATATTGATACACAATCTACAGCCTGGCATCAAAATACGATGGCATTCTTTCCACACAAGATTTAGATTATTAATGTACTCTTCATAACTGTCATTAAAACCAATCTGATTTTTCGCACCATAATCTTTCAATTGCCAATAAGGAGGAGAAGTAACAATAAGATGCACAGATTCATTTTGAATCTGCGACATTTTTCGGCAATCGCCATTTATGAGAATGTGCTTTGTGCTCATTTGTTATTTTGCAGCCTTGAAGAACGTGTCTTTAAGAGGAAGCTGTGTCAAATCAGAATGTTCCTCGTACGAAACGATATATTTGCCAGTCTCTTTTTCTAACTTTATATCTTCAAGATAATTCAGTTCTATTTCCTTCTCCTGGCTTGTCATTACCGCGTAATTAAGTGTGTCGTTGAAGTGTTTAATCTCCTTGCCAGAAGCCTTTCTGTTTGCAATAAATTCCTTATGGGCATCGAAACGTTGCTTTATCAAACTATTGCACAAATCCAATTCTAAATTATCAATACCTTCTCGAATGATACTTTCAAAGTTTGGGTCGATTTCGTATCCACAACTATTACGTCCTAAAAGTATTGCTGCCTGCATAGTTGTTCCAGTGCCTAAGAATGGATCCATTACCATGTCACCTTTCTGTGAAAACATATTAATTAGGCGATATGGAACCTCAAATGGAAAAGCTGCGCTACGCTCGCGAGTAGTGTCCTTTAGAATTTTTTGCTTGGTACCTTTTATTTCCCATACATCAGAGAACCAAACATTACGCTCTTCCCAGAAAAAAGAGCTTTTCATACGACTCAATTTTGCATCGGCCTTCTTGTATTCACGTTTGCCTCCCTTACGAAAAATAAGAACCCACTCATGTTCAAGAGTTACGTATGCACCACATGGCAACATACCACTGCCCATAAATTTATTCGGAGCATTTGTCTGTTTGCGCCAAATAATATTAGGCAGACCTACAAATCCCATTTCAATACATGCTTTAGAAATACGGCTATGATTATTGTACAAGGTAAAATTACCGTTAATTGTTCGAGTGGCGTCACCTATATTAATACACAAGAATCCACCATCTTTAAGCACACGGAAACATTCTTTCCATACTTTATCTAACTCCTGATGCATTAACTCAAAAGCCGTTTCAGGGTTCTTTTCAAGATTATATGAAATATCGGGATTCTGTTTAGCCATAATCTCATCCCACATCTCAATCATTGGATATGGGGGTGAGGTAACAACCAAATCAACCGTATTATCTTCAGTTGAACTCATGTGCTGAGAAGCACCTATGTATATACTATGATTTGTAGTCATTTTTTTTAATAATGTATTATTGTAACTTGTCTTGATTGAATTCTTCTTGTCTCACCAACTCCTGCACAGGTACTTCAAGTGCATTGGCAATAGCTATGAGGGCTTCAAGGCTGGGCTGGGTGGTGTTGGTGACCCACTTGGAAATAGTTGCCTGGTCCTTTCCAAGCTTATCTGCCAACCACTTATTGTTCAGGTCGTGTTCTGCTAGAACGATTCTTATCCGATTTAACTTTGCCATGATGGAATTATGTTATTTGTCGGCAAATTTACTAAAAATAATCGTCATAGATGCAGGAATCTTCAAAAATTACCTTCAATCAAGCAAAAATTTGAGAAAAAGACCAATCTTTTGATATCTACATGGCTATAACTATGCGTTTATAGTATTAGTGAAGGTGCATCAAGAAGTATTCAGAGAGGCCGTTGACGATGCGGTGCTTGAAGCTGAACTTGTAGCTGTTCATCGCCCTGCCCAGCTTGTTGGATGAATAGTTCGCAGCATCGAAATAGGCGTATTTGGAGGCAAAGAGGTTCAGGATTTCACCCGTTCCCCACCAACGCCCCTCGCCATCCTTGGGTTTGCGGAAGGTCTCGGCAATCATCTCTTCCAGGGGTACGGTGCGCTGATAAGGCTCGTTCTCCTTCAACAGTTCGGCTATCTCGTCGTCGTCGAGCCAGAAACGTTCGTCATTATTTATCAGGTGCAGCACCTGGGCGAACAACTGCTGATGCTCGAGATTATCGGTATAGTCTATGTTCTGGCCGTTGGGAATGCCAACACAGACAAAGCGGCGCGAGCCCGTGGGGTCCACCAGGGGCTGTCGCTGGTTGGTGGTGCCAATGAACGATGTGTAGCGGCGATACTGCTTGATGGTTTTGCCGTAGGGAGGACGGAACTTGACGTCGCTCGACGACAACAGGTACTTCAGCACGATTTGCTGTGACGAGGTGGTCTTGTCGAACTCGTCAATATTGATGAGGGCGAACGACGTGAGGGCGATGTTCAGGTCGAACTCGTTCTTGAAGTTCAGTTTGTCGTTGTAGTAGTCACGCAACTCTGGGGGGAGCAGGATTTTGCAGAAACGCGTCTTACCACAGCCCTGGCGACCAATCAGTAGCGGCGTTAACGAATTGCCTGTCAACTGCTTATCGCTCTCGCGCCACTGACGTACCATACCGGTGAGCCAGTAGCGCAAGTACTTCTCCCAATGGGGCTGGTCCGTAGGTACGCGCTGGGCCAAGTCGTGTATGTAGTCATGCCCGTTCCATTTCGGCAACTTGTCGAGCCACGTGTTGACGGGATCATACTGCTCGATACGGGTAGAGTCGATGAAACGGTTGACGTCCTGGTCCCACGACTTCAGTCCCTGTTCGCGAGCCTGGATGGTCATGTCGTTGCGAACCTCCTCGGTCAGAGGTCTAAACTTCTGGTCCTCAGCATATTTGTAACGGTATTCGGCCACACCGGTCATCAAATTCTTGCGCATGTCGAAGTTGGCATTCAGAAACATCTCCGTCCGCATGGTCTGTAGCGTTTCGTCGGGTACGCTCTTCAGCGGCTTCACCTTGTGTTTCTTCAGGTAGTCGGCTTGTAGCGATACGTCATAGACGGCTGAAAAGACATTCTTCACCAACTGAGGATCAGTGTTCAAGATGGGATGCTCCAGCGTCATTCCCTGAGCGTGAGCCAGCGGGATGCCCTGTTCCAGCGACAGACTGGCCACACGCATCAACAACTGCATCTGGCGGTCCTCGTCGCTCACATCCTCCAGCTTAAAATAGTCGCCCAAGACGTGCTTCACGATGAACAGCCAGTTAAAGTGATAGGTACGCGTAATGGTACGCCCAGGCATCAGAGAGTCGCTTTCCCACGATATTTCAGCCTTCTCGGGCAGGTCGTGCTTCTCCGTGTCGGCCTTGAACGGACGTGCTTCAGCATTGAAGTACATTTCAGGGTCGGCACTCAGATAGACGGTACGTTCCAGCGTGGGCTCCAGATATTCGATGTCGATGCCAAACTGGTTCTTGTAGGCTCGCCAAGCGGTGTCGTAAAGATTCTTGTGGAACTGTCGTACATCTGTCTCTTTATCTGGCAACGACTGGCTCCCAAAAAGTTCCCCTCTACATACGATCTTCACGCTCTTGCCCGATGCACCCAGGAATGCCATCACCGTCTCGTCCATGCGTGCCGCCTGGTTTCTGATGACGACAGCATCTTCATACGTCTTAAGATTGTTCACCTCGACAACCACCAAACCAGTGTATTTCAACCCCTTCTGCATCTCCTTATAGTTCATGCACTCTACGGCAAAGAGGATGCGAGGCAGGTTCACGGTGTGCTGCTGGTTGTCAACAACTATCTGTCCGCTGGGCTGCCTCTGCGGTTTCAGGAACTGGTAGTTCAGACGCAGGTTATACACCTGATTCTCAAACGGGCCCTTGCGGATCATGTCCGCCAACTGCTGTAATTCAAGGCGGTTGATAACCTCCTTGTTTCTTGACATCTTCAATAAACTGACTTTCATAGTATATATTTTCGTTTTTATCTGCAAAGATACTAAAAAATCCATCCTTTTGCAAGAAATTTACGAAAAAAAATATTATAACTGGTTATTATTTCTACTAAAACAATTACATCATCCTCATTTACAGATATTTCTATCATTCATATATCCCTACAATATTCCTACAATAATCCTACTAAAACCCTACATTATTCCCACCTATTAACATCCAAGCACAAGCAAGTGGCAAACAATCCTTACAGAGTAAGCTTACCGAGGGCTTAGCACCGCCCTACCCTCCAACAGAGAACGTTTCGCGGAAAAATTCTCTAGAAAATTTAACAGCGAGAAGCCTTCTCACTGACGCTAAGCCATAGAGTAACGAATAAATTCTCTTGAGAATTTTGCCAAGCAAGAACGACCGAATAACAGGAATCGGGCTTCCCAAAGGGAGCGAGCCACCTTGTAAAGCACTACAAGTCATAAGCCACCAACCAAAAACTGACACTCACAAAAGAAACGACAAGAAATATTCAGATAGCATTTGGATAGAATTAATGTAGGGTTAATGTAGGGTTAATGTAGGATTATAATAGGATTAAAATAGCAATATATAATTAGTATATTATAAAGTATATCAATGAATTAATTATATTTTAGTAGGATTAAGTAATCAAAACAGCATTCCAAACAGAAAAAGGAGTAATCATTTCAAAGATTGGTCGAGAAAATTTGCTGGAACAATTTCTTTTTCGTACCTTCGCACCATAAAACCAAGACTTATGAAATACAGACTCAAGAAAGAAACAAAGCCCACGCTGCCCACCTACGGCAAATACAAGGCTGTGGCCGTGCATAGCCAGACTGTCAGTTCAGACGAGATACTCAAGGAGGCTGCCCAAAACTCCCCGTTGGACGAAGGTGTACTCATCGCAGCCCTCATCCGCCTGTCCGAAGTCGTCAACCGTCACCTCCGTGCAGGCGACAGAGTACGCCTGCAGGACTGGGGCTTGATGAAACTCGAAATCGAGAGCGACAAAGTGGACAACCTCAAGGACTTCCGTGCCAAGAAGCACATCCGTGGCGTCCGCCTCCACTTCCTGCCCGAAAGCTACAACGGCACCCAGGCCCTCTACGAAGGCATTACCTATGAAAGGGACGTTACAAAAGATTCAGGAAGAGGGTAATGATTCCTGTATTGAGCAGGTCGGCGAACATGGCGCCGATGATGGGAACGATGAGGAATGGCTTGACGGTATAGCGATATTTATAACAGACAGCACTCATGTTGGCCATCGCATTGGGCGTAGCGCCAAGACCGAAGCCACACAAGCCTGCACACAGTACGGCAGCATCGTAGTCGCGACCTAACAGGGGGAATGCCACAAAGTATGCAAACAGGGCCATCATCAACACCTGAGACACCAGGATGACAATCAATGGAAGTGCCAGGTTCTGAAGTTCCCAAAGTTTAAGGGATATCATGGCCATGCCGAGGAACATGGACAGGCAGATGTTGCCTACACTGATGATGCGTTCCATGTCAAGCAACTTTTCAGCCTTCTCCCATTTGCCGTCATCTTTGTAACTGACGAATCCTATGGTATTACGAACAATGGCGGCTAATATCAAGGCTCCGAAATAGGTCGGGAACGTGATGCCCGTCTTTTCAAACAACCAGCTCAACAGGGTGCCGCCACCCATGACCAGGACAATGCAATACGTAGCCTTCGCATACTGTTGGAACTCCTGTTCGTTCGTGCTGACACGCTTTGTTCGGCCAGTAGGTGATGCCTCGTCGCTCTCGATACCAGCCATTGCAGGGTCAATATCTTCGTCTGGTGTCTGCATCTGTTCGTGCGTCAACTTCGTGCGTACTATTCTTTCTGCCAACGGTCCGCCAATCATGGAACCAGCAATCAGTCCAAAGGTAGCAGCTGCCATACCTACTGTTCCAGCGCCATGCAGTCCCATTCCTTCAAGAACGCTTGCAAATCCGCCTGCGGTACCGTGTCCACCCGTCATGGATATGCTGCCAGCAGCCATACCAATCAAAGGATCAACACCCATAAGTCGGGTAATTCCCATTGGCATAAGGTTCTGAAAAGCGATAATGACAACCAGCAGAACCAGCATGATGACCAATAGCTTGCCACCTTGCTTTAATACTTTAAGGTCGCTTTGGAAACCAACGCTGGTAAAGAATGCCAGCATAAAGACATCCTTCAATGTACCATCGAACGACACCTCGACATGGAACCAGCCATATAGTGCCAGGGTTATCAATGAAAAGATGATACCACCACTTACCGGCGACGGCACACAAAACTTCTGCAGAAACGCAACCTTTCGCGTTAAAACCATACCGACGATAAGGGCTAAGGCACCTATGCCAGCTGTCTGTATCATATCCAGTTCAATACTTGTCATACGCTCTTTCCTTTTTTTATTGTTAGAATCTATATTGCAACTTCATATTGGCAGCATGTCTGTTGACCTTTGCACCACCACAGAATGTATCAAACATATCATGCCAGTCAACTCCCAAATACCATTTCTTGCCTAATGGCTTGTTCACAGACAAGCATCCATACACAGGCACGCCAGTCAGCTCACGTTGTGGTGCCTGGCTGGTATAATATACCACCTGCATACCTATCTGCCAATCATAAGGAAGATAAGCAGTGGGAGCAAGCCGGAATGAAGCGTACGTTTCATCCTTTGCCGCATACAGGTTTGCCCCACCTGTCAGACTCAACCCTTTCGTTTTCCAATAGGCCGATGCGTCCAGTGTCGTAAAATTCTCACCGTCTTCAACGGCATAGTAACTCGCCTCCGTCTGCACAGTCAACTTCTGCTTACTATAGGCGTATGCCAGTTTCATTTGATGAATATTCCATTCTTCCAGCAGTCCCTGAGCCCTTGTCCACTCCTCATCAATAAGCGTATTGGCATCCATAAAGAGAACCAAGTAGGAAGGGTTATAGTATTTGCGATAATAGCCCAACTGAATCTGATTGCGGTTGTCTGGTACATAGATGACGCAGGCATTTGCATTGTCACGCGTGTTAAAATGCCTTTGACTGACACCAGCTTCCATCAACTTGTAGTTATAGAACATCACACGATTACCAACTGTGAACTTCCACTTAGGCAAGGCATAAGTAAACTGCAGATAGACATCATAATTAAAGACATCCCAGCTTCTGTTCGTATCCTTTTGTTTGGTCATCAGGAAATCACCCTCAACACCCAGCATCATGGATAGCCGATCGGAAAATAAAGGTGTATTCAACTCAGCAAGCAACAAGGGCAGTTTATTGGAGAGAACCAGATCACTGGCATACTGATAACCACCCAGCAGGAGCAATTCCGTCCCCTGGTCATTGAAGGTATGGAAATAACGCGCTCTGCCCATGACCTTACGTGACGTACCAGAAGGATGGTCAAGATATTGCTGGGTAAAATAGGTCAACAGCTTGTTTCTGTCATCAAAACGATTCGTCATATGAAGCGTCAGATACTCTTCATTTCCATTCTGATGCCGATAAGATGCATTGGCATAAAGGTCAGTTCGCTGACTACCGTATAACGCATTGACGGAGCCAATGCCTGCCACGTCCTTCCCAAAGTCTCCCTGTCCTTCCACGAAGCCCTTCAACTTCTCAGGCATCTTCATATTGATATCCAGTACCCTGCCCATTCCGATGGTACCCTTTGCAACACCCGTATTGTCACAGACTTGAATCTTGGCAATATCCTTGGCTTTCATCTGACTCAGAATCAACCTATTGTCACCATTCATCGGACAGTTATCGATGCGTAGATTGTAGCTGTCGATGACATCCTCGTAACCGCCAATCATCAGTTCCGGCACCATCTGGAGGATATCCATCAGCGTTTCTTCCCCCGTCAGTTCCATTCGCTGAGGGTAAATCATCGTTCTGTCAGCCTTCATTTCTATGATGGGCAAATCACTTTCTGCGCACATCGAGACATACATGGGCAAGAAACTGATTAATATGATTATTTTTCGATACATACTATTTTATTATTATGAACTGTTGCGAAAAACTTATACATTACCCAGATACACATGTTGGATACCTGCTTCGAGGGCGATGCGTTTGGCTTCTTTCAAGGTGGAGAGGGGTGTTGGTGGGAGATCCTGCATCTTATAGCGGGGGAAGAAACGGCTGAAGTGCAGGGGTGCAGTGGCGAGGCCATTAGCAACAAGCCATTGGCACATCTGTCGAATCATGTCCATATCGTCGTTGATGGTGGGGATGATGAGGTTTGTCAGTTCTATCCACACACCAGCATCCTTCATGGCGAGAATGGTGTCGAGGACAGGTTGGAGATGTCCACCACTAACACGCTGATAGATGTCATCGCTGAAGGATTTCAGGTCGATGTTGGCAGCATCAAGATAAGGCAAAAGGTCGGCTAACGGTTCCTGACAGACATAGCCTGCTGTCACGAGAATGTTCCACAGCCCGTTTTCATGCGCCAAATGGGCTGTATCTGTTACATATTCAATATAAGTTAGTGGCTCAGTATAGGTGTAGGCGATGCCAGGGCAATGGTGCTCCAGGCAGAGACGGACAACAGCCTCAGGCGAAAGGTCGTAATGGGCAACGTCTGACGGAGCGACCTGCGAGATTTCGTGGTTCTGACAGTTCATACAACGGAAATTACAACCTGTACAGGCGATAGACAGACACGTTGTACCTGGATGGAAATGATACAGTGGCTTCTTTTCGATGGGGTCAATGGCCAGCGAACAAGGCTTGCCATAGACTTCACTGACCAGCACACCGTCATGGTTTCTGCGACTACGACAAAGACCCGTCTTACCATTGGCAATATGACAATGGTGCGGACAAAGCAGGCACTCCACCCTACCCTCGTCTAATGTTTTAAAATACAATGGCTTCATACACATACAATTCTGCATCGCGCCAACCATCCCAGCCAAGTCCAGCCTTGTCTTGCGAGCAATGTCCCACAAACTCTTCTTTCGTCCAATTCACATCATCAGCCACTTGTGGCAGGAACGTGCCACTACGGTAGCCTTTGCGGATATAGATGCCATGCCGATGCAATTCGAATTCATCCAAACTCTGAATGCGACGCATGGGGGTAAGGACGGATATTTCGATATCTACATCGTCCAACTCCTCGCGACGTAAAGGCTGAAACCTTGGGTCCTCGAAAGCAGCTGCACGCGCCATCTCTGCCACAATCTCATACAAGGGTATATCCTCGCCAAAATGGCCTATACAACCACGCAAATGGCCATGTTTGTGAAGGGAGACAAAGGCACCACATTTCTCTTTAAGTGAAGAGTGAAGAGTGAAGAGTGAAGAATGCGAAGCCACACTTCGATCTTTAGTCGAAGAATTTGCTTCCGCTATTCCTTTGCCGTCAAGACTATCCTTGATGCTCTCGTAGGCTATCTTTTTCAGCATTTGTTTCTCCTCATCCGTCAGCGAGAACCCGTCTGAATTTCGAAGGATGGTAAAGGCATGATAGCCCACGACACGACTATGGTCATGGTCATCGATGTCGCCAGAGTTCTGATACAGCAGATGCTTTACCTTGTAACGATTGTCCATCATCAGCATCAGCGTAGCAATGGCCAACTCTCCACAAGCACTCGTCGCCAGATTGCGGATGCCACTCTTAGCGTTGCTTTCGAGGGTGGCAATAAACTGTCCCACATCGCCACTCTCCACAGCCTTTCCCGTTTTGGCATCCACCTTGCAAGCATCCTCGTATGACGGATAATGAGAGAAGTCGCTACTCACAACAAAAAGATTCTCGTCTGTAAAATACGGTTTCAGTGCCTCAGCTATCCGTTTCAGTTTTCTGAAATCGTTGGTAGATATGATAATAGGAACGATGGGAGGCACCGCTTGAGTGGGCTGTGTAGAATGAAGAGTGAAAAATCTTTGCAGGAAAGGCAACTGCACCTCCAGACAATGTTCCCTGTCATGCGCTTTCGGCTGATAGCTAAAGACGGAATCTGCATGATCTGCTGTTAACTTCAAAGCCATTTCGTGGTCAACCTTTACCCGTCCCAATGGCGTTTCATAATAATCCGCCTCCGTATTTACAGAGGCTCCGTCCAACCACTCATGATGACTGGGCCCCAACAGGAATATCCGCTTGTATAATTTGTTTTTGGGCAACGACATATAGGCTGCAGATGCCACATTGCCTGAGAAATAGTAACCTGCATGTGGCACAATCAGCGCAGCCACATTATCATACTGCGGGTCCTTGGCGTGAAGCGTCAGAAAGCTATCCACCTCATGGCTCAGCCTTTGGGCATTGCCATCATAAAACCTTCCCGCCTGAGTGGCTGGCCTTACCACAGGCTCCTGTTTACCAAAAATACTCATCATCATAATTGCTAATAAAAATGTCATCACAACTTTTCTCCACAATGTGAACAATACCGGTCTTCATCGCGCACCATACCATCGCAACGTGGACAGTGCCCGTCTTTAGGTTTCTCTTTCGTCTCGTCAATAATGGTGGCTGTCACAATACCTGTAGGAACGGCAATAATGGTATAACCCAACAGCATGACGAATGCAGAAAGCAGGCGTCCAATGGGGGTTACGGGTGTGATGTCGCCATATCCTACCGTGGTCATTGTGACAATGGCCCAATAGACTGATGTTGCCAAATCGGTGAACTGTGTATCAGGCTGACCTGTTTCAACCATATACATCAGTGTACCCAGACAGGTAACCAATATCAGCACAAACAAGAAGTAGACGACAATCTTGGTGAGACTCCTCTGGAGCGAGCGCATCAGTATGTAACCCTCGTTGATGAAACTGAACAACTTGAAAATGCGGAAGATACGGATAAAGCGGAACGAACGCATCAGCATCATGTATCGCGCATTGGGCAGGAAGTAGGATAGATAAGGTGGCAAAATAGACAACAGGTCAATAACGCCAAAGAAACTCAACACATAGTCGCGAGGACGGGGTGAACAGTAGATGCGGGCAATATACTCGACCGTAAAGAAGAAGGTGAGCAGATATTCCAATATCTCCAATACCAGTTTAAAGGTATGGGCTAACGAAGGAATTGTCTCGACGAACGAAATGATGATGCTCAGCGAGATGGCAATTATCAGGATAATGTCAAACCATCGTCCAACCGGTGTGTCCGACTCGAATATGATGCTATAGAGCTTTTCTTTCTCAAGCCAATAGGGTTTCTTCATACTTATACGTGTTTATAATGATGTTTTGTTGTGCTACTTCCTTACGCATGGCTTCTTCGAGCGTGATGTCTGGCGGGTTAATACAATCTACTCGGGCAAAGCCTGCGTTCAACAGTTCTTCGCGGTCGCTGATTCTGCCTGCTATCAGGTAAACAGGCGTATGTCCGGCTTGTTCCAAGATACCCATGGGTAGTTTGCCCATCAGTGTCTGACGGTCAGCAGAACCTTCGCCTGTGATAATGAGGTCTGCATCTGCAACCAGTTCTTTGAATCGAATGGTGTCGAGCAACAATTGGATACCCGACATGCTTTTCGCATTGAGGTATTGCATGAAGGCATAACCCAGACCACCAGCAGCTCCAGCACCCGCCTGCTGTGAACGGTCATAGCCAAAATGCTTGGCTGACAGTTCTGCAAATTTTATAGCCCTCTCGTCTAAGCAAAGTACCATCTCTGGCGTAGCGCCCTTTTGTGGTGCAAACACATGGGCAGCACCCTTTTCGCCATAAAGCGGATTCTTGACATCGGAAGCGATGGTAAACCTGACATCCTTCAGGGCCTCGATATCATCCCACGTCCCACTCTTTGCAAAAGTGTCTTTGAGAGCTCTCAACATGCCGATTCCTGCATCGCTTGTAGCACTACCACCCAGTCCTACGATGATATGTTTCGCCCCCTTTCTAACAGCGTCAGCCACCAGTTGTCCTGTGCCATAGCTCGTCGCCACCATTGGGTTGCGTTCCTCCTTAGTCAACAGCGTCAGTCCACTGGCTTGAGCTATCTCTATCACCGCCATTTCGTCGTGCAACAGATACTTCGCCGTAATGGGACGCATCAGCGGGTCTCTCACCACGACGTCCACCAACATACCACCTATGGCAGCATGAAATGCTTCCATGTAGCCCTCACCGCCATCGCTGACGGGTATCTCTACAATCTTTGCATCAGGATAAACCCTCCTGATACCCTCTGCAGCCGCCTCGTTGGCTTCCTTCGAAGTCAGACATCCCTTGAATGAATCTATTGCAATAATGACCTTCATGCTGCAAATATACACATAATATTGAAATACCGTACCATTATTTATTGATTTTTGGAAGAAAATGCGTAATTTTGCACCAAAATTGACGATGAAACAGTACGCTTTATTTTTCGATATTGACGGAACGCTGGTGAGTTTTAAGACGCACGAGATTCCTGCTTCCACGATTTTTGCGCTGACCCAGGCCAAGGCTAATGGACATAAGGTGTTTATTGCCACAGGACGTCCACCACTGATTATCACCAACTTGGGAGCCATAGAGCATCTGATTGACGGCTACGTCACCATCAATGGTGCATTGTGTTTTGTGGGCGATGAGGTGGTGCGTTGTAAGGATATACCGCACGACGCAGCACGTCTGGTGGTTGACGATGCTCAGCAGAAGAACTACGGTGTGATTGTCGTAGGCGAAAAGGATGTTGCCGTGCTCGACCCACATGGCGAGGTTGACAGGGTGTTCCGTCAGGAGATTGCCGTCGAGAATCTTGACCAAGCCAAACCTATAGAAGATGTCATGCAGCAGCGCATCCTCCAGTTGACGCCCTTCTTCTCTGCCGATTACGAACGCGAATTGATGGCTCGTATTCCCAGTTGCACTTCAGGACGCTGGCATCCCGCCTTTACGGATGTCACGGCACAGGGAGCTGACAAGGGGGAGGGCATGCTGACGATGGCAGCACACTTCGGGCTGGACCCACAATACACGATGGCTTTTGGCGATGGTGGCAACGATGCCTCGATGATTCGTACAGCAGGCATTGGTGTGGCGATGGGCAATGCCCTCGACTCGCTCAAAAAAGAGGCCGACTATACGACGACCTCTGTTGATGACGACGGGGTGCTGAACGCTCTCCGTCATTTTAACCTGGTGTAATGGAATTCATTTACACATAAATCTCGAAATAAATCTTGTAGTGATCGCCATCACGTTCAGGACTGTGGACAGCAAACATAGTCGAGGCGCTCTTATTCCTCATGATTTCCTGCACGAGGAATGATTTGCCATCAGACTCCTTTTTAACTGTGATGTGCATATTCTCGAAGGTAAACGGTTGGGTCTTGATGGCCCGCTCGTAGAAGTCGGTGGCATCAAGCATGTTCATAAAGTAAAGGTAACCATTGGTTGATGTGTCAAGACTCATCACAAAATAGAAGCCATGAGGTCTGACGCCAGTAATATTATAAGCCCCATTCTTCGATGACACCATGATGTCTCGACCATAGATATATTCTTCACAGTCTATCTCACCACTCTGTTCTGAATTATGATGGGCCAGCGCTAAACCAGACTTTTCTGCCACTGCCGACTCATCGTAGTGCTGCGTCAGATACAACAAGTCCTTTAACGAGAAATACTGATAAAAACTATTGTCTTTGATGTAATTCTCGAAATACTTTTTCTCGCCCGTTCCATCATCAGAGAGGAAGTCGTCGACATACCAGTCGCCACGCTCAAAACGCATGCTCAGAGTAACAGTATATGGCTTGCCAGAGTTCTTAGCCTTGAGCTTGACAACAGCTGTCGAATCGGTCATATTACTGATTTTACTTATCTCACAAGTAAAGTTGTTGTCGTCCTGCGAATTGGTCCAGTGGTCATAATCCAACAACGGCTCCTCGTTCTCCTGAGCAATCTCTTCAGCCTTCGCCATCAAATCCTGATAGCTCTTGCTGCAATAGGCACTGTCGCGATTGACGAACTTGCCATTGTAGATGCGCATGCCATTCTTCTCGTACTTAGGATTCTTGTAAAAGCTATAGAATGAATCTACACGTTCACGAAGATAATTCTCCGTATGCTTGTCAATACTGACTTCCTGCATGACCATAGAATCTGCAGGCACTGAATCTGTATTACTGGCAGACTTACCCGTTTTACCACCACATGCTGACATCATCAGCACGACTGCCACAGTGGCAATAAACATCATTACTTGTTTCATAGCTTTAACGATTTTGGGGACAAAGATAATAATAAATTAGGAATTAGGAATTAGAAATTAGAAATAATTTGCAGCCGCAGCAAATTTTTCACTATTCACTATTCACTTTTCACTTTTTTTCGTATCTTTGCACCAAATTATCAACTTAATTACAACTTTATGAAACGATTTCTAACATTTCTCTTGATGGCTCTGACCACAGGAACAGCGACATTCGCACAGACGGATAACAACGGACAGTACACACTGAAGAACGGCAACCTGACCATGGTGATTGATGCCGCCAAAGGTGCTAAAATCCTATCTTTCAAGTATGGTGACCAGGAAGCCATTTCGCAATTAAGGTTCCCTGAATCCTTTGGCAGCACGTTTTGGACCAGTCCGCAGAAGGAATGGAACTGGCCCCCAGTACAAGAATACGACAAGAGACCTTACACAGTAGAAGAGAAAAACGGTGTGCTGACAATGACCAGCGAAGTGTCTGACAGACTGAAATTCAGAGTCCGCAAGACATTTAAGACTGAGGGACAGGCCTTCGCCATCACATATACTATCATCAATGAGGGCAACGAGGCCAGAAAGGTGGCTCCTTGGGAGATTACCCGTGTGCAGAACGAAGGTGGACTGATATTCTTCGATGCACCTGTGAATGGCATCACGCCAGCAGGACTCATGAACTTCAAAGAGGCTTTTGGTGCTGCATGGTACAAGACGGACGAAACCAATCAGAACCGTAAAATCAATGCAGACGGAAAAGGTTGGCTGGCCTACTGCAATAAGGGCTTGCTGTTGGTAAAAAAGTTTGAAGACCTCAACGCTTCGCAGCCTGCACCTAACGAGGCTGAAATCCAGGTTTACGTGAACAGGGGCAAAGCCCACATTGAACTGGAGAGCCAGGGTGCCTATACAACGCTTCAGCCAAAGGAAGAGCTGAACTGGACGGTACGCTGGTACTTGCAGCCCTGCAAATCGGCTGCAGAACCCTCCAAGGCCCTGCTAAAGCAAGTCAAAAAGATATTGAAATAAGTCCGCAACGATTCTTGAACGATTTGAGACCGAATCCAGATGTCATGGTTCGGTCTCATTTTCTTCATTCTCCAGGAATAGCGAGTCATCCATCTCGGCCAGCGGCTTCTTTTTCTTATTCTCACGAGCGCCAGCCTTCAACAGATTCTTGGCAGCTGTTATGATGCTCTGGCCGCTGTCGGCAGTGGTAATCTTCAGTCGATTCATCTTTTTGATGGTATCGTTCATGCTCGACTCCACATCCTGGAAACGCGTGCCAAAGTCCTGTACACGCTCAATCACCGTGTTGGCCGCATCCATCATGGCCTGCTGATTCTTCAGCTGACGGACCTGTGTCCACATCATCTCCAAAACGCGCAGATTCATATACATGGTTTGTGGACCAAGAATCATGACGCCCTCATCGTAGGCTTCGCGCCATAATGAGGCGTCATTCAACAAAGCCAGATTCAGAGCGCCCTCAATAGGCACATACATGATGGCGAAGTTCAAGCGGTTGTAACCCTCAGGCAGGTATTTGGTGTACTCCTTCTTGGCCAGTCGCTTCACCTGAGCCCTGACGCTATCGATATGTGCTTTCAGGTATTCGCTCTTTTCAGGCGTACCATCCTCGGCATTCATATAGCGCTCGTAGTCAGTGAGTGACATCTTCGAGTCAACCACCACATGACGATTGTTGGGGAAATGCAGAATAAAGTCTGGTATCAGACCCTTGCCGTCATCGCCTTTGGCACCCTTGCCACCTTTATCGCGCAACGTTTCCTGCGTATCAAACTGCTCACCCTCCTTCAGCTCCAGGTCTTCCAGCAACTGCTTGAGTTTCAATTCGCCAAAGTTGCCCTGCACCTTCACTTCACCTGTCAAGGCACGTGTCAGTCGATCGGCCGTTTCACCAATGGCAGCACTCTTCTGCATATTAATCTTGATGGTCTCGTCCAGTCGTGTCAAAGCCTCCGTCTGTTGTTCCTTAGTCTTGTCGAGAGCTTCCTGCATGTCCTTCAGACTGCGTTGCAGGGGGTCGATAATCTTCGACACCTGCTCCTTATTCTGGGCACCCAACTCCTCCTGACGCATCTTCAGCACCTTCTCAGAAGTCGTCTGCATCTGTTCCTTAATCAGGTCGAGCTGTGTCTTGATCTGTTTTTCGTTCATCTCCTTCAGGGCAGCAATCTGTTGCTCATGGGCTTCCTTGGTCTGTTGCAATTGATGGGCAAAAGTTTCTTTCAACTCCACAATCTGACCATCATAAGATAGCTTCTGGTCTGACAACTGCTTTTCGTACGATACTTTCAGGTTCTGCAACTGACCTGCATAACTCTCTGACTTTGTCCGTTCCACATCACGCTGGGCAGTCAACCTCACAATCATATAGACCAGAAGACCTATGATGACGAAGGCTATTGCTATCACTATCAGGTATATTTCCATATTGCTATCTTCTTTTCGTTGTGCAAAGATACAAATTTTTCACTTTTCACTTTTCACTTTTCACTTTTTTTTGTACCTTTGCACCCAAATTTTCAAAAAAGACGATTAAAATGATGACTGCCAACGAGATTCGCGACTCATTCAAGAAGTTTTTCGAGTCGAAGCAACACGCCATCGTGCCCTCTGCACCGATGGTTATCAAGGATGACCCCACGCTGATGTTCACCAACGCGGGTATGAACCAGTGGAAAGATATTATTCTGGGTACTCGCGACCCTGAGCCACGTCGTCGTGCCGACACCCAGAAGTGTCTGCGCGTCAGCGGTAAGCACAACGACTTGGAAGAGGTAGGTCACGACACCTATCACCACACCATGTTCGAGATGTTGGGCAACTGGTCGTTTGGTGACTACTTCAAGGAGGGCGCCATCGACATGGCTTGGGAGTATCTGGTAGATGTGCTCAAGCTGAATCCTGAGGATTTATATGTGACGGTGTTCGAAGGTTCACCCGAAGAGAATATTCCCCGTGACGACGAAGCTGCCAAATATTGGGCCAAGCACGTGCCTGAGGACCATATCATCAACGGTAACAAGCACGACAACTTCTGGGAGATGGGTGACACAGGTCCCTGCGGTCCCTGTTCTGAGATTCACGTTGACTCTCGTACTCCTGAGCAGAAGGCTGCAAGTGGAAAGACTGGTCGTGAACTGGTTAACCAAGACGACCCACAGGTTATCGAGATTTGGAACCTGGTGTTCATGCAGTTCAACCGCAAAGCCGATGGTTCGTTGGAGAAGCTGTCGATGAACGTCATCGATACCGGTATGGGCTTCGAGCGCTTGGTGCGCATGATGCAGGGCAAGCACTCTAACTATGATACCGACGTATTCCAGCCTATCATCAAGGCTGAGCAGGATATCACTGGACTAAAGTACTTCACTTTCGAGGAAGAGACGGTTAGTCCTATTAGCAAGGAGCAGGACAACATCAACGTCGCTATGCGCGTTTGTGCAGACCACCTGCGTGCCGTATCATTCTCGATTGCCGATGGTCAGCTGCCTTCTAACGCTAAGGCAGGCTATGTAATTCGTCGTATTTTGCGTCGCGCCGTACGCTATGCCTACACCTTCCTCGGACAGAAGGACGGTTTCCTCTACAAGCTCGTCCCCACCCTCGTTCATGAGATGGGCGACGCTTTCCCTGAACTGAAGGCTCAGCAGCAGCTGATTACCAAGGTGATTAAGGAGGAGGAAGACTCATTCCTGCGCACCCTCGACAAGGGTATCTCGTTGCTCGACAAGGCTATGGAGGAACTGAAGGCTCAGGGCAAGAACCAGTTGGATGGCGTACAGGCTTTCCGCTTGTTCGACACCTATGGTTTCCCCCTCGACCTCACAGAGTTGATTTGTCGTGAGAATGGCTTCACCGTTGACGAGGAGCAGTTCAATGTCGAGATGCAGAAACAGAAGGAGCGTGCCCGTAATGCCGCTGCCGTTGAGAATAGTGACTGGGTGGAGCTGAAGGCTGGCGAACAGCAGTTCGTGGGCTACGACTACACGGAATACGAGTGCGAGATTCTGCGCTATCGTAAGGTGACGCAGAAGAAGAACGAGTTCTATGAAATC
>JAEEGJ010012823.1_pt1 | contig 20585 bp, 11 predicted proteins | sample 8958761 | NCBI WGS metagenome assembly JAEEGJ01 (sample SAMN16246546, study PRJNA631951) | gut metagenome | biome: gut microbiome; feature: rumen; material: RS-attached | host: Bos | place: Iran: Karaj | collected 2018-10
CATGATGAGGCGCTTCATGCCTGCCGGACTGCCCGCTGAAATGAGTTTTACTGCCGACGTGCTGGCAAAGCAGGCAGAGACGGCCGACATCGCCGTCATCACACTCGGCCGCATCTCCGGTGAGTTCCTCGACCGCAAGTCGTCCGACTTCAACCTCAGCGTCTCCGAGCGTCAGCTGCTCCAGCAGGTGTGCGACGTCTATCACAAGGCGGGCAAACAGGTGGTGGTGCTGCTAAACATCGGCGGCGTCATCGAGACTGCTTCGTGGAAGGACCTGCCCGATGCCATTCTCTGTGCCTGGCAAGCCGGTCAGGAGGGAGGCAACAGCGTGGTCGACGTGCTTAGCGGCAAGCAGTCGCCTTCGGGCAAGTTCACCATGACCTGGCCCGTGAAGTTCAGCGATGCCTACTCCTCGAAGAACTTCCCTGTTGACCAGACGGCCCGCGTCGACTTCATGAACACAGGCGAGAGGGGCAACGTGAAGAACGTCGACTATACCGACTACGAGGAGGACATCTACGTGGGCTACCGCTACTTCGATTCCTTCGACGTGCCCGTGAGCTATCCGTTCGGATTCGGACTGAGCTACACCACCTTTGAGTATAGCGACGCCAAGATTGCCAAGAAGGGCGACGGCTACGAGGTCAACGTGACCATTAAGAACACCGGCGAGCACGAGGGCAAGGAGGTTGTTGAGCTCTACATCTCTGCACCCGACAACAAGGCCGCCAACAAGCCCGCCAAGGAGCTGAAGGCATTTGCCAAGACCAAGGCGCTGAAGGCTGGCGAGAGTGAGACCGTTACCATGACTGTCAAGGCTGCCGACCTGGCATCGTTCGACGAGGCTGCCTCTGCATGGGTGGTCGCCGAGGGCGAATACCAATTCCTCGTGGGAGCCTCGTCGCAGGACATCAAGGCTACCCTCACCGCCAATGCCAAAGCTCAGCAGACCAAGGCCAATGACGTGATGAAGCCCCAAGTCCAGATGAATCTGCTGCGCAGATAATCCTAAAACATCGAAACATCGAAGCATCGAAATATCGAAACATCGAAACATCGAAAAACAACAAAATAACGAAAATGAAAAAGACCATTATAATGACAGCTATGGCAGCATTGTGCTGCTTTAGCGCTTGCACACAGAAGGGAGATGAAGTCACTCTCCAGGTAAAAACCCAGTATGGCGTCCTTGAGGGCTTCGAGGAGGACGGCGTGAAGAAGTTCCTCGGCGTACCCTTCGCCCAGGCTCCCGTTGGCGAGCTCCGCTGGAAGGCGCCACAGCCCGTTCAGGCCTGGGAGGGCGTTCGTGAAGCCAAGACATTCGGCAACGACCCCATGCAGCTCGATATCTTCGGCGACATGCAGTTCCGAGGCCCTGGCCGCAGCGAGGACTGTCTCTACCTGAACATCTGGACGACAGCAAAGACCGCAGCCGACGCCCTGCCCGTGCTGATTTATTTCAACGGCGGCGGACTGATGGCCGGTTCGGGCAGCGAGCCCCGCTACGACGGCTCCGCCATTGCCAAAGAGGGCGTCATCGGCGTGACGGCCAACTACCGCGAGGGCGTGTTCGGTTTCTTTGCCCACCCGGAGCTCACGGCAGCCTCCGACTACAAGGGAAGTGGCAACTACGGCTACCTCGACCAGGTGGCTGCCATCAAGTGGGTGAAGGAGAACATCGCTGCATTTGGCGGCAATCCCGACCGCATCACCATCGTGGGCGAGTCGGCTGGTTCTTTCAGCGTTTCGCTCCTGATGTGCTCGCCCCTCTCCAAGGATATGATTGCCGGCGCCATGCTCTCCTCAGGTGCCGAGGTGATGCCCAATAAGCCTCTCACGCAGGCTGAAGCCGACTCCGCAGGTGCACGCCTCCTCAAGTGGGCAGGCATAGCCAGTATAGCAGATGCCAGGGCGATAGATGCAGACTCACTCGAGAAGGCCTTCCCTCCCGTAGGCATGTCAAGGCTGGTGCTCGACGGCCTCTTCATGACCGAGAGTGCCGACGCCGTGTTCGAGCGTGGCGAGCAGGCCCAGGTGCCGCTGCTCGCAGGCTGGAACTCCCTCGAATCCCATCCCATGCAGGCACTCCAGGGGCAGACTCCTACCCTGCAGAACTACAAGAACGCCCTGAAAGCGCAGTTTGGCAACTCGACCGACGAAATCTTTGAGGCTTACGGCATCACGACCGACGAAGACGTCATGACTCAGAAAGGCTTCGATCTCGTCTCCGACCTCTTCACGGGCTTCCCCACCTGGAAGGTCTGCGACTACCACGCCAAGTCAGGCCTGCCCGTCTACCGCTACCACTACATGCACCCGCGCCCGCAGGTTTCAGAGAAGATGGGCGACAAGACGGGAGGCTTGGCCGGTGGTGTGCGTGAGAAGACCGCTGAAGAGAAGAAGGCAGAGGCTCAGCAGCCTACGATTGCTCCCGGTGCCGTCCACTCCGCCGACATCGAGTATGCTATGGGAAACCTCGACACCAACGAGTACTATGACTGGCAGGACGAGGACTACGCCATCTCGAAGCTGTTCCTGACATACTACGCCAACTTCTGCAAGACGGGCAATCCCAATGGTAAGGGTCTTCCCCAGTGGACGGCCATCACCAAGGACAACCTCGATGCCGCACCCGTGATGAAGATCGACGTAGAATCAAAGGAAGTCGCCTCGCCTGAGAAGGAGAACGCCTACCGCACGCTCGAGAAATTCTACAGGAGCAAGAAATAAGGCATAAAGCCACCCCTTGCTTCTATCACGGACAAACCGCACGGATGGTCATACCGACATATCGGTCTTCCCACGTTTGGTATCCCTCTCCAAAAAAAGATTGGATAGAATAACAGATGGCATGCTGATTGGCGCCGGGGCTCATGTCTGTGGTCCAACAATATATTTCGTCCACCACATGAGTAGACCCTGAATGTGGGAAATAGATGCAGTTGCCGTTGGGCCCCGTCGCCTTCATCACAGTATGGCCATTCAGCAGTACGTTTTCGAAAGTACAGTTGTCCACAAGTTCCTGAAACTCCTCTGGGGTGGGTATGCGCCAGTCGCCGCCCAGGAACTCGTGGGCAGCATCGTCCTCAAGGTCGAGTCGTGTCTTTCCGTCCACCTCGCCCCATCGGCTGTCAGTCACGTATTTGGAGAACTTGCTGTAATCCCTGTCGCCTTCGTACACTTCCTTGCACAACTTATAGCTTTCCCATTCGTAACGTCCTTGCTTGGGCGACAGTTCGCCCCACGCAATGTAAAAGCCGTTTTCAGTTTCCGTGCGCGCTCCTAAATTAGCTGACGCCCAGCGCACAGACAGTCCGAGGTCTACAGCCTTGATGTCGCTGGCCTTGGGCAGACGGTCCAGCTCGACGATAGCCATACGCAGGAAATGGGATGCATAGTCGATGGAATCCTGCAGCTCCATATTTACCTTATTAATATTGCCTAAGTAAGCATGTTTCTTCTGTCCGTCGTTCTCAATCGCAAATGCTCTCATGGCGACAGCATGCTGATGGTTCCGTTCAAGCGCCTGATAGCTCGCTGCACTATATTCCTCGGGATTGATGGTGTTCAGCAGCTGTTGGGCTTCCGCAATGTTGCGGTCAAGGACGTTCAGTTTCAGATACACGGTGTCAGGCGCAGCCCCCCGTTCTTTTACAGGACGTATGGGCAGCCCCTCGCACCTGTCAACCTCCCAAAAGGTCGAAACATCTATCTGGTCGATGGTGAAGACTTTCAACGACCTGCCCTTCGCACTATTCTTGCACCACATCTTAGTGTCGTTGTCCCAGGTTATCAGTTCGTTGCCCTGCATTCGTCCGGTAGACGGAAAGAAAACGGAGTTGCCGTTAGGGCCTATCAGCTGGTAGCCGTAAACGCCGTTGCTGATGGTGGGTCTCATCCTCGAACAATTGTCGTCGGTAGTATACGAATCCTCAAGGAACTTCACTTCATCAACTGTAGGCAGGCGCCATCCCTCGCCTAAGATGACCGTTGCTGCATCATTCTGAGCTTGAAGAAGTTCACCTTCCTTATAGTATGTTGGGAAGGTTTGCAACTTGTAAGTATCCCACGAATAGACCTCCTTGGGTTCTGTCTCGCCCCAGGCAAAGAAGTAGCCCGTGTCCTCGGGCCGCTTGGCACCTAAGTTCTTGGTAGCAATCATGAAATTGCCGACTCCCAGGTCTACGTAGTCATCGTTCGTTTCGTACTCGGCATACTTGACAACAATCGGTTCCGGCTCCGGCTGCGGCTGCGGTTCCGGAGCAACATCATCATCTTTCCCGCATGATGCAAACATACACATCGTGAGGGACAACAATACATATAATACCTTTTTCATTACTAATAACTATTCCTCAATATAAACAGACCTGATGGTGCAGCTTCCACTGGTCAGCAGCATGATTTTCAAATAAGCGAGAGAAAAGTCTCTTTATAGCGCGAACTCAGCGGTAAGACCCCATCTCATCATATTACCTTTGTCTGTCTCTTCCAATGACTTGTACCAGTCGGCATGAAGGCGGGCATAATGCTTGCCTACCGCCATCTGGACACCACCGCCGAGATAGATACCGAAGTGCGTTGTGTCCCCCCACTTCTGTTCGAAAATCTTGTTTGACATGTAGTACCTGGTTTCCATGTTTTCAAAATTGAACACATAGAATCCTCCTACACGGGCAAGTGGAACAATCTTCCCTTTACCAAAGCGCTTTACCATACCCAAACTGAAAGTCAGGCGGCTCTTCTCATACATCGTATGCGATGGTTCGACCCCACCACGAACCATCACGTCATGTTCAAAACTTGCCTTGGGTGAATACGCAAGACCTATCTCAAGACTGCCACCCTTCATTACCCGATCAATATCGGTCTCCAGGCCAAGACCCATTTCAAATGTGCTGCCAGAGTAGTTCTCGTCAATTAAATACAGACTTTGATTGTCGGTCCGCTCATGCGAATAGTACGCATAGCCGGCGAATGCCTTGAAATGGGTTCTCACCTTGTCGGCTGCCTCCTTGTATTCATACACAATACACGAGCCGCCGTCGGTACATACATCTTTATGATAGTTGCGAACAACGTTTACCAGCTTTTTCCTCGACATGTCTAACTCATTTATGCCGTCGGCTGCCTTCCATGAGTCCTTCAGCAGGTACTTCACTCTACCGAATTGTTCCTTCTTCTCCCGCAGATATTCATTTTCATCTTGAAGGGATGATGACGTCCTGGTTGACCTGTTGGTAAGCTTTTCCATTTCGCCATCCTCACGCTCAAAGAAAAAAAATTCATCATATTTGTCGGCAACACAGTAGAGGTTCATTTTACCTTGAACCATAAACTCGGCAAAGTATAATTCCGGGGTGCCGTAGATATTCAACCGGCGTGTAACGAAATATTTACCGTTATGGTCGAACCTAAAGCACTCTATCTCACCTGGCTTGTAGGTCTTGCTCTCGCTCTCTCCATTAGCTTGGAACACGCATTTTTTTGACAGCACCTGGTTTGTACGGAAGTCAAGAACGCCCCTGACCGTATCACCGGCATTTGTAATGATATAGCCAGGTTTGGGATTTGTCTGCGCCATTGCGTACACTACGCTAAAGAATAATGAATAAAGAATAAACAGACGTCGTTTCATAATCTATTTTATAATCAATATATCAATTTCTGTATGCAATGATAATCGTAATATATGTTATTCGTTCAATGTTCTATTGATTTACGCACGCCGAAATCCTTGCGCGACTCGTCGTTGATGGCGCGACTGGCCTGACGGCTGTCGAAGCGCGTGGGGCCGGTGATGAAGTCGGGCACGTTGAACGACAGGAAACGGTCGCGATAGAAACGACGGGGATTGCGCTGCGGCAGCATGAAGGCCTTGGTGGCGTCGCTGTTGGCATCGATGTGACAGAAGTAGGGACGCGTATAGAGGCCGTCGTCGCGACGGGAGCTCAGCACGAGCCAGCGGGAGTTGGTGCTCCAGTTGTGGAACGACTCGGTGTCGGGGGAGTTGGCTTGGGTTAGCGGGCGAGCCAAGCCCCCCCCTACGGCCCCCGAGGGGGCTTCATTACCTTGTTGGGCACTTGTGTTACCCTCGGGGGACAGCAGGGGGATTATCCATAGGTCGGCTTCGTGGTGCCAGATGCTGAACTGGCCGTAGTCGGAGAGCGTGTAGCACAGGAAGCGGCCGTCGTAGGAGGGACGGGGAAAGGATATGGACTTTTTCTGAGCTGCGGCATCGACGATGACGTCAATGGTACTGCCGAAGGTGCCAGTAGCGGGGTCGAAGTCGATGCGGCAGAGGTTATAGCGGATGGAGTCTAAGCCTCCCCCCTGCCCCCTCCCGTTGAGGGGGAGTGCTTCGGCCGCACAGAAATAGAGCGAGCGGCCGTCGGCCGAGAAGACGGGATAGGTCTCGTAGATGGAGTCCTGCTTGAGAAGCGGCGAAAGCAGCAGTTCGTTCTTCTCGACATCGTAGACCTGAAGGTCGGAGGCTTCGTCGAAGACCTCGATGCGGTTGGGATCGGCACTGTGGAACAGCTGTCTCGTCGTGTTGGTGGAATAGGCAATGTAACGGCCCGAGGGATGCCAGTAGGGATAGACGCAGAGGCCGAGCGTCTCAGGGGTCTTGGTGTTGTAGGCGGTGACGGGGCCGTAGTCTTTGCGCAGTAGGGTGGCACCGTGGGGGCCGCGGATATGGAGACTCATGTCGGCAGGGTTGCCCCGGTTGAAGCTGTGACAGTTGACGCAGCCCTCGAACTGTGTGTTCTCAATCAGCGGACGCTCGTCGAACGACGAGAGGTCGCGCTCGTAGATACCCATCTTGCTCCACACCTCATAGCCCGGCTCAATGAGGCGGTAGCAGAGGCCGTAGTCGATGCTGTCGGGACTGACATAGACGGAGAACGGCTGATAGGTGTGCCAGCCGTCGTCGTACTTGGCCGAGACGCTGACGGTGAGCGAGTCGCCGGGGTTCGCGGCAAGCAGGGCGTGCCAGTCGTCGAGGTCGAAGTCGGCAGACTCGTCGCCCTGGGCGTGCAGACTGTTTCCGTGGCTGTCGGTAATGACGGCATCAATGCGAAGTGCCGTCTCGTCGGCCATGTTAAAACAGAGCGGCGCAATGTTCACGGGAACGGTGACGCCGAGGTAGTCGGGATAAATCTGTGGCAGCACGGGCTCCTGCTTGGCATTCTCAACAGTCTCGTTGCAGCCCATCAGCCCCATCAGCCCTATTATAATATACAGAATCTTTTTCATTGCTCAGTCGAAATGAAGTTATTATAGCCTTCGCGGTCGCCCGTCAACATATAGTAGGCCAACAGATACTGATAAGCCAGACGGTTTTCCTTATTACGATAGTAGAGGCTTTTGAGCATCTCGGGCGTCACATGGTCGCTGAAGTAGAAGTCTTCTGTGTAGGCCGACTGGCGCAGTCGCCCGTATTCAGGATGACGGTCAATGGCCTCCTCATCGCCTAACAGCGGCAGCGTCTCATTGGCCCAGTCACGATAGAAGAGCGTCTTCTGCAGGGCCGAAAGATACTTGCGGGCCACAGCGTACTGGCCGTTGATGAGGTTGGTCTGTGCCAACCGCTTGTAGCAACGGCCACTCTTCTGGAAGTCGAGAATGGCTTCCTGGGCCTCGAACACCGTGCGCTGGGCAACATTAATCATGCCCAACTGATAGAAGGCCTCAGCTGTAGGCAACGGACTGGTGGCATCTTCCTTGACATCGGGCAGCAGTCCGGCAATGCCGTTCTGGTTATAGTTGGCCATCTGTTCCAGGAGCATGCCGTGCATGGCCAAAGCCAGGTTCTGTACTGTCACGCCAATCTGGTTGTTGGGCTTCTCGGCATTGACGGTTTCAAGTATGCGGTTCCACTGCTGGTAGCGGGCCATGAAGTCGTACTGCATCACCTTCTCGGCCTTGAAGTTGGCGTTCTTCCAGACGAGACAGGCCATTAAAATGAGGAATGAGAAATAAGAAATGTGGAATGAGGAATGGGAGGCGGAAAGCCAGCGGTGGCAGGCACGGGCTATGAGTGGGAGGACGACGGCAGACAGCCATGCGGCATAAAGCAGCGTAGGGAAGACTGTCGGGTAGCGATGGTAATGGCTACCGGTCCAGTTGGGGCCTACCATCCAATATAATATAGGTAAGGCAACGATTATCACGATGGCGCACGCCCGGCCTTTCGGCAATTTAACGAAGAGGCATAGGGCAAGCAGCGTGAGCAGAACGGCCCAGACGCCGCCTAACAGTGCATTCTCGTCGAGCAGGAAGAGCCAGAGCAGCAGCGAGGGCACATAGCTCAAGCCATAGAGCCAACCCCACTTGGCCAGGCGCAGCGTCAACAACTGCACCGCCGAGAGCAGGACTGCAATAATACCAGCTCCCACCCAGGCAAAGAGGAAAAACTGCGTGCAGAAACGCCCTAACAGGTCGGCCACTCCGCCCGGCAGCCTGACGATGTCCCACACATAGTTGCTGTCGAAGAGGAACAGCTGGTACTGCTCCTGATAATGAAGATGGTGCGGATAGGCCAACCCGAAAAAGAGGAAGGCGGCCACGCCGAAGAGGAGCGTATATAGAAGATGTATCTTCCTCATAGCATTTACCAATTCTTTTAAGCTGCAAAGGTACAAAGAATTTCCGAGATTCATTCAACTTTGCCTCACCTTTTTCTCTATTGAATACTTAACAAATCCTGCACTACCTGCACTGACCGCTGATTGCCAGATAGTTACAGCCCCAAAAAAGGCACTGGTTCCTGCACTGAAGGGATGCGCGTTCCTGCACTTGCTTTCTGCCGACAAACGGGCCTGCGGCCAAGCCCGAAAGGGACTTTCAGAGTGTTTCGCGGCTTGAAAACCGGTTTTTCCTGGCCGGAAAACCCGGCAGTCACGCCTTGAAAGGATTCCGTGACTGGACTTTTGAAATATATTGACACGCATCTCTCGTATAAGGGAGCTGGCAGTGCAGGAAAAGGTTGGCTTTCAGTGCAGGAAGACAGACAGTCATAAGCACGTAAGGTCCTGACACTCAGCGGTCAGTGCAGGAAGTGCAGGAAAAAATCCGTCATTTGAATACCCGGCTGAATTCCTCGACGCTGATTTTGACAGGCTCGACCATGAACTCCGGACGGTTATAGCTTTTCAAGAGGGTGACGTGCAGTTCGGGGTCTTCCTGCGGAAGGAGGAAGGCCTTGGAGACTATCCCATTGTTGAAATAGGCAAAATAGACACGGCTGTAGTTGTCGTCGTCGCGGCGGCTGGCCAGCATTATCCAATGGCCGTTGCTCGACCAGGATGGGTAGCTGTCAGAATAGCCTTTGCTATTGACGAGGGAGAGATCGATGGGCGTAGAGTTTTCCGCATTGAGGGGCGTACCAGTATACTGTTCCAACGGAATACAAACGATGTCGCCATCATGGTGGCGGCTATGAAAACAGCCATACTGCCCCATGGCAAACAGCAGATAGCGTCCGTCGGGACTGATGCGTGCCAGGGTGACGCTCTTATCGTCAGAAGCTGCATCATAAACGAGTTCCTCATCACCGAAGTTATGGGTTTCCACGTCGAACGAACGGCGATAGAGGTTGTATTGTATCTTCGCGTAGGTGGTTCTGATGTCCTGACCTTCCATCTCTTCTGGCAGGGGAACAGACTTGCCGTAATAGAGGTATTTGCCATCGGGCGACCAGGTAGGATAAATCTCCAAAAGCGTGGAATCGTTGCTGACGATGCTCACCGAGTCGGTCTCTACATCGTAAAGGATCAGGTCGCTGGCCTCATCGTAGACCTCAATCTTGTTGGGATTGGACGTATGGAACGCCTGCCGGGTCTTATTGGTCGAGAAGGCTATGAGCTTGGCGGTAGGATGCCAAGAGGGATAGACACCGGAGGAGATGGTATAGTCGCGCTTCAGATTGACCTTCGATACCTTGCCGTCGTTCACAATGACGGTGCCGGCATTGGAGAGGCGCACATGGAAGAGCATGTTGTCGGTCTTATAGTTCTGATAACTGTGGCAGTTGATGCACTGGCCTTTCTCCCTTTCATTCATGGTTATCTCGTTGTTGAAGATCTGCGTCTCCTCGAACGTGGTAATGTTGCGCTGGGCTATCTCCATGAAGGTCCACGCGACATACGACGGCTCGATGAGGCGATACGACAGGTATTCGTCGATGGGCTCCTCGGCTATCTGTATCTCGAACGGGCTGAACGACAACCATTCGCCCTCTTTCTGGCCCCAGACCTCCACCTTGATGCTTTTACCTTTCGAGGCATCAAGCATGGCGTGCCATTCCTCCTCAGGAATCTGCACCTTCACGCCATGTCCGTAGGTCTGCTGCTGGCCGTCGGAGGTGGTAAGACGAGCCACGCACTCATCGTACTCGTCAGCAGGGAGCATGAAGTTGAGCGGTGCAATGTTGCAAGGCACGGTGACATCGCAATAATCGGGGAAGATGGCAGGCAGGTTATTAACTGCTTTACTTGAAGGGGGTACATCGGGGTGACTCGCACACGATGCCAACAGCCAATAGCCAACAGCCAACAGCAAGAAATTGAAGTAGATATATCTTTTCATAACTTATGATGCAACTTCGTGTCCAACATTACCACGTATATTAATAGGTTTGCGTCCGAAGAGATTGTACCACCAATAGGTGTCTCCAAATTCTTCACGTAATTCCTCACCGGCCTGGTCAAGTGTCATGCCAGGCTTCGCCTTTTCCTCCAAAGTAGTCCAGAACAGTTTATAGCGGTCGTAAACGGCCTGTTCAACGGGAATCATCATGCGCTTTTCTTCCGGGGTCTTATCCATATACAAGATATAAGCCTCCTGAGCATGAACAGGAAACTGCTCGTTCATGTGAAGCTTCACATAGTTGCGGAGCGATGGCCAGAAACGACGCGAGTCGCAACGCAGCATGGAATAGAACAATGCCTGTTCTGAAGCCACTTTACTATCGGATTCAAACCAAAGACTGATGCCATTGACAAGATAGCTGTCGCTGTTCTCAACACCGGTGAGTTCATCAGGATAGCATTTTTGCAGCTCCTTTATCTTTTCCGTGACAGGTGCCGGTTGCCAATCGCCGTAGAACGGACTATGATGCAATATGGTCGTATAGCGCTCCACCAGTTTCTTATCCCCTACAGCTAAGGCACAACGGGCAAGCATCTTCAGGTAGAAGGGCGAGAAGCCGGCCTGTATGGCATTCTCGAAGCTCAGGCGGATGGCCTCGTTCAACATGCCGTAATTATAATACACCAGCGGCGATGCGATGTCTAAAAGGGTGACGTGGAGCTTATCGGGGTTATAAATATCCGCAGCGTCGTTACCCAATTTGAACGAACGGTCGAGCAGGCCGCCCTCGTTCATCAGGGCAATATTCTTGAGAAACATCATCGTGCTGGTTGGCTTATGCTTGGCCTCTGCCATACTGAGCACTTCCTTCCAGTTGTCGTCGCAAGCAATGCGCACCATGTGCATCTCGTCGATGTAGTTCTTATCATGATACATGAGCGACGAGGTGAAGACGATGCCCGCAATGGCACTCAATACCGGCACAAACCATTTAGCAAGATACCTGCCACACAACGAGATAAGCACAGAGACAGCACCCAGCACCCAGAACGGGATGGAAAGATGCTCGGTGCAGTCGCTTGCCGTTATGAAGCGGGGCAATCCGGCCAGCATGACATCGTCGAATTTCTGATTCGAATAGAACTGCGTATGCCAGATAGAAGCGGTAAAGACGAGCAGGACAATGCCTAAAAGTTCTCGCCAGGTGGGTTTTCCGGCAACCACTAAACAGAGTACGAAAAGCAGGGCAAACCATCCCAGCACCGGATAGAGGCAAAAGGCCAGTAGATACCAGACGAGATGCCACTTGCGAGGGGTGCTACGCGCAGCCCACAGAAGCAGCAGCATGACGAGATAGCCTACCGACTGGGAGAACCAATAGCCACGGATGGTGGATACATAAACCCAGTAGCCAAGATCGACAACCGACGTGAGCAGACAGGCTACCGGCAAGAGCATCAGCGCAGAGGCGCCATTCTGCAGGCGGAAAGCCTTAGTCCCCACCAGATAGGTAAGCACCCAGATAGCCGCCAGCACGGCTGTGCCAAAAGCCGGATGACAGAAAAGCTGAGTGAGCCAGGCGCCCACATACTGCATCAGGCCGAAAGGCTTCGACAGGAGTGCATGAAAGAAGGGTGCTCCGAAGATAAACTCGGAACGGTCGTGGGCCGTATAAAACACCTCCTGGTTTATATATAATAGGTACGCGACAAACGATATGAAAGCCAATAAGCTTACATAGAAGACGGTCCGGGACAAATTGCTTTGTTTAGTCATTCTCTTTAGATGAAAGGCTGACTCATTTCTATGAATGAGTCAGCCTATTAATTGTTATACTGATAAGGAAAGGTTATTCCTCATAGTAAATAGCGTTGATCTGGCAGCTACCAGAGGTAACCATGAGGTCAAGGTCCTTACCACCGCCACCGCCACCACGGGCACAGTCCTTGGCAATAGCCTCGGTAAGAGGAAGTTCCCACAGACCGTTGGTGAAATGAACATCCTTCTCATCATCATAGCGTGCGCTCCACCAACCGTTCATAATACGGCCAGCGCAGTCGGGCGTAGCTTCTGAAATGTCGAAGATAAGGGTCTTAAAGCCCCAATACACGTCGTCAGAAAGATAAGGCAGGCAACCTTCTTTACCATTGATATCGGTAAATTTACCTTCATTATCACTGAAGCGCATGGCAGCTGCATCCCAAGCACCGGGCTTGAACGGAGCCTGCACAGCGGGATCCTCTCCATAGATATAGAACTTCTGAAGCGGATCGGTAATATCCTGACACTTTATAACGAAACTATCCTTAAGCATAGTTCCATCGGCACAGAGCGCGGTCAGGAACACCTTATGCTCAGTATCCTTATAATTACCGTTCTCATCCCTGTCAACCTTCATCTTCTTCTTGGCGTAGTTGCCGAGTAGTTCCTTGCCACCAAGCGTCCATTTGGCATTGACGGGTGCAGAGGTCATACATGTAATGACGTTACCGTTCTTGCCATTGGATGCTTTGTCAACAGTAACACTTGACTGAGCTCTGAGTTCGGCAGCAGTGATGTGGCCATCATTGCTGATATCCTCATGAGTAGAATCGCATGCATACAGCATACTTACTGCTGCGAAAAACAAAAATATCTTTTTCATATGTAAATCGAATTATTTGATTAATTATAGAGATCAACGTATTGTGTCTCAGGATTGCTTGCATCCCAGCCTTTGTTCTGCTTCAGCTTACCCTCCATCAGAGTAATCTGTGACTGAGGCTTAGACAAGAAACCATCAGTATCAGCATAACGCTTTGCCCACGAGCAGGTCATATGCTTCATAGCAACCTTGTTTGCAGTATTACCCTTTACGACAACCAGTTTGCCGGCCTGTGCCTGAAGAGCCTTGGCGGCGTAGCAGTTCTCACCGCCTTCCTTACCTGACCAACGACGCATGTCGTTGAAGCGAATGCCCTCAAATGCGAACTCCCAGCGGCGCTCGTCCTGAACGGCCTTCAGAGAGTAAGCTGTCTCCTTGACACCAGCACGCTTCTGAACCTGGTTCATGTACTGAGCATCACCAGTTAGCTCGGTCAGCATCAGCAGCACGTCAGCATAACGCATCAGGTAGAAGTCCTCGAAGTGCTCACCCTGCATGGGGTTGTCAAGCGTGCCCTTGAATTCTTCTTGAACACCATGCCACCATGGGGTGTCGCCTGTCATCTTGTCAGTAGTGACACCGCACCACTTCTTGCAGGCATAGCCAGACTCCTCACAGTCGTCCTTTACGTATGAATATGCAGCAAGCTCATGCTCACAGTCAATCAGAGAACCAAGCTTACGGATATCCTGACCGCTGGTCTGCTCAGCAATGGTCCAGTCGTCCCAGATATTGCACGAGGGAGTACCCTGGCCCCAGCCCTGAGTAAACGGATATGTGCAGTCGCGGTTACCATTGTTGCCGTTTACACGAAGTGCCCACCAGCAAGACAGGTAGTTGCAATACATACGTGATGTAGAATAGGTACCACCATTTGCAATCTCACCATTAATACCCCAAGCAGAGGCATTCATGAACTGAATACCGAAGAGTTCCTCATCGTTACCATTACCCATACCGGGCATATCGAAGCAGTTCTCACGCTTCATGTCGGCAATAAACGCGTATGCATGAGTGCCTTCTTTATTCGACACACCATCCTCACCGTCGTGAGCCTCATCCCAAACATAACTGTTGGAGTACTGCCAGAGTGAACGGTAGTCTTCAAGCAGCTTGTAAGCACCACTGGCAACAACATGTTTCAGAGCGGCAACGACTTCTGCCTGAGAAAGCGTTTCCTTATCGCAACCCTCCTGCTTAACCAAGTTGATAGCAGGGGCAGAGCCGGAAGCCAGTTCACCAACCTTCTTGTAGAAGCCGGCCCAGAACATATAGGCACGGGCAAGGAAAGCCTCGGCAACGTACTTGTTGGCATGACCAGAGTTCTTCTCTGTGCTCATCAGGTTCATACCCGACACGAGGTCAGAAAGAATCTGCGGGTAAATCTTTTCCTCAGCGCTAACCTCCTGCCTCATCTCATCAGTGATAGTGGTAGATGTAATCAGAGGTACATCGCCAAACAACTGGGTGAGCCAGAGCGTGTAGAGACCGCGCATGAAGTAACCCTCGCCAAGAAGCTGGTTACGTTTAGCCTTATTGCCAGCCCAATTAACGTTGTCGATGGTCTCAATCTGGTTGTTAGCACGGTTAATACCGCCATAAAGAAGGACGAATGCCTGCTGGTATTGGTCAACACTCATCTCTACGAGATGATGCATGGCCTTCACCTTGTTGTCCTGCAAACCACCTGAACCATAGCAGTTGTCCGACATGACTTCCCACCAGTAGAAAGGATGCTGCGTATCGGCATCTCCACCACCCATTGTATTCATGATACTATAGGTTGCAGTATTCAATGCCTCGACATCGCCAATCTTACCCGGGTGAGTAGCTTGAGTGGCTTCGGTCACACGTGGATCGGTATCCAACATGTCATCGCAGGAAATAAATATTGTTGCTGAACAAACAACAACTGCTGATAAAATATATTTCTTCATAACTTAAACTATCGAATTAGAATTTAATACTTGCACCAACCAAATATGTACGAGACGGCGGGTAAAGACCCAGGTCAATACCAGAAGCCCAGCTATTAGCACCGGCAGAGTTACCTACCTCAGGATCGAGACCAGTGTAACCCGTGAAGGTCATGAGGTTCTGAGCCTGTACATAGAAGCGGAGCTGCTGGAACGGGCAACCCTTCCAAATGTTCTTGAAGTCGTAACCGAGCGTAACAGTCTTGATCTTAAAGTAGTCAGCATCCTCCATGTAACGTGTTGATACGTAGTTGGTATTTGCGTGACCAGTAGCAGAAATACGCGGCTGGGTGTTTGAAGTACCCTCACCATGCCAACGATCAAAGATAGTGGTATCGTAGTTATGCCACCATGAATCGCTGAATGAACGGTATGAACGCATAACCTGCATACCAAATGCACCGGCACCGTTGACAGCGAAGTCAAGGCCCTTCCAATTCAGACCGAGGTTGATACCCAGCATCACGTCGGGATTAGGATTACCAATCTCATGACGGTCACAAATGTCATTGCCCTTAGCGTCCTTTGCTTCTGCGTATGTAATCACACCGTCACCGTTCCAGTCGTCCCAGATGCAGTCACCAGGCTGTGCATTGTCAAGGACAGCCTTGCCAGCCTTACGTGCATCATCTATCTGCTGCTGGTTCTGCCAGATACCACTGTAAGACATGCCGTAGAAGTAGCCAATAGGCTTACCTAACTGAGCACGGTAGATATACTCAGTACCCTGCGAGAGGATGCTGGCACCACCATTGATGAAGCCATTCTCGTTAGCGATACGTGTTACTTCGTTCTTGTTGGTAGCCAGGTTAACGCCTACATTATAGCTGAAGTCCTTGCCAATTCTGTCGTTCCAAGTAATAGCAAGCTCAATACCGGTATTCTTTACGTCACCACCATTGATATAGGCAGGGTTCGTACCCTCGATAGCAATACGGGGAGCTTCGATGAGCCAGTCCTTCGTGGTCTTCTTGTACCAGTCGAAGTTCAAGCCCAGACGGCTGTCAAGGAAACGGGCATCGAAACCGAGGTCAAGCTGCTCAGAGGTTTCCCATGTAACTTCAGGATTCGGAACGATATTGGCGTAGGCACCTACATTGGGCTTACCATTCAGAGTTACATCCATGCTGTCACTGAACTTATAACCGCTGTCGCCTGCAGGACCTGACTGAGCGATAGTAGCCAGATACTGATACTTGGGAATACGGTTGTTACCGTTCTGACCCCAAGACGCACGGAGTTTGAAGAAGTCGAGCCAGCTCTTGGTGCCCTCCATGAATTTCTCGTTGCTGACAACCCAACCAACAGATACAGAGGGGAACATACCCCAACGCTTACCATCCTTGAAGATACTTGAACCATCATAACGCATGGTAAGGGTAGCCATATAGGTCTCATTCCAGTCCCAAGTCACACGACCGAACCATGATGCGAGATACTCTTCATCATTGGGATTACCGCTAAGATGCGCATTTTTGAGGTCTGTGCTGAAGTTCTTCAGCCATGCAGAATTCCAGTCCTTAAGAGTTGCAAATTGAGAACCCTCGCCAACAGAGTTATCGCCACTGAGGTTGGTGCTCCAAGCGGTGCTCTGATACTCCTGACCGACCATGGCACTGATCTTGTGACCAGAAATAATAGGAAGGTCATACGTCAGGGTGTTGTTAATTGACCATGAAGTATTCAACCAAGCACTCTGGTTAACACTGTATGAAGACACAGTACCAGAACCTGAAGAAGGAGAACGTGGCATACCAAAATTGCGATAGGCGCCAGAACCCCAGTTATAGTTTAACTGAGAACGGAATCGCAGACCCTTGATGGGCTGAATTGTAATAAAACCAGAAGCGCTGGTATTAATGTTGCGGCTTTCTGCAATTGAGTTGAAGCCACCCTTGTCAAGTCCTTCGTATGGGTTGCTGAACCAATAGTCGTTCCATTGGGTTCCAGGGATGATAGCACCCGTCTCATCACGCAAAGCGCCGTAATTAACATGGTTATAAAGACCCAGATATTCACCTGTAGTTGGTGAGATTCTTTCTACGCCATCCTTATCCTTGTATTTGTAGGCATTCATTGGCACGAGAGGATTGGTCTGGAGCAAGCTGTGGATATAGCTCCAGTACATACCGTCCTCAGCCAAGTCGTGATTTCTGCTATAACCGATAGAGATGTTCTCACCGATGGTGATGGCATCGAAGTCCTTGGCCTTCAGAAGCACATGTTCGCTGTTGATGCGGATGGTATGACGCTTGTAGAAGGAAGCTTTGTCGGCACCCATGATACCCTCGTTGCCTGTATATGTATAAGACATGGCAAACTTAGAACGGTCAGTACCACCGGTTAGCGTTACAGAATGGTTCTGCTGCAAGGCATTCTTGTTTTCGAACTCTCCCCACCAGTCAGTTCCTTCCCAACCTTTGGCGGCTGCGTCGAGAATGTACTGCGGCATGAAATCTGCAAAATTAACTTTCTGGCCTGATGTATTGAAGCTGTACTCATCCATGATGGTCATGAACTGCTGAGCATTGAGCAGCTGCGGGCGCTTGTAGACGTTTGACCAACCCATGGCACCGTTGTAGCTAATCTCAATCTTACCTTCCTTACCCTGCTTGGTGGTCACGAGGATCACACCATTAGCAGCACGCGAACCGTAGATGGCAGCCGAAGCAGCATCCTTCAGAATGTCGATGCTCTCAATATCAGCGGGGTTGATACCGTCAAGGTTTCCACCAGCCACACCGTCAATTACATAAAGAGGTGCAGAGTCACCGATTGTTCCGATACCGCGGATGTAAACCTTGTAGCCCTTACCAGGCTGGTTAGAAGATGATGTAATCTGCACACCAGGTGTGCTCGACTGCATAGCCTCAAGGGCGTTGGTAGTGTTCAGCTTGGCGATGTCATCACCTTTTACCTGAACAGTAGCACCGGTCACCAGTTTCTTCTTCTGGGTACCGTAACCGATGACAACCACGTCGTCAAGTGACATGGCATCCTCAACCAGAGTGACGGTAATGTCTGACCGACCACTGATTGCCAATTTCTGGGTCTGATAACCCACATAAGAGATTTCCAGCTGGCCATTCGAAGGAGCACTGACGGTGAACTTACCGTTAAGGTCAGTCACAGCACCTGTGTTTGAGCCAACCACTTTCACTGATGCACCGATAATCGGTTCACCAGATTCATCGTTCACGGTACCTCTGACTGTTTGAGCCCAGGCTCCCTGAACTGAAAGCATCAGGAATAGAAAAACCATTCCTAACGTTCGCTTCATGAAATCAAAGTTTCTCATGCTTTCATCCATAGTTTTTAGTTAATAATAAAAAATGTTTACGGTTTTCTGCTGCAAAGTTATATATAATAACGGCTCGGCGCTTGCTTGATTGTTTCAAACCTTTTCTTATTTGTCTAATTGGTCTGAGACAGGCTTGTTTCAAGGCGTTTCAAGCTACTATCAGCCGAACTATTTCCATAGAAAAGTTCATATTTTCCAGGTTTCACACGCATGGTATTTGTGGCAGAATCCCAGAACTCGAACGACTTCGGCGAGAGCTGAAGCGTCACTTTTTCGGTCTTTCCAGCCTTCAAGCTGACGCGCTGAAAAGCACGGAGCGACTTCAGCGGACCATCCTTGTCCTGAAGGTCGCGGATGTAGAGCTGGACGATCTCGACGCCGTCACGACTACCCTTATTGGTCACGTCGACAGTCAGTGTACCACTGCCGTCATTCTTCAAATCTAATTTCCCATTAGCAATCTCAAAACTTGTATAGCTAAGACCGTAGCCGAAGGGGAACAGGGCTTCGTTGAAGTAACGGTAGGTACGCCCCTTCATCGAGTAGTCCTCGTAGTCGGGCAGCTGGTCGCTCGACTTGTAGAACGTGACGGGCAGCTTTCCTCCCGGGTTATAGTCGCCAAAGAGCACGTCGGCGACAGCCGTACCGCCTTCCTGGCCGGGATACCAGGCCTGGACGATGGCGTCGCAGGTCTCCGTCTCGGGCAGCAGGGCAATAGCCGAGCCGGAGCAGTTGACGAAGATGATGGTCTTGCCGGCGGCCTTCAGGGCCTTGAGGAAGTCGCGCTGCACCTTGGGCAGTTCGATGTGAGTGCGGTCGCCACCCTTGAAGCCGTCAATCTCGACGGGCATCTCCTCGCCTTCGAGAGCCGACGAGATACCGCCCACGAAAATGACCTTGTCGATACCCTTCAGCTGACTGATAATCTGCTGATAGTCGATGGGATGCTCCTTGGCGATGTTGATGGCCAGATTGGCATTATAGGTATGGACGTGCGAGAAGCGCACCTCGATGTTGTAGCTCTTGCCCCGCTCGGCCTGGATGGCGACGCGATTGGGCGTGGTGCGCCAGATGTGATGACGAAACTTCTGCTGGCCGTCGATGTAGAGTTCAAAGTGACCGCATCCCTCCACGTTCACCACGTATTCGCCTGCCTCTTCGGGCGTGAAGACCGTTTCATATTTTGCCGAGAAGTCCTCAAGCTGCACGCCAGGAGCGAAGTTGTGCATGCCGGCGGTAGTGACAGCCAGCGGAGTCGTGTACTGCTGCGTGACGACGGGCTTGCCCTCCATCTTGCGATTGTTCCAAAAGGTTCCCTTCATGCCTTTCTTGCCCTCGAAGCTGCACCACGAACCCATCAGGCACTCCAGCACCTTGTCGTAAGTCAGGTCGCAACCGGGAATGTACTTCACCTTTTCACCCTTTAACCTTTTCACCTTTTCGCGGATGCCGTCGAGGATGGTGACGGTGTGGTTGGGCATACCGTTGTAGTTGCCCCACATCATGGGCGCATTGTCGGCGTTGGGACCAATGACGGCTATCCGCTCCGCATTTCTCTGCAGAGGCAGGATGTTTCCCTTGTTTTGCAAGAGCACGATGCACCGGCGCGCCATATCAAGCGACAGGTTTGCCGACTCCTTTGTTGACATTGCCGAATACGGAATCTTGGACCACTCGACGAGCGACGGGTCGTCCATCTCGCCCAAGTCAAAGCGCCCCTCCAGCAGTCGGACGACATGCTTATCCACCTCAGCCTCAGTGATAAGGCCACGACGCACTGCCTCGGGTATGCTTCTGTAGGCATAGCCATAGCCGCACTCCACGTCGGTGCCTGCAATGGTAGCTTTTGCCGAGGCGTGGACGGCATCGGACGACGACTTGTGAGAGTCGTAGAAGTCGGAGACGGCACCGCAATCGCTCACCACCAGATACTGGAAGCCCCACTCGTCGCGAAGGATGGTCTGAAGCAGACGTTGAGAGCCGCAGCAGGGGTCGTCGTCCAGACGCTGATAGGCACACATCACCTCGCGCACCTTGGCGTCTTGAACCAGAGTCTTGAAGGCAGGCATAT
>JAEEGJ010012827.1_pt1 | contig 20584 bp, 18 predicted proteins | sample 8958761 | NCBI WGS metagenome assembly JAEEGJ01 (sample SAMN16246546, study PRJNA631951) | gut metagenome | biome: gut microbiome; feature: rumen; material: RS-attached | host: Bos | place: Iran: Karaj | collected 2018-10
TAGAAGCCGTTAATTCTAGAAAACCGGTCTTATTAAGAAACTTAGAATTATATGAAGATATCTTATTCGTTGATAAAGATACATATGCGAAAGCTCCTGATGTCGATGGCTTCTGTGAACAAATTAATAGGTTGGCCACTGATAAGAAGTATTACGAACACTACCAAGAAGGTAGTAAATATATCTCAGATTTCTATAGCAAAGAACACGTGAAGAATCTTTGGAGAGAATATTATCAAAGAATCTATAATAAGTGGGCGCCACTGAAGAAATTGAAAACAAACAAGAAGAAATAAAAACCGGAAATCAGCCCGGTTTTTTTGAAATAATATGTAACATCATGTTGAAATAATATGTAACACGTGTTACATTGTATTTGATGAGAATCAAACATGAAATTTAGTTATATTAAAGATATTGAATTCGCTAAAAAAATATTAAGTTTAAGCAACGAAGATGCTTGTAAAATGCTTGGAATAACGAGGATGACCTATTATAGATGGATCAGCCATAAAACAACCCCATCTTTGGAAAACCTAGAAAAAATGTACGATGCTTTTTATAGCAAGAACTTAAGAATTAATCTCCTCAAAGAAGAAATGTATAAGTCAAAAGAATCTAAAAAAATCAAGATTCTATATCATGGCGCTAAAGAGTTTATTGATGGAGAAATCACAATTGAAAAAAGCGAACCAAAAAAAGATTTTGGCAAAGGATTTTATGTTGGAGAATCGTTACTCCAAAGCGCCAGCTTTGTATCAAATTTCCAAAATTCTTCTGTATATGCTATTGAATGTAATCTTGCTTCTATCTCAAAAATAGTGGAACTTGATGTTTCTTGTGAGTGGATGGTATTAATATCATATTTCAGAGGAAAAATAGATGAATATTCAAATTCTAAGTATTTACGAGACCTCATAAAAAAGGTTGAAAGCGCTGATTTGATTATTGCACCTATTGCTGATAACACAATGTATGACATTCTAGATGATTTTAGTTCTGGAGAGATAACAGATTTACAATGCTTAAATGCTTTAAGCGCCAACTGGCTAGGCAAACAATATGTCTTTATGAACGACAAAGTCATCAAACGCTCTTTGAAAATCATTGATAGATTTTATCTTTGCAACCAGGAAAAAAATGATTACAAAACAAAAAAAGAAGAAAGCACCAAAATTGGAAAAGATAAAGTTAAATTAGCTAAACGAGAATATGCTGGCAAAGGCAAGTATATTGAGGACTTACTAAAATGAAAAAAATGAATGAAGTTGGTTTAATGCTGTGTAGATATCAAGCTAGTTTGTTTGGGTATTCTGTTAACCAAAGAGTGTCATCAAAAGTTTTTATAAAAAAATATGCCCATTCATTATTAGGCGAAAGAATGGACTCAGTTGGTTTCTTGCTTGAAGCAATCGATGTACCTCAAGCATACATAGAAGTAATGAGAAACAACAAAAAAGGCGGCATTATCTACAATGAACAGTCCATGGAATGGATTGGATACATATACCGCTATATTTGCTATATTTACGAGCAACCAATGAAAAAGATTTATGACTTAATAAAACCTAATGAGTTGTTTGAATTATATGATGCCTATCATAGCTTAGATAATGAATTAGCGATAAAAAGAATATTAGAAGCAAAATGCATTAGTTTTGAAAATATTAATCAATTAGAGGAATTGAAAAAGATTTACAAAGTTTAAAAAATCCAGTCATTATGGTTTTTCTAGGAGTTAACTTATGAACGACAAAATATTCTCTGCTCGCATTACTTGGCTAACAAGTTCTCAAGGTGGTAGAAAGGGACCAATTCCATTTGAAACCAACAGGTATATGCCGATAATTTCAATTGACGACAATATTATTTTTAATGGTAATGCGTGGTCGGTTATTTGCTACTCATATGAGCTAGTCGACCAACACACCACAAAGGCTTATCTGAAATTTCTTATTCATGAAAAGGCACCAGACATTCTATTTAGAGGAACTGAATTCAAGCTTCAAGAAGGCGGGCATATTGTTGCTAGTGGAATAATAGAGGATATTGTTGACGGAGAAGAAATTGACAATCTATTCAAACTGAAATAATAGTATTCAGAAATAAGCCAGAATTTGTTTTAGACAATCTCGGCTTTTATTATTAATGCATTTTGGTTTATTATGAATCCATGAAGAAAAAACGTTATTTTAGAACATCAGTCTCTTCTATCATATTACAAGCTATTACCATTGCATTTTGTGGTGCGTCTTTTTACTTCTTCGGCTTTTTTCTAATTGGAATGATTAAGCTTGGTAAAGAGAATCCTGACATAGGAATTAATATCTTTTTAATTATCGTGTTATTTTTTGGAGGACTAACTTTTATTTACATACTATCAACCTTTTATAAAGGGACAGTCTGTTTAGAAAAAGATAAGATAGTGAGCTATGGCGATAATAGAGGGGGCAGATCTAAGCTTCAATATCCCGCTTTTGCAAATTACACTGATATTAAAGATGTGCGCGTCTTGGCGCTTAGCAGAAAATCTGATGGCAGTAGTGCATTAATAGTAAGACCTATACCATATTTAGTGATTAGCACTAACAAGAGAGATGTTAGGTTTGCAATCTATATGATGAGAAAAGAAACAGTAAGACAACTAATAATCGATTTGGTAAATAGATGTAATTCAGTGAATAATTATTTAACTTTTGATGTTGAACAGCTTGTGGAAGATTTTTCGAAAGCGGTTTGGGCAACTGAAGAAGAATAGAAAAGCCGAAGTTCATCTCTTGGTGACCTCGGCTTTTAATATTCAAACATTTTGTTTATTATGAAACTATGAAGAAAAAGCACTATTTCAGAACATCCAAATCTTCTTTGGTGTTGCAATCACTGATTATAACAGCGCTTTTAATTACCATCTTTTTAGCGGTCTTCCTTAACGTTAGTTATTTCACATTATCCTTTAGAACAAGGTTTGAAAGTCATGTCGCAATTGTGTTCGCGGTTATTTTCTATATTGGCATACTCCCTCTAGCGTATTTAGAAGCAATGTTTTTATTTAATAATATTGTTCTTGGCAAAGATAAAATGTATACACGCGGAGATCTTAAACTTGGTAAAAGTAAAATCCAATATCATGTAGCAATAGAATATAAAGACGTTAGACGGGTAACGATTATGCCACTTAGAAGAGATTCTCGTGGAGTATATAAAGAAGTGCTTAATCCATTACCGTTTATGGTGATAGAAAAGAATAATGGAAGAAAAGTATTATTCTCATTACGCTTTATGTCCGTTAAAACTTTTGATCGTTTATTAACGGAATTATCAAGTAGATGCAGTGGACCAACAATTAATGTTAATCAAATAGTCAAAGAGTTTGAAAACTACTACAAGATTTATAGCGTTAAATAAAACCGGGATTTATCTCAAGATGGTCCCGGCTTTTAATTTGAATGCATCTTTTGCGTTATCTAATGAAGCAATAATTGCAGTTTTATTATTATCTTTTAAGAAGTTAAGTACCGCTTGTACTTTTGGATACATGCTTCCTTTAGCGAAATGTCCTTCTTCTAGATATTTAGCCATATCGGCTTTCTTAACATCTTTTAAGATGACTTCGTTTTCTTTTCCATGGTTTAGATGAACGTTGTCCACAGCGGTTAAAATGACTAAATAGTCAGCGTCTATGAGACTAGCGAGCTTACTGGAAGCATAATCTTTATCGATTACCGCGGCCACACCCTCTAATTTGTTATCTTGTTTAATAACAGGGATGCCACCTCCACCTGCGCATATGACGACTTGTCCATTATCTAATAGAGCTTTAATAGATTCTTTTTCAATAATATCGATTGGAAGTGGTGAAGGAACTACTCTTCGATAACCTCTTCCAGCATCTTCTTTCATGATATAGCCTTTTTCTTTACTTATTTGTTCGGCTTGTTCTTTTGTATAGAAGGAACCAATTGGTTTACTTGGATGCAAGAAAAGTGGATCTTGTGGGTCCACTAAAACTTGCGAAATTAATGTTACGACAGATTTGTTAATATTGTTTTCTTTAAAAGAGTTATATAAAGCATTTTGAATATGGTAGCCAATATAGCCTTCGCTCATCGCACCACATTCAGGGAATGGCATATTAGGTGTTTCTTTAGATGTTTCGAAAGCAAGATTAATCATGCCCACTTGAGGACCATTACCATGGACTATTGCCACTTCGTGACCATCCATAATTAAACCAGTAATAGCCTCAGCGACTTTTATTAATGCTTGTTTTTGTTCACCAGGATTATTACCTAGTGCATTACCACCTAAAGAAACTACGTATTTTGCCATATTTAGTTAGTCATCATCCTCATCTTTATCTTCTTTTTCATCATCCTCTTGTTTTCCAAGAACTTTGTTAATTGCTCCGACAGTGGAGTGATAAGCTGGGATGGCTAAGAAGACTACCCACATTGGGTGCCAATACATTGGCATAGTGATACCGTATGAACCAAGAGCGATTGGTAAGAAGAAACTCACAAAGAAGAATGTGAATGCCGCGACAAACGCCATATTGAAGTGGTTAGCGTTTTTCTTTACAACTGCTCTAGCAATAGAACAGATGATTTCTGGGATGAAGAAGACCACCCACATGATACCCCACCAACCAAGAAGCGCACTAACAACGATATAAGCGACTAAGGCTAATGTGAATAATGTGCCTTCAACAGCACCGATGATCGCCATCTTGGTATCGAATTGATGTTTCTTAACTGAGCCATCAGCGTTATAGCAGGTCACACCATCATCATTAATGGTGACTTTCTTACCGCTTTTGCTGAATAAGACTACTTCATCGTCTTTGATTTCAACTTTCTTTTCTTCTTGAGCGGGCGCTTCTTCTTTATTATCTTTGACTTGTTCTTCAATGATAGTGTCAATATCTTCTTCGGTAGCGAGGAGTTCATCGAGAGATACTCCATATAATTTCGCTAAGCAAATAAGATTGTCTGTGTCTGGAGAAGCTTCGGCTCTTTCCCACTTACTAACTGCTTGTCTTGATAAACCTAATTTATCCGCGAGTTCTTCTTGGGAGTAACCGTATTTTTTTCTTAATTTAACTAATCTGTCTGCGATTTCAATTGTCATAATCGTTTCCTCCTGTTTTTGACACCAACAATCTAGCAATTTTTCATTTGGTTGCGCCACCAACTCTGGTTAGAAATTACGCAACTTTTGGTTGCAAATCAAGCATTTCTTGCGAAAAAGTCACTAATAACACTGTCATAGCGTTCTTCATCGCTTAATCTAACTCTAGAATGTAATGCCCCTTCAAACCACACAATTTCTTTCTTATTTGAGGAACAAGCAGCGTAGACTTCTTTGCTTTTTTCAGGTAAGCAATAGACATCTTTTGTACCCCAGATAAAAAGAACAGGAAGATTATCAAACTTAGGCACATAATTAATTGTTTTAGCGTCTTCAATATCGCATTTAGTGAAGTGTTTAAACCACATCCAAATTTGATAATAGACAGGGAATAAAGCATGACCACTTTCGATGTAGTGGTTCTTATATATTTCTTTATAGGTGATAAAAGCGCTGTCCATAACGATCGCTTTTAAGTATGGTTCTTTAAATGTCGCCGCAGTTATCGCGGTCACACATGTACCAACACATATACCATGGATAAATAATTCTTTTTGATTTAATACATCATGCATATATCTAAGCCATAACTTCACGTCATCAGCTTCTTTAATACCACATGTGGAATATGTACCTTCACTAAGACCATGCGCTCTCTGATCGATAACTAAAACATTAATACCTAATTCTTTATATGGTTGAGCGTAGTAGTAGGAGTACACTAATGTTTCTCTTCTACCTGGAAGAATAATCACTGTTTTATCAAAACCATAATCAAACCATTCACCAACTAGTTTTAAACCATCATCTGATTGAATAGATAATTCTTTAATAAATGATTTATCTTTTTCTGCCCACTTAAGGCCTCTTTTCCACATTGTTTCTAATGCGGGATTACCTGGTTCAGAACAGTGTTCTCTACCCCAGTGGCTATTCTTATCTCGCATTAATGTTTTGCTATAGACCTTATAGGCCACGAGGAAAGTAAAGAATACGGAAAAGATTAATCCTAAGACTAATAAAGCACCAACAACGATGAGAATAATAATTACTGGTTGAGGCATCTTATTCCTTCATGATTTTTTCTAAGATTTCTTTTTCTTTTTCACAGTATGGAGAAACTGGTTCGTCACCAGCGTAGAATGCTGCGGCTAAACCTGGACCAACATTACAACCTGTGGATTGACCAACTGGGACAAAGATTAAATGTTCTGGCTTGAAATATTCTTCAACCATCTTTTTCATTTCTAAAGCTTGTTCTTCTCTTAAAGAATAAGTGACGACAAAGGCTTTATTTTTAGTGTCACCAATCGTGGCTTTGATATATTCTGGGAATAATTTCATCACTGTTTTATAACCACGAGCTTTACCAATGATTTGGGTCTGACCTGTTTCATTACAGAGATCGCCTAATGGTTTAACACCCACTAAAGAACCCATAAAGGCTTTACCTTTACCGATTCTACCTTTTCTAGCTAAGAAGAATAAGTCATCAATGAAACCACATTGGTGAATTCTTAATCTGAAATCTCTTAAGTAATTAACAGTGCTAACAAAGTCCATGCCTTTTTCACGGCATAAACTAGCTTCAACAGCGATTAAATCAATCGCGCCACTATATCTTAAAGAGTCGATAACTTCGATTTTAATATTTGGATATTTTTCCATTACTTCTCTAGCGGCAACGGTAAATGCACTGAAACCACCAGACATAGAAGAAGAAATAGTAATAACAATAACGTTTCTATTAGCTTCTGCTAAAGCGGATAATCTATCAATAATTGTTTGAGGAGCAGGAATAGAACTTGAGAAATTGTTCTTTTTATTGGTCATTAAAGTGAAGTATTCATTTGGCTTCATTGTGTCCCAATATAAGTCTGTTGGTCTATTAGAACCATCTGGCCAGACCACTGTGCTCATTGGGGTTTCTTCTATACCGTATTTAGCGATGATTTCTCTAGTAAAGTCGCCACCGGCGTCGGTAATAATTGCAAAATTTTCTTTCATAATATTACTCCTTGTTGTTTTTATTATCGTTTCTATTCTTTAACTTCCATACTAGGTAAGCAAGCGGGAAGTTTAATAAGAAAGTTAACAGAAGGGCTATTGTGTACGCCACTGAAGGGAAAATGTGTAGGACCTCATGCAAAATGGTGACGATTAAGAAAATAATAATTGTCTTAATAGTGGCGTATCCACCTTCCACTAAAACCCTTCTACCCATCTTCTTTGTGGGCCACACAAAAGCGGTGACACCCATTAAAGCTTGATAGTAGAAAAGATATGAGCAGCCTAAGAATAAGTAGACGTATAAGCCAACATTTCTCCAAATCGCATTTAAGACAATCATCATTGCGATACTAAATAAAGCGCACACAAGTGGGACAATCGCATTCATCCAAATACTTCTTTGGATTCTAAATGTATCTAGGTTTGGTTTGAAATGTGATGATTTATTACCATCTAAATAAATAGTCTCAATAGGTATTTCTTCAAACTTTAATCTCTTAATTTGAAGATTACATATCACGTTCATTTCATATTCATAATGGTCACCAGGAAGGGTGACAATATTGAAAATCTCTTTAATTGGGAAACCACGTAAACCACATTGATCATCAGGAACATATGATTTAGTAATTAATGTTCTAGATAATCTCGACATGAAGTTACCGTTTCTGCTTCTTTTAGGGACACTCTTATCAAATTTACGAGAACCTAAAACGATGCTATCAGTTTCGTGTAATTTATCATTAACTCGAATAATGTCTTTAACAGCGTGTTGACCGTCCGCATCACAAGTAATGACGTAATTATGATTATTAGGATGTAGGTTTACATAAGAAAAACCAAATCTTAACGCTGCACCTTTACCACGGTTAATATTTTGCTTTAAAACAGTCGCGTATTTTTCCGCTTCTTTAAAAACCTCATCGTATTGTTCGCCAGAACCGTCGTTTACAACGACCACATCAAAATTTTCTTTTTTAAGATTGATTAATAATTCGATTAATAAGTGATCAGGACGATACGCTGGGATGAGAATATATGTATCGTTTTTAGGATAGTTATTCGTTTCCATCAATATGTAATTATAGTCAAAAAGGATATTTTTTAAAATATATTTGCCAATAGAGGCATTATTTGTTAGTATTTATGAGCAAACTTACTTTGAACGACATTACAGTTCAAGGCGGAAGGAGAAAAAGTTATGAAAAAAGGTGTCCATCCAGAATACCATCGTTGCACAGTCACATGCATCTCCTGTGGTAACACATTCGAAACAGGTTCCACATTAAAAGAAATCAAAGTTGATACATGCGCTAACTGCCACCCATTCTACACCGGCAAACAAAGATTTGTTCAATCCGATGGTCGTGTCGATCGTTTCAACCGTAAATATGGCTTGAACGAAAAGAAATAAGAAATAGTATCAAGAAGAAAATTAAAGCCCCGAACGAATCGGGGTTTTTACTTTACCTTTTAAAAGGTTACGCTCTTTCGGCTAAAGATTTAGCTTTATTGACTAAGGAGACAAAGTCGTCTCTATATTTATCAGTAATTGATTGTTGGTCAATATTACCTAATAAGTGCGTATAGGATGAGAGACCTTTATATCTACTTTCGCTTAAGATAAGAGCGAATTCAGCGACATAACTAGCGAAGTTATAGTCTTCTCTTCTTTCAACAGAGATATCTGTTTTAGTGGCAATAACTTCTTTATTGTCTTCAGTGGTTGGTTCCTTATAGTGAAGAGTGGCTTTGAAGTAGTAATCATCTTGATGCACATTGTTATTGGACATCACTAATTCATATAACGCCACTGTGGTGTGATCAGACATGATTTCACCAGCGTCTTTTCTAGTGTTATCAAATTCTTGATCAGTTATTTGTCTACTTTCATAACCAAGTAAACGATAGGATTTAACTCTATCAGAGAATTGTACTTGGCATTTCGCATCTTTCGCGGTGACGTATAATGATTTACCTAATTCTTGCTCAAAGACTTTCGTGGCTTCTAATTCACCATCAATGTAATAGGCATTACCATTACCATTATTCGCTAAAGCGTATAAGGTTTCGTTATCATAGCTCCTATAGCCACAGCAGGTGAGATAAACGCCATCAGAAGCGTTCTTTTTGATTAACTTGGTTAATTCCTCACCAGTTGTTTTACCAACGTTGAAATCGCCGTCCGTGAGAATAACCACGCGATTGTTACCATTTTCTAAGAAATATTTATAAGCGACATCATATGCTGTTTCTAAGCCAGCCTCACCGTTCGTGGAGCCACTAGCCTTTAAACCATCGATGACGGTATTTAAATAATTCTTGTTTTGACCTGTTTTACCTTCGCATTCGATCTTGCAACCAGAGGCATAAGAAACGATAGATACGATATCATCATCACCCATATTTTCGACAAGTGTTCTAAGTGATGTTTTAACTAAGCTCATGACTGGAGACATGGAACCACTTTTATCAACAAGAATAACGATATTGTTTTTAACGTTTTCTGTGACTGATGGTTTAGCTTTAACAACGACAGAAGCTAAGTAGTGGCTATTGTCCCATGGACATTTATCTAATTCCAATTTAGCCGCTAAAGCGTTTTCTGTGTCATTAACGTAACCATAAGAGAAGTAGTTGAGCATCTCTTCAGTTTTCACCATATTCTTAACGTTATATAGACGATTACCGTTAATTTCTTCTCTAATCGTGGTGTAGGCAAATGTGCTACTAGTTAAAGAAACGTTATTTGTGTTATCACTAGCGACATTAATAAATGGGTTTTCATAATAAGTGCTTTGTTGTTGAGATTGTTGGCTTCTGCTTTGATAGTTATCTGCTGGTTTAGAAATAGGAGGTTCGTAATTGCTCTTACTATAATAATTACCACTATAGTAGTAACCATTGCTTTTACCAGCAGAGTAACCACAAGCGGTCACACCTAAAAGCGCTAACATGAGTACTGATAATTTAATTTGAGGTTTTAAGGATTTCATATCTTGTCCCTCCTACTAATAAGACTGATTAGATGACATAAATCTGCTAAAACAATCGCTACTTATTTTATAACGCCTACGCATATAGCAAAAAGAAAAAGCGAATGATTATTCATCCGCTTTAACTATTAATTTAGCTTATTTATTTGGTTCAACTAGATGGCAAGCCACTTGGTGACCTGGTTTAACTTCAATGAGTTTTGGTCTTTCCAAAGCACATTTTTCAGTGGCTTTTGGACATCTTGTTCTAAATGGACAACCACTAGGAGCGTTAAGTGGTGAAGGAATATCACCTTGCATAATAATACGCTTATTGCTCTTCGCAATTTTTGGATCTGGAACAGGAATAGCCGATAATAACGAATTAGTGTATGGATGTAATGGATTTTCAAATAATTCATCACTATCTGCGAATTCAACGATATGACCTAAGTACATAACAGCGATTCTATTAGAGATGTGTCTAACCACTAATAAGTTATGGGCAACAAAGATATAAGTTAATTTAAGCTTTTCTTGTAATTCTTTGAATGTGTTAATAACTTGCGCTTGAATAGAAACGTCTAACGCTGATACTGGTTCATCACAAACAATGAATTCAGGATTAAGGGCTAAAGCTCTAGCAATACCAATTCTTTGTCTTTGACCACCAGAGAATTCGTGTGCATATCTAGTCGCGTGTTCGCTAGAAAGACCAACCATCTTCATTAATTCTTCAACACGTTGGTGACGTTCTTCTTTGGTTTTACAAATCTTATGAGCGTCTAATGGTTCAGCGATAATATCTTCAACAGTCATACGTGGATCTAGAGAAGAATATGGATCTTGGAACACCATTTGCGCGTGCTTTCTAAATTCTTTAATTAATCCTTTATAATATTTCTTACTAGCTTTAATCTTATCGATATTTCTTTGTAATCTTTCGATACGGTCATTAGCGAGTTTAGTTTGTTCAATCGCTTCAGGATCGCCGTTTTTAACTTTTTCATCAAGTTCAGCGATAAGACTTTTCATTTCATTAATCTTACCTTCAAGTTCTAAGATATCCATCTTGGTACCTGGATTAACTCTTTGACCGTTAAAGATAATACGACCAGCGGTTGGTTTATAAAGTTGAAGGATGGTTCTACCTAATGTAGTTTTACCACATCCTGATTCACCAACTAAACCAACGGTTTCACCTCTTTTAACTGTGAAACTGACATCATCAACCGCTTTTAGTTGTTTAGTTTTTAAGAAACCGACGTTAATAGGGAAATACATGCAGAGGTGGTTAACTTCTAAGACAGTTTCTTTTTTAATATTTAAGTCTTCATTAGCCGCGGCAAACTCTTTATCGAGTTGGGCTTGTAATTCTTTTGAAATCATCTTTGTTTACCCTCCTTCTTTTCCTTATCCTCTTGGGCTCTTTCATAAATCTTCATCAAAGCCTTCTTTGTGGATAGCATTTTCTTATTAACATATCTAAACCACACTAAGTCTTTCTTACTTTGTGCGAGCTTTTCTTTAGCGGTATCAACTTTCACTAATGCTTTAATTCTGTCATTACGTGGTTGACCTTTAGTTTGACGATATTCTTTCTTTGCTTCTTTAATCGCTTTTTGTGCTTCTTTGACTGCGTCTTTTGAAGCATTTGGATTAACAGGAGTAGTGGATATCGTTAAATTATCGATGTAGTTATTAAAATCATCTAAAGGCATCTCTTTAGCGAGAGATTTGATTTCCACTTTGTGGTGTCTAATCTTTTTATGGACGTCGTTCTTATCAATAGATAACTTTTCAGAACTACCAACACGTCTTTCTCTTACTGCGTAATTGAAGTCGCGTCTTGCACGTCCATATTCTTGTCTAGCTTCGCCTAAACGATATTTAGCGATTTCGACGTTTTCTTCACTGACTGTTTCATCTTTAACATCATCAATGTAATCTTTTTTCTTTTTAAGATAATCTTGATAGGCTTTTTCCACATCTAAACGTGAAATACGTGAGAAAGCTTTATTACCCTCTTGGCACTCACCAAGATATTCGCCTAATTGTTCTTCACTAATTTTGCCTTCGTTGACTAACTTTTCTAAGTATTTAAAGCACGCTGTGTAGTGATCTTCACTGACTTTAATAAATTCAGGGAATTTTCTTAAGCATACTTTCATACAGTTATTACAACGTGGTGCGAAAGAACAACCACTTGGTAAAGTGAAAACATCAACTGGGTTACCTGGAATAGGTTCAAGTTTATCAACACGCTTATCCGCTTTTGGGATGGAGTTAATTAAACCTTTAGTGTATTCATGTTGAGGATTATAGAAAATATCATCACATGTGCCAGTTTCAACAACTCTACCAGCGTACATGACGTTAATTCTATGACAGATTTGAGCGACAACGCCTAAATCGTGAGTAATGATAATGATGCCAACGTTAAGACGTTTTTGTAAGTCTAAAAGTAATTCAAGAATTTGTGCTTGAATAGTGACGTCTAACGCGGTTGTTGGTTCATCAGCGATGATTAAGTCAGGCTCATTAATTAAAGCCATGGCAATCATAATTCTTTGAAGCATACCACCTGAATGTTCAAATGGATATTGTTTCAAACGTTTTTCTGGATCATTAATACCAACGAGTTTAAGCATCTCTAAAGCGCGATATCTCGCAAAGTTAACGGCCATATCGAGTTCTTTAACTAACTCAGTAATGTCTTCGTTATTAGCCTTTTTCTTTCTGATTTCCGCTTTTAGTTCTTTAATACGAGCTTTTCTCGCGGCTTTCTTATCTTCGTCTTCGTGAATCTTCACGGCTTCCATTAATTGGTTACCAATACTCCAAACAGGGTTTAATGAAGACATCGCGTCTTGGAAGATAATCGCAATCTTTTTGCCTCTAATTTGTTGGAGTTGTTTATTTGGAATGCCAAGCATTTCCTTACCTTTAAACTTAATAGAACCACCGATGACACGTCCTGGTTTTTCTAAGATCTGCATAATGGAGTAAGCAGTCACTGATTTACCAGAACCAGATTCACCAACGATACCTAATACTTCACCACGATGGAGTTTAAAAGAAACACCATTAACACTTCTGACTTCACCAGAAGGCACATTGAAAGAGGTATGTAAGTCTTTTACTTCTAATAAAACTTCTTTTTCCATATTCATACCTCCTATTTTTGTTTTGGATCGAAAGCATCTCTTAAACCATCACCCATCAGGTTAAGCGCTAAAACGATTAAACAGATGAATAAGGCAGGGATGAGCAATCTATAAGGTTTAGATGATAATGAGTCAATCGCTTGGCTTGCCAAACTACCTAAAGATGGCATTGGCGCGCTGACACCTAAACCAATAAAGCTTAAGAATGATTCAGTAAAGATCGCACTTGGTACTTGTAAAGTTGCACTGACGATAATGACGGATAAGCAGTTAGGAATAATGTGCTTTCTAATAGTCATAGATGTTGGTGTACCAATTGATCTACTAGCTAAAACATATTCAGTTTGTTTGATAGATAAAACTTGACCACGAACTAGTCTTGCCATACCTACCCAATAAAGTAATGCATAAACAATAAAGATGGATATTAATGATGTACCAACATTCTCAAATATCGTTCCTTCAAAATCGAAAGCGTTATTTAAAACAACGGATAAGAGAATGATGATGACCATATCTGGTAATGAGTAAATAACATCAACAATACGCATCATAATCATATCGACTTTGCCACCACTGAAAGCGGAGATAGAGCCGTAGATTGTACCAATGATAAGAACAATAAACGCAGCGAAGAAACCAACAATTAAGGAAACACGTGTACCGTATATGACACGAATAAAGTAGTCTCTACCCGCACTATCTGTACCAAAGATGTGTGGCCAGACAAATTCACCTGCGGCCATCTTTGCTAGTTCTGATTCACTATATTGGAATGGTGCTAAGTCAATGAATGTTTCGTCACCAGTCTTAATTGGTAACATTGCATCATATGTATAAGGATAGAAAGCCGGAATAATGAAAATGGCCAATAAAATAAACGCGATGAAGAAGAAAGAAATAACTGCAATCTTGTTTCTTTTGAAACGTCTAATCGCGTCTCCCATAAAGGAAGTGGAAGGACGCATAAATGTTTGTTCTTCTTTTTCTTTATCACTGGCTAGTTTGAAAATTGACCCACGGTCATAATCAACTTGGAATGAAAAAGGATTTTTAAATTTTTTCATAATGCCGCCATCCTATTCTAATTCAACACGTGGATTAACCACTTTGTATAAAATATCGCTTATTAGCACCATAACGATGACTAAATAAGTTAAGAAAATTGTTAAACCCATAACTTCTGGATAGTCACGGTTAGTAATAGAACTAACGAATTCACGACCAATACCAGGAATACCATAGATTTGTTCGATAACTAAAGAACCAGTTAAGATGAATGCGATCATTGGACCGGCATAAGTAATGACTGGTGTTAAAGAGTTTCTTAAGGAATGTTTATATAAAACTCTAGAGAAGGATGAACCTTTTGCGTAAGCAGTTCTAATATAGTCACTATTTAAAACATCTAGAGTGGATGAACGAGTTAAACGAATGATATACGCCATCGGCGAGAACGATAGCGTAATCGTCGGCAGGATAAAACCTCGCCAATTATCCCCGTTAGCAGGGAACCATTTTAAAAACACACAGAAGAAATATAAGAATATTGTGGAAATAATAAAGGAAGGAACCGCGACAGAAGCAGTGGAAAGAACCATGATTATTCTATCCACAACTGTATTATGCTTATAAGCTGCTAACGATCCTAAAACTATACCGAAGATAATAGCGATTACTGCGGCAATGATACCGATAGTGGCGCTATATTGCATACGGTCAGCAATAATCTCATTAACGGTTACAGCACCGTTTGTTTTGATGGAAACACCAAAGTCAAAGACGAGTGAACGTCCTAAATAACTGAGGTATTGGATAAATACTGGTTTGTCTAAACCATATTTTGCTTCTAGCCTTGCAAGAGCTTCTGGTGATTTCGCCTTTTCAGCGGTAAATGGACCACCTGGAATAAGTTGCATGGCGAAGAACGTTACAGTAATAACGATGACAATTGTTAAAAGAGCTAAAAGAAATCTTTTAAGTATGTAAAAAATAGTCTTTTTATTCATATAAAACCGCTCCTTTCCAATTTGTATGCTGAATAGCAAAACCAGGTAGAGACTTTCGCCTCACCTGGTATGCTATATTCTTAAAACTAGTCTCTATCTACCAAATTGAGCGTCGTTATTGCCGGAATTGGTTAACCACATGTCTAAGAAGGAACATGCATCGTTGTAGTCTGCTAACCAACCGTTACGAGCCATGGAGTAGTTGCCATCTTTACGAGTATTGAGGAAGACAGCCCATTCTTGGTTTTCGAGTTTTAACTTAATGCCGAATTCTTTGAAAGCACCTTGTAAGTATTCAGCGATGGCTTGGTGACCAGTGCCGTTGTTATAGAGGTACTTAATTGTTGGGATGTTGGTGAATTTCTTACCGTCATACTTAAAGCCTAAGCCTTTGAGCATTTCAACTGCTTCTGCGTAGTTAGCGGCATTGTTTTCTTTACCAACTTTGAAATAACCAGCACCGTCTCTATTTGGACCAGCTTTTGTTGTCCATTCACTTAAAGAACCATCATCATGTTTTTCCATGATACCTTTACCAACGAATGTATTGGCAGGTTCTTGGCCAGCTTTACCGATATTCTTACAGATGTATTCTCTATCGATGAGTAAGCCAAGGGCTTTACGGAATGTTGCGTATTCTTTTTCACTCTTTAAGAATCTATTGAGTGTATTGTCGTTAACGTTGAAGATAACGTAGTAGGTACCTAATTGACCATTAACGTGATAATCTTTACCATTCTTGAGTTCGTCAATCTTATCGTTTGGAACGGAGTCGATGAACTTATAAGCACCGTTTTGGTAGTTCGCTAAGATGTTGGTATCGTTATCGGATAATGCAAATGTCAATTTGGAAACTTTTGTATTAGCGTTGTCCCAGTAGTTAGCATTTGGTTCGAAGACAATCTTACCACCGTCTTTATTATCCATTTCTGTAACTTTTAATGGACCATTACCAATGTAATTAGCAGCTTTTGTCCACCAATCGTCACCATCAATCTTATCTAATTTGACTGGTGCATAGGTTGGGAAGGCTGTTAATTCGAGGAAGTATGGAACGTCACTAATGAGTTCGACTTCGAGTTCGCCTTTTTCATCGTCGGCTTTAACACCGCTGATTGGTTTGAAGTTTTTCTCATCAGCAGCTGTTTCTTCGTAACCAACGATACAGTCGAACATGTAGCCATAGTCAGCGGCTAATTTACCTGAAGCAGCTCTAGCCCAGGAATTAGCAAAGTCACTGGCTTTTAATGCGGAACCGTCAGAGTACTTAATACCATCTCTTAATTTGAATTTGTACTTGACGTGACCGTTTGCGTCTGGTTGTGATTTTTCATAGCTTGCGGCTTGTGCTGGTTCTAAGTCAGCAGCGACATCGCCTTCAGCTGGTTTTGCCCAACGGTATAAACCTTCGAAAACGTGGGAGATGACGATAGCGCCATCAACTGCGGAGTTAATCGCTGGGTCGAATGAGTCACCTTTTGGACCGACACAGACTGTGTATTCTGTGGCATTGTCAACTGTGGCTCTGTGGAAGAACTTGTAGCCCAATGGTGAGCTATAGAAACCGTCCATTTTTTCATTTTCCATAAAGATATCTGTGTAGTAGTAGATAGGTGCAATGGCGCCTGTACTCATCAAAATATCTTCTGCTTGGTGTAAATATTCGTTTCTTTCATCACCGGCTGTGTTTTTTGTCTTAGCGATGACTGCGTCGTATGCGTCAGCCCATTTAAGATTGTCTTTTTTCACGCCGTCGATAGTTGCGCTATAGATTGCTTCGTCTTTATGGGCAGCTCTTGTTGGAAGAGGACCATTACAAGCACATGCAATCGCGCCAACTGATGCTAGAACGAGGACTTGTGGTAACCTTTTGAATTTCATAAATAGTTCTCCTTTCGTTAAAAATTTAAAAGATTTGCAATTAGTAAACTACTAATAAAAATGAAAGTCAAGCGCATAAAACTTTCTATCCTACGAATTAATTAATCTATTTTATCTATAAAATAACTGCGCGCATTTTTATTGCGCATTTTTATAATTAAGAGTGTTTGTGCGCACATACGCGCGAGATTTCTTATCCTTCAATTAAAACAAAGACATTTTTTAACTACTTTTTTCAGTTTTTTCCGCTTCTTTTATTAAGAAGGGGTTGTCGCAAAATTTTAACGTGTTATGATATAGGCCGGCGCTATGAAAAAAACTAAGATTATCGCATTCTTAATACTCATCGCAGTCGTCCTTCTCTGGGGTGTTGCTCCAGTAATGGCGAAAGCAATTTATGACGCTGAACCAGCGCTATATTCACCAGGTATCCTTACAGCGTTACGTGGTCTTTTTGCGGTTATTGCGATGGCCTTATTTATCAACAAAGGTTTCAAGAAAGTTAATAAGTCATATCTTATTTGTATTCCAGCGGGCTTAATTTTAGCCGCAGCCTATATTTTCCAATTCGTCGGATTAAAATATACGGATCCTTCTAAGAACACATTCTTGGAAAATGTTTCCTGTATTACTATCCCAATCTTCATGTTCATACTCATAAGAGAAAAACCAACATGGCCTAGTATTGTTGCTGCGCTTATTTGTGTTGTTGGTTCTGTCTTCCTAATGGGTAATGGTTTTAACATCCTTCACTTCTTTGAAGATAGTTCTTTATTAGGTGATGGATTAAGTGCGATTGGTGGTCTCTTCTTTGGTTTAGATATCGCTTTCACTAAAGTATTTTGTAAAGATAAAGACCCTCTTCTTTATGTCTTCTTCCAATTATGTATCACAACAGTCGTGTCATTCATTTATACATTTGCTTTTGAAGGCCCAGTCTTCCATGAATTCAATTTCACTTTTGAATTATTACCAATCTTAGAAGTCGTCTTCTTAGGTGTTATTTGTATGGCGGTTTGCTGGGTGGCAAGAGCGTGGTCAATGAAATATATCGATGCGGTCACAGTCTCTATCCTTGTGCCACTTTCCGCAGTTGTGGCCACATCACTCTCCATAACTTTAGGCATGGAAAAATTTAATTTAAATCTTCTCATTGGTGGTTTAATCATTCTTCTCTCTATTGCGGTAAGCGCAATATTTGATTATCGTAAAGAGTGTCAAGAAAAGCATAATAATCAGGAGGAAAGTCCGCATGAAGAAAATCAATGTGAACTCTGAGATTGGTCGTTTAAAAGTGGTTCTTCTTCACGAACCAGGTGATGAACTCCATAACTTAACACCAAAGAAATTAGATGACCTTTTATTTGATGATATTCCATGGCTTCCATTAGCGAAGAAAGAACATCAAGCCTTCGCGGATACTTTTAGACAAGCAGGTGTGGAAGTAGTCTATCTCACTGATTTAATGAGAGATGTGCTTGATTTATCTAACGAAATTAAAGAACAATTCATTAATCAATTTATTAAAGAAGCTAATATTCGTAGCAATACTTTAAGAGAAATCGCTACTGATTATTTAAAGTCAATTAAAGACAATAAAGAACTAGTTTTAAAGAGCATCGCTGGTATTAAAAAGAGCGATTTACCAAATTCACAAATCAAATCACTCGCCGATCATGTTGATGATTATCCTTTTGTCACTGATCCAATGCCAAACTTATATTTTACTCGTGACCCATTTGCCTCAATTGGTAATGGTGTCTCATTAAATAAAATGTATTCCGTTACTAGAAGTAGAGAAACTATCTTTGGTGAATATATTTTCAAATATCATCCAACATATAAAACCACTCCTTTATATTTCTCCCGTTATGAAGATGTGAATATTGAAGGTGGTGACATCATGGTTTTAAATAACCATGTTCTTGTTGTTGGTGTTTCTCAAAGAACTTGCGCTGAAGCAGTGGAACGTTTAGCGAAGAACCTCTTCTTTAACAATGAAACAGATTTTGATACCGTTCTAGCGTTCACTATTCCACAAGCGAGAACATTCATGCATTTAGATACAGTCTTTACTCAAGTGGATAAAAATAAATTTGCGATTCATAAAGGCTGTTATGAAAAGCTTAAAATCTTTAGAGTCACTAAAGACTATAACAATGAAGGCAAAGTCAAAGTTCTTGAATTAGATCAAAAACTTGAAGACGTTTTAGAATCATATATCGGTTTACCAGTAACCTTAATCCCATGTGGTGGCGACGACACTATCAGTGCGGACCGTGAACAATGGAGTGATGGTAGTAATACTGTGGCATTAGGTCCAGGTGAAGTTATCGCCTATGAAAGAAATGACATCACTAATGCTGCGTTAATTAAAAACGGTATTAAAGTGCATATCATTCCTTCTAGTGAATTATCTAGAGGTAGAGGTGGACCAAGATGTATGTGTATGCCATTAGTAAGAGAGGATATTAAATAGTTATGAACTTATATAGAAGAAACTTATTAACTTTATTAGATTTCACACCTGAAGAAATCCAATACTTATTAGATTTATCTATCGAACTTAAAAACAAAAAACATAATGGCGTTGCCCATGATGTTTTAAAAGGTAAGAATATTGTTCTTCTTTTTGAAAAAGATAGCACAAGAACAAGATGCGCTTTTGAAGTAGCCGCTTCTGACTTAGGTATGAATGCAGTCTACATTGGTAGCAGTGGTTCTCAAATGGGTAAGAAAGAATCCATCGCTGACACCGCAAGAGTGTTAGGTCGTATGTTCGATGGTATCGAATATCGTGGTTTCAAACAAAAGACTGTGGAAGATTTAGCGAAGTTTTCTAAAGTTCCAACATGGAACGGTTTAACTGAAGATTATCACCCAACCCAAATACTTGCAGACTTTATGACCATCATTGAACAAAAAGGTCACTTAAAAGGTATTAAGATGGCTTACTTAGGTGATGGTAGATATAACATGGGTAATTCCTACTTAGTAGGGGCTGCCAAGATGGGCTTAGATTACCGCATGGTTGGACCAAAAGAATTATGGCCAAATGAAGCATTAAGAAATAGATGCTTAGAAATTGCAAAAGTTACTGGTGCGAAATTAACATTCACCGAAAATGTTGATGAAGGTGTTAAAGACGCTGATGTGATCGCCACAGATGTTTGGGTTTCTATGGGTGAAGATGCTTCCGTTTGGGAAGAAAGAATTAACTTATTAAAACCATACCAAGTTAATGCCCGTGTCATGTCTTTAGCCAATTCTAACGCTATTTTCATTCACTGCTTACCATCCTTCCATAACCTTGAAACCAAAGTGGGTATGGAAGTTTATGAAAAGTTTGGACTTAATGGTTTAGAAGTTACTGAAGAAGTATTTGAAGGTCCTCAATCAGTGGTCTTTGATGAAG
>JAEEGJ010012832.1_pt1 | contig 20578 bp, 18 predicted proteins | sample 8958761 | NCBI WGS metagenome assembly JAEEGJ01 (sample SAMN16246546, study PRJNA631951) | gut metagenome | biome: gut microbiome; feature: rumen; material: RS-attached | host: Bos | place: Iran: Karaj | collected 2018-10
CCTCGTGACCCGGCGCATACGCAATGCCTTCACGGTTTGCGGCATAAGCGCCGTCGGCGCCGCATGTGTATATTACGAGCTTGACGTTGCCTACCAAAAGCTTTGGCAGAGCCTTCTCAAAATCGCGCTCACCCGTAATGAATTCAAGTTCTTCGTCAGATACTTTCAGAATATCAGCTTCAGGCAGGAACTCGAGAACGACTCTCTTAAGCTCGTCCTTGTCATCCCACAGCATGAACCTGAGGTTCGGGTCAAAGCTTATTACCGCGCCGCTCTTGCGGGCAAGGATTATCGCGGTCCTGTGGGCCTCCCTCATCGGGAAGTCGCCTAACGAAACGCTGCAGAAATGAAGAAACGTGCAGTCGTCAAACATATCGGGAATTATCTGTTCGGGTGCAAGAAGCATGTCGGCAGAAGGATTCCTGTAGAACGAGAAAGTCCTGTTGCCGTTGCGGCTCAGGCTCACGAAGGCCAAAGCGGTATTTGCCGTGCCAGTCCTGCTGATGGCAGACGTGTCGACGCCGGATTCCTCAAGCGTCCTGATGATCATGTCACCGAAAGGATCCTTGCCAAGCTGCGTGATCATCCTGGCATTTCCGCCGAGCCTCGAAAAGGCCGCGGTGACATTAGCAGGAGCGCCGCCGGGCGCAGGTGCGAATGATGATACTTCGCCGAAATCACATCCCTTTCTGTCAGGAATGAAATCGATCAGAGCCTCGCCGATCGCTACCAGCGAGTTCTTTATCTCAAGCCCGAAAAGCTGTGCCCTGAATCCCGAAACGTTTACTGAAACGGTTTCGTATTCGGGATAGAACCTCGAGCTCATGACATATCTTCCGCTGTTTGCGAAAAGCTCAATGCTCGATCTGTCGGCAATGATGCGGATGTTGCTTAAATTGTCTATCTTAACCTTGCGGACATTCCTTCCGCCTGCAGCCTGTTCGTCTGCAAAAGAAAATTCCAGATAACCGTCTTCGCTGTGCCATGTGATCTTAGCTTTTCCGATCTCCATGACGCAGTCGGTATCAGGCTTGACTTCGTTTACGACTATGTCGAACGGGAGCTTGTACCACCTCTGTTCCTGACGGAGTTCGGAAGGTGAAATACGCAGAGAATAGATCTCCCTGATGGGATTCTGAAGCAAGTATCCGTCGGGTGAGACCGTAAGCTCTCTAGGCAGCGTAAGGCAGTGCTGACGGCCCAGGGCAACGGTGGGATTGGTGTATCCGGACTCAGCTCCCATACCCATCCAGCCTATCAGGATGCGTCTTCCGTCAGTGGTCTCAAACGTCTGCGGAGCATAGAAATCAAAGCCGTAGTCGAACTCCTCGAAACCGGAAAGTTCGTCGCCGTTCACCTTGAAATAGCCGCTCGAATATACATTCTGATATCTGAACTCCTCGTGTTCCAAACCCTGCGGCGATACTGAAAGATATGTGTTTCCGCCAAGTTCGAACATGTCGGGGCATTCCCACATATAGCCGAAATCCGATACGGAAAGCGCCTTTACGAATTCAAGATCATCAGGTGTCTTTCCCTCATAGATAAGAACGCAGCCTTCATCATTAAGAGTGCGTGCGCCAAGAACCATGCGCCATATGCCGTTTTCGAGCGTGACCTTCGGGTCTCTGACGTGGCATGAACAGTATTCGGGATAACTGCTGTTCCTCAGGAGAACGTCTTTGGCGCTCATCTCCCTGCCGTCTTTTGTTGAAACGCGGATCTGGTTCGCATCCCTTCCGGATGTTATGTAATCATGATTGCCGGGATGCTCGACGTTGCCCGTATAGAAGAGTTCGAGCGTGTCGCCGTTAACGACTGCGGACCCGGAGAAAACGCCTGACAGGTCAAATTCATTATCAGGTTCGATCGCTGTTCCGGCGAACTTCCACGTGATCATGTCATAGCTTTCGTAGTGTCCCCAGCACTTTCTTCCCTCGCCTTCCGCGGAATCAGGAACATACTGGAAATACACGTGATATTTGCCTTTGAAATAGCAAAGGCCGTTCGGGTCGTTAAGCCAGCCCGAAGGAGGTTCTATATGAAGTTTCTGTCGCCATTGACCTATCATTTAATCCCCTCAGATCGAATGCGTTAACCGCCGACTCGCCCTCGCGACATCGATATGTTAAGTATAATACCGAACGCCATAAAATTGATCAGCTGAGCTGTTCCTCCCAAGCTGATGAACGGAAGCGGGATGCCCGTGATGGGAAGGAGTCCGACCGACATTCCTAAGTTTTCGATATAGTGGAAAGCAAAGTATCCTGCTAGTCCTGTGATGCAGTAAGATGCCGCCTTTGAAGGCACTTTCGCCGCAACGTAGAGACATCTGCAGATAAAGAAAAACGCGAGGATTATAACCGCTGTCGTTCCGATGAATCCGAGGTGCTCCGAAACCGCTGCGAAGATAAAGTCACTCTCCTTAACCGGAACAGTCGTAAAGATGCCGGTCTTGTTTCCGGTAAGACCGCCGGATGCGATCGCGTGCTGTGACTGGATGAGGTTATACTCGGCCTTAGGGTCTGAGCCTTTGAATACGAGTGAGAGAATACGCTCTTTCTGGTAAGGCTCAAGATAGAAATACCACATCGCGGGAACGATGATGACGACCATTGATGAGAACGCGAGAAGGAAGTATCTGTACTTAACGCCCCACGCGAAAAGGATGCAGACGAACGTGAACATGATAACCATTGCCGTTCCGAAGTCAGGCTGCGTAAGGATCAGAAGAAGCGGCGGAGCATAAATGGCAGCGAGTATTCCGAAGCCTTTTATGATGCTTACCTTCTTCTGCGACATCAGCTCAAATACTTCGGCAGCTAAGATGATGAGTCCGATCTTAGCGAGCTCGGAAGGCTGGAAGTTACCAATGACAGGGAGTTTGAGCCATGAGTCAGCACCCCATGACGTTGCAAGTGAGTAACCGTCGATAGGAACCAGGATGAGCAGCATGAGCGAGACGACATAGATAACACGTCCTACCGCCTTGAGCATATGCATGTCGAGAAGGCTTATGACGAGCGCGGCAAAAGCGCCCGCTGCTGTAGCAGCTATCTGTCTGTAGTAGTTGCCGGGATAAGCGACATATCCTTTCGAAAGGACCTTCTGAAGGACATACAATCCAATGATAGTAAGGAGCATGATCGGAACGACAAGATAATAGTCTACCGTCTTTAAGACGGCACCGGCACGCATCCTTACAAAACCGGAATTGTTGCTGTTTTCCATCAGTCTTTAGCTTTCGGATCCTTTGAATCTTCTTCGTTTTCGTCTTCTTCAGAATCGGTCTCCTCAGACTCGGAATCTTCGGAAACAACCTCTTCAGACTTGTCTTCAGCCTTTTCCTCAGCCTCGGACTCATCTTCAGTTTCATCTTCAGATTCGTCTTCTGATTCGATATCAGACTTTCTTACGCCCTTTGACTTCTCCTCTTCTCCGCCGTTCGAAGCTTCAGCATAGAGCTTTGCGGGGAAAGGCTTCTTCTCGAAGTTCTTGAGATGAGCAAAAGCAACGTAGAAGAGTCCGAACATGAGCAGGAAGAGTGAAAGTGCCTGTGAAGCACGGATCTGCGTTCCTGTGATATAGAGCGAATCTGTCCTTAATCCTTCGATAAAGAAACGGACTGCTCCGTAAAGGATGAAATAAACGCTTGCTGTCTCAAATGAATACTTGCTCTTCTTTCTTACCGCAAGAAGGATGAAAAAAATGATCAGGTCTGCAACCAACTCATAGAGGAATGTCGGATGAACGGGTGAAAGAGCAACGAGCTCAGGACAGAATCTTGAAATGTAGGTACGTGTCGATTCACTCCACATGCCCCAGGGCATCGTGGTTGTTGTACCGAAAGCTTCCTGGTTGAAGAAGTTGCCCCAGCGGCCGATAGCCTGTCCAAGAGGCAGATATACTACGATGTAATCAGCGAGCGAAGTGAACGGGATCTTGCGGACCTTGCACATGATGAGCAGTCCCAGGATGCAGGCCAGGATGCCGCCGTAGACCGCAAGGCCGCCTGCCCTTGTATCGAAAATGCTCTTGAGATTGTCCTTATAGATATTCCAATTGAAGATGACATAGTACGCACGCGCGCCGATTATCGCACAGGGGATCGTAACGAGCATCGTGTCATAGATCAGTGTGTCCGGGAAATCGTTCTTCTTAGCCTGCTTGAGTGCCAGCGCGATGCAGACAACCAGTGCGGCCGCTATCAAGATACCGTACCAATAAACCTCGAAGTTGCCGATCCTGAACGCAACCGGGTCAATGTTGAACTTGAGCCCGAGTCCCGGAAACTGCACTTCTTCCATATTAATCAGATTCATATTGCGCTCCCTTGCTTGAAAGGATTAGAATAACATTTGCATATATTACCACAAAAGAAGAAATAATATAGGGCAGGTTAAAGTTTATGGCTAAAGTTGCGATCTTCATAGCTGACGGCTCCGAAGAAGTCGAGGCTATCACCCCCGCTGACATCTTAAGAAGAGCACAGATCGACTGTGACATCATCTCGGTAATGCCCTCGAAAACAGTTACGGCATCCAGAGGCGTGATAATAACCGCTGACAGGCAGATCGATGAGATAGATTTCGACGGTTACGACATGCTGGTCCTGCCCGGCGGCATCAAAGGCACGGAGAACCTCGGTAATACAGCAAAGCTTACCGATGCAGTCGTAAGATTCGCAAATTCAGGCAACAAAGCTGTTGCAGCCATCTGCGCAGCCCCCACGGTCTTCGGCAAGCTGGGACTCCTCAAGGGCAAAAAAGCCACATGCAATCCCGGATTCTGGGATGAGCTCATCTCCGAAGGTGTTGATCTCGACAGGGATTCCAAGGCCGTTATCTGCGGAAACATCATCACCAGCCAGGCAATGGGCACCTCTGTTCCCTTCGGTCTTGCGATCACCGAGTACTTTCTCGGAAAGGAAGCCGCAGACATAATGAAGGGCAAGATCTGTTTTTGACAGCCTTTTAAATGTTGCTATAATATAACGGCTACGGAGACGTATCGAAGTGGTCATAACGGGGCGCACTCGAAATGTGATTGCCTCTTTTTGGCTTAAAGAACATGGCTCAATAAAATAAGCACTTTGCGAGATTGTTGCGGCTTCGTTCTTATGAATATCGCTCCAATAACGCTCCATATCGCTCCGGTTGACGGATCGGATGGCGTTCAGTATTATGCGATCGTAGCTTGCTTTTTGGCAGGGAGATGTATCGAAGTGGTCATAACGGGGCGCACTCGAAATGCGTTTATCGGGCAACCGATACGTGGGTTCGAATCCCACCATCTCCGCCACAGATGCCTGTAAACATTGCGTTTGCAGGCATTTTTATTTCTTGGAGAATGCCGATTTTTTCGTTCTTCTCGTTTCATGAAAAACGGACAAGACAAGTGATTTTGGAACCCTCTCCCCTTCAAACCCCGTCTTTATTAGCTTTCCGGGCTTGAACGTTCAGAATCCGAAACACCGGAATATCGCTCCAAAAATACAATCTACGCAAGACATTTCGCGTTTCCTGCTTCTCCAGAGCCTTTGTGTTTATTAGCTTTCCAGGGACTCGAGAAGTCTGTGTCAGGCAGTGCCAGAGTTCGCTCCATAGCCATGGAAGACGCTATCTTTGCAGAGAAGTCAAGATGTGTGTATATGTTGGCCGTAGTGCTGAAATCACTGTGGCCCAGCCATTCCTGCACACTCTTAAGCGGTACTCCGCTCGCTACCAGCAGGCTTGCACAACTGTGCCTGAGATCGTGAAAACGTATCTTCTCAAGACCATGCTTGGCCAGAAACTTCGGAAACTGACAGCTAAGATAATCCGGACGAATCAGATTCCCCATTTCATCCACGAAAATATACCCGTCAAAATCGTAGTTGTAGCAACTGCCACAGATGCGTTTATTCTCTTCCTGCGCACGCTTTACTTCTGCGAAATACTCACGGAACTTCCCGACAAGCGGAAGGGTTCTGGAACTTGACTTAGTCTTGCCTGAATCCTGGCGGATCAATACATTTTTCCCGTCAATGTTCGTTTCTACAATCGTATGTTTAACTGTCAAGGTGCAATTGTCAAAGTCTACAGCGTCCCATTTGAGCCCTAAGACCTCTCCCCGCCTCAACCCATAGAAAGCTGCGGTAAGTACAGGTAGCTCGAATTTGGTGCCTCTGACGGCCTCAAAAACGCATTCCAGTTTATCTCCGTTGAGAAAGTTATGTTCGTATGCGTTCTTTCGGGGTCTGTCGACTCTGGCTGCCGGATTGTCATTTACGAGTCCTATCTTGTAGGCATACTTCAAAGCTTCATGGATAATAGCATGCTCCCTTATTACAGAGTTAGGCTTTATCCTCTTAAGCTCTTCAATGTAAAATGCCTGTATGTCGGCCGGTTTCACATCCAAAAGTGTTCTTTGAAACTTCACAAAATAAGGAATGATCTTCTTTTCAACGACGTTCTTATAAGATGCAAACGTTGTTGGTTTTATCCTTATCCTGACTATCTCAAGCCACTTGCTCAGGTAATCTGTAAAAAGCATATCGGAATGCATCGAGTTTACGCATGTGGGTGTGAAGAACTCTGCACGGTATTTCTGCAGCATCTCTTCTGCCTTACGTAGATTGCCCGATACAACCTTAAGTCCGGTCGAAAAGGTCTTGAAGTGCCTCTTTCCATCAGGGTCGTAATAGCTCAATACGACATAATAATATCCGCTTCTCTTTGTCAGGTGTCCTGCTACCATTGTTTTTCCTCCTTGTAGTTGGTTGTAAGCAGAACAACCCGTCCTTGAGATTTAGTATAAGAGCATTTCATAGCGAAATACAATAACGAAAACTCAAAGGACGGGCCGGCCTTCATGCGGCGTTAAGCATATACCCGATAACGCTGACCTTCGGGATCCTGTATGAATTCCCAACCTTTACCGCTTTGATCGAACCGTTGTTTATCAGCTCATAGGCAAGTTGCCTGCTGATTTTAAGCATCTTCTGAAGCTGGAAGACTGATACGATATCAGGATAATCCGTAAACATTACCTGGTAGCATACAAGCAGACTGTCGGGCAGAAAGGTTATTTCAGAGGATTTCATAAGGAACATCCTCCTCTTCGTTCGTATCTGCAGACACAAGAAACACTCTGCCATCTTCGATCTTTTTGTACTCCAACAGAACGTTTTCTCCTGGAGCCCGCTCGTAGAATCCGAGATACTTTTGCCACCAATAAACAGGCGCTAATATCTTTCTTCCATCAGAGAAAGTCAGGAATACCCTAAGTGTTCCTTTTTTCCTTGATTCCGCCATGAGATCGATAACAGCTTTATAGATACCAGGAACTCTGTTGTACTCATAAAAGCTCGTGTCGATGCCTCGTTCTCTCATTTCATCGCAGCCGATAATACATGTGTTAGACATAAAAATGCCTCCTAAATTAATATTCATGCCGGGCTAAGAAGAGTAATCTTCAAAACTGCAGTCATGTAAATGAGAACAAATCCCCTATATAGCGATGCAGTTCGGATGAAATAAGCGGTATAGATTGTCAAAGGTCGTGGCTTTTGTTAACGCCTGTTCCCTGCAGCTAAGCAGGGATACTGTTCTTTATCCGAACGGAATACCGTGACGGATCCTGACATATAATCCAATCGGAAGCCCGAATGAATTAACTCTTTATTTCTTTGTGTACTTTTAATCTTTGCTTACCTGTTTAATTATTTCTCTTTTTAGCTTAGCTGATAATTAAATAATTACTTATATGTGTGGCAAGTTTGCAGATAACGTACACTGACTTATTCCTTTCGCGAATTTACATTGAAAATGATAAAAGGCAAACAATCGTTTGTCAAACAATAATAGTCCCATTAATGTACCCGATAAGCTATCCCGTCTAAATTCTGCTAAAAACATAATTTATCTTCGGAACGGAGTAGCAAGCAACGTATTCGTGTACCACAAATACGGAAACTTGTCAGGGCGACCCTGAACCCCAAATTAAAACCCGAGATTACTCTCGGGTTTTAGTCGGTTTTATTCAAGATTTATTGTACTATGGCAATCTCAGGTCTCATCAACCCAAACGCTAATTCTCTTTATCTGTTTATCCTTAAGCACCTTGTATGCTTCGGACTTCTTCACATACTCCTGCAGGTCATCATCGCCTTTCTCATGCCACTCACATTCGTTTAATGAACGCACTTCATCACAGATATCATATTGAAGTTCAAGATGCATCTGATAGAACTCACCATCAGGCGACGGAGTTTGACGGACGAGACAGAACATACACGCTTTGGAATCACTATCAACAGAATAGCATCCGACTTCGTAAAGCAGCATCTCCTCGTCGTTAGGTTTGGCTTCAGCAACAACGTCGAAAAAGGCCTGTATCGCCTCATCGAGTGACATATCCTGTTCGATCTTCTTCTCAAGCTTCTTGCATAGACTCTTTTGGTTATCTGTTTTTACTTTCGTCTTCTTCTCACTGTTATTGATCCTGGTGACATCATGTTCATAACTGCTAATGACCTTGTCAATTCTATCGATACAGTTATAATCCATGTGTTTCGAGAATATTTTTTCGATCGTTGGAACAGCTTCATCTGAATAAAGATATTCTTCGCTATCTGTATATATGCGCATGTTATCTTTGGGATTCATTTCTTTCCAAATATCATAAAGGGTAACTATGTATTCAGAATAACTCCGGATCAGCTTATCTTTATAATGGGCTACTGTAATGCGACTCAGTAAAAAGTAATCGCTTTCCTGAGATTTCCAATAGTAAATGCCGAAAACATAATCGCCTTCCCTGATCAACAACTCCAGCGAACTATAAGTATCGATCAGGCTGATCTCGTTATCAGCAGAAAAGTAATATGTGAATCCGTCGAAATATTCACCCGGTTTTTTGATCAGTCTTCCTCTTTTGCATCCTGAAACAAACAATTCAATACGGCGAGGACAATAATATCCCTCTAAATATCCTGTTGCTGCGGTTGCATATTCAACACGTGAAGAAGAACTTATCAGCTCTTCAACTGTCTCTTTCGGATAAACATTATATTTATCTATCAATTCAAGTATTTTATCTTCCATTTTTCACCCCGTAACTGCTAAATTTTTATGCCTGTTTCCATTAAAGATCACTTCAAAACTTCATTATTTTCGCGGGGATAACTGCTAATTATCTGCACTTAAATAGTCTGTATATACTAAATGCTATCGTCAACAGGATAAATGCTGCCATCAACCATATTGGCCACGAGGGGAACCCGGTGTTTATACACATAAAACCGCTATAAGCGCATATTAAGACTATTGCAATCTTGATAACGCCAAACATGTTATGTATGATCCGCTCAACATCCTCAGCGTTTTCCTCTGTTACTTCAATGGGAATATTCCAAATCCTTGGAAGGCATTCAACAATCGCCAGAAGAAGAAAAAGACCGATCATTGCTGCCGGTTCTATGAAAAGCGCGCTCTTTGAACCGAATTCATCAGCAACTCCTGCCGCATTAAAATGAGTGGGAATCTCATCAGGGAAGTTTTTCCACCCGATAATCAAAAAGATAATGTAGCATAAGATTAAAACTATGCTGATGATATTTGTTGCTTTTTTCAATTTGATCACCAATTATCCCTTAGTCTCTTGGTTCATATTGCTGCTGATATTCTTGTCTATTACTCATTCTTAATAGAATGCATTATTGAGCGCAACTCGTTATCAGTTTTTCCTGCCAACTCATCTTCAGCATACATTCTGACTTTTATTACTACAACAGGTGCTCCATCGCACACGAAAACCATATCGTAATAACCCGGATCAGCATCTTCGGGATTCACATAAACAGAACCCCAACTGTCACCGGCATTCTCCGGCTTCGTTAAGTCAGCTCTTGCAACAAGATTTTGTAATTCTCCGGAATAGTTGTAATTGTTATAAACCTCAGCAACTTCATTATGTTTGAAAACAAATACCTGAACACCATCTGTTGCCTTTGTTGTGAAGTACATATCTACATATTCATTTAATTCGAAAATATCTCTGATGCCGGCAGCAGCAGTCTTATTACTGTTAAAAACCGAACTGCCTGCTCTATTTCCTGTTAAAGCAATGCTTGAGATCACTGGACCGCCTTTTAAGATATACATACAACCAGGTGTTATTTTACCCAGTTGAATACTTTCTCCGCTATTTTCAGTTGATCCCTGGGGCTCATTGTTTTCCTGAGAAACTGCCGTAGTGCTTTCTGAAGTTTGAGTATGATTTGCCTCTGTAACTCTTGTGTCATTAGGTGTGTCTTTCTTACCACATGATGCAAATGATAAAAGCATCGCTGTAGTTAAAACTAATGCGCATAATCTTTTCATTACACAAACCTCCTGTTGATTATCTTGTCTAAAGGGTCCCCAGACAATGTCATTATAACACGCTAATCAATAATGCTTGATAACATGTCCCGTGTATCAGCGAGCATCGCATTTGTATATCACAAACACAAATACAACGGTTGGGGTATCCCCAATCCCCTTTCTTGATTCAGCGATCATCTGTATTTAATACTAAACAATGTTACAAATATCCGGACGGATCACAGGGTTTCAGGGATGCCCTGACAAGAAATCCTGGCGTTTGTATATACAAACGCGTTGCTTGCTAAACCGTTCCGAAGTCACTCCGCATATTTTAACGATTATCAGCCGTACCTTCAGTAATTGCATTTTGCCTCAATAATTCTATCTGCTTCAGATGCCAATCGGACTTTCTGTAGATCTTATCGAATCTTTCACTGCTCATGAAATCTATCAGACTCTCTTTGGAAGTTTGTTTTGCATTTCGAATGACAACATATATCAGATATCTGGATTGGAACCAGTTGTTTACGGCCGTTTTTCCATAGCCGGTGATCCTGCATATATCTGAAGCATTCAAAATGTCCTTTTCAGAGATCAGAAGATTTGAGTAGTATTCGCGCATAAAAGACTCAACAGCACATGTTAACGGGCTTTTGCAGAAAGCCGTTTTGCAGCAGCGAAAAGCAGGAATCCGTTTTGGCCTCCTTTTTCGCTCCGGTGTTCGCTCCAAAAAATCGATAATATCTGCCTTTGCTATGGCATAACGGTGTGTCGTTTTGCCGTTATCCGCACACGGCACATCGGTACCGAGATACAGACTTGCAGTCCTCTTGCTCATGTGGCAGATCTTGCAGAAACTGTTTTTCGAAATGGTGTCAGGAATGTTCTTCCAGTCAATAGAATCAGGCTTCATATGGTTTTCTCCTTTGTGAAAATATCGGACGGGTCGTTCTCAATCCAGGTTAGTTTTCTTCTGATTTGAATGTTTCCATTCGATTTACCGAACGTCCTCAGGCCGTTTTTCACCGAAGCGATGATTCAGACAGAAATAACAGATGCTGACAACAAAGTGACAGTATCCGTCAAAGACTTATTTTATTTGCTTCAAGGTATCTTAGCTTAGCAGAGAATCTCATTATCTGACGGCAAAAAACTCTTGGTTTAAATGCTCGAAATGCGTTTATCGGGCAACTGATACGTGGGTTCGAATCCCACCGTCTCCGCCAAACAAATAAACAGCGACCGGAATTATCCGGCCGCTGTTTTTCTTTTTCAGTATGTGATTCTGATCAGAGCACGTTGAATCTTTTGTCAGCAAGTTTCTTTGACGCGATAACAGCACAGGTCATCTCTATGATCAAGAGCAAAAGCACTACAGCTTGTATGATAATACCGTAATAAGCCAGCAATCCTACAGCTTTAGAAATCTCTCCTGCTGTCCAAGTGGGATATTTCTGTGCTTCATACGCATACTTCATTGCAAATTCGCTGCTAATATTCTCAATGATCATGTACAAAGCGCCGTTTGCCAGTACTTCAATGATTACGGCTATCACAAGGTTCCTGACTGTCTTTGAAGGATCAAAACTTCTGCTTATAACAAATGCAAGAAGGATAAGAAATCCAATGGTGACAGCAAGGATAAAGAGGCCGGTAAACCTTACGGTGTTTTCCACTAAAATACTGGGCAAATAATCATACCGGATAACAATACCTTGAGAGGTTTTTTCGAACAGGCATAACAGATCATAATCAGCCTCAGGTCCAAACAGAATAGCTACCATCACGCTTTCGATGATTATCGCGGGAACCGCTCTGGCGAATATTATCTTCGACTTTTTGTAAGGAAGTGAATAATACTTATATGACTTTCCTGAAGAAAGATCAACGACAAATGTCTTATACAGGCTGAGCACTATTGTGGCTATACAAAGAGCATAAAGCACTATTGCGATCAGCTGTAATGCTGCTTCTGCATATGTCGGGATCATTATGTATTCATTTGCCGCGAAGTTTCCCACGGTCTGGAACACCAAATATGCCAATACCAGAAGGATATTGTTCAATAACAGTTTTTTCGTTGTTTCAGAAGCTAATTTGCCGGTCATTTATTGTCACCTCCAAACCAATCAACTTTGAATGTTTCCTTAAAGAATTCGTTTAACGACTTTCCGGTTTCTTCTCTGATCTCTTCAACCGATTTGTGGCAGAAGAGTTTGTTCTCTTTGATCATGAGCACTTCATCAAGTATCGTCTCTACATCATTAAGAAGGTGTGTTGAGATAATGACTGAAGCTTCTTCTTTGAATTCTTTAAGAATGGTTGTCACGATCGCTTCCCTGTTTACCGGATCAACATTTGCGAGCGGTTCATCAAGAAGATATAACTTGGCGTCCCTGCTCAGTGTAAGGATCAGATTAAAGATCTCGCGCGTGCCTTTTGAAAGAGACTCGATCTTGGCGTTTTCGTCGATCTTAAAGGTCTCAAGATACTTTCTGCATTTTTCAGAATCAAAGTCCTTGTGATAATCGTTATAGAATTTCACTGCAGTCCTGACCTTATCCTCACCGCCAAACAGTTCATGGTCAGGAAGATAGCTGACTATGGCTTTTGTTGCAGGTCCCGCTTTTTGACCGTCAACTGTGATCTCGCCTCCATCTAATGTCAGGAAATCCGCAATGAGCTTAATAAGCGTCGTTTTGCCAGAACCGTTAGGAGAAGCAAGTCCGACGATCGTTCCCGGTTTTATCTTAAAGCTGACATCGTCCAGCACCATCTTCGAACCGTATTTCTTTACTATGCTTTTCGCTTCAACGGTATAACTCATTTGCTTTCCGCCTCCTTTAATATTTCGATTGCTTCTTCAAGTGTCAAGCCTGCCGACCTTGTGAATTCAATGTAGTCTTGGGCAGCTTTCAGTGCTGCACATTTGCGATAGTCTGCTATGAGTTCCACGTTGTCGGTAACGCACCTTCCGCTGTTGCGGTATGTTACGATAAGTCCGCTTTCTTCAAGCGCGCTTAGAGCCTTCTGCATCGTATTGGGATTAACGCCGGCTTCCACTGCATATTCTCTGACGGACGGAAGCTTATCCCCTGCTTTGTATTTTCCTGAGACAACATCAATCGTGATCCGTTCAACTATTTGTTGGAATAGCGGCCTTGTCTCATCAAAACTCCAGCTCATGGTGACTCCTTTCATCTATTCTTATGTAACGAGACATTCTGTTCGGGCAAACTGTATTACTGCACTAATACAGTAGCACGCATCAACAGGAGTGTCAATACCCGGGATCAAAAGAATCCACCCGTCCGTGCCAAGAATAAAAAGCGACCGGACAAAACGTCCGGCCGCCCTTGTTTGTTTTTGATTATGACTTACTTGACCTTGATCTTAAACGTTACCGTTTTGGATCCGGGTTGGAAATCATCGGTTCCTGCAGCAGTTACTTTGCATTTGATCGTATATGTTCCCTTCTTGAGCTTCTTCTTAACAGTGACAACACCGGCAGAAGAGATCTTAAAGTACTTCTTAAACTTCTTCTTGGAAACGCTTACAAGCTTGAAAGTAACCGCGCCCTTGGGATGGCTGACCGTAATGACGCTTGCGCGGCTGACCTTCTGCGCTTTTTTCTTAAGCTTTTTGTATTTAAGAGTAGCTGTCTTTCCGGAAGCGGCCATGGTGTTGGTACTCTTTACGCCATAATTGATTTCAATTTTGATCAAGTCACCATTGCCGGTGGAATTTATGGACAGCTGGCCTTCCGCTCCGCCATAGTTTACTTCTTCAAGTGCACCGCAGTCAGCAAACGCATAAGATTCAATGATATGTACTTTTTTCGGTATATCGACTTTTTTCAGATTCTTGCAGCCGGAAAACAATTGATTTTTTAAACGATCAATACCGGCAGGAAGCGTTATACTCTCAAGCGAAGTACAGTTCGAAAAAGCATTGTCATAAATAATCTCCACGCTGTCAGAAATATATATGCTCTTAAGACTTGTACAATATTCAAAAGCTCCGTTGTATATATCGGTTACAGTATCGGGAATACTGACATCAGTAAGATTTTTACAGCCTGAAAACATATAGGAACCGATTATCTCTATGCCGCTTGGAATACTGATCTTTGTCAGGCCCGTACAGCCGAGGAACGCACCATTTCCGCTAATGTCGGCATTCTTTGATAATTTAACATTTGCAAGGCTTGTGCAGTCGGCGAATGCAAATGGGCCGACATATGTCACACTGTCCGGCATGGAAATACTCTTGAGTTTTTCACAGCCTTCAAATGTGCTATATCCAATCTCTTCCACACCGTTTGCAAGCTCAACGGTTTCAAGGCTTTCACAATACCTGAATGCATAATTGCCTATTGATTTAATATATCCCGGAATCTTGATACTCTTCAGAGATCGATAACCGTAAAAGCAATCATCCTCAAGAGCAGTCAACTGGTTGCTGGAAATAACAATGGTCTTAACCTTTTGCTCAGGTTCAGTCTCATAAAAAAGATGTTTTGGGATAACTCCGGAGCCTTTTATAGTCAGTTTTCCCTTATCATCCATTTCGTATATAACAGTACCGTTGACACCGGAACGAACGATCTTATTTGCAGCTTCCTGCTTTTCTGTAAAAGGATCCGACTGCTTTTGAGATTCCTCAGGTTCCTTTGTTTCCGGTTCGGAAGGCTGCTTTTCTTCAGCAGGATCTTCTTCCTTCTCTACGCTTTCATCGGATTCCTTCTTGTCCTCAGGATCCTTTGCCTCCGTTGTCTCGGCAGGCTCTGTCTTCTCAGTAACTTCAGGCTCTGCTTTTTCTGTTGCCTCAGTCTCTTTCTCTTCTTTTTTCTCAGGCGCAGGCTTTTTGGTATCTTCCGGTTCCTGCTTTTCCGTTGCTTCAGTCTGCGCTTCCGTGGTATCAGGTGTCTCATCAGCGAAAACACTTACCGGCATTGCCAGCATCGATACGCACATTACTACAGACAGCAAAACTGAATTGAATTTTAAATGCTTCATAGATACCCCCTAATGTCAATGAATCATACGATGTAATCAATTATATAAGGACAGAAGGCTCAAATTCAAGATTATTTGATAGGATTACTTTTATTACTCAACGTACATAAAGATTACACACCGGGTATTTATACTCGAACTATTGAAGCGGGAATTTCCGCAAACAGGAGGACACCGGGAATGAAAAAGACCTACGTAAAACTCACGACTCTTATCTGTGCATTGATAGTGATAGTGATGTTGCTTGGCTGTGCTCTTTTCAGCCACATTCAGATCAATAAGATCAACACCGGATACATGGATAACATCCATAACGCCACGAAGGCTTCTCCGGGCGATTACGAGCTTACGGACGAAGGTGTTGAGAATATTGTGGAGAAGTACAGTGCAAACAAGTTTTTCCAGGGTACAAACAGTTTGAATATAGGTTACTACGGAAAAACAGACTGGAAGTGGAACGATGCCGATTACACGCACACGATCGAATCCTTTGAATTCCACCGTTCTTCCGCAGTGTTTTACAGCAGCAAAGATAATGTAATCTCGGTAAGATTCATTATCGGTGATGACAGCATGGGCAATGCCATTTATCATATGAATCCCAAGACCGGAGAATGCATAAGGATATTTACGGCACCCGGCAGCAGCATTACTAGCGAGTACACCGTCGAAATCGGAGAATCAAATGACGGTAAGCCTGCGGGTGTAGATATCAGAGTTCAAGACGAAAATGGTGTGAACGTCAATGAGAACTCTCCCATAAAGAAACTCGATAATGAAGCCCAGAAGAAATACGAAGAACTCTTCTCTTCAAATGATTACCCTGATGACCTGGATGAATCAAAGATCGGATGGTTTACATCCTATGTGGTACACAATTCCAAGTCTTCATTGAACAAGGGCCTGGTACAGGTCAAAGAACACGATGTGTTTCTCTTCCATCCGTTCGCAATCGTTTTCCATAATTACGGATACGTCTATCTGATGTTCCTGCTTGTACTTATCGTGCTTCTTTTCCTGGCGGTCTTTTCGATGCGCAGAATGTACAAGAACAGGATGCAGTTCGAAGATAGGACCAAGAGCCTGACAAGGAGCTTTGCACACGAGCTCAAGACCCCTCTGGCCGTTACAAAAGCTTATGTTGAGAACTGGGACCTCGTCGAAGAGAAGGAACGCCCGGAAGTCGCGACCAAGATCAATTCCGAAGTTGACCACATGACAAGAATGGTCAACACACTCTTAGATCTCTCGAAAATGGATTCTGGCGAAGTATCTCTCAACCTTGAGGAAGTGGAACTTTATGATCTGTCAAAGGCATGCTATAAACACTTGGAAAAGATCGCCAATGAAAAAGACATAACATTCGATTTCACGAAGGATAAAGAGGACGGCGAATACAAAGTTGAAGCTGATCTCGACATGATAAAAATGGTCATCTCGAATTTCATGTCCAATGCGATAAAATATGGAAAGAAAAATGTCGGTGTATCTTTATCAGGTGAAGGCAACAACGTTATTTTCAAAATCACCAACGACGGTGAGCCGATAAAAGCCAAAGACAAAAAGAAGATCTGGGATCTGTTCTACAAGAAGGACAAGTCAGGCACGGACCGCCTTAACAGTAACGGCGTAGGACTTGCAGTCAACAAGAGCATCTTAGAGCTTCACAAGGCAAAATTCGGTGTGACCGGAAGCGATAAGGGCACGACCTTCTGGTTCGAGATGAAAAGGGCTAAATAATGACAGATAGCAACTACAAGCTGTTGATCGCAGAAGACGATGTTTCTTTGAGACACATCGTCTCTGCTTTTTTTACAAAGAACGGATTTGAAGTCGATCAGGCCGGTGACGGGATCGAAGCCTGCAGACTGGTATCGGAGAACCGCTACGATGCGATAATCCTGGACATCATGATGCCCTGCAAAGACGGCAGAGAAGTCTGCAGATACATAAGGACAAGATACGACGTTCCGGTCATCTTCCTCACTGCTTTAGGAAGCGAAGACGACATCATCGAAGGCTATGCAACCGGTGCCGATGAATACATAACAAAGCCCTTCTCCACCAAGCTCCTTCTAGTCAAGGTAAATGCCCTGATAAACCGTTACAGAGGCCTTCTCGTAAAGGACGGAAAGATAAGCGTAGCAGAGATCCTGATCGAGCCTTCAAAAAGGCTCGTTGCCGTTAACGGAGAACAAATCGAGATCTCGCCAAAAGAATACGATCTGCTCTTTTATTTCATCGAGAACAAAGAACAGATCCTTACGCGCAACCGCATATTAGATGCCGTCTGGGGAGAGGATTTCGAAGGCTACGACCGCGCAGTCGATACCTATGTCAAAAAGCTCAGGGCTTCACTCGGCAGCGCAAGCTATCACATCGAGACCGTGATAAAAAGCGGTTACATCTGGAAGAACTAAAAAGAGGCCGCTAAACCGCGGCCTCTCTTATTGATTGATCCAGGTACTGTATTACCAGCCTCTGTCTTCCTGCTTGGAAGATTCGTAGATCTCCTTGCATGCCTTGAAGTAATCGTATGTGATGCTTCTGAGGCGGAAAGAAAGGCTCTTGAGAATGAGGTTGATCTTCTCGGGGCTGGTCTTGAAGAGTTCCTCAAGATCCTCGGGACGAACGATCTCTACCTGTGTATCGTCGTCTTCTGCAACTGCTGTTGAATCACGAGGATCATCAGAGAGCATACCCATCTCGCCGAAGCAGGCAACAGGAGAAACTTCAGAAAGCTTAAGCTCATTGGTGGCACCGTAGTTGCTGAACGTACCGATCTTACCGCTTCTCAAGATATACATGCATCTTCCGACTTCACCCTGCTTGTAGATGATGGTGTTGAAGCTGTATGTCTCGGTATTGCCGGCATTCTGCTTGGAAACCGCGTCAGCAGCCTCACGGAGAGCCTCTGCACTTGGCTGCTCGAGTCTTAAGTTCTTAGCCGTAAGATAGATAGACTGCCTTCTCATCATGTTGAAGAAGCCGTCATACTTGTTGCTGGAATTAGCTTTACGGGCATCATCGAGCATTTTCTTGGCTTCATTGCAGTCCTCGATCATGGTCGTGATCCTGTTTCCAAGAAGCTTCATGATAGCAAGGATCTTATCGGGATTCTGCGTGAGATATTCGTTAAGTTCTTCAGCTGCGATCTCAACTACCTTAACTTCGCCTTCAGCAACAATGGATGTGCTGCGGGGATATCCCTCGATTACGGCCATCTCACCGAAATACTGTCCCGGCTCGAGAACGGTAAGCTTTACCTGATCGTCATGGTCATAGTTCTTATATACGGCGGCCTTACCCTCTAAAAGCTGGAAGAAAGTATTGCCCTTGTCTCCCTCTTTTATGATTATCTCGCCATCGTTAAATGTCTTCTCGATCGTACTCATGTTGTGACCACCTTTCTGTCTGCCGGAATGTATAAACAGGCATCAAATCCGTTTTATATTATATACTCACGATTGTATTTTTTCACCGACTGTTTGTCAATTTCAGCCGATGCGGTATTGTGCGCAAACGTGATAAAATTAACATTGGCGGCAGATGCCGAGAACGATATTTTCGAGAAAGAGACACCATGAACCCTAAAGGCAGAAACGGAGCAATTGATTTCCTGAGATTTGCGGCCTCGGTCATATTGGTCCTGCATCACTATCAGCAGGTCTTTAACGTCTTCATCGACAACGGGATCAACTTCTACAGCGGCCGCTTTTACTGGGGACATCTTGTCGATCTCTTCTTTGTCATCTCCGGCTTTTTCCTGGTAAGTGCAGTTACGAAAATATCTGACGGTCAGCTGAAGTTCAAGGAATACTACCTTCACCGCTGCGTAAGGCTCCTTCCTCTTGTCGGAGTGACCGCCATAATCTATTTCGTGGTCAATAACTACGTGTATTTCAACATCATGGGCGAATACTACAAAGCCAGATCGACCGGATCCGAGCTTATCTTATCCATCCTCGGAATGCAGGTCGGCTGGGCAAACCTCGAAGGTTCGCACCTCAACCCTCCGATGTGGTACATAAGCGCCCTTCTGATAGCTTTTGTCGTTATCTATCTGCTCGCATCGGTCAGCGGCAAGATAAAGAAAAGCTATGTTTATTTGGTCATCGTCCTGATACTTCTGTCCATGGCGGGCGACCTTTTCGGATTGAACCTGCCTTTCTTCCAGACGGATGCAAGAAGGGCATATGTCGATGTCTCAATGGGACTTTTGCTCGCCACACTCCTCAAAAAGCATAAGATCAAGGGTATTGGGTATCTGGTTACGATCCCGCTCCTTGCCGCAGGGGCTGCCCTCTATATTCTGGCACTCGATGCGCAAAGGCCTGTCTTCCAGCAGTATGCGCTGGTTTTCCTCTTCTTCCCCGCCATCATGATACTGTGCACTTCGGACTTCGCCCAAAAGCTCTTCTCGGCGAAGATATGGAACGTATTGGGAGGCGCGTCCTTCGATACTTACGTGCTTCACTGCCTCATATTGATCCTGATAAGGTGCGCCGACAAGTATTGGGGCTTCGGGCTCAATTTCGCCAACTGGTGGCTGGAATACCTGATTTGCGTGGTGATCTTCGGAATCGGGCTCCTTTCCTACAAGTTTGTCGAGCCTAATCTCAGGAAACTTGCCGGAAAAGCCGTAAGTTACATATAAAACAGCCCTTTGGGGCACTTTTCGAAAAGCATTTCGCAAAACGGCATAATATGTTGTATAATACCGTACGCTTATATTAAGAATAATCAGCAAGAATATATATATGGAGGCCCGACATGAACGAATACATCAAGCAGATTTCCGAGAGGATCAGAGAACTTCGTGACATACTCGAATTCGATGCGGATGACGTCGCACGCAATATCGGTGTCAGTAAAGACGAGTATCTTGCTTATGAGACCGGCGCAAAAGAGATTCCGATCAGCCTCCTTTACAAAGTCGCTGAGCTTTTCAGAGTTGACCCTACAGTCCTCATGACCGGCGACGTCCCGAGAATGGACGATTACACCGTGGTAAGAGGCGGCAACGGCGTCAAGGTCGAGCGTTATCCCGGTTATTCTTTCAGCGCTTTGGCTTTCAACTACAAGCACAGACAGATGGACCCCATGATCGTTACCCTTTCTAGGTCCGAGACTGCAGAGCTCGTTAAGCACGGCGGCCAGGAATTCAACTACGTCATCGAGGGCACGATCAAGGTAGTAGTCGGAGACCGC
>JAEEGJ010012833.1_pt1 | contig 20577 bp, 7 predicted proteins | sample 8958761 | NCBI WGS metagenome assembly JAEEGJ01 (sample SAMN16246546, study PRJNA631951) | gut metagenome | biome: gut microbiome; feature: rumen; material: RS-attached | host: Bos | place: Iran: Karaj | collected 2018-10
CCATCAGTGTCGGCATAGGCGCGATAGTACTCCTTCTGAGTATAGCGCTGCCCTTCCTGATCCGTATATGCTACGTAGTGGTCTGTGTAAGATGCATAGTAGTAGGTATTGTCGAAGTTAACTGTCTCGACCTCCGTTGTACCTGCAGCATCACTATAATAAGTCATGCTTGCATCATAGTCTGTGCGATCAGCGCTAACGATGTTAGCCTCTTGGCCAGAAACATAATAATAATCTCCTGTGAAATGATTATACCAACTCAGAGTGATAGCAGTGTAGGTCTTATTGTTCTGGTCATAGGAATACCACGACTTGTCAGCAATATAATATGTGGAGCCAAGATATTCATCAACTTCGTTATAACCACTTATGTAGTAATAGCTACCTCCCAAATAAGGAGTGTCTTCATACGTTTCTTCTACCCATTGCCCCTGAGCATTACTATGCCAACCAAATTTATAATATGTCCACACACCTTCTATCAACTTATTTGTGTCAACATATGTGTTTGAAGATTCATCATAATACTTCCACGTACCATTGAAATTAGGCAGAGTCTCTGTATATGTTCCATTATTTAGTGCATAATATGTCACATTAGGAACAAGAAGACCATAATTAATGTTAGTATATTCAGGGGCCTGAGTCTTATTCCCCGTAGGATAGTAATAAGTATTATTAAACATCAGGTTGCTTTCTGAATAGGTATCGCCGCTCTTTGTATAATACGGAGCCTGAGTACCAATATTTGCGCTGTTGTTTTTATCCACCTGTGTATATACATCCTTCATTCCATTCTGAACATAGTATCCATTCTGTACTTTCGGGGTAGCCGTATATTCACCCTGATTGTCAGAATAGTAAGTAGAAACGCCGTCAACAGGAGTTGTTGTTCCAACATATCCATTGAGTGTAGGTTCATTCACGAATCCACCCTCATCATCAGCGACATACTGATAGTCCTTAACGAAGTGACCGTTGTCGCAAGTCTCATACTGAGGCTCGCCGTCAACAAGTTTCTGAGTCTGAACACGCTTGTAGGTTGATCCCTCAGTGTAAGTTGAGGCAGAAACATAGTCTGAGCCACTCAAGGTGTAGAGGTTGATGTTGTTGTCGGCATCTTCCTGCGTGGCCAGCACATAATTATAGTGAGCCTCTGTAGAGGTCTCGGCCTGCGGATAGAGGGTAGAGCCTTCCCATACGGTGTTATAATAGTAGTCCAGTCCGCTGGGCTGTGTGGTGAACGAGCTTATCTCTGTGCCATCAAGGGTAACGTCGTAGAACGAGCGGTCTCCCTTTCCGCTGTATGTATTTGAAGTCCATGCATTATTGGCTTTCTGCTGTGCTACCTGTGTATGCTCGGTAAGAATACCAGGGCCGTTGGCGATTTCCAGGTCACCATACCATGTGCGTGTGTCGTCCCATGCTTTCCAGAGGTATCCTGTTGTTCCCTGACCGTAAGCCTGAGTGAACTCACTTTGGTTGGGGAAATAGATGGTATTACCCTTACCATCGCGCTCACCCGTTGCCACGTTGTACTCACGTGTGGGGTCGGTATAGCGCTGTATGTCGGGAGTTGTAGTTGACTTCGGATAGTGCAACATGGTCATATACATACGGCTCTGCTTATTGTTGGTATAAGCCTCACGGGTGATAATACCGTCGGTGATGGCACTCTGGTCGTATGTGTTGTTACCGTTATACATCACCGAGGTGAAAGCATCCACATGGCATTCAGGTGCCGTTGTGCCCAAGCAATATACATCCTTCACGCGATAGCCCGTGGCGAACGCGTAGCTCTCGATGCATTCCAGATTAGGCGAGAATGTGTAGGTACCCCATGAGTTGCTGTATTCATTGTAGGTGCAAAGATCAGTAAAACCGAAATGCTTCACATCGTCGGAAGGATCGTTGTCACTTGAACTTGAAGTAATGTATGCGCCATTGTCATATACGGTGTTATTGTCGGTGCCTGTTGTCCATACGTGAACGAGGTTATGACTCGAAGAACCGAAAGCACGCGTCTTGATGCGCTTGATGTTGGCGGGGATACAGATTTCGCGGAAATTGCCCAGTCCACCGTCGCTGAGGAAGTCAGCGGGAATGGTCATCACCTCCTCGCTGGTGGGAATCCAGATCTGCTCAGTCAGACTGCCGAGGGCGTTTGTCCAGGTCAGCGTGAGGTCGTTGTTATAAGCCTCATAGATAACTGCATCGCTCAGGTCGAGCACTAACAGACCTGCGCAGCCTGCGATAGCACCAGACTTCTTGGTACCGTCATAATAGGGCGCACGGGTTGTAGAGCCGTCAGAGCCGCCAGCATTGGGTGAAAAGGAATGCTCGAATGGTGTGCAGTTCTCGATAAAGTGTCCGTTGGAGTCGAAGTCGGCGCTCTCTGTGTAGTCACTGGCAGCGGGATATCCGCTCACTGTGAGCGACTTCAGGTTGGTCAGCGCGGTATTATACTGGTTCATACCTTCGTAACGCAACTTATAGTTCACGTGTTCGTTGTCGTAGATATGCTGAATAGCTGTGCGCAAGGTGTTGCCCTTAGCCACGTATGCTATCACCGAAGTTCCATCAGGTGTTTGGCCAGAGCTGCTATAATCACAAACCACAGGATCACCGCTGGTATCACGGGTAACGATACTGTGAACCGTCATGCTGAAGCAAGAGCCGAAATTGTTGGTGCCGCTACCGCTTCCGGCGAGAGCAAGTCCGGCGGCGTTGACCTGGGCCTTGGTCCATCCGTCAGGAAGGATGACCGACTTCACATTAGTGTTGGTGAAGGTGAAGGCTGCCTTGCTGCTGGTGTAGAAAGCGTCCTGCAAGTCGATGGTCTCCACGTTGAGTGAAGCAAGTGCGGTGAGGTCAGCATCATTCAAGCCGGCGGTGTTAGTGTCCGTAAAATAGATGTGAGCCACCTTAACGTTAGAATAGTCACTAAGGCCTTGATACTTAGTGATGGCGGCAGCAAGACTTCCCGCCTTCTCCATCTTGATTCTTACGACATCCTCAGTGGTGCCATTGTTGGTCCAAGTGGTCTTCGACAGATAGGCAATCGGAGTTGTCCCATCCGTGTCATAAACCGTCACGCCTTGAGCCCACGTCCCTATCGAGACGCAAAGCATTGCGAAAAACAGTAAAAGTTTTCTCATCATTGTTTTGAATTAATTATTATTTAAGCTATATTTTTTGCGTCAGGAAAGAAGCGGACACAATGCCTGCACCTCTTTTAATAGTAGGTCCCACGAGGGGACTCAGGTAAGCCAATGGTAACATGGGTTAATTCAGAATATCAGCTTTTGCGCTAGTATATTCATCATTGCTCTGCACCAATTATTTTGAATATCGGCTGCAAATTTAGAGAAAAAAAACTAAACCTACAAATTTTTAACCATTTTTCTATCTTTTGTAACGTAAACGTTTGCATAACGAGCAGTGATAAGCGATAAGTGCATGAAGTGATAAACTATTTCACCTTATTATTTATATAAGGCTTGAGATAAAGGACAGAAATTATCATAATTATTATAATTATCAAACGGCGACTAAGCTAATGCATAGGCTATAAGACATGGAATAAAGGACAAAAATCTTCAAAAATCTGACTCAAATCATAGTAAGCATTATGTTTCTGCAGAATTATAGTTAATCTTATAAATAGCCTTTCAATTTCAAATTAGGCTAAACTGAAAAGTAATTTAGTCTAAATTGCTCGGTAATTTAGACTAAATTGAAAAGTAAATTAGACTAAATTACTTGGTAAATTAGACTAAATTACTTCAGAGCGAATAATTGTTAGAAATAAGAAAGAAGACCACCACAGGCCCCTCCTTTATCAACCACCCTGAATCCCATTTTATCAACCACCCCTAGCCCCTCCTTTCTAAGGAGGGGGAGTAAATAGTAATAGGGATTTCCCTATGTTAATTTAGGGAAAATATGTATGGGGTTTGGGCAAATTCGCTTAACTTTGCAGCGATAATTTAAATGAAAACAGAAAATGAAGAAAGTTGTGGTTTTGACAATGGGTGCTGCACTCCTGCTCAGCAGCTGCGGCACATACACGGGAGCAGGCGCCTATACTGGCGGCATGTTCGGCAGCATGATAGGTTCGGCCATCGGCGGAATCAGCGGCGGCTACAGGGGCAGCGACATTGGATCACTCATCGGCATGGCCGGAGGTGCGGCAGTGGGCGCAGCCATTGGAAGTGCGGCCGACCAGCGGGCCTATGAGGCACGGGCAGAACGCGCCGAGGCCAGGGCTCAGGCACGTGCCGAAGCTCGCGAGCATGCACGGCAGCGAGGCTACGACAACCGCCAATTCGGCAAGGAAAGTGGCGGCGACTACGACGACTACGGACCCTACGGTGAAGGCGACGACCGCATCGACTTCAAAAGCGGCAAGGGCGAAAACGACTTCCGCCCGCAGTCGGCTCCCGAGCCTGTGGGACTGAACACCGAGCGCGACGGCATCTCCATCAGCAACGTGCGCTTCGTCGACGGCAACGGCAACGACAACCAGATCAGTGCCAACGAGCTGTGCAAGATTTCGTTTGAGGTGCGCAACACGTCGAGCAAGCCTATCTACAACGTCCGCCCGCAGGTGATAGAGACCAGCGGCAACCGCCACATCAGCGTATCGCAGGGCATCAGCGTGGAACGGATTAATCCCGGACGAGGCGTGCGCTACACGGCGATGGTGAAAGCCGACAGCCGGCTGCGCGACGGCACCGCCACCTTCCGCGTTTCGGTGGACAATCCGGCCACGGGGCGTTCGGTAGAAATCAACAACATAGAAATAATGACGCGTAACTGATACGCGTCATTATTTTTTTAATTCAACACAGAGATACTGAGGTACAGAGGTTTTTCTTTATAATACGCAACCTCTATTTCAGGATACTGACCCCACCCCTGCCCCTCCCCTACGATGGGAGGGGAGTAAGGAGTACCACTTATCTCATGATTTTCTTGCCCCCCTTGACAACTACGCTGCCAGCGGGAACTTTGCGGCCGTCGACGCGTATGCCTCGTAAATCGTAGACAGGCTGTGACTCACCGGAAACGCTGACGGCGGAGATGCCTGTGGCCGACTCGCCCGTTATCTCTAAATCGTCAATCTGCCACCAGTATTGCAGACCTTCCTGAGAAGTGTCGTAGCAGTTGAAGCGGATGCGCATATTGTCGGAGGTGTAGGCACTTAGGTCGAGCTCAATCTTGGTATATCCCGAGCCTGGTGTCACGGTATTGCCGTTCTCGTCGCGCGGATAATCCTTCAGCACGTCGAAGATGGTGGTCCATGTGGTGCCGCCGTCGCTGCTCACCTCTATAATATAAATAGGTGGATTGACCTTAGGCGTGGCATTGCCGCCGTTGGTGTGCGAATAGAACGTAAGCGTCTTACCACCGGCAAAGACGGGCGACGTGAGGCGTGCCTCCTGGTGCAGGTCTTCCATCATGGTCTCAATCATGCTCATGGCATGGGTTCCGCTGTTCACCATCTTCTTGGCCTTGCCCGAGGGTGTGCCGTCGGTGTACTGCCAGCCGCGATTGGCCTCGCCAGAGTTCTCGAAGGTCCATCCATTAGGATTCTCGGTATTCTCGAAGTCGTCGAAGAGGATAACATTGCCGGCCTTGGCTTCCTGAGCCACGGTGAAGATGCGCGTAAGCTGGGCATCGGTGGTGCTGGTGACCGTAATCTGGGCCGTGCGTTCGCTGCCCGTATCGTTGTCGGCATTGGCCACAATGCTGACGGTAGTGGTGCCGGCATCGCCACTTGTAGGACTGATGGTAAGCCATGCGGGAACGCCAGAGATCTGCCAGCCATCGTCGCTGCTGATGGTCAGCGTGGCGCCGCTGTTGGCCTGTCCCTTCAGCGTGAACGACTCTTCGGAGAGAATCAGCTGGTGAGTGGTTTCGAGCAGGTCGAACGAAATAGTCTCGCCGCAGGCAGACACGTTGGCAATGGCAAAATTGGCCAAGGTGCCGTCGCTGTAGAATGGCTTCTCGTCGGCCAGTCCGCCGAAAGCCGTGCGCCCGCTCTCCTTGCTGAAGGCAGCCTGCAGGATGTTGCCGTCGGAAGTGGTGGTGCCACCGGGACGGAAGATATACTGCTCGTCAAGACGCGTGGTGCCGTTGTAGCCCACATTACCGCCACTCTGGTTGGGATTGATGCGATAGACGAGCAAGCCCGACTCGGGGATACTGCTGTCGTAGCCTTCCTTCTTGCGATACTCCACCACGAAATACTCGTCGCGCCCCACGGGCTGAATCTTATAGGCAATGTTCTCGCTAGTGGTGCCGCCGACAGGGTTAAGAGTGTAGGTGCCCGGTTCGGAAATCAGGGGAATCTCGTCAATCCACTTGCAATAACGATACTTGGTGTAGGCCATCATCTGCTGCGGAGTGTCCTGATTGTCGGACATGAGGTCCCACACGCCCACGGGATTCAGGCTGCCGCTGACGTGATAAAGGTCGTAGGTGCCCAGCGAGTGGGAAGTCTCGTGACAGATGGTGCCCAGCGTGGTGGGAGCCGTAAGACGGGCACGGTATTCATCGAACACAATGAGATAGCCCACCACGCGACTGCCGTTGATGGTGAACTCGCCTGTGGCTGATACAAGGTCGGAACGATGGGGCCAGAGCATGTGACGGCTGCCCAGTTCGGAACAACTGCTCAAGATGATGGTCAGATTGTCCACCAGTCCGTCGGCGTCGGCATCGACCACCACGTCAGTGCCGAGGTTCTGGTCGACATAGGCGATGATTTCCTTCATCAGCGCACGCTCGCGGGCTGCCATCACCGTGGCATCGTCCCAACCGTCGGGGTTGATGCCCGATTTCTCCTGATAGTAGCCACGGGGCTGACTGGCAGTGAACGAGGAAACCTTTGTGCCGTTGGGTGCAGGGAAGAACGTGGTGTTCCAGTCGAGCTGCCCGTACGACGAGTGCTTGAAGTAATTATAGACGCTCTGCGCGCCGGCGGTCTTGTCGTTGAAGAGCTGCTCGTAGTAGTCGAAGGGATGGTCGACGAACATTACGTCGTCGGTCTCGTCGGCAAACTTCACAAAGCAGACCAGGTTGGCCTTGGTCTGACTGACTGCCAGAAGCGGAGCCGCCGGCAAGAGCATGGCAGTTAGCAAAAGCAGCTGTGATAAAAGTCTTTTCTTTTTCATCTGTCGTTTTTATATTAATGTTTAGAATTCTATAGATTCCCCTAAGAGGCTTTTGTACTCCCCGCCCCTCAAGGGGAGGGGTTTGGGGTGGGGGCTGTAATGTTCTGTAATTTTAGGCATCAGCATATATTTCTGAATACTGACCCCACCCCTACCCCTCCCCTACATGGGAGGGGAGTTTTTTAGGTAGCCTCCCCTACATGGGAGGGGAGCTGCAACGTTACTTGGTCTTGATGATTTTACGGCCATTGTGCAGATATACTCCAGGGCGCATCGACGAGCGACTGACGGCACGGCCCTGCAGGTCGAACACCTTGTCGGATGATGCCGGAACCCGGCCGGCGGCTTTGGGAAGCGTGACGGAAGTGGGCCCCGGTTTCTGGATGCCTATCACCATCGACTGTTTCTGATTGAAATCGAGTCCGGGGATGTTGAGGTCGATGTCGTAATAGTCGTCGGCCGCACCCAGCCAGCCCCAGTTCATGTGGACACGCCCACGCTCGTCGTAACCATCCACCACCCAGGTGTGCCCGCCCATGCCGGCACTGTTGCCGCTGTAGATGATGGGGCGTCCAGCCGAGAGTTCCTCGCGGATAATCTGCAGCCATTCGGACTTGGTGTACTTGCTGCGGTTCAGGTTTTGCAGCGTGGTCTCGTCGTAGCCGAAATAGCGACTGAGGGCCGTGGTCATATTGTTGGCAAAACCAGTGAACGTGGAACTGGACTTCAGTCCGTAGATCATGTTCACGGCCACGCCGCAATGGAACATCAGCGTGGCTACGGCCTCGGCTTCCTCGTCGGTATAGGAACCGGAATAGCTTTCACGCATGTGTTCCCAGTCGTACCAAGTCTCGCCGAAATTGGCCTTCAGTGCAGTATTGAACATGTTCTGCCCCTGACCGATGCCAACAGCCGGATACTCGTGATAGCGCATCACCTGCGCCATGGCACAAGCCACACAGCCCACACGGCAATGCTGCATATCGCCCCGCTCGTTGGGTTTCTCCGGACAAAGCAGATTGAAGGGAGCATCCTGGCCCCAAGTTGTGCGCAGCAGCGGTTCCACGCGTTCGGCCACCTCCTGTGCAGAAGCGGCAAGAACGGCCAACGGCATTGCTATCAGTAACAGTAATCGGTGTATCATATAATGTGAAAAGAGGATGCAGCATAAATCCGCATCCTCTTTTTCAGTTAGTTTCGCGGCGTGTCTGCAAAGAAACGCGCCATGTTTATTTCACAATATACTTCTTGCCATTCTTAATCACGATGCCCTTGGCATTGCCGTTCACACGCTGTCCGTTCAGGTTGTAGACAGGAGTGTTGGCAGCATTTTCGTAAACGGCGACACCGCTGATGCCAGTAGGAATGTTGCCGGCAGGCTGCGTCTCAACGCCGTTTGCACCAAAGTCGTCGATGCAGAAGTAGCCCGGAGTGTTGATACCCCAAGAGCCAGTATCGCTGCTGTCGAGCATGAACTTCAGCGACTTCACCTTGCCCAGACCAGAGAGGTCAACATAGCGCCAGTCGTTCACGATGAAGTGCTTGCTGCTGTCAGCGTCGCGGAGGTCAGCCAGATAGAACTCCTTCGTGCCGGTCTCCTTGCCATCGGCATCAAGACCAGTGATGGTAAGCTTGAACCAGTCGCCCTGAGCGAACTTCTTGGCGTAGGCATCACCATTGAGCATCGAGGTGTAGGCGTAAGCGCTGTTGGTGATGTAGAATCCAGGAATCACCGTACCCTCGGCGTTGTCCATGAAGGTGACAGAACCGCCCTGCGGGAAGGCCACACCGAATGTAGCTGACTCATGTCCGCCACCTGTAACAGCGTGGAACTGGTCGGCCAGGCTCTCGTAGCTGCTGGATGTCTGGTTGCTATAGGCAAAGTTGCCCCAGAATCCGCCATATTCAGGACTATAATAGTTGTCGAACTGGAACGAACCGCTCTTGAACGTATTGTAGCAGATGCCGATTTCGTCCTCGTCGCGCTCCTCTTCGTAGATGCCCTGCCAGAAGCTCTCGGCATCGAGTGTCAGGTCTTCGAAGGTGGCAACGTCACCATCGAGCGGAGTCATCTCGCCCATAGCGGAATCCATAGCAGACCTCAGTCCGTTCAGAGCGTCGAACAAATCCTCAGAGCTGTCGCCCTCGAGAGCCTCGTTGGCGGTCTCGATAGCACCCTTAACCTCTGGGTTGTCGGCAAGAGCCTGAGCTTCAGGAATCAGTTCACCGATAGCCTTACGCAGGTAAGCCTTCTGGGCCTTGTCAATCTCGTCGGCATAGTTCTTGATGTGCTTCGGCTGGTTGCTGTAGTCCTCGCGTACAACATCCTGAGTGTCGTACAGGCGCTGGATCTCGGCGGCAAGCTCGTCGGCGGGATCGGCATCGGCCAGGATGGCCTCACTCTCTGCCAGCTCGTATTCCATCAGAGCGGTAGTGTAGTCAATCTCAGCCTGCTTCAGGGCCTCGAGCGTCTTCTCAATCTTATTCTGAGTAGCAGCAGTCTCGGCCTGAGTCTCTGCATCGCGGATGGCATCTACGAGTGCCTTGCCCTCAGTCTCGGGAGACTCCTCGTTGTTCTCGTCGTAGTACGGCATCGAGTACTTCAGCAGTTTCTTGGCCTCTTCAATCTCGGCCAGCAGTTCAGTGTTGTCTACCTCGCCAGGAGCAGAGCCAGAAACAGATACCTGTGTGGTCTTGAATGGCTTTTCGGCAGTAAATGCCGGGAGTTCGGCATTGGTCATCTCGCAGTAGATATTCTCAAAATCAGCCAGGAATGTGAACACACCGTTCTCAACGGTATAGTCGGTATCCTCTACAAGAGCTGTGCCGTCGCTGGTCTTCCAAGTGAATTCAGTGGCAGTCTCGCCAAGCATAGCCTCGCTGCTGAGGTCAACCACACTACCGTCGGCAGTAATCTCCATCGGCTGCTGAGCCTCGGGCTTGGTGAACGTTGTGGCGTAAGTGAAGGTCTTAGTGGCCAGTCCCTTCAGCTCGTAAAGCTGAGAGAGCGTGAGGGCATTGCCGTCAACCCAGATGCGGCTGACTGCTGAAGGAAGCTGAAGTTCCTTGAGGTCGTTGTCGCGGAGATATACATAAGAGGTAGCAAGATTCGTGCATTCCATCAGACTGAACGAGGTCAGTTTGTTGCCGCCGAACTGGAACGTGTGGCCCTTGGCGGTGTTAGCACCGATAGTCACGTTGGTCAGTTCGTTGTTCAGACAGGTGAAGGTCTTCACAAGCGGATTGGCCGTGAAGTCGAGCGTTGAAATCTTGTTGTTGGTCAGCACGATGTTCGTCAGCTTCGGACAATTGACCAGGTCGATTTCGGTCAACTGGTTGTCGTTGGCAGTCAGTTTGGTCAGTTCACTCTGTGCTGCGAGGTCGAGTGCAGTCAGTTGGTTGTTAGCCACGTCTAACTTGCTCAGCTTCGGGTTTTTGCTCAGGTCGAGGGTCGTCAGCTTGTTGGCATTAACATATAAGTTCACAAGATCCGGGGCATTGGTAACGTCAAGTGAGGTAAGCGCATTGGGAATGTCGGTCTTGTCAGAATTGAACTTGCCAGCAGCATCCAGTGCAATGATTCCGTCGGCATATATCTTTACCACACCTGAAGGAGTACCTGTCAGGTTTACACCATTCTCGTCCCAAGACAGGTCATAGGCACTCTCACCTGAAACCTCCACCAGATTACCATCACCCCAGTCAACCTTCACTGTGCCAGGAGCAGCCAGGCCTACGGTAACCGTGCGCTCAACAGCAGCAGCCTCGAAGGTAATGGCAGGAGAATCTGTATCGTCACCGCCTTCACCAGCTACAGCGGTTACGGTAGCAAGTGTGGTCTGCAAGATGACGGCAGTACCGATGGCTGTGTTCTTCAGTTCAGCATAAACCTTCTGCTCAGGTTTCACCAGGAAGGTCGTCACGCCGTTCTCAATATTATAATCGGTACCAGCCACAAGAGCTGTGCCGTCCTCGGTCTTCCAAACAAACTCGGTATCGGTATCCCCGAACTTGGCTTCGGAAGACAGGTCAATGCTCTTATCTATTTCCTCAGCAATCGTCATATTCTGCTGCTTGCTGTAGGTCAGATTCGTCACGTTCTCCTTAGGCATCGTAGATACCATGAACTTATTACCTGTGACGTTCAACGTCTTAATGGCACCATGCTGCAAATCGGTCAGATTGTTGTTCATAACAAGCAGCGAACCATTGGACAGACCCGTCAGAGCGGACACGTCGAGAGACTCAAGTTTATTGTTATTCAGCGAGATATAAATCTTGGCTGTCGTGTTATTGCCGAAGTCAACATTCGTCAGACCGTTGCCCAGCAAGTAGATGTTCTTCAGCGAAGTGTTGTTGGACAAATCGATAGAAGAAATCTTATTGTAGTTGGCTTTGAGTGTAACGAGTTTAGTGTTATTGCTCAGGTCGAGCGAAGTCAGTTTACCATCGGCTGTGTTATTGGCATCGAACGTAGTCAAAGCGGTATTGGACAAAAGGTCTATCGTCTCCATGTCATTCACACCAATAGTCAGCTTCTCGAGAGCTGTCAACTTGCTCACATCGAGACTCGTCAGGTTGTTCTGGTGGAGGTCAAGCTCGGTGATGGTTGTTGCGTTGCTTAGGTCGATAGAAGTAATACCACCAACAACGGCACCGTCGGTCATCTTCGTGAACGCCTCTAAGAAGGTAATGCCCTCACCATATATCTTCACAGTTCCGCTAGGTGTGCCAGAGAACTCAAGGGCATTGTCCCATCCATCGTAGGCACCGGTAGCATTCTTCTCTACCAGCGAGCCGTCGCCCCAGTCTACCTTCACTGTTCCAGCTGCATTCAGACCAACAGTAATGGTGCGCTCAACGGCACCAGCCTCGAAAGTGATGGCGGGAGTTGCGGGTTCTATAGCAGAGATGTTGCCCTTAGAAGCCTCCATTTGTGCGGCAACCTCCTCTGTGGTAAGAGCCTTGTTAGCCAGATAGAAGTTGGCAAAGGCAAATGGAGCATCATTGTCATTCCAGTCCCAAGCCTGGTTACCACCAAGGCAAATATACTTAAGGTCAGCTCCATTGGAGAACAATCCGCTGATGGTATGTCCTTCTGTACCATCAAGATTCCATTCATTTTTTACCTCACCATCGAGATAAATCTTCATATTTGTCTCTGTAAAAACAGCTGTATAGAAGTGCCAGCCCTGATCTTCAAGCCAACTGCCTCCATTAATAAAACCTTCATCGTTAGCCTCCCAGCAATTGGCGTTATAAGCAGTATTCTTACCAGCCACATTGTCTGCAGAAGTAAAATCGCACCAACCAGCGCAGTTCACCTGAGCAAATCCACGACTTTGCAAAGCCAGCATGGGCCAACTATTAGGACTGTTTTTTCCAGCATAAGCCGTGAAAAAAGGTGAATACGTGTATTTATCAGGAGTGTATCCCTCTGCACTCACCCAAAAACCAATGGTGAGTTCTTTTGTCGTTGCCGAGTGGGATAACAAGTCTTCGGGTAACAGCAGATAATTGGTTCTCGTCGAAGTGCCAACATTCTGGAATACCTTACCAAAGCGTTCGTTATCGACGAAACTGCCACTACCCACGATAGTAATTCCTTCAGCAGATGAGAAATCATTCTCATAAATAAAATCTTCAGCCTGCACGCCAAGGACTGCGCCAAAGACGAGCAGCATAATAGAAAATAGTTTTTGTTTCATATTAATCGTTTGTTTGATAGTTTTACTTCACGATCACTTTCTGGGCCTTGTCGCCTTGTTTCACTACATAGACGCCTTTTGCCAGATTGTTCTTGGCAGAACGTGTTCCAACAAACTTACCGTCAAGGCCATAAACCTGGGCATCGCCTTTGGCTTCGGTTGAGGAAACGCCCTGAACATAAGCGCTCTCCTGCTTGGGAGTGGTCACCTTGATGGCGTGAACGAAGATGGCATACTTGTTGCAATTCTGCAAAGCAAAATAAACGGGCTCGTTAGACACGAAAGTTACGCCTTCGTTATAGCCATTGTTAGCAGTTTCTATGCCTTCCCACTTATACTGGCCGGCGCCATGAATAGAACCAAAGACTGAAGCTCTGGCATAAATGGACTTAGTATGACCTGTCCAAGGATTCTCACCTTCGCTGTCGTCAGTTCCCATATCGTATCCGGGAGTTACCATCAACGTACGGCCAAGCATACGTGCTTCCGAACTTAACATCAAGCTAATTGTTGAACATGAAGGGAGATTCAGGATGAGGCATCCTCCATTCATGGACATACCTGCAGAAGCGGGAGCCAAAATGATAGAACCCTTGATGAGTTCGTCTTTATTGACGTCGGCATCGGCAAAGAGATAGCCATTGGTATCCGCACCGAATGCTTCGGGATCGGCAATGGTCTCGGGATAGTCGGGAGTGATGTTAGCAAAAGCCATCTGGATGGGCTTGCCGTTGGGATTAACCGTGTAGTTATCCTCGTCGCAGACTCCCACATACTTGGAAATCTTTGCCTCGGAATCAAGCCACAACCAGCCGTCGGCATCAACATCCTCTGCCGAAAACAGGTTGTATTCCTGCGCACTGACAGTTGCCGTACTCAGCACGGCCAGTGCAAAAAGCGTAAAAATTTTCTTCATATACATTTGGTTTTAAATTAATAATTGTTCTGATATATGGAAGCTGAAACGAGGTATTACTACACCTCGCTCCAGCCTGGATTCTGCTCAATGCCCTGATATTTCACCTCACTCCAAGGAATGGGGAAATAATACTCTTTCTCAAGGAATATCCAATTATTTTTGGCACGGCGGTCGAGATTGCTCACCTTATAAGTGACATTGCCATTCTTTTCGGTGACCTCCATCTTCGTCAGCGGATTGGTACCACCATTGCATTTCTGCATGGCTGTTCCCAATCGGAAGAGGTCCCAATAGGTGGTTTCCTCGAAAGCCAATTCAACACGACGCTCGTTGAGAATCTGCTCCATAGTGATGCTTCCAAGAGGATCCATGTGGACACGACCGCGGATAAGATTCACCTGCTCAAGCGCCTTACCGGCATCGCCCAAACGGAAGCATACTTCGGCATAGTCGAGCATCGCCTCAGCCAGGCGCCAAATAATGTAGTTCTGCTTGCTGGCATAGGTCTCGTTGTTGTCGATGGTCTGCGTCTCATCAAGGAACTTTGCCATGTAGTAGCCAGTCAGAGTGTATCCTGCCGTGGTGGAAGTGCCATAAGGAGTGAGGTCGGCACCCTTCACACCATCGGTAGTACGGATATCCATCACATGGCCACGGAAAGTGCTGCCGTCGTAGAGGATATTGGCATAGAAGCGGTAGTCGCGATTCTCGTAGGGCTTCGTAGCATCATAGACAGCCCCGCCACGCATACCATATTCATCAACATGGTTCTGGGTGGGCGTATAGGCGCAATAGGTGCCGGTGAACGAAGGTGCCGCAGCAAAACGGTCGAGACGATGACCGAACTTGTTAGAATAGTCGCCATCGTCGGAATGCTGCACTTCAAGAATCGACTCCTGACTGTTCTTGGTCAGGAATATCTTGCGGTATTCATCGCGAATGCCATCCTGCGTGGTGGCAGCAATGGGGACAAGCGAATAGGCCCCCAGAGCAAAGAGTTCCTCGTAGGCAGCCCTGGCTTTCTGGAGCATGGCCTGCGACTGGTCGCCGGTAAAGCCCAGGTATTCCTTGTCCTTATGCTGGAACATCTCGCTGCTGGCCCAGAAATAGGTCTTGGCCTTCAGCATCAGAGCGGTTCCCTTGGTGACACGTCCCACATTGGCCGACTCATGGGAAACAGGAAGGATGGCAGCCGCAGCATCGGCCTCCTTGACGATGAAGTCAACCATCTGCTGATAGGAGGCGCGCGGCGTCTTCTCGGGATTCACCAACGGGTCGATGACGTGGTCGATGATGAGCGAACCGCCAAAGCGCTGCAAAAGCAGGTAGTAGAAATAGGCCCGGAAGAAATGGGCTTCGCCTTCGATACGAGTTTTCTGACTCTGGTCGGATATCCTGTCTTCGTTGGCAAAGAACGAATTGATATACTGAATCTGCGTATAGTAATTGCTCCACGAATTCTGCGCCCACGCCGTAATAGTGGTCTCGTTGGCCTTCAGGATGTCACCATATCCACTGTTGAGCCAGTCGCTGCGCCCCACCGTTATCTGGTCGCCAAACCAAGGCATGAAATAACGCGACATGGAACCGAAGCCCGACATGGTGAACACATAATTGTCGAAGCCGCTGTTCATGCTGTGATACCAAGTGTTCACATATTCGTCGAGCAACATGGAGTTGGTCCAGGTGGTCTCTTCCGAAATCTGATTCATCGGTGCATCATCGAACAGGTTGTTGCAACTGGTGGTTGCCATGAGCGACAACACCGTTACACCTTTTATTATATAACTACGTATTTTCATTGTTTTGTAGGATTGACAGTTAGAAACCGAGATTCAGCGTGACACCATAGCTGCGCTGGATAGGATAGCCTCTGCTGGTCTGCTCGGGGTCCATATCCACCAAGTCGGTGATAGTGAAAAGGTTGCTGGCCTGGAAGGCAATGCTGGCAGAAGAGAAGAAGGTGTTCTTCAACATGCTCTGGGGGAACTGATAACCGAAGTTAAGCATCTTCAGACGGAGGAAGTTACAGTTGCGCACCCAGAAAGTGGAAGTCCTGCGGTTGTTGTCGCTGCTGGTGACAAACTTGATTCGCGGATAAAGCGCATCGGGATTCTCCTCGCTCCAGGTATCGGTGAGATGATATTTCTGGAAACGCTGCAAGGTACCGTTGTCGAGCGAATAATACTCTGTGATATTCTTCTTATAACCAATCTCGCCCTGGAACATGGCATTCATGAAGAAGCCCTTGTAGGAAGCACCCAACTTGAAGGCAATGTCCATGTCGGGATAGGAAGAGTTCTTCACATATACCATATCGTTCACATCAATCTTGCGGTCGCCGTTCTGGTCGACATACTTGATATCGCCAGGTGCCAGAGAGGCGTTGCGCTGACCGTCCTGGTCGGCCCAACCGTCAATTTCTTCCTGACTCTGGAAAAGACCTGATGACTCGTACATAGTCCAAACCAGACTACTCAGTCCGACACGGCGCAGGTTTTCGTTTTGTGCCGACTCGTCGCCATAGTCAAGATACTTGTCGTCTGACTTAGAAAGCGAAAGGCCGACATTATACTTGAACTTTCCGATGGTGTTAAGATGGTTGATGGAGAGATCCCATCCCCATGCCTTCAGCTCGGCAAAGTTCAGACTGGGCACGTTTCCGTTGACACCCGTAGAATAAGGATAGAGGTAGTCGGGCGCCGAGGTTATCTTATCGGTCTCGTAACGCAGGAAATACTCGAAGGTGATACCGATACGTCCGCCCCAGAAACCGAGGTCGATGCCGGCATTGTAGTCGTGCGTCTTGCCCCATGTAAGGTCGGGGTTAGGATTGCCGTTCATTATCAGACCCGGACGATAGGAACCTCCAATCTGGTAGCCTGAACCCGGTGCCTCAAGATAAGTCTTCAGATAAGAATAGGCACCGGCCACACCGTCGTTGCCAAGCCAACCCGTAGAAAGACGGAACTTCACGTTGGAAAGCACCTTCTGCTTCCAGTTCTGGAAGAACGACTCGTTTGACAAAGCCCAGGCTGCCGAGAACGAGGGGAAGAATCCCCAGCGGTTGTCGGGCGAGAAATTATTGGAACCGTCGACACGGAAACTGAACTCGAAGAAATACTTGTTGCCATAGCCATAGTTCAGACGGCCAATCATAGAGGCTCGCTGGTTCTTGCTTTCATTACCGTTGAGCGACATGTCGGAAAGAGCGGTTCCCATGGTCTCAGGGAAAATACCCTTGTCGAGATTGGCTCCCTGCATGTAGTTGGTATGTGTGCGCTGATAGTTGGCCACCAGCGTTCCTCCCACATCATGCTTCTCGGCAAAAGTGCGGTTATAGTTCAGTCCGGCCTCGTAGAGCTGGCTGTCGAAACTCTGGTCGTATTGCGTGAGCGAAACCTTTGCCGTAGGATAGACGGTATTGGGGTCGGGAGTATATGCACCCGTTGCGGCATCATAGGTATAGAGCGTCACCGGAGAGCTGTAGGTCTTACGAATCTGACTGTTATCGTCGAATGTTCCGCGCAGATAAGCGCTCAAGCCCTTCACCCATGGAATCTCCCAACGAAGATTTGCCGTGATGGCCGACATCTTATAATGATCCTGACGATAACCGCCCAATCCCTCTACATTGATAAGGGGGTTGCCTCCGTCGGCACTGGCCAGCATGCCATTGGAAAAACGAAGCACCTGAACCGGCGAATAGCTGTAGGCTGCATCAACCGTTGAATAGCTGCTGTTCTTGGCTCGCGTCTGCGAACCGTTGATATCCACCGAAAGCACCAGTCCCTTGACCAGCGTGGCATCCAGCTTAGCCATGTAGTTCAGACGGCGACGGCCGACACCGCTATAGAGTCCCTTTGTATCGGCATAACCGAACGAAAGATAATACTTCACGAAATTGTTACCGCCATTGGCCGAGAGACTATGTGTGGTAGACCAGCCGGTCTTGTCGAGGTGGTCGAGCAGATTCTCGTCACCATAGACATTGGGATTGCTATGGGTGCGTATCTGCTCCAACTGTTCGTCGGTATATGGAGTTACCGTGGAAGCACTGTTTTCGATGGCCTTGTTGCGCAACATGGCGAAATCGTAGGCGTTGAGGAATTCGGGCAGATGAGTAGCTTCCTGCAGATTGAACTGTCCACGATAGTTAACCTTTACCTTCTGTTCACCCTGCGAACGCTTGGTCTGAACGAGAATGACACCATTGGCGGCACGTGCACCGTAGACAGCTGCGGCGGCGGCATCTTTCAGGACCGTGACACTCTCGATATCGTCTGGATTCAGGTCGGAGAGACGCATCTCGCCATCGGTAGTATTAGTTCCGAAACGGGGAACACCGTCGATAACCAAAAGCGGTGAAGAATTGATGCCTCGGATATGCAGGTCGGCCTCACGGGCAGAACTGGGGTCGCCCGTTGACTGCATCACCTGCAATCCGGCAACCTGTCCGGTAAGGGCCTGATCGATATTCGTGGTAGGCATCATCAGCAGGTCCTCGGCCTTCACGGTTTCCACAGAACCTGTTATCGACGATTTCTTCTGGATGCCATAACCCACGACAATAAGTTCGTCGAGATGCTGGGCATCGTCGCTCATCGTCACGTCGACAGTTGCCTGACCGGCAGCCACTTCCACTTCCTTTGACTTATATCCGACATACGACACCACCAGGACATTGCTGGTCTTCGAACGTACTATAGAATAGTTACCGTCAACATCGGTTATAGTGCCTGTCTTAGCATCCTTCCACTTAACTTGTGCTCCGATAAGGCTTTCTCCACCCGCATCGGTCACCTTTCCCTTGAGCAGTCCTTCCTGAGCAAAACCCATCTGGACCGACAGGAACAGCGCAAGAAGCAGAAGAAGGTATTTCGGATTTGTTGTTTTCTTCATTTTTGCCAATATTATTTATTCGACAACAAACGTTCTATCTGTAATATCTGATAGTCATAATAATCACGTGTACTGCCCTTGGCCAGCGTGCGGAACTGTCTGTATTTGGCCAGCACCTTGTTCAGCCGTCCCATCATCAGGGCACCCATGCGCTCCTTGGGGAGAGACGACACGCCGAAATTGAGACGGGCAAAGTCCTGATGCCAGTTGCAGAAGCACTCATCGTCATCGTCGGCAAACGAAGATGTTTTGGCTGCAGCACCCTGAGCCAGTCCAGAGTTCTTCATCATGAAGGCCACTGCGGCACTTTCCAACTGCTGCTCGGCACGACTGAGCTTGCCGCCCTGAGGAGCCTTGAACAATGCCTGGGTAACATCCTCAAGATAGTCGTCCAACTGGTAATTTGCCTTGGAATCTATCACCCCACCCTCTTCGATACGGTAAAGGGCAGCCGAGTTAAGCAATGACGAAACAATCTGAGAGCGAAGCTTCTCGTTAGAATCAAGGTCGATCTCGATTTTTCCCAAAAGGCCACGGGGAATCAGCCAATCGTCGCAAGTGCGGGCCTGGCCTAACAGCCAGTCAACGGCACGCCGTGTTTCCACCTTATTAATATGATGTTTTCCGGTAGGACGATTGTCACCCTGACGGATTTCCTCATAACGGATACCACCAATGTAGGGAACAACATGCTTCACGTAGCGGTTGTACTGCTTGGTGATTTCACGATAGACATTGTCAATCTCATCGTAGCGTTCCCCTTTGTCAAGCAACCACTTGTCGAAGTTTGCCACGATAAGCTTCAAATTGCTGATGCCATAGTTGCTGGCCTTGATGTGGTCATTACCAAGGTCTTCGGTCTGGTCGGTGGGATCGATGGTAGCAAATAACTGCTGGGCACCAAACTCATACATCGGATCAGCAGCTTTCTCGGCAATCCACTTGTCGAGTGTAGCCTTCTCATCGTCGGGAGTATTGGCACCGGGAATAAGCCGGTAGCCCCAGTTGATGGCGTAGATATCGTAAATACCTATCTCGGGAGGCGTCAGTTTCACGCCACGCTCCAAGTCGCCTGGCTGTGCCACATAATTGTTGCGGGCATAGTCCATGATGCTGGGCGTGGTTCCATACTTCTGGGTAAAGGCAGGATCGCGCAGCTTCTCAACCGGATACGAATAGCTGGCTCCCATGTTGTGCATCAGTCCCAAGGTATGGCCCACCTCGTGAGAGGCGGCATACTTGATGGCTTCGCACATGATGTCGTCGTCGAACTTAAGGGCCCGTGCGCGTTTGTCAACGGCTCCTGTCTGAACGAAGCGCCAGTTGTGGAGCAGTGAAACGATATTGTGATACCAGATGACATCGGCAGAAAGGATTTCACCGGTACGGGGGTCGATATAGCTGGGGCCCATGGCGTTGGCCGTAGAAGTGGCTACATAGCGGAAGCAGTTGTAGCGCATGTCGTCGGGATTGAAGAGCGAATCGTTCTTCGGATAGTCAACGGCTTTCAGCACATTCTTAAAGCCAGCCTTTTCGAAGGCTTTGTTCCACACCTCAATACCCTCCTTGATGGTGCCGCGCCACTTTTCGGGGAAAGCGCTGTCCACATAAAAGACTATCTGTTTGGCTGGTTCCACCAGTTCGCCTTTGAAATAGCGCTCACGGTCTTCAGGCTTGGGCTCGATGCGCCAGCGGTTAATATACGTGCGGGGGCGAATGCGGTCTTCATCGGTAGAATATACATTCTTGTCGAGAATGAAATAGCCTACACGATTGTCTTGAAGACGCATCGGCATAGGATCTTCAGGCAATGCACACAAAGAGCGGTGAACAATAACAGAATATGGCTTAGAGACGGCACCTGTCG
>JAEEGJ010012834.1_pt1 | contig 20573 bp, 19 predicted proteins | sample 8958761 | NCBI WGS metagenome assembly JAEEGJ01 (sample SAMN16246546, study PRJNA631951) | gut metagenome | biome: gut microbiome; feature: rumen; material: RS-attached | host: Bos | place: Iran: Karaj | collected 2018-10
CATTGAGTCCCATACTGAACTCTCCTTTTTTGGAATAAGGCAAGTTGTAGTCCACTTTTGCCGAAATTGGAGCATTGGAATAGAGATAATCCATCGTAAAGACGTTTTCGCACAATACAGGCAAGGTATAGTTGGTATGGTCTTCCAAAAACAGTACGCTCCGATTCCAATCACCATTCACGCGGAAAGTCAGATTGTGACCTTCTTCGTTGAATTTGTGCTGGTAATACAGCCCTGAATTGAGGTAAAGATAATTGGAATTAGATGTATTGGTAATCAAATACTTATAAATTCCTGCCTGCTCTATGTATTCAGTGCGTTTCCGCTCTTGCCGTACCGTTGAAGGACCAAACGAATCCCAACAATTCACATAGAAGGAATAGGTGTTCTTATTATCAGGTGTATAGGAAAGGTTCAATGCCAGTCCCGGGCTATAGGTGCGGTATTCATTGTGCCTCGTATTAGTTATGTGACTGGCTTGCACAAGATTACTGTTTTCATCCTTACGGTAAAGGTCTCGCTCGAATTGGGCATCCATCTCGCCATGATAGAAATAGGTGCTGGCAAAGGCGTTCACCGTCCATTTCTCGTTTTTCCAGACGTATGAAGCCCATGGCATGACATAAGGTTGTGAAGAGACATTGGTTCCAAGACATAGGAACTCATTTTGCTTGATTTTGGCATTCATCACGATATTGATGATGCCATCGGCGGAAGTGGCATAACGTGCCGAGGGGTTGGTAATGACTTCGATGCGGTCAATGGCACTGGCGGGCAAGGTCTGGATGTAAGTCTTGAGGTTTTCTTGGGTGAGGTTGGAGGGCTGGTCGTTAATCCAAATCTCCACCGAGGAAGTTCCGCGCAACGTAATGTTGCCTTCCACATCGACGCTCACGCCAGGCGCGTTCTGCAAGGCATCAGAGGCCACGCCACCTTGTATGGTCGGGTCGTCGGAGACTTGATAGAGCGTCTTCTCTCCTTCCACCGAGAAAAGCGGCCGCTCGGCAGTGATGGTCACGCCTTCAAGCAACAAAGTGTCCACTGCCATCTGGAGACTGTCGGCTTTCGGTTTGACTTCAGGGATTTCGACTTGGGCAAAAGCCTCTGTGTTAAACATCGTAAAGGCGACTGTGAGGAATAGGTTTCTTGTGTTCATTGCATGGTACAATTTTAGGTTTGACCATGCAAAAGTATAGTGAAAAAAAAAGCTTTCCGCAAGCCTAAGTCTCGTGTAGAGACAATTGCGGAAAGAAAGAAATCAACTATTTGTAATTCAGAGCGTTAAAAAGTGGATGGTAGAGACCTTTTTACTCCATCTCCAACTCTTCATACTCATAATTGACCTTCTCTCCGACCGTCAGCACCAAATAACTTGGTGTACCGCTGTCATTGAGGTTGTCGGTCATGATGTATTGCACGCCGCCAAACTGGCGCTGTTCGCGCATGTGGAAGTGACCCATAATCACCATATCCACATTGTTGTTGCTCATCAGGTCCATGAAGGCGTATTGTTCATCCTGCGGCAAGTTGGCGGCAGGCGTGGTAGTGTAGTTGTACGAGGTGCGGAACAACCAGTTGTGACTGATGACAAAGCAGTGACGATAGTCCTTGCGATGCGAGAGCTTCTCCTCCAGCCATTCCAGTTGGCGCTTACCATGAGTGCCATTACCAGAATCCAAGAAGATGAACAAATCTTTGTATCCACTGACGGTATTCACCGTCACGGTATAGGTCGAGGTGTGGAAATACTGCTTGAAGAACGGAGTGCAGTCGAAGTACACATCATGGTTGCCCATGACCAAGAAACATGGGTCGTTTTTTGCCTGATTCACAGAATCGTAACGCAAAGCATCGTTAGTCATTCTGAAACCTGCTTCGCCGCTCTCATTGACCATGTCACCGGCGTGGATGGCAAAGATGGCCTTCGGGTCGTTACGCTCGGCGGTGATGTATTTGAAGAGGCGGTCTTTCTCGCCATGTGGCACGATGCTGTCGCGCTCGGAATAGTGCGAGTCGGAGCAGGAATAGACGTGGTACTCGTCAGGAGCATTCTCGATGACGGGTTCACCGTTTTGGGCGTTGTAATCGAGCCAGTCGGCGACGCGCTCTTCGGTGTCGCTCCGGTTGACGACCATACCAGCAATGTCAAGACGGTTGCAGCCTGTAGCAAAGATCGCGGCCGCTACGATGATAAATATAAAGTGTTTTTTCATGGTGTTCAGTTTTTAGGTTTCCAAATCAGTCCGACATTGCCGTACCAGCCATTGTATTGTGCCGAGAGGTTGAGCACGCCGCTGGGATGCAGTCCTGCTTCGGCAGTCAAGCGCAGCCCATTGCCGAGGTCGTAATAGCCGTTCACGCTATAGAAGAATAAGGTGAATCGCTCGATTACAAAATCCCTGTAATTCGACACGCGGGCACCCACATTCCAAGGATGCTCCTGGTCGAACAAGTTGCCTTCAACACAGAAAGTGACATTCATCGGTTCAAAAACAGTCTCCATACCGCCATTTTTACGCAACGGAATAGGTGCCGTGTAGCGGTTGGTCAAGCCCAACTGGAAGTTGAAATGGCGGTTGCGCCAGCCTAAGTCAAACACGCCATTGAATTCCTGCAAGTTGTAATTTGGGAACAAACGATACATATAACGGTTCTCCAAATAAAATGTACCACAATTAGCCTTGAGCAGGTTCACCTGGTATTGCAGGTTGATGGCATGACGGTTCAGCGTCGTGCCTTGATAACCAAAGCCAATGTTGAAGTTTTCGGCCAACTGATAGTCAGCTTTTAAGGCCAACGAGGCACTATTGCCAGAAGTGCGCGTGTAATCGTACTCGCCATAGGTTTGCAAAGTCCACTGCGCCCTTGCGGCAAAGGCGAAGAACAGGAGACCGAGTGTAATCAGTACTTTCTTCATAGGTTAAAAATTTGGCGCAAAAGTAAGGAAAAGTCTAAAGCGAATGAAAAGCGATGGCTCTTTTTCCTAAATTTGCGCCTTATTTATATGCACCACCATTATGAATCGCAAATCTTTATCCATTTTCAATCTATTTATTTTCAGTTTTTTAAGCCTTAACCTTTCCGCTCAATACGGTCCTCAACTTGACAACCGTGGCTTCGAGCAATGGACTACGCGTAACGAAAATGCAGTCAGCGAACCCGTTCATTGGCATTCAGGTGGCACGGCTACAGGAACATGGTCTGGCTTCCTATCAAGCCAAATCGAGCAGTCTTCGCAGGCGCGACCTGGCACTACGGGGAGCAAGAGCGTCAGAGTGTTTCCCGACAGTGTACTTGGCATTACCGCCAACGGCACACTGACCAACGGACGCATCAATGCGGGCAGCATGTCGGCCACTGGCTCAGGCAACTACAACTATACGCAACGCTCTGAAAGTGCATTCAACACCCCCATCAACCAACTTCCTGATTCGCTCTCCGTTTGGGTGTGTTTCCGTAGCCAAAGCACCACCGACAAGGCGCAAGTGAAGGCCGTCGTCCACGGCAATGCCGATTACAAAATCATTGCCAACGGCACCGAAGAACCTGCAGATATGCATGTGGCAACAGCGGTTTCGTCGTTCACCCGTACTTCGACCGCTAACGGAGCCTACACCTGGCGTCGTCTGAGCATACCTTTCAATAACAATGGTCCCTGCACCGATGTACGCTACATCCTCATTGCTGCCACCACCAACGAGACCCCTGGAACGGGCAGCACCAACGACGATCTTTTCGTAGACGATGTTTTGTTAATTTACAATCCGACACTCAGACTTGAACAGTTAGCCTCCAACGAATACGCCATCAACTCAACCATTAATATCCCTTTCACGTTGAATGGAACCATGTCGCCCGACAATCTTAATGTATCTGCCAACCAAGTCATTGCCCAACTCTCCGACGCCAACGGCAATTTCAGCAATCCCACTGAGTTGGGGCGTGTCACCACCAACACCAGTGGCAGCTTCACTGTACAGATTCCTAATGTGCCGGAAGGACAGCATTACAAAATTCGTGTGATTTCAACCAACTACCCCATGATTGGCGGCAACATTCAAGAAATCAGCATCATCGACACTTCGGCACTTGATGACTATTCCGCTTCTTGCCAAATCTTCCCCAACCCATTCAATTCGACCTTGAGCATTACAACAGAAAAAACGGTCAAAAACATCCTGATTTATGATGTCTTTGGCCGTTTAGTAAAGAACCAATCTGCTTCGGAAACGCAGATTGACCTCAATTTGAACGAATTATGTGAGGGAATCTACATGTTGCATCTTGACTATAGCGACAGCATGAGCACCCACCGAATCGTCAAAGTCGCTCGTTAATCACGTCCCAGTCAATAATTTGCCACAAGGCATTCAGATGGTCGGGACGGCGATTCTGATAGTCGATGTAATAAGCGTGTTCCCACACATCGAAGGTCAACAAAGGCTTGAAGCCGCGTTGCACAGGGTTGCTGGCGTTGGTCTCCTGCGTGATTTGGAGTTTTCCATCTTTATCGACGGAGAGCCACACCCAGCCTGAGCCGAACAAAGTGGCACCTTTCTTCGTAAACTCTTCTTTGAAAGCTTCGAATGAACCGAATTGTTGGTCAATCCATTGGGCAATCACTCCAGTAGGTTTGTTGTCGGCTTTCGGAGCTCGGAACTGGGTAAAATACAGATTGTGGTTCAGTATTTGGCCGGCATTGTTGAACACGCTACCGTCGGCAGCCTTCACGATTTCCTCCAAGGGCATCTCCTCGTATTTTGTGCCTTCAATGAGGCCGTTGAGGTTATTGACGTAGCCATTCAAATGTTTGCCATGGTGGAAGCCCAAAGTCTCTTTGCTGATGACAGGTTCCAAGGCGTTTGCCTCGTAAGGCAATTGGATTAATTCGTATTTTTTCATGGTATTATAATTTGTTAGAAAATTATTTATTAAACATGTTTAATTAATATGATCACTTTACCTTCATTCTTTAGTGATTCAAGTGTTTGGTAGAATTTGTCACGTGAAGGGACATCCATCCATGCTGTAGGCTCATCAAAAATCAGCACCGGAGAGTTGGCATACAACTGTCGGGCAAGAGCCACACGCTGCCATTGACCCATGCTCAATTCCTCTCCGTCATCAAACAACCTGCCTAAAGGTGTTGCGTATCCCTTGGGCAAACGTTCTATAAACTTATCGGCACCCGTCAAACCAGCCACGTATTTAACCCTCTCGGGATCGAGATAATCCACGTCGCCAAAGGAAATGTTTTCTTCTGCCGTACAATAAAAACGGACAAAATCCTGAAATACAGCTCCAATTCCATGGCGGAGCTGCTTTAAGTCGTAGTTGCGAATATCAACACCATTAATCAAGACAGAGCCTTCGTCAGTGTCATACAATCGGAGCAACAGTTTCAATAAAGTCGTCTTTCCAAAGCCATTCTCTCCTTCTATTTGGGTCACATCACCTGCTTTGGCGACAAGGCTATAATGCTGCAAAACATCATGTGTCATCTTCGGGTAACGGAAGGTGATATCCTTAAACTCGACACTTTCCACTTTTTCGGGAAATGGAAGTGGTTTTTCAGGAGTTTGGATGGACGGCTCAAGATCCAAAAACTCAAACAGATTACCGATAAAAAGCCTGTTGTCGTACAAACCAGTAATACTGTTGACCAAACTGGACAATTGGGTCTGGCCGCGACGGAAAGCCTCAAAAAGCATCACGAAGGAACCTACTGAAATAGCACCGTTTGTAGTGTTGCTAATAAGAAACATGGTAACAAAAAACAAAGCTCCCATCTCCACTATAGCACTCGTCATGTCATAAACGGCAATACGGCGTGAAATACGAATCAGATCCATTACATACGCTTTGCGAAGCTTGATAAATCGTTCACGAAAGTATGCAACAAGCCCGAACGTGCGCATCTCCTTGGCGTAGTCTTTGTTGTTCAGCAAAGATGAATAATAGTTTGTGCGACGAACATTTTGGGTATTTTCACGACGGAAAGCATATATCTTGCGGGCTTTGATGATTCGGACAACAAAAGATGGCAACACGGCAACAATCATGACTACTATAATCCATTTGGATGCCGTCCAAAGCATCACTACAATACCTGAAATCGTTATGGTTGACCCAATGAGTTCCATGAAACCATTCAGAATGCGCATGGGCCTATAATTGGCCTCAGTTTGGGCACGGTGATAAGTGTCGTGATATTCAGGATTGTCAAAATACGACATGTCAAGTCTGGCGGATTGGTTTTGTATCCTATCGCTGATATAATCAATCAATCTTTGTGTCATGATATCACTATTGACACCATCCAAGACATTGATGACCCTATTAATTAGGAAAACCAAGCAAAAAACACCAAGCAAGATATACGCATTAAGCTCCATTCCAAAAAGCTCGGGAATCGTATCGTTGGAAACGGAATCGACTAAGAACTTGAGGATATAGAGATTAAGCAAAGGGAGAACGCTCAATAAAATCACATATACAATGCGCAGCCAAAATGACCGTCTGTCGCATTGACGAATGAATTGTATTGCTTTAAATAATTGTTTCATATCCAAACTGTTTCTACTTCGCAACAAAGCATGACACCACTTTTACGATCAAAGTGGGTTATTATTGTGCAGCAAAAATAGTCATTTTTTGTTACCAATCGGTGATTTGTCGTAAGTGGAAGCCATAAAAAACAGAAAAAGGCTCCGAAGAGCCTTTTTCTCATTGGTTCATATACATCTGATATAGCGGAGAATTAGGCTCCGATTTCAGACGTTTCAAGGCGCGGTCGCGAATCTGTCGTGTGCGCTCCCGCGAGATGTTGAGCTTCATGGCGATTTCTTCTAGAGAATACTCTCTGGAAGTGCCTAGCCCGAAATACATGCAGATGATGGTGCGTTCCTTCTCATTGAGCAGGTCCAGTGAGTTGCGGATGGCTTTGCTGGTCGACTCCTGCTCCACGGCTGTGTCAGTCTGCACTTCATCTTCAGCGATGTAGACGTCCAAAAAGTTGGCATCATCTTCATCGTCAAGCGGCGCATCGGTCGAGACGGCACGTGAGTTGAGGTTGATCAGTTGTTCCACCTTGTCTTCGAGCATACCGATTTCTTCTGCCACTTCCTTTATGGTGGGACGGCGTTCCAGCTTCTGTTCCAAGAGTGACACGGCTTTCTTCACTTTAGCCAAGGCTCCCACTTGGTTCATGGGCAGACGGATGATGCGTGCCTGTTCGGCCACGGCCTGCAAGATGCTCTGACGAATCCACCATACGGCATATGAGATAAACTTGAAGCCTCTGGTCTCATCGAAACGCTGGGCGGCTTTCACCAGACCCAAATTACCCTCATTGATCAGGTCCTGCAGGCTAAGACCTTGGTTCTGATACTGTTTGGCCACCGAAACGACGAAGCGTAGATTGGCCCTGACCAGTTTGTCCAGAGCGGCCTGGTCGCCCGCTTTGATGCGCTGCGCCAACTCGACTTCCTCATCAGTGGTCAGCAACGCCTCTTTCGCAATATCGGAGAGGTACTTGTCCAAAGTCCCCGAATTGCGGTCAGTGATCTGTTTTGAAATTTTTAGTTGTCTCATTTCTTCGTAATCTTTTTATTGTTTATTTGTTTGTGCTTTTTCATTTTCTCTCTCATCATGCCAATCTTCACGTCTTTGGTTTTTTGCATAATCTTCTGGTTGGGGAGGAAACGACATTTCGTCTGTTTCGCTCCCGGACCAAAAGTGAAATACTACAATAATCGTACCGAAATCTCTGTTTTTCAGAGAAAAAAGTGATTTACACTTCGTTTTAGTAGTAGAATGAGCCCATCATTCCGTTGGGATATACACCCTCTATGGTTGTACGGCGTGAGCGACCATTCTTCAACGCATTCTCAAGATCGGTTTTGCTGTTCACTGCATAACCGTTTACTTTGGTGATGACGAAGTCGACAGGAACACCTGAATTCATGAAGCGGCCTTCGCGGATTTCAACAATTTTCAAGCCGTTCTTTATGTTCAGCCGGCCCATGTCGTTTTGATTGATGGGTTGCAGCATCAAGCCGAACTCCGAGTTGTAGAAAGCCTCACCGTTTTTGACCAGATCCACATTGCCAGCTTCATTCAGCAGGGTCAGCTCATAATGATGGTGATGGCCGTTGCGGTTCACCTCAACATCCACTTTGTCGCCAGGACGGTATTGTCCTATGGTTTCCTTAAGCTGTGTCGTGGAATTCACCTTCTTGCCGTTGATGGAAGTAATCACGTCACCGGATTTCATACCTGCCAATTTGGCAGCACCGCCTTCCGTAACTTCGGCAACATATACGCCTTCAATGTTTTCCAGGCCTTCTTTCTCGGCTATTTCTTGAGTAAGCTCTGAGATTTGTACACCAAGATAGCCACGTTGGGCTGTACCATAGAGCAGCAGGTCGTCGACCACCTTGCGGACGATGTTGGACGGGATGGCGAAGGAATAGCCTTCGTAGGAACCCGTGTGCGAGGCGATGGCGGCATTGATGCCAATCAGCTCACCTTTGGTGTTCACCAGAGCACCACCACTATTCCCTGGGTTGACAGCAGCATCGGTCTGAATGAAGGACTCAACAGATGTGCCTTCGCCTAAGATGCTGAGGTTACGGGCCTTGGCGCTGACAATACCTGCGGTAACAGTTGAAGTCAGGTTGAAAGGATTACCTACAGCCAGCACCCATTCGCCGATGCGGACGTTGTCCGAGTCGCCGAAAGTAAGAAACGACAAGTCAGAAGCTTCCACCTTGATGAGGGCCAAGTCGGTGGTCGGGTCGGTTCCGATGATGGTGGCGGTCTTCTTCACCTTATTATTAAAGGTGACCTCCACTTCATCGGCGCCTTCCACGACGTGATTGTTGGTGACGATATAACCGTCTGGGGTCAGTACCACGCCGGAACCATAGGCCACCATCGTGTTGTTGCGCGTCTGCCCTGGGTAGCCATAGATTTGGCCCAGCAAAGCTCCGAAAAAGTCCTCGTAGGTGTTGCTTTGTCTCACCACTTTGGTCATGATATGCACCACTGCATCGACGCTGTTTTCGGCAGCATCAACGAAGTCGGGTGTGTTTTCAGTAGGCAGGAATGCCGTCCGTTGTACACGGGGTTGAACTTGTTCAACTTGCGAGACGCTTTCCTCTTGCAGTTGTTCCTGTTCATTTTGGTTCTCGTTCTCTTTCGCTTTGTTAAGCATGGCATCGCACGATGTTGCCATCAGCAATCCGGCAAGCATCAACATCAAACTCACTTTTCTCATCTTATCTTAGTTTTTATGGTTTCTTTTCTGTTTTATAGTCTCATTAATGCGTTTTTTCAACCTTTATTGCACCAAAAAGCTTATTTTTGTCGAAAATTTCAGCGGGTAAGGCCATCAAATTATGTGCCAGCCTACCTGAAAGGAGTTAATTTCAAAGAATTGGACGAAATGTTCATCAAGAATGACACGATAACGCTCCGTTGTGCCGAGCCCGAGGATGCCTGTCAGATTTTCATTTGGGAGAACGACCGCGACATCTGGCGGGTGAGCGGGACGCACGTGCCCTACACCCGTTTTCAGATCGAGCAATTCCTTTTGGGCAACAATGACTTGTTCAGCAATAAGCAACTTCGCCTGATGATCGACTTGACCGAAAGCGGGCAGTCCATCGGCTGCATCGACATTTTCGACTATGATGGCATTAACCAACGGGCGGGCTTGGGCATTCTCATCGACAAAGCCTATCGCCAGCAAGGCTATGCCAAGGCTGCTTTGTCTTTGTGCGTTGAATATCTTTTCCACGATGTCATGCTGCACCAAGTGTATTGTTCCATCGATGAGACCAATTTGGAATGCCAACAATTGTTTGTCGGACAAGGATTTGAACTTTGTGGCAGGCGAAAGGACTGGCTCAAAACCACGGAGGGATATTTGGATGTGATCGAATACCAATTGATTAATAAACCCAAAGATCTCCAAAATATGCAGGCATGTGAATTCACACAAAACCACAACACAAACAACATTAATTTCAATTTTTGCCAACGTACAAAAAACACATAAAAATAGTTATGCGCAAATTGATTCTATTCATCGCAGTTGCTTTAATCCAAATCTCATTGTTTTCCCAGCAGCGAGGATTCTTTTTTACGGAAAGAGACCCCTCACACTATTCCAGTAACGGAAAGTTTTCGGTTGAAACTTACGACGGTTGTTATATTGTCACGGAAGTGAGCATATTGCCTCCATTATACAACCAAACAGAGGTGGATATTTTTAAGTTCTCGTCCGAAGGTGAATTTCTTGGTAAGGTTGAGGTTGGAAAAGACCTTGAAATTGCAGGGTTGTTCCACTTCTCCGATGAACAAAACTTGTATTATCTTATACTTGACAATTTTGAGAACACAGTATCTGTTCCTCGGATTGTCTGTTTTGACGACAATTTGAGCATTCGTAGTTCCATAGATGTCGAATTGCCGCCGGAAATTCCCAACGATAATGTCATTTCAGCAAGAGCAATAGTCGATGACAACAAAAAAGTGTATTATACCTTCACCCACCTGGGAGAAGGTTTTATTCGCATTCATATGCGATTCTCTCTTGATGGACAGTTCGAGACATTCACTATAGGTTCTCAATCTGGTATGGCTGGTTCACCTTTCTTGTTTTCAGATGGGAGTTGCTGGTCCTATTATGACGCCGTTCTTTCTCGTTTTGATGATAGTTTGAATCTTAACAATGTTCACGTTTTTCAAGATATCGTTAACGAACCACAATCTAACGACCTGACTTACACAGTCTGGATAAAAGGAGCAACCTATCCAACTGCGGTTGCTTTGCCAGATTCTTCTTTCCTGATTTCGGAAGAAGTGATAGAACGATGGTTGAATCCTAATCAAGGTATAGTTGATTCAGACAATAATCAAATGGTGTTTTTCAAAAGTAATTTCAATGGTGAAGTGGAAAAAGTCATAGTGGTTGGAAGCCGCGACACATTGGAAAGACCAGCCCATTTTCAATCCATTGACTATGTAAGTCCGAATTCAATTTATTTATGCGGTTCTCAGCACCTTGAACCAGACTCTTTTGGAACATTGGTTATCCCAAACAAAATTTTCATCAAAAAAGTAGATAATGATTTGAACTTGATATGGGAGAAATCATATATGCTCGGAACTAATCACTATATGCCAATGTATCTGCTTGCAACACAGGATGGAGGATGTCTAGTGTCTGGGAAGGTGATGTACGACATCAATCAAGAAGAAGCTGATCTTTTTGTCCTCAAAATCAACGCAGACGGCTCGGTTGGTTCAGATGAAATCTTGGTGGAAGACATTCTTTCCTATGTTCTCTACCCTAATCCTACCCAAGGCCAGCTCCACATGCAATTCTCCACAGATGTTCAACCCACCCAAGTGGAGCTCTACGACCTGCAAGGTCGCCTAGTGCGCATGCAAAGCAAGGCCTTCGAGAGCATAGACATGAGCCGGCTGCCCGCAGGCACCTACACAATGCGCGTCACTTTGGAGAATGGGAAGGCTTATTCGGACAAGGTGGTGAAGGAATAAACAAGCCCCCACTTTCCATTATAGGTAAAAAGCCTCAATCCTATTGAGTTGGGGGCTTTTCTTCGGCAATGCGCTTGGAATTTGGGTTGCCGAAATGGGAAAAAGTTGTACATTTGTGGCCTGAACAAAGGAAACACAAATGGTCAAAATAGAAACAAAACTTCCCAAAGAGAAAAAGACCAAAAAAAGCGGCAAGAAGAAAAACGGCAAACGCACTAGGCGCATGGTGCTGCTCGTACTCATCATCCTGCTGATCTTCGCCGTGGCGTTCGGCTACTGGGGCTTCAAAACCGTCATGTCACCCAATGTGAAAACCACCGACGGCAAGGAAGTCGAACTGCTCATCCCAACAGGATCGGATTACGACCTAGTGAAGGCCTTGTTGGCCGACGCCCACTGCATCGTCAACGAGAAAAGCTTCGACTGGTTGGCCCAAAAGAAGGAGCTACCCGCCAATATCCATCCCGGGCACTATGTACTGAGAAACGGCATGAACAACAACCAATTAGTCAACATGCTGCGCGGCGGACTGCAAACACCGGTGAAGGTCACTTTCAACAACATGCGCAACGTCGACCAATTGGCAGGCCACATCGCCGAACAAATCGAAGCCGACTCCTCCTCCATCTCCCGTTTGCTTCACAATCAGGACTATGTCAAGCAACTGGGCTTTAACAACTATACCATCCCTGCCCTATTCCTCCCCGACACCTATGAGTTCTATTGGAACACCGATGCCGAAGGCTTCGTCAACCGTATGTTCCAAGAATACAACAAGTTTTGGAATGAAGAGCGCAAGCAACAGGCCCAAACTAAGGGATTGACGCCCGTTCAGGTGAGTACTTTGGCTTCCATCGTCAACAAAGAGACCAACATGAGCGATGAGATGCCTCGTGTGGCTGGTGTCTACCTCAACCGGCTGAAAAACAACTGGCTGTTGCAAGCCGATCCTACTCTCGTCTTTGCTTGGAACGACTTTACCATCAAGCGCGTGCTCGACCGTCACAAGGAAATCGAATCGCCTTATAACACCTACAAATATCCCGGCCTACCTCCCGGCCCCATCTGCATCCCTTCCCTCGCTGCCGTCAAGGCCGTGCTGAATGCCGAAGACCACCATTACTTCTACTTCTGCGCCAAGGAGGACTTTTCGGGCTACCACAACTTTGCCAAGACCTTGGCCGAGCACAACCGCAATGCAGCCAAATACCAACAAGCGTTGAATCAAAGAGGAATTAAATAGCTGAGGCCCCTGAGACCGTCGAAGGGCCGACCTAAAATGACGGTGCTTCGACAGGCTCAGCAACCTGCTTTAACTTAACAACTGAATAACTGAACAACTAAACAACTGATAAAATGAAAGCATTCAAAGCATACGACATCCGTGGCGAATGGGGCACCGACCTCAACGAAACCATTGCCTACCGCATCGGCTATTTCCTGCCTGATGTGCTCGACACCGATACCTATCTCGTGGGACGCGACATGCGCCTCTCATCACCCACGCTTTTTGATAATCTCACCCGAGGCCTCACCGACCGTGGCAAAAATGTCGACTTCATCGGCCTTTCCACAACGCCACTGGTTTATTGGTCGACGGCCAAATACGGCTATGGCGCATCCATCCAAATCACGGCCTCGCACAATCCGAAACATCACAACGGCCTCAAGATTTCGGCAAAGAACGCCCTTCCAGTAGGCTATGACACTGGCTTGAACCGACTTGAAGCTCTTGTGGAGAGCGATAAAGCCACCGTGCCTAGCAAGAAGAAAGGCATTATTCGTGAAAAGAATGTCTATGCCGACTATATGGCCTTCCAGAAGCAGTTTGTGGGACCGCATGACAACCTCAACATTGCAGTGGATTGCAGCAATGGCATGTCATCCATCTTTGTCCACGAGCTGATTGGCGAGGCGCATTACATCAACGACACCTTGGACGGCAATTTCCCCAACCATGAGCCTAATCCTCTAGAAGCCAATGCACAAGAACAGATCAAGGCCTTGGTGAAGAAAGAGAAATGTGACATCGGCCTCCTCTTCGACGGCGATGCCGACCGCATCACCTTCATCGACGAGAAAGGCCGCTTCATCAGCCCTGACCTCATCATTGCTTTCTTGGGCGACTATTTCATCGGCGAACAGAAGCAGAAAGGCGTCGTGTTGCAGGACATTCGCAGTTCGCGCGCCATCCAGGAATACCTCGACCGTTATCAGGCCAAGGTGGAGACCTGGCGTGTGGGTCGTGCATATGCCGCATTGAAGCTTAGGGAGTTGGATGGCTGCTATGGCGGCGAGTTGGCCGGACATTACTATTTCCGTGACTTCTATTATTCCGATTCTGCCTTGCTGGCTGCCTCCATCGTGCTGCGCCTATTGGCCGAACGCAAGAAAGAAGGCAAGACCATGAGCCAAATCATAGATGATATATCACCTTATAGCAATTCGGGCGAAATCAACTTCAAAATCGAGCGCAAGCAAGAGGCTATGGATGCCGTCAAAGACCATTTCACCCAAACCGAAAAGCCCGAGCGTTTCCTCGACTTCGACGGTTACCGTTTAGACTATCCCGACTGGTGGCTGAACATCAGACCTTCCAATACCGAGCCGTATCTGCGTTTCCTTTGCGAGGCCAAAAGTGAGGCCAAACTGAAGGAAATCATCAACACAGTGACGGGAATTATCCACAGATTCGAATAACCAAGATGCTCCTCGATGAGGGCCGAGCAAATGAAGTACAAGCTGATTTCAGTTCTTCTCGCATTGTCGTTTTGTTCCGCATGGGCACAACAACCTACCGATTCCATTGTCAGGCGCAATGCCCAAATCGTTTTGGGAACCGAGGCTATTGCTTATGTGGGTTTGATGGTTGGATTGAATCGACTATGGTTCAAGGATTGCCAATGGGTAGGCCTTCATACTATTAACGACAATGGCGACTGGCTTCAGATGGACAAGTTTTGCCACGCCACTACAGCATACCACACCACTTTGGTTGGCAACGAAAGCATGCGCTTGGTAAGCTTGGACTCAAAGCGGTCAGCCCTTTATGGCGGTGCTTATTCTTTGCTTTTCATGACCTCCATTGAAATCATGGATGGCGGTTATGAGAATTGGGGGTTCTCCTGGGGCGACATGGCTGCCGATGTTTGTGGTATCGCGCTTTATACCACCCAGCAACTGCTTTGGGACGAACAACGCATCAGCCTGAAATACTCATTCCATCCCACCGAATACGCCCAATACAATCCTGAAGAACTAGGGCATAACTTGATAAGCCAAGCGCTGAAAGACTACAACGGTATCACCCTTTGGGCCACCTTCAATGTTAAGGAATTGTTTTTGGATTCGGACAGTAGCTTCCCTGAATGTTTCACCGTCGATTTTGGTTACGGTTCCAAAGGCATGATTGCGCCCCAGCCCAACACAGATTTCGAACGTGTGCGACAATTCTATCTCGCACCAGGCATCGACTTGGCAAAACTACCCGTTGAAAACCGTTATCTCAAAGCCGTTTTGCGTGCATTGAGCTTCATTAAGTTGCCGACACCCGCTTTGGAATACAATGCCATCGACAAATTCGTCTGGCATTGGCTCTATTTCTGAAAAAAGCCGTATTTTTGCGACAAATAATTACTGAAATGAAGAAACTAGCATTGATATTTACCACCATCTGCATACTTTTCCTGGCCAGCTGTGAAAACCCCGCCAAATCGCGTCTTTACACCGAAGAAGGCTCCAAACAGCTATTGCGCTATAGCGATTATAAAAAAGCGGAGGAGACCCTTTCTGATGCCATCAAATATGACAAGAATAACTACGAAGCCTATTATTATCGTGGCTGTGCCAGAGTGAATGCCATGAAATACAATGAAGCCATTGCCGATTTTGAAAAGGCCATTGAACTGAAGCCCGACTATGCTGATGCCTATTTCAATATGGGTAAAACCTACTTTTTAGTGCATGATGAGGACAAGGCATGCGAGTACTACAAGTTGGCGGATAAATATGGTCGGCCCAATATGGAAGATTATTTGTCGAGGTGCAATTAGTATTAACCATTCATAGAGATCGACCAGCTATGTCATTCCAATTTGGAATCTAAAGCTGATCAATTTCGTTATTAATAAACAAACTCACCAAAAGTCTCTTCGGCGATGACGTCACCCTCTTCGTTGTAAGTCTTCCAGACACCCGATTTCTTTCCCTTTGTGTATTGCCCCTCTTCCTTCAAGGCTGTGCTAGGATAATAGGTTTTGGTAGGTCCCTCTAATAACCCCTCGTGGTATTGGCATTCCATAATCAATGTGCCTGTGTCCGAATATTTCTTGCATTGACCTTCGGGCTGGCCCGCAACAAATTGTGTTTCTTCGGCAAGCACGCCATTCTGCGGGTTGTAAATCCTGGACCAGCCGTGAACCTTGCCCTCTTTATTGTCCTCCACTAAACGAAGCTGCCCCGAATTAGGGTCATAATACTTCCACTCCCCGTCTTTCTTTTGGTTCAGGTATATGCCAGTAGCAATTACCCTGCCGTTTGGGGCGTAGGTCTTGTTCAACGCCTTTTCGCCCGACTTGTCGAACTCGTTGGTGGCCTTCAAATTACCTTGTTCGTCATAATATCGGAAAGTACCCTTGCACTTGTCGTTCTTGAACTCTCCTTCGTAACGCAGCTGTCCGTTGGAATAAAAGTCGCGCCACTGCCCTTGACGGCGGCCTTTCGAGTCGGTTTGGTTGAAGTCCTGAGCCATGACAGTGACCGCAAATAACAGAGTGGCAAGGATGAAGCAATATCTTTTCATGATTTCTTCAGTTTTGAGGCTGCAAATTTATGGAAATAACTTAATTTTGCCGCGATTATTGTATGGCCGAGTATTCATCTATATTACTTGAGAATGCGGTAGAGTCGCTATCAAAATTGCCAGGCATTGGCAAGAAGACGGCTTTGCGCCTAGCGTTGCACCTGCTCAATAGCGAAGATTTGGAAACCGAACAACTTGCTGATTCTTTGCTGAAAATGAAGCACAACATCATGCTGTGTGAGCGATGTTACAACATCAGCGATACCAAAGTCTGCTCCATCTGTAGCAACCCACGTCGTGATGAGAACACACTTTGTGTGGTGGCCGACATGCGCGATGTGTTGGCCATTGAGCGCACAGCTTCCTACAACGGTCTCTATCATGTGCTGGGTGGGGTCATCAGCCCGATTGAAGGCATCTCGCCCAACGATTTGAAGATTGCACAATTGGTGCAACGCACTCAAAAAGAAGATATTAAGGAAATTATCTTGGCTTTGCCTGCCACTATTGAAGGCGACACGACCAATTTCTATATTTTCAGGCAACTGAAAGACTATGAGGGAAAGATATCTGTGATTTCAAAGGGTATCGCCGTAGGCGACGCCTTGGAATATGTCGATGAGGTGACCTTGGGGAGATCGATACAGAATCGCATTCCGTTCGATCAGAAATGATGATTGAAGGGCTAATTGACGGTGCTTCGATACTTCGACAAACTCAGTACTCAGCAGCCTTCAATCTAACATGAGGGTTTCGGAAAACAAATCCAATTGGTTCTCGGTGAGGTACAAATCCGTGGGAACCTCATATTCGTACGCCGTGATGAACCGCTCTATGTTTTTCTTGATCAGCTTGATAGGCGTTGTGCGACGAGCTTTGCAATAATTGCGAAGCGAGCGGTATTGCCCTGCCGACAACTTGAAGGTAATCGCATGGTAATGGTAATTGCGACGTTTCCGTTTTTTATTTTGTGCCATAACACAAGGGTTTGAAGGCACGAAATAACAAAATTATAACGTGAAATCCAAATTATTGCTATTTTTTCTAATTTTGTCCTTCGAAAACAAGAAAATCATGAAGATTACCGTCATTGGAGAATCCAACATCGACATTGCAGTGAAGCCCCATGCCGAGGCAAATGCCAAGGGTTGCGTACCAGGAAACATCGCCTTCCATCATGGGGGCGTGGCACGTAACATTGCCCACAACCTTTGTCTATTGAACCATGAAGTGAAGCTGGTAAGCGTTTTTGGCAATGATGATTTCGCCAGCCGCATGATATCCGACTGCAAGCAAATCGGTATGGACTTGTCGCTTTCCTCACATTTCAAAGACGCAAAAAGCCCTGTTTTTCTCAGCTTCAACGACGACAATGGCAACATGATTTCGTCGGTTTCCGATGCAAGTATCAACGACCGTATGGATTTGGATTGGCTTAAAGACAAAATGGATGCTATCAGCCAGTCAGACCTTGTCGTTGCCGATACCCTATTAAGCGCAGAATCCATGGCTTATCTAATCGACCGTTGTGAGGTTCCGCTTTACGTCGACACTGTTTCTCCAGTCAAGGCCATGCGTTTTGTTGAAGCTATGCGAAGATCTAACAAGCATTCTGTATTTGCTTTAAAATGCAATATGGCTGAAGCGGTACAAATCACCAATAAAAATGATGTATTTGAAATTATCAATACATTGAATTCCATTGGTATAAATCATGTTTATTTAACTTTAGGTTCAAGTGGCGCAATACATTGTTCAGATGGGATTGTTACCTCCTATCCTGCTTTAGCCTCCCATGTCGTCAACGTGACAGGCTCAGGCGATGCATTCTTCGCTGGAGTGATTCATGCCCATTCAATAGGACGTCTCGGTAAGGATGCAGTTCCATTTGGTCTGAAAGTGAGCCAACACAATATAAAAAACGAAGCGCCAGTGAATCCGACGCTTCGTGTCTCAATTTTCAATGATTGAATCAAGCTTAGAAGCTGAATCCAATACGACCCAAAACCATGATGGGATGAACCGTTCCTAGTTCTTTGTAATCTGAAGTTACAATAGGAGATTCTTGGCCTACCGTGATTTTTTTGTTTTCAGTCATATTTACACTGGCTTTACCCAAATCATAGAAGCTGCAACCGATTACAAGGTTTTTGGCCACTTCAAAACCGATACCTGCTTGATAGGCAAAACTAAAAGCCTTGTCATAATCGTTGGTGATCACGGTCTTATTTTCAATTCCCAGCACTTCTTGCTTGCTTATGGTTTCCAAGTCGGTGATGAAACGAAGATTGCCACCGGCACCAGCTTCAAAATAAATGCCTAGATTGGGATTGAAATGGTAAATGTAGTTTATTCCTAACATTGCAGGTACATTGATGTACTTGGGAGTAGCAGAATATGAGAAACTGCCACCAACATACTGGTTGCCCATTTCAACTGCAGCATCACGATATGCAGCTTTCAAATCAGCACAATAACCATTGTATAGCCCATCAACAGAGAGCATAACACCGAGACCCTCAACACCAACGTTGAAATACCATTTGAGACCAGCATTAAAGCCAATGCCAGCACCTGCATCACTTGCATCATGTGTTGTCAATGCAAAATCATTGAAGCCTTCAAATTTGGCGTAATCTTTCATCGGAAAGGAAGCACCCAAAAACATTGCACCACGAGTTTGGGCCATAGCCTGACCGCCAAATACTAGCATAGCGGCCAAAACAAACACTTTTAAAAATTTATTCATTTCTTTGATAATTAAAGGTTAGATTTTCCGTTTGATAAAAAACGAGGCAAAATTACAAAAAATTTGTATTTTTGCGTTTCAAAAGGAAAAATATGCTACAAGGACTCAAACGTTTTAAAGAAAAACACCCTTTCACTTCACTGATGATAGTCGCCATCTTGGTGAGAATCATAGCTGTAGTGTTCGTTCCCGGCTTTGGCTCACGTGGTGAACTGCAACACACTACGCTTTTTATGGCCTTCCTTGAAAAAATCAAGGCGTTATTGGGCATTGGTGATTCACAAGGTATGATGTTCATCAGCCGTTCGTTGTATGCCTTGGTCTCGCTTTTCACGGTATCCATGATCTACCGCATCTGCGACCTGACTTCCAACAAGCAGAACGCTTGGCTGCTGGCATTGGTTCCGGCATTTAGCTGCATTATGCCTTCGTTCGGCATCATCGAGAATGCCAGCGCTTTCCTTGGTCTGCCACCGATGCTTTATGGTGCCAATGTGGTTTTACGGCAAGAGGTGTTAAGGCAAAACAACCTCAGCGAGAACGTGCATCGCACTTCATTTTTTATTGCGGGCCTTATGCTCGGTTTGGGCATCTGTGTGTGGTACGAGAGTGCCTTTGTTGTCCTTAGCATCCTTATAATTCTCTGCATCAGACGCAATTTCAAAGGTGCGTTGATGACTTTAATCGGCGTTCTCCTTTCGGTGGTCGCATTGGGAATGCTACTTTGGGCTCTTGGCGTCAACCCATTGAAATACATCGTCTTATGACCAAGGAAGAGGCCCGCTTGCGCATCGCCGCCTTGAGCGATGAATTGGAGCAACACAACTACAACTACTATATCCTTGCCAAACCCAGTATCAGCGACTACGAGTTTGATATGAAGCTCGAGGAGCTGGCGCGTTTGGAAAAGGAGTTCCCCGAATTTCTATCTCCCTCTTCACCCACCCAGCGTGTCGGCGGCGGTATCACCAAGGAGTTCAAAAGCGTGCAACATCGCTATCCCATGCTTTCGTTGGCCAATTCATACAGCCGTGAGGAGATTGCGGAGTTTATCAACCGCATTAAGAAAACCATTGAGGATGAAGTGGAGTTTTGCTGTGAGTTGAAATTTGACGGTCTTTCCATCAGCCTGCAATATGAAAATGGTGTGCTTGTCCGCGCCGTGACCCGTGGCGACGGTACTCAAGGCGATGACGTGACCACCAATGTGAAGACCATTCGAACTGTGCCATTGAAACTACATGGAGATTACCCTGACTTCTTCGAAATGCGTGGCGAAATCGTAATGCCTTTCGAAAGCTTTAACCGTTTGAACGAAGCCCGTGCCGAGGCTGGCGATGACTTGTTTGCCAACCCACGCAATGCTGCCGCAGGAACACTGAAATTACAAGACAGCAAGGAAGTCGCCCGCCGTAAACTCGACAACTATTGTTATTATATGATGATGGACGG
>JAEEGJ010012835.1_pt1 | contig 20573 bp, 13 predicted proteins | sample 8958761 | NCBI WGS metagenome assembly JAEEGJ01 (sample SAMN16246546, study PRJNA631951) | gut metagenome | biome: gut microbiome; feature: rumen; material: RS-attached | host: Bos | place: Iran: Karaj | collected 2018-10
CTATATATTCAAAAAAGGATGAGTCAATATAGGGACTCAAATCGCAACGCGCCCATCTGATTGCATCCATCATATCAGCTGCTGTGGGTTTATCTCCCGCCCAACTCATTTCCCACAACAGCTGGATAAACATCGGTTTGACAACCAACAATTCATCTTCAGGATGAAAATTATTCCGGTGAAAGGTGACACCACCTTTCAGCACATGAAAAAAGGTCACGGGCATTTCATAAAGCGAATCCTCGCTTGTTCTTCCGCAACCCTCAAACTGCCAGTCCTGCGCATTTTTGAAAAAGGAGTTTCTGACCATAAAGGACTCATAATCCCCCATCCTGAGGTGCAGCGTAAAATCGTCAATGCCATTGTTCGCCCAGCGGTTGGCAGCGGTCAATGTGTAAGGGAACCAATATTCGTTCCCCTGCTGTGCGGAAAGCGAATAATGGTAGGTGTGCTGTATGATGTTCAGCCCTTTGCGGAAAAGCACCTTGAAATGATAGACATAATCAAAATTAGTTTTAGGATAGACACGCGGCATTTCAATACTGTCAAAAATTTTACCGCAGACAACGGAATCCAAACCGGCTATTTTCCCGTCCTGCATATAGGCCGGAATAAAACCGGACACACTGTCTCCCAGATAACGTGGAAACAGGCTCCTTTCAACCTGTGCGATTCCATAAGACAAGGGTATTCCGTTCACCGTCACACTGAAATTCCGGATAAAGGGATGCGCTGGAAACGAACGCCGCCTTTCAGCATAGGAATGCTCCGGTGCACTTGCCTCAAAACCGACCAGCAGCTCCTTCTCCTCCGCCGGGTTGAAAAACTCATAATAGACGTTCACCTCCAAATGGTCGCCCACACGTGTGATTGTCAGCACCTCCTTCTGCACCCGGATGTCAGTTTCCATTATCGGGACCAGCTGGTTCCCAGAGGCTCGGAACACTCCGTCATTGGCGGAGGCCCGCCCCACAAAACCGCCTGCCACAACAAGCAAAAACAAAAAACGAAACGCTTTCATCTGTTTATTTTTCTGTTTTAAACGGGAGAAACGCAGCATTATTGCCCCGCAAAAACTTTTTTCCTCTCATGCGGAATCCGTGTCGGGATTTTGAGTATTTTTGCGGATTCAAAATAATATGACATGAAAGAAATGAACAAAGCACAAATGTAACATGGAGAAAATTCAGATATTCAAAGACAAAAAAATCCGAACCCATTGGGATGCGGAACTTGGGGAATGGTATTTCTCGGTCGTGGATGTAGTTGGAGCATTAACGGATCAAGCAACAACTCGCAGTGCAAGCACTTATTGGGCTGTATTAAAAAAAAGGTTAAAAAATGAAGGTGCCAACGAACTGCTTACAAATTGTAAGCAGTTGAAAATGGTCTCCACCGATGGAAAAATGCGTTTGACCGATATTGCTGATACAAAACAGATTCTACGCATAATTCAATCCATTCCTTCTCCTAAGGCGGAGCCGTTCAAACAATGGTTGGCACAAGTGGGCACCGAAAGATTAGATGAAATCGCGGATCCGGAACAGGCCATTATGCGTGGGGCTGACTTCTACCGTGCCAAAGGGTACAGCGAAGGCTGGATTAATCAGCGGCTCCAATCAATAGAGATGCGTAAAGAGCTGACTGATGAATGGAAAGCACGAGGCATCAATCAGGAACGCGACTATGCAATCCTGACAAACGAAATGACACGAGCTTGGAGCGGCCTTTCCATTCGCGACTATAAGGAGATGAAGGGACTCAAGAAAGAAAATTTGAGAGATAATATGACCAACCTTGAATTGGTGCTCAATATGTTGGCGGAAGTTACCACTACAGCTATCTCCCGAAGCCGTCAGCCTGAAACATTTTCAGAAAGCCGAAATATCGCCATTGAAGGCGGGAATGTGGCGGGGAGCGCCCGAAAAGAAATAGAACAACGCATCGGACAACCAGTAATTAGTCCGATTAACGCTAACGACAAACACGCTCTTGACACCAATCTGGACGATGTGAAACAAATAGAAAGCAAATAACCGCTTTCATCTGTTTATTTTTCTGTTTTAAACGGGAGAAACGCAGCATTATTGCCCCGCAAAAAAAATCATTCCCGCACAAATTTGGCGGAGAGGAGCGCACCGTCAGATGTGCGCAGTTGGAGCAGATACATGCCGGAGGGCAAGGCGGAGACATCCAGTCCGGTTGAGGGAAGGTTCTCCGTTTGCAGCATAACCTGCCCCAACAGATTACGGACTGTAACCTGCGAAATGCCCTTTGCGGAATCCGGCAGTTGGATATGCAGAATCCCCGAAACCGGATTGGGCCAGACCTTCAAAGCCTCACCGGAGCGCGTGAAAGCGGCATCCGCCTGAGTGCTGCCGGGATAAATGTTAACGATAGCCCGCTCCAGATTGTTCCAGTCATCCGATCCGGAGTTTATGGAATCCAAAGTCACCCAGGAACCGGCTCCACCCCACCCCCAATTGAAATGGAACATGCCGGTTTCGGAATCATAGCCGTCACAGACAAAGGCATGCGCCTCCAACTCCATCATCTCGTCCACCGCCGCATAAAAGACAGGCTTCCCGTCCATAATGTCGTACATGATGCTGTTTTTCCATTCCGCCTCGTTCAATGCCCTTTTTATAAGTTTCGCGCCTGACCGGTAACCGAATCCTGACACAAATGCATTCCGCGCATCCGACGGCCATGCGAACGACTGGCATTCGCTTATGCAGTAGATAACATTGGCGGCGTTGCCACAATCGGCCAGGAGCCGTGCGACGGCGTGCCGTTCCGCCTCATAATTGTAGTTCGTGTCAATTTTGTTCCCATTATTGCGATACAGCCTCAACTCGTCCGGCATGTTGTTCCAATCATACAGCTCCATTTTCTTGGGTCTGCGGAGCGGCTGTTTCCAGTAATTCATGATCTGCGCCATGGCCACAGGGACACAACCGGCGGCACAACGGGTCTCCCGGTCACATCTGCTTGAAACGTAATAATTGTAGGCGTTCGGCTGCCCGTCATTGGAACTGGTCTGTTTCCAGCGGGTGGTGATATAGGGGCCATATTTTTCCCCACCCCGCATTTGAACAATTGTATCCTCCAAAAGCATTTTCCATCGCCAGTCGGGATCACCGGAACCGCTGTCCAATATCTGCCCGATGGCGGAGGCATATTTCCCCACAAAATGGGACATGCCGCTCCCGTCTGAATTCTGAAGGAAAGTGACGCTGTCGCCGCTGCTGTTGTAAGCCAGCACCGGCATCACGCTTTTCACGCCTGAAACCAGTGCGGAACAGCCGTTCCTGAAGCATACCTCATAAAGCAGGGTCTTTCCCTCCCTCTCCAAACGGCTGACATGCGACACATCCGCCGCCTGGAAAGATTTCTCCCTGAAAAAGCGCTGCATGTATTTTGACGAGGCATTTACGGCTTCCGCTTCAGTGACAATATTTTGGGCATTGCCCACAAGAAAGCAGGACAGCAATGACAGGACAACAACGAGATGTTTCATATTATCCGGTTTAAGATCCAACGCCATTTGAAAAAGGGCTGAGAGCGTTACCGGTTGGCATAGCGCTCCACATCCTCACCTGTGATGGTGCTGCCGCACAGGATCAGCAGACGCTCCACCATATTGTTCAGTTCACGGATGTTACCGCGCCATGGAAGCTGCTTCAAGGCGGCAATCGCATCCTCCGTAACCTGCGGCTGTGGCATGTGCTGGTGTTCGCATGAAAGCTTCATGAAATGGTCCACCAAAAGCGGAATATCCTCCAGCCGTTCACGCAACGGCGGCACATGTATGAGTATCACCCCCAGCCTGTGGTACAGATCCTCACGGAAATTCTTCTGCTCGATCTCCTGACGCAAATCCTTGTTGGTGGCGGCAATCACCCTGACATCCACCTGGATTTTCTTCTCCCCGCCCACGCGGACAATCTGGTTTTCCTGCAAGGCACGCAGAACCTTGGCCTGTGCGGAGAGGCTCATGTCGCCAACCTCGTCCAGGAAAAGAGTCCCATGGTCGGCAATTTCAAAATTGCCCTTACGCTGCTTGATTGCAGAGGTGAACGAACCCTTTTCATGGCCGAACAGCTCGCTCTCAATCAGTTCGGAAGGGATTGCCGCACAATTCACCTCCACAAATGGGTTGCCGGCCCGGTGGCTCATCTCATGCAGCCAATGCGCCACGGACTCCTTGCCGGTACCGTTCTCACCCGTGATAAGCACCCGCGCATCCGTTGGGGCCACCTTCCCGATAATCGCCTTCAGCTCCTGCACCGCCGGTGATTCCCCGACAATCTCATAACGCCGGTTAACCTTCTTTTTCAGCTGCCGCGTCTCCGTCACCAGCGACTGCCGCTCCTGCGCATGACGCACTGAAATCAGCAGCCGGTTCAAATCTAACGGCTTAGTTATAAAATCGAATGCACCGGCCTTGATTGAGGCGACCGCCGTATCAATGTCGCCGTGACCGGTAATCATGATGACCGGAACATCCCGCAGGAGCCGTAATTTCTCCAGAAACTCCAGCCCGTCCATCTCCGGCATCTTGATGTCGCTGATGACCAAATCGAACTGCTCGTTTTCAAGAAGTTTCAACGCCTCCGGCGCGGACTGTATTGTCTGCACCGCATAGGATTCGTATTCCAGAACCTCCTTCAGCGCATCGCAAATGGCCGATTCATCATCCACGACCAGTATTTTAGCAATGGTATCCATATTCTGTTTGTTTGTTTTTATTTCCATTATTCAGGAACGCGGACCGACCAGCACGGTTGACATCCCGTCCGGATCCAGATACTGCCGTGCCAGCTGGCGCAATTCCTGTGAGGTGACCGAAACGACCATCTGGAAGTAGTCCCTCCAATAGGAGGCGTCCATTCCGTCCGCCTGGACCTCCTCCCAACGTTCCATTTGCTGGAACAGTCCGTCAAAACGGCGCAACAGGCTGCCTGTCTCATATTTTTTCAAACGCTCCAGCTCCTCTGCAGGAACCTCCTTTTCACAGAGCCTGCGCAACTCCACGGCGATTTTCCCCACCGCCTGCTCCGCCTGTGCGGCGTTGACATCGGCGGAAATGCACAAATGACCCGCGTGACGCATGGGAGAGAGATGGGAATAGATGCCATAGGCAAAACCGCTCTTTTCCCGAATCTCTGTCATCAGACGGGAACCGAAATAGCCGCCCAAGAGACGGTTCAGCACACACATCCGCATCCAGTCCGGATGTGTGCGGTTAAAAAGCCGCCGTCCCATACAGATGGAGGTCTGCATCGTGCCGTGCCCCTCCAAGCGCAGTGTTTCCGCCTTAACTTCCGGTATCGGATATGACGGCGCCACCACTTCCGGACGCACCGGCAGACTGCCCAAAGTCTCCTCCATCATACGCACCAGCCCAGGCTGCAGATTCCCGGCTATGAAAATCCGCATGTGGGCAGGACTGTAGCGTTCTTTATAAAAGGTCTCCAGCATTCCAGTATCCCAGTTTTCCACATCATCCAAGGTGAGTCTCCGCCCATAGGGATGCCCGTCGGAATATAGCGTGGAAAGGAACTGCCGGTATGCCAAATAGCTGTTTTTCTCAAGATTGACTGAAAGTTGCTGCCTCTGCTGCATCTTAAGAAGCTGCAGCCGCTCCGCAGAAAACCGCGGTTCCGAAAACAGCTCCCGCACCAGCGGAAAAATGCGCCCGGCAACCTTTGCAGGGAAATGCAGGCTGATGACAGCCCAATCACGGTCAGTGGAACTGTCAATGTAGCACCCTTCCGCATCCAAGCAGGCCATCCAAGCCTCGTCAGGATGCGACAATGTGCCCTCCTGCAGCATTTTGAGTGTGGCCAAGGCCACTCCGGCACGGGACTGGAACCAGCCGCCAGCCTCAATCCTTATGTCCATCCTCACCAGGGCATAATCCTCCTGCCGCCAGAGAAAGCAGGGGATGCCGTTCGGCAGGCGGAGCTCTTCGACCGGCAGCATGCCGGGAAAGGAAAACTGATGCCGCAAAGGCGCTTTTGTACGGTCTGCAGGCATGGCTATCTGGGTGAAAGGATGATGCACGGTATCAGCATCTCCTCCATGGAGACACCGCCATGCTGGAATGTGTTCCTGTAATAATTTGAGAAATGGGTATAGTTGTTCGGATAGACAAAGAACTGGTCACCGATGGCAAACACATACTTTGAGGAGACATTGAGACGCGGCAGGAAGGCGGCTTCCGGACGGGAGATGACATAGACCTCCCGTTCGTCCAGCGACAGGTTCCTGCCCACCTTGTAGCGCAGATTGGTGTTGGTCTCGCGGTCGGCCTGTATCCGTACCGGATTCTTGATTCGGATGGTGCCATGGTCGGTGGTGATCATGACCCGGATTTTTTTCTCGGAGAGGAAGCGCAGCAGTTCAAGCACCTGCGAGTGCTCGAACCATGACTTCACCACACTGCGGTAGGACTGCTCGTCGTTGGCGAGATTACGCACCACATCCGTTTCAGCATGTGCGTGCGAAAGCATGTCCACAAAGTTATATACCCCGACAATCAGGGAGTTGTCCAGCAGGCTCGTGAAACGTTCGTTTATTTTCTTTCCAAACTCCTGGTTCAGAACCTTGTAATAGTAGTGCCTGTAATTTTTTCCGCAACGTTTCAGGTTTGAAGCCAGCAACTCCGGCTCCTTCATGTTCTTGTTGCCGTCATCGTTCTCGTTCAGCCACAAGTCAGGATATATCTTCCCGATTTGGGAAGGCAGCAGACCGGCGAAGAGGCTGTTGCGCGCATAATGGGTGGCTGTCGGCAGTATGCTGTAATACAGATCATCCTGCTCCACGCGGAAAAACTCGTTCAACAACGGCTGGATGGCCCGCCAGTGGTCATACCTGAGATTGTCGATCACAATCAGCACCATCGGGCTGTCGGGAACAAGTTTAGGGAAAAGGGACTCCCTGAGCAGCGTGTGTGACATGACAGGACGGTCCTCCGCTCCAGCCAGCCAGCGCTCGTAGTTTTTTGAGATGAATTTTGCAAAGAGGGCGTTGGCCTCCTTCTTCTGGGTATAAAGTATCTCCTTGATGCCGTCATCCATGCTGTTGCCCAGCTCTATCTCCCAATAGACCATGTCGCGGTAAATCTCCTTCCAGTCGTCAGGAGTTGAGGCGAACGACATCTTCATGGAGAGCTCGCGGAATGACTGCTGGTAGTCCATGGTGCTCTTTTCCGTCACAAGACGGCGGTTCTCCGTGTGCTTTTTCAGGCAGTGCAGAATCTGCATCGGCTGTACCGGCTTGACCAGATAGTCGCTAATGTTCGACCCTATGGCCTCCTCCATGATCCGCTCCTCCTCGCTTTTGGTGATCATCACTATCGGTATGGATGGGCGCTTGCTCTTTATGCGCTGGATGCAGTCAAGTCCCGACAAACCGGGCATGTTCTCGTCAAGAAACACGATGTCCACTGTCTGCTCGTCCAACATGTCAATCGCCTCATTCCCGCTCAGCACAGGAATCACATGGTAGCCTTTTGACTCCAGAAAACGGATGTAGGGATTCAGCAGCTCTATCTCATCGTCTGCCCACAATATGTGAATGTTGTCTGCCATTGTCAGATGTCATTTAAGGTTTAATACTAACAAAACGTCGGGATGCCAAAATTATTGCGCTCTTCCACGTCCGAATTCCATCAGGAACGCCTTCAGGAAATCGTCGATATCGCCGTCAAGCACGCCCTGCGTGTCGGAGGTTTCCAAACCTGTCCGGTTGTCCTTCACCAATTTGTAGGGATGAAGCACATAGCTGCGGATTTGCGACCCCCATTCAATCTTCTTCTTCCCGCTCTCTATCTCATTGATTTTCTCATACTTTTTTTGCAGTTCAATCTCATACAGCCGTGATTTGAGCATTTGCAGGGCCTTTTCCTTGTTCTGCAGCTGGAAGCGGGTCACCTGGCATTCTATCACTATGCCGGTTGGCTTATGGTGCAGCCGCACAGCCGTCTCCACCTTGTTGACATTCTGCCCGCCAGGCCCTCCGGACCGGAAGGTATCCCAAGTTATGTCAGCCGGCTTGACCTCTATCTCGATATTGTCATCAACCATAGGACATACGAACACGGAGGCGAACGATGTGTGCCTGCGGTGGTCGGAATCGAACGGGGAAAGCCTCACCAGACGGTGCACGCCGTTCTCCCCCTTAAGGTTGCCATAGACATACTCCCCCTCAATTTCGATGGTAACCGACCTGATGCCTGCAACCTCACCATCCAGCCTGTCCAGCTCGCGCACCTGGTAATGGTGCTCCTCGGCCCAGCGCATATACATGCGCAGAAGCATCTCCGCCCAATCCTGGCTTTCGGTGCCGCCCGCTCCGGAATTGATGGTCAGAGTCGCGCCCAAACGGTCCTCCTCATCATTGAGCATATTTTTGAACTCCAAATCCTCAATGGCCTTCAGCGCGACGGAATAATGGCTGTCGCACTCCTCCTCCGTCATTTCTCCGGCTCCGAAAAACTCAAGCGCAAGCTCCGCCTCCGAAAAGGCATTTTCCGCACCGGCATAGGCCTTTGTCCAGCCCTTGAGCAGATTGATTGATTTCAGCTCCGCCTCGGCCTTTTTCGGGTCATCCCAGAATCCGGCCTCCTGCGTCGCCGCCTCACGTTCATTTATCTCGTTCTCCTTCTTTCCGATGTCAAAGACACCTCCGTAACTCGCCCAGCCGCTCACGCAGCGCCTCAATGGCGTCCTGTTGTACCATAAATGTTTCCGTTTTATAATTGTGAGAAATTGATTTTCAAACTGATTCCGGATTCAATCCGCAAGTTCTTGTAGGTGGAGGAGAGAACCGGTGTGGTAAGTGTATGCTCGTAGAAGGCCGCCAGCGAAATCTCCTTGGTCAGCTGGTATTCGGCTGTGAAATCGATGTAAAGGATTTTCTGTCCGGCAGACGGCAGGTTCAGATCCTCCTCGATTTTACGCAGCATTGTCTTGCTGTCACGCAGCGAGACGCTGACATTCAGGACCAGGTCGGCAATGCTCTGCTTGCGCACCCCGGCGAAGTTGTAGGTCACCTTCAGATCCTTGAAACGGTAGCCCGCCCCGATGACAAACTCGTTGTTGGTCATCTCGGTTATCTGGAAAGCGGCGGTGCTCAGCGTCACAGTACGTGATTTTTTCCATGAGGTCTTGAACTGGAAATTGTTCTTCATCTTCACATCCACCCCGACAATGGGGTTCATGTTCTCGGTCAGCGACATCTGGCCGAACTCATATTGCGAGATGAAGTTGTCCAATGCGTCGCGCATGGACTGGAGGCTACCCTCCGCATCGTTATAGACCAGATTGGTGGCATAGGAACCGATCTGATACACGCAGGTGTAGGCATGGCTCAACGTCACGCTCTGGAAGATCTTGTCCAATCCGGGAATACGGGAGAGACCGTTGTAGTTGATATTCCAGTTTGGCAGCGGGAAATTCATGAAGGGTGATGAGACTCCGATCTGATACGGATCCTTTCCCAGATAGGCGGAGAGGAAGGCATAGCTCAGCACATCCTGGCTTGAGGAGCCGTAGCCGTCCGGGAAATCGCCGTTGCCCCGCACATAATAGGGCTGCTCGGAGGAGCGGTAATCCGCCAGACGGTCGGCTATTATCCGACGGTTGGTCTTGAACTGCTCGAACACCGCGTTGGTGTTCCGCGCCCCATCCTTCACAAAGAAGGTGGAGAGCCCTATTGTGGAAATGCTGAAATTGCCGGTCCGCTGTGCCGTATAGGTACCGTAAGTCCCGCTCAAGCTGTCATACAAATAATTGTATTGGTAGATATTGCTGTAGACGCGGTTCCCGGTCACCCGGATGCGGAAATCGCGCATCGGCTCCATTGTCACCTGGAACTGCATGTTGGTGTTTGTGCGCTGCTGGAACGGGTCGTTCAGCATTTGAGAGGTGGTGAGCCAGCTGTTCTGCATGGCCAAAGCGTCCACATCGCCCTGCGCTCCGAACACAAAGCCGAATCCCGGCGCGTAACTGTTGCTGAACGACACGCCGAAGGCATCCGGCTCGAACATGAAGCCGGGCAGCAGCGTGGCATTCCCCTCGGTATAGGAGAAACTGGCGTTCTTCAACAGCATTGCAAGCCGGAGGAAATTGTCAAGAATCTCCTTGCCGATGTTTGGCGGCTGGACTGCAGAGGTTTTGGCCGAATCGTTTTTCGTCCGCATCTGCAGGGCCTCCTGTCTGGATTTGAGAATCGGCTTGTCGTGCAGGCTGCTGCCGAATGTGCCGCGGTTAACCTTCTGCAAATATTTGGATTTGTTGTACAAACCGGTGAAATTGGCAGTCAGGGTGAACTGCTTGCTGTTGCTGTTCTCAACATCGTTGCCGACATAGCTGACGGCCGGCGCCGCCGCAGTCCAGCCGTAGGTGGAGCCGTAACGGACCGAGGAGGTTATCCAGGAGAGTCCCGGCAGCTTGTTTATAGGCAGCTGGTAGCTGACATTGAAACGCTGGTTGTAAAGGTTCATACGTCCCAACGTGGCCACATTCCGCCAGATGGAATCCTTCTTCTCACGAGTGTCTATACGGCCCTGCGGCTCGTCAACCACAGCCTCCGCCTCTGCAGAGAAGGTCATTTTCAGGGACTGCGTCAGATCCCAGGTCAGATCATAGTCGCGCGACCATTCGATGTTCTTTGTGAACATCGGGTCGGTGATGATGATTCCGGCACTGCGGTTCCGCAACTTGCTCTCGTTGTAGGTGCGGTACATCTCCGTATTGAACGAAAAGGACTTTGGCAGCAGGTAGAAGTTGAAGTCGGTGATAAGTTTCAGCGCCTTGCTTTTTGAAAGATTCTCAAACGGCTTGTAGTTTTTAGGATTTGCAGAATAGGAATAGCCGAGAACACCCTTGTGGGTGTGCAGGTCGTCGTATTCGTAATCCTCGTCACGCCGCTTTTCCTGCGTGTAGGCGTATGTGGCGTAAAAGTTCTCGATGTCCCACAGGTGGCTCTTGTCCTTGCCCTCACCCCTGTTTTTACGCAGGTTTACAATATTAAAGTTATGACGGGTCACCAGATCGACATTCTGCGCCTTTATGGAGTCACGCTCCGCACGGGTGGCGTAGGTCTTCAGATCCTCCTTCAGCTTCACGTCCGGATTCAGGGTGTTGTACTCCGGAGTGGCTGCATTCCGGGAATAGTCGTAATGCAACGGGATGCTCACATTCCATTTCGAGGGGAGCAGCTTGCCCATCTCCAGGTTTGTGGCGAAACTGAGCGCGGTGGTGGTCTCATCCTGCCTCCCGTAGGTTGTGGACTCCAGCGGTCCGAACCCCGCAGTCTTGATGCAGGCGGCAGCAGCGACATCGCCCAGGTCGGCAAGGTTCACTGTCAGGTTTCCACGTGCCGCCCAACCGGAGGATTCGTCAAAATCACCAAGGCGCAGTTCATTGACCCAGACCTCCACCGATTTCGGCAGCATGTCATCGTCATCGGAGAGCGAACGTTTTTTCGGATTGCGCAGACCCATCAGAATCACATTGACATCCGCCAGGTTGGGATTGCCCTTCACATAGATCATCCTCTCCCCGTCCGGCACGGCGTACCGCTCGTTGATGGGATAGGACGAGCCGCTGCGGTTTGCGATGTTCCGCTCCTGCTTGGCGTCTATCAGCTGTTGGAGATGTATTGCAATCTTGTTGGCCACAGGCCATATAAGCGAGGTGTCCGTAGTGTACCACGGCGTGTAGACCAACGGGATCTCATATTCGTAATAGTTGTTGGTGGCGTCTGTTCCCAACCGGATGAAGAAGGTCATGTCGTTGGGTTTGTTGTTGTCAAAGGCCTCCACATTCTCCGCATGGAGGTAGAAGCGCAGTTCGCCGAAGCGGCGCAGGTCGTAGGTGCAGTTCTTGTAGACCGCGCGGGCATCGCCGTCCATGATGTTCAAAGCCTTCAGGACCAGGCTCTGTTCATTCCTCTCTGAGATATTGCTGGTGGTGGTGTACCATTTTTCACGCTCCAACCCTCCAGGCAACCTGTAAGGCACCGGTTCACGGTAATAGTTCTCCTCCAAATTCAGGGTGGATACCGAAAAGTTGCCGGTATTGTCTCCTGGATATTCACCATCCTCCTTCAGGTCATCGGTGCAGGTGCGCCAATCACCACGGACAAGTTCAAGGGTGGCGAAACGAAGAACCACAGGATCGCTGAAGCCCTTCAGGAACATACGGATAAAACGTATCGAGGAGAAATCGTGCAGGTTGCCGATTACAGCATCCGGCGACTTGACCGGCACCTTGAACTGATACCACTTCACCGTGACAGTCGAACCGTCATCCAGCTGCACGTTGTTGTTCTCCATAACATCGGTGATGTAGCCCTCACCTATTTTCATCTTGTCGGGTGAAAGATTAATGACGTACTGGTAATAACGCTCATCTTCATTAAGCGTGTTGTCGTTGTTGATATCCTCCATGTTCGGCATGGATGAGGACTGTGTCGGATAGGACTCCGGATTGTCGCTGTCGGTCGGGGAGTTGCCCTCCGTGTTGTTGAAATATTTGTACCGGCGGGTAATCTTGTAATCCCATCCGTCATAGTCAGAGCCGCGGAAATAGTGGTAGTTGTCCGCTGAAGGGTCAGCCTCGAAGGCAGCATAGACCGCAGGGGAAAGGATGTTCTTGACAGTGGCCAGATAGTTGGCGTAATGACGTTTCTCCATCTCGTCCTGCAGGCCGTCATAGCCGACATCCTGATATTTGCGCGAGGTGACCTCCGTGGAGAAGGCGGTCACGATGGACTGGCTGAGCGGCACACGGCCCCAGATGGTGGTGTCCACGCCGGTCAGGCTGCCGTCTTCAGGCAGGCCATGCTCGAAACTCTTGCGCCCGTCGCGCAGGATATCCTCTGAAATGTCACCCAAGTTAATATAGAGCTGACCTCCGGAATGTGTCGGATTTTCGTAGAACGGATCCATCATCCAGAACTCAAGGTACTCAACATTGCTGACCTCAAAGTTGGTGTTGTCCAGCTTGCGCATGATACCGCCCCATCGTGAGGAGGGGTTCTTAAGCGTACCGTCCGCATTCAAACCGGATGAGACACCTGCGACGCCGTATGTGTCGAAGTTGTAAGGTCCCCTCTCGGACGGATAGAACGCCAGATTGAACACCGACAGGTAAGGATCCTCGCTGGTGGCGTCCACACTGCGGTAGGGAAAGACCTCCTTGATCAGCACACGGCGGGCATACATGTCGGACTTGTCCGCACTGGTGATGTTGTCGGGCGTGCTGCGGCTGTTGTTGTGGAAAAGCGGGTCAATGACATACCAGGAGAGCAGTGCGCGGTTGAAGCCGTATTGCAGGCCGGTGCCTATGGCCGCCTCAGGGAACATTCCCGGACGTGTCTGGTTCTGCGGGGTGGAGGCGAGATGCCACATGCCGACTGTGGTAAGGGTGCTGCTGGTCTGCGCAGCCTCAAAGTCGTCGATGTAGAGCGCAGCGGATTCCTTTTTGCCGATACTGCGGGAATAGCCCGGAAGGAACTGGGCGAACTCCCCGTCAAACTTGATGGTTGAGATTTGCTTGGAGCTGTAGTTGGGAAGATAGTTCAGCAAGTCGGTCACCTTTTGGGATTCCCTTTCAAAAGCGGTGTTGAATCCCCAGATGGTGTTGTTGATCGGCTCCTCGCCGAAATTAACCTTGAAGGTCTCCGACCGTTCGCTCAGGTTCAGCAGCGTGGCACCAACCATGAAGTTTTTGCTGAAGTTGTAGTCCGCGTGCAGTCCGATCATGGTCTGGGTGGTGCCGAGCGAATTCTCGCTCTCAACCGACACCGTGATGGGCGTGCCTGACTGCAGGTAGTTCTCGTTTATGATACGGACAGTTCCAGCGGTGTAATCGACCGTATAGTCGGTCCCCTCCGTCAGAACGATGCCGCCGGCCAGCACGGTCACCGACCCGGGCGACACATTGTAGGCGCCCAGCGAAATATCTGCTCCGTAGGAGGATTTGTAACGCCCCTCAAGATAGAACTTGTTACGGTTGGAATATTGCTGGGCCAGGGTTTTGGTAAGTGAATATAGCGAATCGTATGCGTAAAGGTCGCCCGCACCGGGACTCCCCTTCAACGCCTCGCGCAAATCCTTGCCGAACGGCTCCGGCGTCGGGAAGAATATCTTGCCGGATTCCGACTGTATGGTACCGCCTTCGGTTGCAGCCTTGTCGATAAAGTCAAACACTCCGTCGGGATATTCGGCAAGCTGGCTGTTCAAGCGGTCCAGCCCCAGAATTCGGATCAGGGAGACACCCTGCAGGGATTCCTCCACATTGGTGAAATAGCCTTTGCCCACACCGTCATCCTCACCTTTGTAGAGCACATTCAGCCGGAAATCCTCGTTGGAGACCTGATAGGCACCTAAGGAATAGACATTTTTCATCATCAGTTTCCACAAGGGAATCCGAGTGTTGATGGCGGTGCTGCGTAACAATTTCACAATGATGCAGCCCGGCGCCACCACCTCGTTGGAGAACTGCCCGACCTGATACACATTCGGGTCACCGTTGATGGTATACTGGAAGGCCACCGCAAGCACCTGGTCCGAATTGAGCCGCGTGTTCAGCGAGATAAAGCCCAACTTCGGATTGAAAGTGTATTCGTTTGAAGTCAGCAAACGTGCTGATTCTATTTTCTCGAAATCCACACCTGAGGTCATGCCGCCGCGGTAAGTCTTCAGATAGGTTGAAACATTGCTGATGCTGCGCATCTGGCTGTAGTCGATTCCCTGCAGGAAATCGTTGGCATTGCTGTCGGGATAGCCGCCCAGCAGATGATTGGAACTTATGCCCCTGTTGTAGGGGTTTGCCTCACCCAAATCGGTGATGGCAATGATGTTACGGTTCTGCTCAACAGCCGAGCCAATGTTGGTTTTCCACACCTCAATACGGGTGATGGTTATGCGCGAGTTGATCAGCGGCAGCGTTTTCATCGCCTCGGCATAGTGCTCGTAGAAATATTGTGCGATGAAAAAGTGCTTGTCCTCCTCGTAATCGTCCGCCTTGAACTCATATTCGGTGTATTCCGAACCGTTCTCCAGCTGGATCTGACGCTTGTCGCCCTTCTTCTGCGACACGACCGTGGTGAGCATCAGTTTTCCGAACTGCGTCTGGACCTTGGCACCGAAAAGGTTCTGCGAGCCCTCTATCAGCGTGCTGGTCAGAGGCATGTTAATGTTACCGAACTCCAGAAGCTTTATGATCTCATCCTCCTTGCCCTCATAATTCAGCTTGAACTTGTTCTCGTCCAACAGGGAGACCTGTTTTGACTTGAAGTTCATGTCATAGTGGATCTTGTCCCCGATGCTGGCCTTAAGGCTCAACTGTATGTCCTCATCGAAATCGAAACGGGTCTGCCTCCGTTGGTTCACAGCAAGATTCTTGTTGTCAGTCCGATTATGCTCGATGCCGAACCTCATTTCGATGGAACCGGTCGGCCGGATGTCTATCTTGCTGCTGCCAAAAATATCCTCGAACACTTCGCCCGGAATGCGGATCTGCGGAAGGAAACCGCGGCTGCCGGTATCCTCCTTGCCAACCCCGGCACGCTCGCGCCAGTATTTCCGCATTGCGGCATCCATGTCGTACTGCAGATATTCCCCGACTGACATTTCCGTAGGCGGGCCGTAAGGGGTATTGCCAATCTTGCGCTGCAGCTGGTAGCTGTTGGTCACAGGATCGTAGACAACCTCCGTGGTGACGTTTTTCGGATCCTTCAGCTGGAGCGGATGCGCCTTGCTGCGATCCAGAGGATTGGTCGGGATGCCGCGCACCTTCACCTTGGGCTTCGGTGTGACGGGCGTGTCCGCCGGATTGATGGCGCTCCGTGGTGTGATATCCGACAAACCCTCCACATGATGATGTGGCGGAAGGAATGCGAACCATCCCCCGAACAACCAGGAAAAGACAAAAGCGGCAACCGCTATATTCAGGACTCTTCTCACGCTTCCTTTTTAGGTGTTTACAACATTTTTAATGCCTGTCGGATAATCTCCTCCACCGGCAGTTCCGCACCACCCGACTTCAGCACCTGCTGGACGGCCTTTGCGGCCACCGGCTTGGAAAATCCCAACTGGACTAAAGCAGATAACGCCTCTTCTGCGGATATATTGTCCGGCACCAAATTATTTTTTGGTGTAATTTCCGGTGACATTTTAAGAATTTTCTCTTTCAGCTCCAACACAACGCGTTGGGCGGTCTTGGCACCAACCCCTTTAATGGACTGGACCATTCTGGTGTCTCCGGCGGCAATGTGCGATGCAAGCTCCTCCGGCGGGAATGCGGACAGCATCATTCTGGCAGTCCCGGCACCGATGCCTGAAACCGACAGAAGCAGCCTGAACAGCTCCCGCTCGTATAGTCCGGCAAAACCGAAAAGGGACTGCGAATCCTCCTTGACCACAAAATGGGTATACAGGCGGCAGCGCTCCTTCTCATCCGGCAGCTGCGAATAGGTGTGCAGAGAAATATTGATCATGAAACCCACCCCGCCGCAGTCGATAACCGCATAGGTCGGAGTTTTTTCAAACAAAATGCCTTCAATGTGTGTGATCATGGATTCAAACTTTTGAGTCAAATTCCGGTTCGACATAGGCCGCCTGGCGTGCGGCGTCAAAATATTTTATATAGCAGCGCTTGCGCTTGTTCTGGACATGGTTGTAGCCCTTCCAGTTCTGGATGGCCTTACGGTTGTTCTCCAACATGCCTGTGGTGTCCACGGTGGTCATGCCGTATCTTATCATCACCGGATAGGTCTCGGCTATCAGCAGGCTGGCAACCCCCTTGGGCTGGTATTCCGGCAGCACACCGGTAAGGAAGAGGTCGATCGTGTCGTTATTTTTACGGCTGCGCAGGATGGCAGGCAGGCCGCGCCACAGCCGCCCGTTCGCCTTTTGCAGCGCACGGCTCAAAGAGGGGACAGGCACAATGGCGCCCACAAGCTCGCCCTCCGCATTCTTCACAATATGCACAAATTCCGGATTGATGACAGAGACATAGGTGTCAAGCAGATAGTCAATCTGCGCATCGTCAAAGGCGATGAAGGAGAAGAGGTCGTCAAACGCGATGTTGAAGACATGGAAAAAATCACGTCCGTAACGGCGCATCTCCTCCCTGTCATGCATCTGCTCCACCGTCAGACCGAACCGCTGTTTCACCACACGTGAAAGCTGCACCGCCTTTGCCGGGACCTCCGGTTCCAGATAGAGGTTGAACTCAACCCAGTCCAGCAGCTTCTTATACCCCAGACGGGCAAAATGCTCCTTGTAGTACGGAAGATGGTATACCGAGGCGACCGAGGCCAATTGGTCAAAGCCCTCCACCAGAACAGCCTGGGTATCCACATTGGAGAAGCCCAACGGCCCGACAACAGCCTCCATGCCGCGTGCACGTATCCATTCCTCCGCCGTGCGGAAAAGGGCATCCGAAACCTCCGCATCATCCACAAACTCCGGACGGGTTATGCGACCGTACTTCTCTCCGGTCTTGGCATTGTACCGGTGATGGATGATGGCCCCGATGCGCCCGACGATCTTTCCATTCTTGCGGGCCAGCCAGAAGCAGGTGTCGCAACCGTTGAAAAAAGGATTCTCCTCCGGATCAAGATCCTTTATTTCGGAACCGATCAGGGGCGGAACCCAATAGGGATTCCCCTTGTATATGGAAAAAGGCAGCTTTGCGAACTGCCGGCGCTGCCGCGCCGTCCTTACCTCAATAATCTCAACCATCTGCTATTGTTTCGCGTATTGTAAGACTTCGTCATGCATGAATTCCAGGCTGATGCCGGCGTGACGGAACATCTCCTCACTCTCCGCTCCCGCATGGTATTTCATCTCGCACACCACCCTGCGGATGCCGCAGTTGATGATCATCATGGCGCAGGTGCGGCACGGGGTCATCCGGCAATAGAGCGTGGCGCCCTCCAGAGAAATGCCTCTCTTGGCCGCCTGACAGATGGCGTTCTGCTCCGCATGGACAGTCCGTGTGCAGTGGGTGGTGACGGTACCGTCCTCATGCACCATCTGCTTCAGCTGGTGCCCCACTTCGTCACAATGCGGCATACCGATGGGAGAACCCACGTAGCCGGTCACAAGAATCTGACGGTCCTTCACCACCACGCAGCCGCTGCGTCCGCGATCGCAGGTGGCACGCTTGGCCACCGTATTGGCGATTTCCATGAAATATTCGTCCCAGCTGGGGCGCACGTAGGGAACAGCGGGAACAGACTCCTTCACCTCAATTTCACGCATCACCGCCTCCACCTGGCCGAACAGCTCCTCCATGGTGCCGTCGTTACGGAAGCGGTAGTCCGCCAGCTGGATGCAACGCTCCAGATTCTGCCGGTTCGGATCGGTGGAGCGGAATTCCCGCTCCTCGTTGGCCACAAAAGTTTCAAAACTGATATGGTCCGTTTCGGAGCCGCGCAGGTGCACCCGTTCGTACCGGCACTTCCGGTCCGCATCTACCGCGAACAGGTAGAAATGCGGTTTCTGGCGCAAGGAAAGCACCTCCCCTTCGGCCCGCACGCTCTCGATGACCGCATTGCATCCCTCCTGCAACGCCCGCTTGTACAGTTCATCTGTAATAAAGGATGCGGAATGTGCGGCACGCAGCGCATTGCCCACAGCCGTCATGGAATCGCGGTTCTCCGGCATCCCCGCCTTGCGGATGATTTCCAGCAGGTATTCCCTGACAGAATAGTGCCGGAATCCGCACTTTTGCACCAGATATTCGACAACGGTACCCTTCCCTGCACCGATTGTCCCTGTTATTCCGATTACAATCATTTCATTATCAATTTATTAAAAATAGCACAACCGTTTTTTCAAACTGTCGGGCAAATTTGCAAAGATAATCAAAAAATCGCCACAATGCGTTACGCCCCTAAAACGCGGTATTGCGCGGAAAATTGTGCAACCCGGAAAAAAGCGGCAAAATTTAACATGTACTTACCCGTAAATGGACCTCTGAAATAAAAGGAACATACATACCGGCTTAATCAAACAGATACCTATGGCAATAAGTAACCTGACAACTCCTGACATATTTCTTGTTTGCGTCATCTTTTATGTAACCTCTAATGTTATTTCATCGCGGCCGGCAGCCCGTTTTTCGTATCCAAATAAATCAACATCAACATCCATTTTCCGTCTATTATCTCAAATACATTGTCTCCTATTTGGTGATAGTTGGAATTTTGTTCATAATATCTCAACGTGTTTTCGGCATTTGGACTCCGTTTTATGAAATCCATGTTATTGGTTGCCATATCATCCAAATCATTAATGTCCAAAACGCCTCCTCCTGTATTCAAAAATTCATTAAAAACACTCCAAAATTCACTTTTTGAAATTTTTATAATAGGACCATCATCTTCATAACCTTTTACTGTTAAAGGAAATCTGGTTATTTCCATTAATTTATTAGAATCCATTTTCATAACCATTTCCCTATATTCAATCCAAAATGGCAAAAAATCATCTTGTTCCTTTTGACTGCTTTCGTCTGTTTTTGTATTCGAAATAATATTGTTTGACTGATCGCCCAATACCGTTTGTTCTTGTTTGGCTTTACTGCCACAAGAAATCATTAATATGATTAATGTTAGGCTTATTACCTGTTTCATTCTTTTAAGTTTGTTATTATGTAACTTCAATTTTCTATTTACCACATTCAAACCACAAATGCAACTTTGGTCAAACATTAAATTTTTGCAAAAATACTTGAAATACATATATGATTTCCGGAACTGAGAGAAAAAATTAAGTGTAACTATGGTGCGTATTGGAAAAAAAGCTATTTTTGCAATTTGAACACTTTAGGTTTTTGGAGGAGAAAAAACAGACTGTCATGGAAACAATAACCATAGAATATGACAAAAACAACAAGGCGGCACGCAGCATGGTGAGTGCCTTGAAACAATTCGATTTTCTCAAGGTGAAAAAGCAGCGGAAGCCCAACAAGGAGACACAATCCGATGAAGAATGGGCATCTGAACTGCTCTCCGATCACGGAGAGGAAATGAACGGTTCCCTGAAAGAATCCCTTGAAGACATCGCCGCCGGACGGGTCGTGGAATTTGACAACCTTGACAAGGCGTTTGAATACCTGAAAAACTGACGACATGTACACCATCCGTTTTTCAAACGCTTTCAAAAAGTCATATAAACGTGCCATAAGCCGCGGACTGGACATTGGACTGCTTGATGAAGCGGTGTCCATTCTGAAAAGGCAAGGTCATCTTCCCGACAAATACCATCCGCATCCCCTTCAGGGATACAACGGATTATGGGAATGTCATATCCAACCGGACTGGCTGTTGTTGTGGAGGAAGAACAAAAAGGAACTCACCATCCTGCTGATTGACACCGGCTCCCACTCCGATCTGTTTGGACACTGACAAATCAGTCCCAAAACCTGTGTCCTGTTGTGCTGCATTCAAACCACAAATGCAACTTTGGTCAAACATTAAATTTTTGCAAAAATACACAATTACCAAATACGTTTTTTGAAACAGGTGGTAATTTTCTGTTT
>JAEEGJ010012837.1_pt1 | contig 20571 bp, 17 predicted proteins | sample 8958761 | NCBI WGS metagenome assembly JAEEGJ01 (sample SAMN16246546, study PRJNA631951) | gut metagenome | biome: gut microbiome; feature: rumen; material: RS-attached | host: Bos | place: Iran: Karaj | collected 2018-10
GTAAGAGCAAATCTCGCAACAACAGACAAGTACTTAAGCACAACAGCAACTTCCACATTTACCATCAGCAAGAACGAGCTTACGGCTACAGTATCCGTTGCTGATTTCAATGTCGGCGGTACACCTGCGCCTGTAGTTACAGCTCCTGAAGATTACAACGGCGCGATCACTTACGAGTATAAGCTCACCACAGCAGAAAACTACTCTTCTGCTGTTCCTACTGCAGCCGGTACTTACGATGTCAGAGCAACTCTTGCTGAAACAGCCAAGTACTTAAGCACAACAGCAACTTCTACTTTCACTATCAACAAGAACACACTCACAGCTACAGTATCCGTTGCAAACATCAATGTAGGCGGTACAGTTACTCCTGTAGTTACAGCTCCTGCAGACTACAACGGAACGATCACTTACGAGTACAAGCTCAGCACAGATGAAGAGTACTCCTCCACTGTTCCCACAGCTGCAGGCACTTATAATGTAAGAGCAACATTGGATGAGACAGCTATCTACCTTGCTACATCTTGCACAGGTACATTCACGATCAGCAAGAACGCTCTTACGGCTACAGTATCCGTAGCAGACATCAATGTAGGCACTACACCTGCTCCTGTTGTTACAACAGATCCTGCAGACTACAACGGAACAATATCTTACGAGTACAAGCTCAGCACTGCTGCCGAGTACTCCTCCACTGTTCCTACAACTGCAGGTACTTACACAGTAAGAGCAACACTCGCTGCAACTGATGTTTACCTGGGTACAACAGCAACTCCCACATTCAAGATCAACAAGAATGCAGCTACGGCTACGGTTTCCGCTGATGACATCTATGTCGGTGAGACAGTTAATCCTCTGGTTTCATCCATTTCAGGCGGCACATATACTCTCGAGTATAAGAACAACTTCGCACCTGATACGGCATATTCAACAGTAAAGCCTACGGCTGCAGGCACTTACACGGTAAGAGCAACAATAGCTGAGACAGCTACTTACCTTAGTACAACATGCACCGATACTTTCACGATCTATAAGAACGCTCTTACAGCTACAGTATCTGTTAACGATATCAAAGTCGGCGAAACACCCGATCCTGCAGTTGCAACAAGCGCTGCAGATTACAACGGCACGATCACTTACGAGTATAAGAAGACTACTGACACTGAGTACACTTCTTCTGTTCCCACTGCTGCAGGCACATACAACGTAAGAGCAGTTGTTGGCGAGACAGCAAAGTATCTGGGCACAACAGCAACATCCACATTCACGATCGATAAGAACGAGACAACAGCTACTGTTTCTGTCGCAAACATCACAGTAGGCAACGATCCTGAGCCTATCGTAATTACAGTTTCTGACGGCAAGTATCTGGCTACATTCCAGTACAAGGCTGCAGACGCTGACGATACAGCTTACTCAAACACAGTTCCTACAGCTGCAGGTTCTTACACTGTTAAGGCTTCGATCCCTGAGACAGCTAAGTACTTCGCTACAACTGCAACTGCTAACTTCACAATCAGCAAGAACGTTGCAACATCTTCCGTAGACGTCGAAGACATCCTCGTCGGCGGCACGATCTACGCTGACGTCACAACAAACTCTGACGGTGCACAGACAGTTGAATACAAGGAAGCAGACGCTGACGATTCAGCTTACTCCACAACACTTCCTTACGTTGAGGGCAAGTACACAGTAAGAGTTACGATCCCTGAGACAGCCAAGTACTTCGCTACTTCCTGCACTTCTGATTTCTTCATCAGCAAGAACGAAACAGACGCTTCCGTTTCCGTTGAGAGCATCTACGTAGGCGGCAATGTTGTACCTGTTATCTCTACTGATTCAAACGGCAAGGAAGATACGACTTACGAGTATAAGGTAGCAGGAGCTGACGATTCGACATACACGGCTACCGTTCCTTCTGCTGCAGGCAAGTACACAGTAAGAGCTACGGTTCCCGCAACTCTCGAATACACAAAGATCGTCTGCTACAACAGCTTCGAGATCTACCTCAATCCTGTAACAATGCAGACATTCAGAGTCGCGAACTACTTCGTGGGCCAGTCACCTGACGTTGAATTCGAGTGCAGCTCAAACGGCGACGTAACTTTCGAATATAAGCCGAAGAACGCAAACGACATCGAGTACACTACTGATGCACCCACAAAGCCCGGCATCTACACGGCACGCGCAAGTGTTGCAGAGACATACTTCTATGCGAGCGCAACATTCATCACAGACTTCACGGTCTCTTACCTCAACGCTCCTCAGACGACATTCACACCTGCAGGAACAGAGGGAAAGAACGGCTACTTCAAGAGCGACGTTGAACTCACGGCTCCTGCAGGCTACCTGATCTCTGCAACAGAGGACGGCGTATATACAAAGTCCATTCCTTACACAGAAGATCTCGATACCTTCTACCTCAAGCGTGACGACGGCGCAACAACATCTTCGATCGTCATCACAGACAAGCCGAAGATCGACAAGGACGCTCCTGAATTCAAGCCTTCAGCAGCAGTCACACCGAATGCAGTAATGTTCACTCCGAGCATCACGATCAAGGTTGACGACCAGAACCTCAAGTCACTCACGGTAAACGGCGTTCCCGTTGATCTCACAACGATCACAGACAACACACTGACACTCAGCCCCGGCATGGGAGTACTGGAAGTTAACATCGTTGCTGAAGACATCGCAGGCAACGTCAGCAAGATCAGCTTCATTCTCAAGGCAGAATGGCTCGAACTTGGCACTATCCCTGCTGACCAGCTCGTACCTCTCGATGTCGAGACAGAGTACAACCTCGGCACAGGTAAGTGGCAGGTTATCAAGGGCAACCCTGAGGACAACACAGTTAAGCCGGAAGCAGATCCTACGGTCTACAACGGCGAACTTCCCGTTTACGTTAATGAGAACGGAGACTACACCGTAACACAGGTAAGCTAATTTTATGATCAAAAAACTATTGCCCGTAATTGAAGCTCTGATAGTAGGGATTCTTGTTTTCCTGCTCACCTTCTGGAACCTGTTCAGCGAGCTTGACTACATCGCACGCGACAGGCTCTTCCAGGTGCCGAGAGGTATCAGCAGCGACATCAAGATCATCGGTATCGATGCCCGCACCCTCGAAGAGTACGGACCCATCCAGACATGGTCACGTGACATTTACGCTGACCTCCTCAACACGATCAACGTTGATGAGGATACCAGGCCCTACGTAATCGGTTTCGATGTCCTGTTCTCAGGAAACGTCGATGCTGCGGGAGACCAGGCGCTCGTTGACGCTGCGGCTAAATACAATAACGTCGTCGTCGTAAACCAGCTCCAGTACAGCAAGAAGTGGGAGACCGACAACCAGGGTGTCCTCTACTTCCCCGTAAACGGCGTTGCCAATCCGTACAAGGATCTCCTCGATGTTACTTCCGTAGGCTACTGCAACGTTGCACAGGATTCCGACGGTACGGTACGAAGAGTAATCCCCGTTGAGACCTACGACGGTGTTAAGTATCAGACCTTCTCGAAAGTAATGTACGAGAAGTACTGCGAAGAACTCGGCCTTACTCCCAACACCATCCCGACGGACAAGACAGGCCGTTCACTCATCAACTATTCAGGTAAGCCCGGCGACTACGAATGCCTCTCACTCGTAGACGTATTGGAAGGCAGACTCGATCCTCGCATCTTCGACGACAGCATCGTCTTCGTCGGCGCATACGATCAGGAGATGCAGGACGACTTCGTCGTACCTAACGGCGGAAGCTCACAGATGTACGGTGTCGAGATCCACGCAAACATCTTCCAGGCATACCTCCAGGGACGTTTCGCGCTTAACGGCGACCCTTATATCTGCTCCCTCGTTACTGCCCTGTTTGCAATGCTCCTGCACGTTCTGTTCAGAAGACTCAAGACATGGCAGTCAGTACTGATTCTCATCACATCAGTCGTGGCAGAAGTCGGACTTCTCGTCTGGATCAACGACAACGGTTATTCGTTCAGCGTAATTTACTTCCCTGTCATGATCGCCGTGTCGTTTATTTACTCACTCGGTATCAACTATTTGCTTGAGTCCCGCAAGAAGAAAAAGGTGCTCAATGCGTTCCGTAAATACGTCGCTCCGCAGATCGTTGAAGAGATCGCCAAGAAAGGTGACTTCGAGATCAAGGTCGGCGGCGAGAACAGAGACATCGCAGTCCTCTTCGTAGACATCCGTGGATTTACCACAATGTCCGAGGCACTGCAGCCTGAGCAGGTCGTTGAGATCTTAAACGAGTACCTCACGCTTACTACCAAGTCTATCTTCGACAACAGCGGTACGCTGGATAAGTTCGTCGGCGATGCTACTATGGCAGTATTCAATTCACCTTTCGATCTTGAAGACTACGAATACAAGGCAGTCTGCGCCGCAATGGACATCGTAAAGGGCGGCGAAGCTATCGAAGAGAAGTTCCAGAAGAGATTCGGCAGAAGCGTCGGCTTCGGCGTAGGCGTTAACTGCGGCCCTGCGGTCGTCGGCAACGTCGGCTGCGACTTCCGAATGGACTTCACGGCCATCGGCGACACCGTCAACACGGCAGCCCGCCTCGAGGCCAACGCCAAGAAAGGCCAGGTCCTCATCAGCGACGTCCTCTACGAGCGACTCAAGGACCGCCTCGAAGTCAAAGACGTCGGCGAGATCCCGCTCAAGGGTAAGACCAAGGGCGTATTCGTATACGAGGTTACGAAGATAATCGGAAGAGATTAATGATTGGGCTGCGCGTATAGGACGCGGGGGCGTGTTTTCGCGCCGGAACCAGTCCGTGTTTTCGCGGCGGACCATCGCGTGCAAACTTTTTGCATTTTTACGGCCAAACTTTGCACGGAATTTGCAAATCCCGATGGAAATGCAAACTTTGTGCTTTTTCGCGGCCAGACTTTGCAAATTATTTGCACGCCCCGAAAACCAGCAGCCTCCCCAATTAGCTCAGTACGTAAATCGTACAGTAAATCACCGTGTTTACTGTACAGAATACGTATTTTCAACCGGAAATACGTAATCCGTACAGTATTCGAAGTGTTTTACTGTACTTTCTACGTACTAAATAAGAACGGGCTGCGCACCAGGCACAACCCGCTTTATCATTTACTCAGATACTTCACCGGAACTTCCTTGGTCAGCCACACGCCGTTGGCCGAACAGAAGAACTTATACCCGTCCCTGTACATTTCCCCGCTCTTTACCTTGTAGATAACGGGCTTGCCGTGGCGGCTGCCAACCTTGACCGCGGTCTCTTCATCGCGCGAAAGGTGTACATACAGCCTGGACTTAGGGATCAGGCCCTGCCTATCGATCGAAGATACATACTTCTCGCCCGTTCCGTGGTAAAGAACTTCCGGCGGCTCCTTCTCATCCAGTTCAACATCGACCGGGATGGAATGTCCCTGGTTCGCCCTGATGAGCGTCTTATCCTCATTGAATGAATAGCGCTGCTTCTCGTCTTCGGCAACAATCAGCTCCAACGCAGCCATATCAAGAGGGTGTGTTCTGGACACGCCCTCTATCAGTTCATCCACATTCGCCCAGCCGTGCTCATCCAAAGTGATGCCGATGGCCTCAGGCTTGTGGCGGAGTATTAATGATATAAATTTACTTGTTTCTTTAAATTTATTAGGTGTCATGTTCAATTACCTTCTTCAATTTCATGTGTTTTTCCTTTTATATTAGTGATTTCGGCTTCAAGTCACAACCTCTGTAAAAAGCCCGAAAACAATGGCTTGTAACACTGTTAAATGGGCTTTTTTACTCAAAAATGACCCGGTTTTTGCCCGGGTCACCTGTGTTTTTCCATCTCTCGGATCAAGAAGGTTAATCTTCGTCCATGAACGTCTCAAGTTTAGTTCTGTACATGATGAGCTGCCTTCCCTCTTCTTCAGTAATATATTCCATTCTCATGGCTGCTGCCACACAGAGACGCTTGGTCTCAGGATCAGTTTCCTTGTCAGCCAGGATGAGGGCAAGCTTTGCGATCTTGACGATCTTCGGATCGGGAATGTAATTCTCGTCGGGCTTCTTTGCCGTATGGGTTCTCTTAATTTCAGTGATTGCCATGGTACACCTCCTTATCGGATGTCGGGTTGTTTCTTTTCACCTTTACTATAACTGCACCGATGTACCAGAAAACTCCCATCAGTTATTCATGAATCCTTCAGGATAATCGTTATTCTCGTAGGCCATGAAATTCTCTTCTTCCTGGATGGCGCCTTCATCTTCGGACAGAGGCGGATCCATCTCACCTTCTTCATCTTTCTCGAAGTCGTAATTCTGTGCTGCCGCGTCACCGTCAACCGTCTTAGAATGAGGGATTCCGGGGTCAACGGGATCCTTGCCGTCGTATTCGTAGAACATGGTCTTGGACGGGATCCACCAGACGGAATCCTTGCCTGTCTGGCCGTGACGGTTCTTCGCAAGATAGATATATGCCGGCTTGATCTCCAGATCATTCTTTACAGTCGCAGTCGGCGGCGGCTGGACACCTTCCTGCTCCTGTGCATCGTCTTCACCCTTATTAAAGTAGTCAGGTCTGTCAACGAACATGATCGTATCGGCATCCTGCTCGATGGCGCCGGAATCTCTGAGATCAGATATCTGGGGTGTGTGGTCATTGCGCTTTGCGTTGTCTCTCGACATCTGCGAGAGGGCAATGATCGGAATGCCGAATTCCTTTGCGAGGAGCTTCAGATTGCGAGAGATCGCCGCAACCTCATCGTTACGTGATCTGCCCGGCAGGCCCTGCGGATTAATGAGCTGCAGGTAGTCTACGATGACCAGCTTCGGTGGCGTGCCTGCAGAGATCATCTGCCTGATCTTCGCCTTCATCGTTCCAGGATTGATGTTGCTGCTCTCATCCAAATAGAGCGGATAATCGCTCATTTTCTTCAGCGCCTGATCCATCAGCTGTCTGTCGCTCTCGGTCAGCTGGCGTGACTTAATGATCTCGCTCACGGGCTTCGGCATTGCTGACGACATGAGTCGCGCGCCCAATTGCTCAAGGCTCATCTCGAGTGAGAAGACCACAACCGTCTTCTGGTTGGCCGCAACGTTGGCAGCGATGTTTATCGCGAAAGCAGTCTTACCCATACCCGGGCGTCCCGCAAGGATATGAAGCGTACCGGGTCCAAGACCTCCGAGCATCGCATCGAGCTTCGGATAACCGAGCTTGATCCTCTTGCCCGCATTCTCGTCCTTAATATCGCTGTAAATACCGGTCAGTGTCATCTTAAGTACATCGGACAGCGCGACAATGCCCTTTGTGTCGTTGCCTTCCTTGAGTTTCGACATCTCGGTGATCATCAGATCAACGATCTCAGCGGAGCGCCTGCTGCCGCGCACGGTCTCCTGACGTACCATGTCTATTGCCTTAAGGATCTTCTTCCGGGCGCTTCTCTCCTTCAGTCCGTCGATATAACCGTCCAGTGCTGACTGCACCGCCGTCGTATCTCCGACACGGTAAATGTATCTCTGTCCGCCGGCCTTATCGACCAGGTTCCTTCTCTCGAGTTCAGAGTAGACAGTTATTCTGTCTATCTGCCTATTCTCGAAAAACATCTCGAGGATCACGCCGAAGATTATGCTGTTGCGGTCGTCCGTAAAATCGTCGGAAATGATCTTATTCTGAACGGTCTTAACGAGAGATGTATTGTTACGCATGCAGAGCGCAAGTACCGCCATCTCAACGTCGATATCTCCGTTCTCGAAATATCCCTGTTCCAATAAATTATCCATGTTGACTCTCCCGTAAATGACCTCACACAATTCGCGCCGCGTGAGTTCATTATAGGAAAAGTCAAGGTCCAATATTGGGACATAACTTGAGTTTTGAGGACAGTTGAATGGCTTTGAGGACAGGATTTTTGGTCAGTCCAGACTCCATTCAACGTCGTAAACTTTCTTATATAATGCACCGCAATATACGACAGAATCCTCGTCGATCTTGAGTCTTCTCATGCGCCTGGCAGCCTGTTTACGGACATACTTTGCATCCTTGTCGATGTGCTTGACCACAAAGATCGGCTGGCTCGTGTAATGCAGCTTCGGGATGTAGATGATCCTTCCTCCGAAATCCTTTACGGGTCTGTGCGTGATTATTACCTTCTCACGTTCGACGTAATAGCCTCCGAGGCCGCAGTAACGACTGTATTCACGTCTGTCGTACTTGCGCGCTCTGGAGAGCTTTTTATGGGCAGTCTGATAACGCCTCGTCCTGTGACGGGCTTTCTCTTTTGAATCAAGATAGAAATTAACCTTAGACATGTGCTTTTACCTCAATTCCTGCGCCTGAACTTCTCTCCTTCGTAGATCCTGACAGGATTTCCTCTCTCGATCTCTGTGTGCTTCTTCCATGCTTTATTCAGTGCATCTGCATCGTTATCTTCCTGCATCGCTGCCAAAATACTCTGCAAGCGTTTCACTGCTTTCTGCTTGTTCTGCACCTGGCTCCTCTCCTCCGTGCACGTTACGACGATGCCTGTAGGTTTGTGGCAGATGCGCACGCCTGTCTCAACCTTATTGACGTGCTGGCCGCCCTTACCGCCACAGTGCATTGTCGTGATCTCGCAGTCGGACAGATCGAATTCGCCGACAACGTCCGCCTCCTTGATCACGCTCACATCCATGTACCAGTTCTTGCGCTGGTGGCCCGGCCTGATGGTGCTCTTCCACACCCACAGGACCGTGCCCTCGAGCATCGACACGTCCTCGTCGAACTCCATAATGCAGGACTTGTATCCGTGCCCTGAATAGTCCTTATTTACGGAGACGATCTCCGCGTCCGAAAACTCCCTGCCCAGCGCTTTACACAGCTTTTCAACTCCGACAGAGCACTCCACGGGGCCCTGTCCCGAACTTATCTGTATTAACATCTTTACCTCTCTTTTCCTGCCTTGAAGTTATAGACCGGCTTTACGATCTCCCTTACTTCAACGCTGTCAGATATGGCATCTAAGATCTCGTCAATTCCGCGGTATGCGACGGGCGCTTCATCGAGCGTTCCCGTGCCGATTGAAGACGAATAGATTCCCTTCATGTCGTCCTTAAATGCAGACACCGTGTAGTGGTTCTTCACCTCATCACGGCGCAGCACCCTGCCCGATCCGTGCGGCGCGGAACAGTTCCACTCGGGATTGCCCTTTCCTACGCCCAGAATCACGCCGTCACGCATGTTGATGGGAATAATGACCATCTCACCTTCACACGCTGACGCAGCGCCCTTACGCAGAATGTGAGAGCCGTCAGGGAGCGTGCCGATGTAGTTATGCACCGACTCGTAACGCTCAATCTCCTTCCACTTCATTCCTTTCAGAATCTCCTGCAACATGATCTCCCTGTTGAGTGATGCGTAACGAGTAGCGATCTCAACGTCGTGGAGGTAATCGTCCATCAGAGGACCTTCAACGTATGCAACTTCATAAGGCACGTCTTTGCCCATATTCATGAGCCTTCTGCGTGCGGTTTCAGTGTAGTAATCGGCAACGTCAAAACCTAAATGACGGCTGCCTGAGTGAATGATCAGATAGTATCCGTCTTCGCCCTTATCGACCTCGATAAAGTGGTTGCCGCCGCCGAGTGTTCCGAGGCTCTTCAATGCCTTATCAGCGTTAACTGCGCGAAGACATCTCAGATCAGAAATCACCTCAAACAGTGCCTTGTTGTGAGGAGTCTTTCTGATGCCGAAACCTGACGGAACGCAGTCTCTGATGACCCTGTCGAGCTTAGTGAATTCAATAGCCTTCGCCTTGAATTTGCAGACGAGCATTCCGCATCCGATATCAACACCCATGAGCTGCGGGATAACCTTGTCAGCGACGGTCATGGTGAGACCGATCGGGCCTACCTTGCCCGGATGACAGTCCGGCATAATGCGGACCTTTGAATTAATGGATACCTGGTTATCAAGTATCATCTGGATCTGCGATCTGGCATAGTCTTCGATGCCTGTTGCGAAGACCATGGCAGACGCAAACCTGCCTGTAATTATGTCCATAAAAATATTCCTTTCGATATGAAAGGGCAATTATGGGATCACTTCAATTGGGAATTAGATTAAGCCTCTCGAAAGAAGGTCCCATGCACCCTTAGTATTTAATTGATTCATTGATGTTGATATTCGTTTTGTCACTGCAAGGTCCTCCTTTCAAATTAGTATTGTCGCAGATTATAGCGGTCATGCTCTGAAAATGCAAGAGTGGAAATTTATGTTATACGCCAGCTTGGAAGAAAGATTTTTGCTTATCGGTATTTTTAATTGTCCCATCAGAGAGTCCAATTATTGACATATCTACTATGAGAAAATTCTAATGGGTGTTATCTACATGACATAGGCGGTTACCTCCATTCTCTTTTGAGAGAAAGGGGGTGGTGCAAATGAGAGACTATGAAATTCTTATCGTGGTTTTTACCGTGATGGCAATTATCGTCAGTATTCTTATTGAGTACATAAAAAAATGACCGCCCCTCTACCAAAGTCGCGGTCATTTATTTAACCAAAAACTGAGGTAACCGTCTGGTAGGTAACACCTCTTATGCTTCAATTATACTCCGCTCACAGTGATTGACAAGTTAACTTTCCATCAAGATTACCAGGACAGTTCATCTCATCGGAGTGTTTATAATAAAGAACATTCTCTAAAGGCTTATGGCATAAACATCAAAACTATAATTGTCTGCAAAATTATAAAGGCCTAAACTTAGTTCAGATCTAGGGAAAGAATTGCCGGAAGTAAAATCTTTTTCCGCAACGAATCTCAGGTACATGAAGCGATTCTACGAATTTTATCCCAACGCTAGGAAACTGCCACAATTTGTGGCAGTTTCCAGGGAGAATCAAAATCTGCCACAAATTGTGGCAGATTTTGAACAACAGACATCTATCGTTCTAACTTCGGACGATTCTGATCAATTGGTTTTCAATATCTCTTCTATGCCCTCTATTGAAGACATCGAAAATGAACTTCGTGATAAGCAATAAATGTATTATTTTGAGAAAAGAGATTTTTTCCAAAAGTTGGGGACAATTCTTACCCCAGCCTGAATTCCTTCATGTCATCAAGTCTTAACAGCACAGGTTCATGTCCTGATCCTGCGCCCATATCGATATCGATCCAAGTGTCAGCTACAACAATCTTATCCGTATATTCTTCCCCATAGTAAGCAGTCGGAGTATGCCCTAACACCGTTATCAGTTCATCGAAATATCTCTCATCTAATCTCGGTCTTGCCCAGAGAAATTCGTCATCTGAATACTCAGATAATTTCTTATTCTTATCGAAATTCTCAATGCCGGAATGTACGAGCAAATAGTCTTTGCCTCCCACATTCAGAAGTTCGTATAAAGGGCAGTCGCGCAGATAATCTAATATATCTTCTCTCGTCTCAACAGACAGCTTATGCATCGCATCCAGAGTAACCTTGCCGCCGTCGAGAATATAGCGGTTCAGCATGTCGAGTTTATCTGCCGTAAGTTTCTCTTCAATGTCTTCCCTTATCTCATCGAAAACAAATGCATTCGCGAGCAGCATCGCTTCGTGATTTCCGAGTATCAGCTGCACGTTTGTCTGATACATCAGCCACTCTAATGTCTCAACACCGCCGTCACCATTGCGGTCAACAACATCACCTAAGATATAAAGAAAATTGTCCATGCCAAAACCGGCTTTCTCCAATAACTGAAGAAGCCTCTCATGCGGATAACCGTGAAGATCTGATATGACGTATATCAATCAGATAACCTCCCTTATCTCATCGATGATCTCTGCCTCAGTATTCATCTCAACGAATTCAGAAATAGAATCCATAAGGCTGTCTGCCATTGCATTATGCGGAACAATGGATGCAACACCTATTACAATTATCTGGTGTGTATCCTGCTCGTCGATCTCAGCAACTGAAGCATGGAACTTATTCTGAAGCTTAGCCACAAGGCTGTTAACGATCATGCGCTTCTCTTTGAGACTGTGCACCCAGGGCGCACGGAGTTTAAATGTCATTGCTGCTATTTTCATAATCACAAACGTCACCCGATGGTAACTATATACATAGAATATTTTTGTATTTGATTATACTAGTTTTAAGGATGCAATAGCATTAAATATATCAAACTGAGCCTGTCTTAAAACACATAATTGAATCCACCTCCGTTATCACTACATATAAAAATCTAAAAATGCTCCTTTTTGTCTGCAGGTTCGCTCTGATCACAAACTTTTATGTTTTAAGCCGACATACGAAAACCTATATTTTTATGAAATTATCTGTAAATTTGCTGCTGCAAAGCCTCCTTAACGCTAAAACTTACAGATGGAAATGCAGTTTTGTTTAAAATTGTCTGTAGGTCTATGGTTCGCAAGCCTTTGTTTAGCCAAAACCTACAGACAATTTTCGTTATTATTGGTTTCCTGTCTGTCAGACATATTACAAAGGAAAATCCTCCCCCAAGTTGGGGAGGATTCTCATTCAACTTACGCCTTAAAGTTATACACCGGCTTAATAACCTCGATTACATCAACGGATTCAGTAATCACGTCAATTATGTCTTCCAAAGACTTGTAAGCCATTGGCGCTTCGTCTAATGTGGACTCGTTGACGGATGTTGTGAATATGTCTTTCATTGCTTCCTTATACTCTTCCATGGAGAGAGTTTCCTTTGCCTTAGTTCTGGACATTATTCTGCCGGCACCGTGAGGAGCAGAGTAGTTCCATTCAGGGTTACCCTTGCCGATGGCAATTACGGAACCGTCCCTCATGTTGATGGGGATCAGGACCTTCTCGCCTTCATGTGCAGCGATGGAACCCTTGCGGAGGATCATCTCTTCAGTATCGATGTAGTTGTGGATAGTGTGGAACGCTTCGCCTGCTGTAAGGCCCGCTCTCTCGCAGATTATCTCTGCCATTAACTCCCTGCTTCTCTTAGCGAATGCCTGGCAGATCTCAACGTCGTGGAGGTAGTCTTCTAAGTATTTGCCGGAGAGATAGCAGAGGTCTTCAGGCATGGGAGAATCGCCTTCGAACACTTCCCACTTAAGCTGCTTCAATGCTTCCTGGATCTCAGCCTTACGGCCCTCGGCCTTGTATGTCTCAATTATCTCATCACGCTTCTCAAGATAATCTCCATAACCTCTCTGCAGGTTTATCGCGAGCTTCTGGTAGATCTCTGCGACCTGCTTACCGAGGTTTCTGGAACCGGAGTGAATGACGAGATACTTTGTGCCGTCAGCAGCCTCATCGATCTCGATGAAGTGGTTGCCGCCGCCCAATGTACCGAGAGAACGCGCAAGTCTTGTTGTGTCCTTGAGCTCTCTGTAGCACTTAAGACCTGTAAGGTCGAACTTCTCTTTTCTGCCATCCCACACGGATGTGCCGGAAGGAATGTAGTGAGCAGCCGCATCGACCATGAGGTAGTCAATATCAACCTTGCCGAGTTCAACAGTGTACATGCCGCAGCCGATGTCAACGCCTACGACGTTGGGAACGGCCTTGTCAGTGATGGTCATTGTAGTGCCGATCGTGCAGCCCTTACCGGAGTGCACGTCGGGCATTATTCTGATCTTGGAGCCTTCTGTCATGGGGTAATCACACATTCTTCTGACCTGCTCGATCGCTTCATCTTCCACGACCTTCGCATAGCAGATTGCTGTGTTTACCTTTCCCTTTATTTCTATATATTCCATTTTTATTACCTCGTTTTATGCAGCGACCCTCTCATACCTTGCGGAAGAGATGACGCTCATCATGAACTGGTAAGGGTCTAACTTGTCGTTCTTCAGCATCGCGAAGATCTGAGGAGACATGCCGGATACCAGTATTACGCCCTTCTCGTTCATCTTAACAGGCTGCTGTCTGTTGAAGCTGTTTACGTTCCAGAAGACCAACTGGGGCAGTCTGTAGCCTGCCGCTTCGAACTTCGCCTTCGCGCAGTCGAAGTTGGTCATGTCGGAGCAGACCGTACCGCAGTCGAACTCCATGTCGGAGACGATAATTATTCTTGAAGGCATGTCAGACTGCTTTAATCTGTTCTGAATTGCTGTGTTCAATATCAGATCGAAAGTTTTCTCGATGTTGGTATTAGCACACTCATTGAAGCTCATGCAGTACTGAACCTTCTCGTATATATCGCGGCCCTTGATCTCAACCAGCTGAGGGTTAGCTGAGAACGTAATGAAGTGGCCCGCAAACGCACCCTTGTTACGCTCTGCAAAGTAGATACCCAGAGACTCTGCAACCGCAGCCGGCATTACGCCGGAGCCACCCCAGTACATGGAGCCGGAACCGTCAACGACTGCCAGAGTGTTGTCGGATCTTACATAGTTCTCCAGAGAGTTCCATGTAGCGTCCAAAACTTCTCTCTCATCAGCAGACATGGCTGCAGCTTTCGCACCGTAGCGGTTAGCTGATATTACCTTGCCTACGATATCGTAAGGGTTCAGTGTGCTCGTATTCAGAACAGCAGGGTTTGTCTTTGCCAGAGAGATAAATTCCTTATATCTCTCACCGTCGTTTCTTATGAACGCCTTCCTGTACTTAAACAGAGCCTTTGAAGGCTGTGTCAGATACTCGAAAGAATAATCCTTCTCTCTTAAGTTATTCTCAATAATCTTGATATAGCTTCTGATCGAAGACAGCATCTTTCTGTATTCAGCGTCAGACATTCCCATGCCTCTTGCAATCTTCTTCGCAAGTCTTACAGTCTCCTTGCTGCTTGCGTTTACAGAAGGCAACCACTTGGCCATCAGTGAGACGGAGTCCTGTGCCTGAATGGACTTCATGTCATCTGTTAAAACCGCCTTTATGTATGCGATTGCCTCCTGTTCAACGCTTGTGTCCATCAGGACCAGCAAGTCATCGTATCTGCCGTATTCGGCAATGTTACCGATGTTCTTGATAACTGTTTCAGGATAGTTCTGAGCCAGGAACTTCAGAATAACTCTGAAGAATCTTCTCTCACCCAAACCGCCTCTGATGTCTCTTGCAAAGAAGAGAGTTCTCATTGCGATGATCCTGTCTTCTGCGAATGCTCTGATAAATCTTACGAGGATCTCCTCATCGCTAGCGTTTCTCAATGCGCCAGCTGTAGCGAACAGATCCAGGCAGTCAGACATTGTGGATGCATTAGATACTGCACCGTTTGCTGTGTAAGCTGTATTAGCTTCTTTCTTTAAAAACTTCAACATATTCTTTTCTCCTTTAACAAGGTGCTCCGGGGGCTGTAGCTGCCCCCTTCCTTTACGATTAACAGTCGTTTGGCAATCCAGTTGCTGTATGCACCTTTAGTCAACGTTTGTTACAAGACACTTTGTCTTATCCTTGACAACTGAGGCAGGACTCGAACCTGCAAACCAACCGATCAATGATTGCTGAGCGTGTCTTTGCTCGTTGCACCATTATGTTACCGCGGCAGTTGGGGTTATAAAAGATGCAGAATAGTTTAGTATCACAACCCCTACCAGTTTGAGTTTTTAAGGTGTTTTTGGTATATTTACATAAAATCGCAACCCCAAACAGGAGATAGATTATGACCGAGAAATACAAGATATATCTTTCTGAAGATACGAAAACAAGACTTATAAACGATGCAGAACTCTTTGAATTCTTCAGAAATGACGGCACCGTAAACCTGAACGGATTCCTTAAGGAACTGATAGTGAATTTTTTCGAGCAGTACAGAAATGACAATGAAGAACTGCTGAATAACGTATTGAGCGAGCTGTCTTCGGTTAAGTCACTGAAGGCTAAAGACGCTTCGATCCTGGCCGATAAGATAATCAGAACATACATAAACAACAGCGAGCCTGCCACAGGCAAGAGCACCGTCATCACCCTTACCGTGAGCGGCACTTCATACAGCATTATTAAGATAATCGAGAATAATCTTCTTAAGGATAATTCGCTCTCGGGATACATGAAGGACATGTTCCTGTCTTACCTCTCGATACCGAGAAACAAGCGTGAGGAGATAATCTTCAAACCTACCTACGAGGCAATTAACAAAGCGATCGCTGAATGCAAAAAAATGACCTTCTCATCAGGCAGTTCCAAGCTCAAGCCTGCAGTCGAACCGTATCTTATTGCCACATCAAAGGAAGAACAGTTCAGTTATCTGCTCTGCCATTCTTCCCAATACAACAGAGATCACACATTCAGAATATCGAGACTTAAAGACGTGTTCATTACCTCCGAGACATTCGAGAGAGACAAGGACACTTTGGAGAGACTGACACAGAAAGGCTTAAGAAGTCCTCACTCCGCAGCGCCCGACATTCATGCTGTTGTACGCATGACAGAACGTGGCAAGCAGATGTATAAGATGATCGTAAAGAACAGACCCCAGGTCACATCGATCGAAGGAAATAAATATGTCTTCGACTGGCCTGAACAGCAGCTGGAAGACTACTTCAGAAGATTCGGTTCAGAGGGCGTTGTTGTCAGCCCGCGCTCATTAAAATCAAAGCTGCGGAATTACTATTCCACAGCTCTGTCTGCTTACGAAGGTAAATAATCCAATATTGGTATCAGATGATGTAATACCACTCATCTCCCTGCTTAACTTCTTCGCTCTTGATCTTGTTGCCGGCAGTCCTGAAATCGACTTCAAGATTCTTCATGCTGACCTTTGAATTGGGTTCAACGGATGAAGTAATGAACGAGTTACCGCCGATGACCGTATTCTCACCGATAACGGTATTGCCGCCCAGAATGGAGGCATTTGCATAAATCGTTACGTTATCACATATCGTAGGATGACGCTTCTTGCCTGAGAGCTTCTGACCGCCTCTAGTAGAGAGCGCGCCGATGGTAACACCCTGATAGATCTTTACGTTCTTGCCGATGATGGAAGTCTCACCGACAACGATACCCGTGCCGTGATCGATGAAGAAATACTTGTCGATCGTTGCACCGGGATGAATATCGATACCCGTCTCGGAGTGAGCATACTCAGTCATGAGACGCGGCAGGATCGGCACGTTGAGAAGATACAGTTCGTGCGCGATACGGTATACCGTGATTGCCATAAGACCGGGATATGCCAGTATAACCTCATCGAAGTTTGCTGCGGCAGGATCACCGTCCAATGTGGCCATAAGATCCGTCTCAATATATTCTCTGACCGCGGGGAGCTTCTTGAAGAACTCCACCGTAATGCGGTAGCTCTCCTGATCACGTTCTTCATCTGTCAGTTTATCGTCGCGCCTGGAGTAATCCAGAGCTCTGTAGATCTGCTTTTTAAGATGATAGAAAACATCCTCGATCGTTACCGCAAAACTGCTCTTCGGATTATAGATCTTGTATGTGCGGTCGCGGAAATATCCGGGATATATGATCCTGAAAAAATGCTCGACAAGTTCTCTTACTTCCTCTTTATCGGGATTACTGAAAAGCTTAATTGCATCGATATTCTTACCGCCGTTGTAATCGTCGAAGAGCATCTGGACGATATTATCGATCTCTTCCTGCTTGATCTGATTGTTCACTTTAGGCCTCTTTCTTTTGCTGATATGCTATATTTCTATTTATTTTATAACACCAAGTAATAAAAAACCCGAAGGCTTTTTATCAAGCTTCCGGGTGAATTCTCTTATTGTTTCACTATACTCACTTAAAGGGCAACCGTTAACAACACGCCCGTAAGATCTCACCCGTGGACGAACAGTAACAACAACACTCTAATCTCTCTGTCCTAAACTTTCCGTAAAAAGACATGTGTTACCTCTGTATTTAAGTATAGTAATAATGTTGGAATTCTATCAGCAATAACCCACTAAGTCAATCTGATATGCTTCATTCCTCAGGCTGAAGATACTCTATTCCGTAGTCTATCATCCGCCTGACCTGCTCATTGGTCCTGCTGCCGCCCTTCTTGCGGTTACAGCGCCAGCAAAGGCACTGGAGGTTATCCACATCACGGCCCGTTCCGCCCTGCGCCACAGACTGAATGTGATCAGCCTCCAGCAGAAGATAATCTCCCAGGCCGTAACAAAGACTGTCCAGATAATCTCTCGATATACCGCAGATCTGACAGGTATAGTTATCACGCTCGAAAACTTCATTCTTATCGGATACCCTGATCCTTCTCCTCCGTGCAACTTCCCTGTCGCTTTCCTCCTGACGCCTGATCCTCCGCTGCTGGCTCTTGTAACGTACGGCAACTATCAGCAGAACGAACAATACAACCGCAAGGAGGATTATAAGGGCCGGTACAAGGAGCCCGCTGCCTGTAATGTCTTCAAGATTAAACATTATCGTCTCCCCAAACTGATATTCATATGCTTAATTATATTCATTTGGGGAGACAATAAACGTACTGTCCGGACCTGACGGCCGGGGTTGTTCCACCTATCTTATTTTTCAGATACTGCGAGCATATGCCCTGACAATCCGATTATCTCTTCATGCTCATCGAGAAGTCTTACGGTATTCATGAGAGCTTCCCTTGTAGTCTCATTCTCCCAGACCGCATCCAGGTCATGAACGAGCCAGGCACCACCCATGATCCCGTGAACTCTCGTATCTTTGAATCCGCCTTCTGCAAGTTCTTTCCTGAGCTCTGCCGCCGAATGGAAATGCGCGCTCGCTATGCCGGAATACACGGTGTTATCGGGATTAACGTGACATCCGTCATCGAGCTCGCGTTCGATCATGTTAATGAAATTCTCATCTTCCAGCCACCGGTGCCCGCCTTCTTCAAACGGCGAATAAACAGTAATGTTATGGAGCAGACACGAGAAAGGTGTAAGTGCCGCCGCATACAGTTTTCCGCCCGGTTTGAGCAGACGGTAACTCTCACTTACTGCACGGGCCCGTTCAGAGTGATCGGTGATGTGATAGAGAGGCCCCATCAGAAGTATCGCATCCGCGCTGTTATCCTCTCTCGGAACCGACCGTGCATCACACACCTCAGCAGCTTCGAGACTGCATCCGGGATATTCGCTGCTTAACAGATCACTCATCTCAATGTTGGTTCGCGAGAGATCAAAAAGATGCACTTCATAGCCCAGGGATGCAAGCCACCACGAGTATTCGCCGTATGCTCCACCGATATCAAATATCACAGCCGGTGCCGGAGGAAGCGTCGCTAAAAGGATCTCCTTCGTCCTCTCAAATTCGATCCTGCCGATCCCTGTCCTGAGCCTGTTAAATTCTCTGCCGGCATCGTAATATGCCGGAACTGCGTTGTCTATTGCATTCATGATAATCTCCTTTCAAATTCAAGAACTGCTGGTCTTCTTCCGTCTTCTGGTGATCCTGTTCTGACATATCAGACGCCTCCTTTCCTGATCAGAATTAAAAACGGTCAGTGCTCTTAAGAGCTGCTGACCGTCTGATTGAAATTTATACTTTTAAGTACGTGACAAAACCGGCCAGATGCCCTATTCGGCGATGGCCTGCTGCTGATCTAAAGTCATTGTTCTTACAGATCTGAGCATTGTCCTGAACCTCCGTGGTTTTTCGGAATTATATGAGATAAACGGGATTAAGTCAACCGCTTATCAGAACTTCCGGGAGCCATTCTTTTATGGCTTTTTCCATCTCGGGGAGATGGCCGTCATAGCAGTGCGTTGAACCTTCTATCTCCACATACTTACAGTTCTTATAACGCTTTGCCGCATACTGCGCCGATTCCATCAGTTCCGGATAATCATTGGTTCCCTGAACGATAAGTACAGGACCTGTATATCTGTCGATCGCATCTTCGATGTGTATCATCTGTGCAGTCCTTACATAGGCATCGCCGAGAATCCTGCCCGGTTTTACTTCGAGTTCAACAGGAAGGTTATCGAGATCAAATTCATGACCCAGAATTGCTCCTTTTCTTGAGTGTTCCGGGATCATTGCAGCGGGCGCGAGCTCGATTAGTCCCTTGATAAGGTCATGCTTCATGCCGCCTGCAAGCATCACGTTTAGCCCTCCCTGTGAGTGACCGCAAAGATAGATGTCAGTTACAAAATCAAGTTTTCTCGCGTAATCTATCACAGCGAAAGCATTGCTTATCCACTTAAACAGCGTGTGGTCTCTGAACGCGCCTTCACTCTGTCCGTGACCGTACATCTCGGCTCGCAGAGTTGCATATCCCATCTCCCTGCAGGCCTTTGCAGCAGCCAATATATGATCTTCCTCCATGTGTCCGGTGAATCCGTGGATCACAATAACCAGAGGCATTTTCGCAGATGCGTTATCAGGCTTTTCCAGTTCAATGTGGAGCTTTATTCCGTCATCAGAAATATACATGTGAGTTTCCTTTCCGGCCCGTCAGTTATCGCCCTGATAATACTTATGGGCTTTTGCTTCGTTAATGAATTCTGCCAGTCTTCCGTCACGGATTATCTCGTCGTAAACCTCGCGTTTTGACTCTTCGGTTCTGAACGGTTCCGTGATCTCATCCAGCGTCTGTGATTCGTAAAAATCTCTCTTCAGAGGATAGTAATTTACAGTACCGGAATTCCTGCCTGCCATGGGTCCTGTTACGATTATCTCTTCCCTTATGCATACACTTCCGTCACGCTTAAACATCAGTGTCAGTCTCGTTCCGTCGCCCTCTGTATCCCTGC
>JAEEGJ010012840.1_pt1 | contig 20568 bp, 35 predicted proteins | sample 8958761 | NCBI WGS metagenome assembly JAEEGJ01 (sample SAMN16246546, study PRJNA631951) | gut metagenome | biome: gut microbiome; feature: rumen; material: RS-attached | host: Bos | place: Iran: Karaj | collected 2018-10
TCAGGTTTCTTAGCCATGTTGTTCCTCCTTTTGGTTGGCACGGAGGAAATAAAATAATGTGGGACGCTCGGCTGGAGCCGAGCAGTTCCCACCGTTATTTGAACATGTTGCAGATTGCTCTGGTTTTATTCGTTACCATCTGGACACGGTCGTAGATATTGCTGAAGTGGAACCGGATCAAATTTGCCGCAATGAACACATCGTCGATAGCCGACGCGGTTCGTTTTGCCGGACGGCAAACAGTCAGCACGGTGTAGTTGGATTCGTTTACCGGTTTCAACGAGTCGTCGAAGGTGAGCTTGTCTGCCAGTCTGGGGCCGACGATGACGATTGCCATGACATTGTAGCCTTCAGTAGGTAGGATGATTTTGTAAGCACCGCCAACATCGTCTTGGCTGGCATGACGAAACTTGATCAAGACTTTCTGCTGGCCGTTCGGATAAGTAGCCAGTTGAATAGCGCAGCTACCAGTTACGCTACTAGTTACGGCAAGTTCCATGAGTTTCTTGGTGATCGCTCGGTTGCAAATGGTAGGGAACTTGGTACTGGGCGTTAAATCGGTGATGGTCGGTTGGATAGGTTCAGACATATCGTAACTCCTTTTGGTTGGTATAGGGAAAATGGGTGTCTTGTGGACACCCGGAAACTTACTTGATAGTATTGCCGAGGCGACCGAGCTTGACGATTTCCTTGACGATGTCGAGGTTGATTTCTACCATTCTAAGGATGTCGTAGTGAATCGAGAAGACGGAGGCGAGGAACTTCTTGAACTGTCTGAGCGTCGCCGTCGTCTTGATGGTATGAATCTGGTAGTAGAATTCGAGACCTTCAGACGGGTTCTTGGTCTTGCAGATACGAGCTTCGATGTAAGGTTCGTCCGCGATAGTGTTAGATACGAACACGACGCAGCCTTCGTTCTTGTCCTTGTACTGGATGACCAAGCGACCGTGTTCGTCGATTGTGGCCTTGTTGTTGAAGTCGCCGCCGAAGATGTCGTCGAGAGCCTTGGTGAACTTCTTGTTGTTGAAGAGGGTTTCTTTCTTCTGGATGAGGGTGGTGAGATTCATTTGTAACTCCTTTGGTTGGTATGGTGTACATTAGTCCCAAGGGGACACCCGGTTACCACGAGAAAGTGGAGCCGGCCAGACGGAACGGAGGATCGTTCGAGACGCGTGGAACCTTCTGGGAATCTTCGGCTACCAGCCGAGCGGCTTCCAGATGGGATTCCGGGACTTCGAATGATCTCTGGCGGTGTCTGGCGCACCAAGCGACCTTCTTGAGGATGTCGGTCCGTTTCTTGTCTATGAGGTTGTCTTCTGCCATAGGTTTGCTTAAAAACATAGCGGGCCGTCGCTGGATATGAATAACACGATCAAAGACATGGTGAAAAGACAATTAACGTGTAAGAAGGCCAGCGACGACCCGTTGCGAATAGCGCCGGAGCCGGTCTTTCGGACACCCAGTTCACTAGTATCACTGGGCTTCCCTAATCGTACCAGCTCCTAGTCCTAAGACCGTTTACGAGTTGCCGCATACGGCGGTGAAGCCGAGCGGCCGTCCCGACTCCTTGTTTAAGGGAAGGGGACCTCGATATTAGACCCGACTGGGCTTGAACCAGCGACCCCCGGCTGATTAGGGCCGGTGCTCTACCAACTGAGCTACAGTTCTAATAGGTCTGCAGACTTAAAATCTGTTGACAGTAGCTAATATAGAATAATTATTAGCCAGTGTCAATGGTATTTGAGAAAAAAGTTATTTTTCCACCACCGGCTTGACCGAGGCGGCCGAGCTGGCTATATCGGGGTGGTTGCCTTCGAACTTGGCCATAGCCATTGTCCGGGCCAGTTCGGCGGCTTCCTCGGCGTTGTTAGCCTCTACGGTGATAGGCATGTGTACGGTGATCTTTACGTCGACCAATACCAAGAAATCCATAGGCGGCCTCATATAGACTTAAATTTTTAAAAGCAATTTGTTAGTTTTGGCGTCATATATTTCGCAATGACCACGACTGTCTTTATTCTTCTCAATGATGGGGTGAGCCGTTTTGAATCCGGCTAACCAATAATCTTCTCTGCTGACAGTATTGGATACATCCGTTGTAAAATACCCAAGGGAGATCTGGTTCATCGCGACGGAACGTTTAATAAGGTGCTGTTTAAGTTCATCTTTTTGTTTTTTGCTCAGTCGCTGATCGTTCTTGAACACTACATAATCTTGCTGTGCCATGTTGTAACTCCTTGTTTCTGGTTGTTATAAGGGAAATAACCGGGTCGTGGAGACCCGGAGGTAGTCAAGGTGTTGTTTCCGAGAAACTTTATTTTTCCTTGACGATAGTGTACTTGACCCAAGAGTTAGTACCCCAGCTGTCTGGACTGGAGGCACCGTGCTTTTCCATCACTTCCTTTAGGGTGATGCGTTCAGGACGGTCGGCCTTCTTGGCCATATTGTTGAAGTCGTTGACGACCCACTTGCAAGCCGCGTAGTAGTTCGGACGGGTTACGGCGAACGGGACGAGGGTTCCGTTCTGTTCGTTGTATTCGGCTCCTTGCACGATGAACTTCTTTGGAAGGTGCTTGTCGTCCACATCGAAGGCCGTCGTGAGGCAGCCGATGAAGTTGCCGCCGGTCGTCTCGATGGAGAATTCGACGCTGTCCGTGTCGTCATTGTCCAGTGCGTTCTGGGCAAACTTGATGTTGTTGGGCAAGTCGTTGACGCTGCAGCAGTAGGACGCACTGAGCTTCTTATCGGAACCGCCGATGATAACCAAGGTGATGGATTCGATACGGTCCTTTCCGATGGAATTGATCTGTGCGGTGAGCCAGTCATTGATATTTGCCTTGGCGAGTTTAAGCTTGAGCGCGAGGTTGTCCTTGACATCTTGTTTGTCGTTATTCGTGGTGGTGAAAGTCCAAATTTTCATTTTTATCTCCTTTTGTTTGGTATAGAGTGAATGGGCGTCGAGGGGACGCCCGGCTGGTCATCAGCAGCCGCCGTGTACTGGCACGATGACATAGGTGGTGGCGACGCAGTACTTGGGCTTGATGTCTACCACATCGATCTTGCCGTCGATGAGCTGTTCCTTGATGTCGCGAAGGTCGTCTTCGTGTTCGTGCTTGTCGGTGATTCTGAAGGAGATGGGGTTCGATGTGTCTGCCTTGTAGGCGACGACATCGACGAAGTCTTCGTCGCAGTTGACCAGCGCGTCGTAGAGATTTCCGTAGAGCGCGTCGGCGACATCTCGGCGAGGCTTGGGGTCGGATTCTACCTTAGTGACATTGGGGAAATTGCGGCGGCCGATGTTCATGGGGGTTCCGCCGAGGATGAGACCGATATGAAGCTTGTCAGACATGTTGTAACTCCTTGTTTCTTGTTGGTATAGGAGAAATGAGCGTCGCGTGGACGCCCGGTTGGTCATTCGCAGTCGCCGTCCACCGGCACGATAATGTAGGTGAAGGGAACGCCGTTTGGCTGTTTCAGATTGACCGTGTCGGTGAGGCCAGCGACGAGATCCTTCCTGAGCGTATGCAGATAGTCCTTAGCTAAAGATTCCTTTTTGGCGTCGTATGGTTCGGTAATTCTGCTCCATTGGGAATTGTGTCCGCTGTTCAGATAGGCGACTATTTCGAGCTGGGTAAAGGACTTTTCAGCGGTCATCGAGGCAATCTTGTCGGTGATCTGCTTGAACAGTTTTTCGGCGACGGCCTTTCTGGATGCAGGCTTCGGCTTGACTTTCTGAACATCTTGGTAGCTGCTGCCATTGAAGTTCACGAGGTAATCGCCGAGCACGAGGCCGATGTACTTCTTTACACGCTGGCGCAGTTTCTTCTTTTTGGGAACCAGCTTGATCAATCCAGCGACCGTTACGCCGTCGCCGTCGATGTAGATAAGGCCGTTCGGCGTTTCGTCGTCATAGTCTTCACGAGCTTCGCCGATTCTGATGAAGTCGAACTGTTCTTCCGGCAATTCCAGTTTAAGGTCGAGATACTGGTCTATCTTGGTGCTGTAACCACGGTGGAACGGAAGTGTCGCCGTGTACAAGGACACTTCGCCGTCGTCGGTGAGGTGTACCGAGCGATCGAACATATTGAGAAGGTCATTGAGGTCGATGAACTTCGATTCTGCCTCTGAACCCTTCTTGAACGCGAATGCTACATAATCTTGCTGTGCCATAGTGTAACTCCTTTTGGTTGGTATAGAAAAAATAACCGGTCAGGGGACGCCCGGACCGGCCGGGAACAGTTACGAGTCGCCGTAGCGGTCCCAGGTGAACTTCGCGTAGTCGTGCGCGTTGTCGGCCTCGAAGGGGGAACCGTCGAGCACGGAGCCGCTGAAGTAGGTGTTGACCTCGTTCCAGAAGTCTTCGAAGGTGACCGCGCCGGAGGTTTCGTGCAATTCAATAATTTTTGTCTTTCCGAGGTATTCGGCGAGCGTCTTGCTGGTGATCTTTTCGCCGTCGTACCAGTGGGCAGAGAAGTATTCGAGGATTTCGTCGGCGAGGCTGCCAAGAGCGTCGCGCTTGAGCATGTCGGCGAGGTCCTTGTTGGCGGCGTCGAGCCACTTGTCGGCGGGGAGTTCGGCGTAGGCACCATTTACCCACTTTTCGGCGAGCGCGTCGCAGAGGCTCCAGCGGTAGGCCATCATTTCGGAATGACAGTCGTCGAGATTTTCGTCGGGTTCTTCTGAAGCTTCGCGGAAGTCGAGGTGTTCAGAAATCATTCTGGACATAGTGTTGAGCTTGACTTCTTCGTCGCTCAGTGGTTCGTCGCTCTGGTCGATCACTTCGCGGCGGTTGTTGTCGTAACCGTCGTTGCAGAAGTAGAGGCCGTTCTGGAGGCAAGATTCGTTGAGTTCCTTGTGAGAAAGCATTTTTAAACTCCTTGTTGTTGGTATAGAAAAAATAAAATCCGAGTGGACGCCCGGAATAAAAATAAAAGGTGCGCCGTCCGGGGTAAAATTACTAGGGGTTTGATCAAGTTAAAACCGGACGGCGCACCAATTTCGAGAAATAAAACTTTTCCCGGCCGCGCCTATGGAGTTATCTACCGGCGGTAGCGCGGTCGGGAAAAGCACCAACCATACCGCCGGAGAAAAATATTTTTAGTGGTCGTGGCAAGCGATAACCGGCACCTTGCTGTCAATGCAGAGGCGGCAAGTTCCGCAAGTCACCGAGCGATCCATCTTTGCCTTACCGCTTTTTTCGATAATCTTGTAAGCGGGGCAGTAGCACTTAGTGGGGAGTTCCATATTCTCGCCGTCGTCGTAGACGAAAGCCTTGACATTTGGCAAATGAGAATATTTTTCGTATTCCTTGACCCCTACATCGTGCCAGACAGAGAACAGGACGGTGAAGTTCGGCGGCACATCGCCGTTATCAAGAAATTTTCCAGCGATATCGTACATCTTTGTGTAGATGTAAAACTTTCTTTCCGGAAACTTGATGGCGAGGCGGCACCACATTGCCATCTGGCGGTCGTTCTCGATTTCGCCGGACTGGTTGATCCTGATGATGTTCACCTTGGGGTGGTTTTCGAGCTGTTCTGTGAGGTCGGCTTCCACCTTCTTGATCGCGTGGCGGAGACCCCAAGCGTTGATGGCTTGGCTGTGGATAACATTCGGATAGCGGTAAGAGGCGCGAACATAGCAGCTGGACTTGCAAGCCTTGCAGTTCTTACAGGTTCCCTTCGTTCCCTTGAGGACGCCGTTCAGACCCTCGATGGTGTAGTCACCCATCGGAGTAGACCAAGTAGCCACATTGCGGCCTACCTTGATGTTGCCGGAGAGGCTGAAGTGGTACTTATAGGTGTCGGGGTCGAAGGTGAGATTCGCGATTCCCGCGTTCGGCGTAATGGTCTTGGTGTCTTCGTGAAAAAGCATTGTTTAACTCCTTTCTAAGTGGTTCTTGCTTGTATAGTGTTTATACAGCCGGCGGGGACACCCGGCTGTAGCCGAGCAGTCCCACTAGCTTTCCGCGTCCTTTGCGCTCTCCACGACGGAGGCAATCTTCGACACGGTATCGTTCAGGATAACCTTCGCGCTGGTGCCGCTGATGCTCATATAGCTAAGCGCGTCGTGAGTGTCGGCTTCCGCTTTCGGAAGCACATAGATATCCACTTCCCACTTGCCGACTGCCAATTCGGGGGTGTAGCGGATATGCATTTTGAGAAGGCGGCCGTCGTTCATACCCTTGAACTTGGTAAATTCGACGATGTAGAGTTCGCGGCCATTGTACCGGTACGGTGTCCACACCTTGGACGGCACATCACTGGAACCGGCTTCCACGAGGTCGGCGACGAGCGAGCCTTCGACGAGGCGGCCTTTGTAGTCTTGGTCGTGCTTGGTCGGTTCCTTGACGATGTCAATAAGAGCGTTCGTGAGAACATTTTTCATTGTTAACTCCTTTGGTTGGTTACACTGTTCAGATAGGCGGACGGCGGACACCCGGCAGCCGGCCGGCAGTGGCTAGATGTGGTGGATCGTCCAAGTGTACTGCTGGTTCCACTTTGTCGGTGAGGCCAGCGATGTTGCGCGGGTCGCCTTCAGTTCCTTCTTCATGCGCTCTATGTGGGCATTGGACAGCACCGGCGGCAGCCTTCCGCTGGCGGTCTTGATTTCCTTGCGGTATTCGTTGTAGAGCGTCACGACGCGTTCCACGGCCTGTTCCGCCGTGTTGCGGTAGTAGCGGTAGATATCCTTTCCGGGACGGAAAACGGTCTCGACGACCACGAAAGAGTTCTTCTTGGTGGGCATAAGAAAAAAATCCTTTGAAGGGGTTGTGGAGACCCCTTGGATTGCGGTTACTTGTTTTTCTTGTTGAACTTCTCGTTATTCTTGGCGCGGATATCCTTCACGCGAGAGACGAGCTTGTGGGAGCCTTCTTCGATCTTGTCGGCAGCCGCGTCGGCAGCGTTGCCGGCGGCATCCTTGACGAGGGAGCTGCCAACATCGGCAGCGTTGCCCACGAGTTCGGAGGTGGCCTTGGCTGCCTTGTCCTTGGATTCCGGAGAGGCGAAGAAGTAGACACCGGCGAGAACGCCGAGAAGGAAGATTGTCATGAGGAACTTGAACATGGTTACTCCTTTATGGTTGCTGGTTTGATTGTTGACATCTGGTCGAGGCCGAGACGCTTGAGGTCGTCGAGGCACTTGTCGTCGAACACCGCGTCGTGTTTTCCGTTCTGGTGCATGTTGGCTTCGAGGTCTTCGATCTGGTCGAGATTGACATCGCCGTCGAAATCCCAAATAGGGTGATAGGGTCGGTTAAGTTCGCGGTTCGTGATTACGATGGGCTGGCGACCGTTCACCACGTTCAGATAAGCTTTCCAAGCCATTTTGAATCTCCTTTACTAGTGTCTTAACAACCAAAGCCAGTCGCTTTTGTCTAAATCCTCAATACGGACTTTGTTATTGTCGCTCATTGCTTGATAGTCGATTACGCGGTTCTTGCGTTTATTGCGTGTAGTTTTCTTGTTATCAGCCATATTTAACTCCTTGTTGGTTGGTATAGTGGTTATAGAGAACCAGTGGACACCCGGCCAGTCTCTACCAGTCGTCCGTATCTGGAAGAAACAGAAAAGGCGGAACCGGAAAAATGTTCCGCCTTGGGTTACTGCTTATTTGGAGTTCTTTTTCTTTTTCTCGGCGAGCTGTTCGCGGATGATGCCAATCTTGACTTCATCGCTCAAGTAGAGCTTTTCGCCTTCTCGCCAATCACCGAGATAGAAGTCTATGAACTTGGCTCCGTGGCGAGCATACGAGAGCAATGCCTTTAAGTTGTCCTCTCGCATATTGTAGTCCAAGCTGGTGCGGTAAGTCCACGAGAGCTTGGCGTCCTTGCGCGGCTTGGAAACAAATTTTTTATTGAATACGGCTTGTTCAAACGGGCAGTTGCTATACTGGCCGAACACTCCGTCAAAAATCTTTAAGAAAGTTCCCTTGGTAATCGGAGCGTTTTGGTTGCAGATTACCATTTCAGTCGCTTCGCCGTTGACAAAATGCTGTTCGTAGCACTTTACCGAAGGAATGTGGAAGTGGAGCTTTCCTTTGTAGCGACGGAACACGAGCTGCGATTCCGTGAGCTTCTTGGCCTTCTTGTATTCCTCCTTTTCAATCGGGCCGTGGGTCACATCGGCACTGCTGTCGATACTTGCGAAGTAGCGAATGAGGTCGTTCGCGTCAGCTTCCGGAACACGCAGCGTATCTTCGAAGAAGCCTTCTTCGCCGTCGTGGTCGGAACGGCGGTTGTGAACGAAAGCGTCGATAATCGAGGAACCGTTGTACTTGCGGACGAGTTCGTCGAGCTTCTTGTCGAAAGCCTCCCATACGCGGTCCATGAGCTTGCCGAACGCGTCGGTTTCATAGTTGTAGGCGGTGGAACGGCGGAACTTGATAGTGTAGAGATTCATTTTAGCCATTTGTAAACTCCTTATTGGTTGGTATAGAAGAAATGGGTGTCTTTGGGACACCCGGAGTTATTTGCCCAGTTCGTAAGCGGCTTGCATCTGACGGACTTCATCCCACGGAACAATGCGCAGCGGCGTGATGTATTCGGCAAGGATCCAGTCGCCGCCTTGGTGTTCGCCTCGGTGGTAGGTCTTGGTGGTTCCTTCGGCCTCACATTCGAGCCAGACGCGTTCTTCGCCGGTCTTGAGTGTTTCGGTGAGGTGCGGCGCGACCGGCTGGAAGCAGCAGTGCCAACCGCCAGACTGGTTATCGTCAACCGAACGCGGAGCGAACCCCTTGGTCGGCAGATATTCACATTTCATCTTCTCGCCGATGACGAACGGCTTTTTCTTTCCGATGAACAACGGCTTGAGGCTGCCGTTCTTGAGCTTTCTTACTAGCTTGTAAACTTTCATTTTTAACTCCTTGTTGGTTGGTATAGAAAGAATGGACGGTCGGGGGAGACCCGGCCGTCCGCACACAGTACGACCCCATCCAGCTTGCCTCAGCTTTCTGGCGGCCTACTTACAGATAATAAGAGGCTGGAAACGGTACATTTCAATCCCCACTAAGGGGAATATTATTAGGTGGTTTGTAGTCCTTTCAGAAGGTGAGCGATGACATTCACCGTCCAGCCGTTGCCGATGGCCTCGATGCGCTGGTTTCGTGTGCACCCACCCTTCGCCGTGTAGCCGTCTGGAATGGTCTGCAACCGTTCGCACTCAGTGACCGTCAGCGGTCGGATAGTGCAGCCAGTCGCCTTGCCTTGCTCGTCGGTGAAGCGGTCGTCCGTTTTACAAAGTTTTTTCAGTTCACTGGGGTCGCTGTCGAAGACGGCTTGACCCATAGACTTGCCGAAATAGCGGCGGCACAAGTAACTCTGAGTTCCTTGATAGCCAGCGTAGCGGCGAGTCATGCACAAAGATTTTTCTCGGTCTACGACGCCGCTTTCGAGAATGTCCTTGAGCTTGATTCCCATATCCGTCGGTACGCTCGCGTTCGGAATGTTCGTCCAGTAGAGACGGCGGCGGTTCTGAGCGGAGACCAATGCAGAATTTATTTCGAGCGGTTCCAAGCCGAACGCTTCCGTGATGGCGGCCTTGATGTCCTTGCTCATGGAGGCGTTGTTCTCGTAGAGGAAGTAGGGGACGCCGGATTCCTTCCAAGCGCGTACATACTGGCTGAACAAGTCCCATCCGATGCCAGAGCTCGTGGTTTCACGACCGTGGCCAGCCTTGGCGATTGACCAGTTCGTGCAGTTGTGCACTACACGGTTGTTACAGATGTACGATTCGTCGTCGGCAACCGAAATATTGTACACGGTAGCATTATCGGTTTTCATCTTGGATTTGAACGGAGTGAAAATCTTTGTACCATCCACATGTGCAACCGATTGCGGTTTTAAAGTTTTATTGAAGGTCAACGACCACTGCTGGCTCAACTTAACGGCACGGCCTTCAATGTTTCCAGTAGTTCCGCGAGAAGCGAGTTCTCGAACACCTACATTTACGCCGTACGCTTTTTGCATAAGCAGTGCCATCGAATATGCCAGACGCTTGCTGGCGGTACACGCGTGAAAAGTTTTCCACTTGGCATCTTGATGACCGTCGCCACTCATATACCCTTCCGCAAGAGCTACGCAATGCGTTTTAGGGAGTTTAAGCAAGACGGCCGGCATTTGTTTTTCATAACAGTTGCGACCGAGATTCAAAGATAAAATTCGGTTAACCCATTCTTGGCTGCAAATCAGGCAGCGTTCGACCGATTTACCGTGAGGGTAATGAGTTACATGGTAAGATTTGACGTGTTCGATGAATTCTTCGACTTTCTTAGAACCAATCGACAGTACCACGGCGTACTGGTAAGAGTTCTTGCGACCTTTACGCTTGTCATTGCGAATGTGACCGTCGGCAAGGTAACGACCTAATATCCAGCAGTCCTCTTCGGTAAGATTCAGAGGATTTTCTTCAGCTTGGATAATCGGCGACGACATAAAATCGCCTTTTTTCATATTATTGACGGTTATCCAGTCTGGCGTAGAAAAAGTTCTTTCATAGCAACGACGGTTATTGTTCCACACTCGTTTCATATTAGACATATAAAACGGATGGTTTCCAGTCACCGTAAAGTCGTCGGTTCCTTGCGAAGACACTCGGTATACGTCAGTTGATTTCTTGTGTCCAACCGCAGTCACTGGTTTGAAACGGTCATTATGCGTATAGACCATATCACCAACCTTGATTTCTTCAATGGGTTTGTATCCTTCACTGGTGAGAACCAAGTGACCCTTGGTGAAGCAAGGCGAGCCGCCGATGAGAAGGTCGAACCCCTTGTACTGGGTGAAGTCGGCCTTGAACACGTCGCCGCCTTGTTCGGTTTCGGGGTAGTTGGCTTGGGTAATCTTGATGGCGGACTTTTCGATTTCGTAGGCGACATAGCGGTCTACTGGGATTCCAGCGCGGTCGAGAGCGATGTGGCCGCACGAGATTCCGTCGAAGAGGGAAAGGACTTTCATATTTAACTCCGTGGTTTAGTGGTTTCGTGTTTAAACTAGGTTGTTTGAGTATAGTAATTATAGGAAACCGAGGGACGCCCGGCTGTCTACAACCAGTCGTCTTCGTTAAGTACATACGATGGCCGAGCCAGCCGCCCACAGATATTCATAGCCGCCGACTCCACTAATTCCATAATTTGAAATGTGGACCTCAACTATGTTAATGCAACCGTTGTTGGTATTAACATACTGCCATAACGACCCGCTCGTTCGATAATGAATAACATATCTATTATTATTATACCCATAATAGGTGACCGTATACATCGCTTCGTTTAAATCATCTTTTCGCGTTTTATCATTGTCATATATTGCTATTTGGGTGTCCCACGACGAATAAGTTGACTTACTAAAATGAACGGCCAGACCAATTTCGGATAAATCATTGAATTTTACGATATGGTCATCAAGTGTACTGTCTAATTTGGGGGCATTTAAAGTTATGTTCTTAAAAACGGTGTCGCGAACCGTATCTTTTACTGTAATTGGTCGGCGTATAGTATCAATGACTGGAAGGAGTAAGGTATCCGCGTTCAAAACTGTGATTGTATCATATATGGGTACTTGAATATGGTGCTGGACGGTATCTCGAACCGTATCTTGCACTACGACGCGAACGGTATCATACGAATCAACCGTAATAGTATCTCGTATAACAATTACACTATCTACAACTGTCGTAATCGAAGTCGAGTTGTCATTATGCTGTGATTGGTCAATATTATAAGTCGTGGTAATGGTTTGTGAATTGTCAGTATGCTGATCAATGTCGGTGCCTTTGTCAAAGTATCCGGCTTGCGGATCGGTGACATCAACTCCGCAGGCGATTGTTAAAGAGGCGAGCAGCAAGACAGCAATATTAGAGCGTTTCATTTCCTAACTCCTTTGTGGTTGGTTTTGGTTGGTATAATGGTTATGGGGAACCGGTGGAAACCCGGCACCCCCTACGACAGTTAGAACTTGATCGCGACGATGTTTTCAAACGGAATTGCTACCGAATACAGTTTTTCCTCGCCGATAACTGTTTTGATAGTATCCACGAAACCACGCTGTAAGTGTCGGTCATACTTGCGACCATTGCGGTCGGTGTAATATCCGACGATGTCATCTGGCTTATAACCGCTTGACGACATTTGATAGTATAGGTGGTTGATGGTAACCACTATAAAGCCGTCATTAACCGATACAGTGTCCAAGAAGTCGCTCGGCTTGAGCTTCTTGTCATAATCGGCTAGTACTTCGGCGCATTTTCGTGCCTCATCGTCGCCGGTTTTGGGATAACGAGTTAGATACACGCATAACGACGAGGAACTGCTAGAGTATAGACCTCCACTGTTCATGCCGGTGTACACGATTTCTGCTACGCCGTTCGTCTTGGCAGCCTTGAGCATGGCGTTAATTGTCTTCTTGTCCATGATAACTCCTTGTTGTTGGTTGGTATAATGGTTATGGGGAACCGGTGGACACCCGGCACCTCGTTCCCATTAGGCTGCCTTCTTTGGATAGTTGTCCAAGATCTCGTCGCACGAGGGAATCTTGCCGCTCTTCCACACCTCTTCAGGAAGGTCGAAGCTGATAGGGTTGCCGGTAACACCGTCGATGAACTTGATGTCGTCACAGTAGACATCGAAACTGGCTTCGAACTTGTAGGTAGTCGCCAAGAAGAAGTTGACCTCGTAGCGGTGGTATTCCTTTTCATTGGTCGAACTGTCGGTGAACATGTTGATGTTAATCTTCACATTCTTGTAAGTCAGACCGATCCAAGCGTCGAACAGGTCGGCCTCGCCTTCCTTGAACTTGCGGACGACCTTGTCGCCGTTCGCCAACTGGACTTCGACCGTATAGCGGTCGATCTGGGGTTCCTTGGCTTGGGTATCGTAGAACTTGGTAACGACTACCTTGGCGTTCTCGAACAGTTTCAGTACCTCTTCGGCGCGTTCCTGAGTGATTCTCATAATTAACTCCTTGGTTGGTATAAAGAAAATAACCGGGCGGTGGACGCCCGGCGCGTCCGAGGCGTTATTCGATGTTGTTGTCTTCCAGTTCCTTCAGTTCCTTGAAGAGGCAAGACACTTCGCAACACAACTTGTCGCTATAGATACCGTAGGCGTGGGCCTGTTCCTTGACGAACTGGGCGAAGTATTCGCGACGGTCGTCGAAGTTCTTGTAGTTGCCTCCGATTTCCGTGATTTCGTGATATACACCCTTGGCTTCGAAGTCGTGGACGCCGCCGTAGGTGCATCCCATGACCACTTCAATGTCGAACGGTTCGGTTCTCGTTGTAACGCCGCATTCGCCAGACGGTTCGAACGGCTTGCCGGCAGCGGCAGCGGCTTCGGCGTCGTTCTCGGTTCCGATTTCGAACCAGTCCACGCCGGCGTTTACCTTGCGGTCACAGTTGACAAAGTCGGATTCGTGACCGGCGAGGATGTAACCAATCTGATTGAAAGTGAGGAAGGCGAAAAGTTCGGTCTTGTTTCCCTTGTAGGTCTTGATGGTTGCCATAAAATCTCCTTGTTGGTTGGTATAGAAAAAATATCCGGGTCGAGGAGACCCGGAACGGTCTCGACGGTTGGTACTAATCTTTTACATCGTCAACGGTGAGTATTTCGTGTTCGCACTGGTCGAGGCCGTAAATTTTCTTGCATTCATCTACGGAACGAACCGTGCATTCTTGGGTGTTCCACTTGCCGTGGCTGTATTCGTCACGGTACTTGAACTTGACATGTACCATGGCGACTCCCTAGTCCACGAGGAACCATTTGACCGAGGTGTTGCTTTCTGAGATGTTCAGTACGGCGACGGGTTCCATGGCGTTGGTGTTGTCCGGAGGGTAGATACGCAACATGTTTTCTTCATCGACTTCGTCTTCGCCGTCGATACTGTATTCCTTGCCGTCGGCGACTGGCTGAATGGTGATTTCGTGCTTGTTGAGCTGGGCCTGAACCATTTCGGTAAGGGTGGCGGTTGCGCCGTCGATATTGTCAACATCCTTTGCCTGAACATTATAGTCGACATAACCGTTGCAGCATTCGTCGACCGTCTTGATTTCTACGATTTTCATTTTTTAAATCTCCTTTTTGGTTGGTATAGAAAAAATAACCGGGCTGCGGACGCCCGGTACTTGTCTCGACAGTTAGGCGAACTGGTCGTCGATAATCTTTGCGCCTTCGCGCAGCTTCATGAGAACATAGTTGTAACGCGCACATTCTGAGCTGCTGGGGTCGCAACCGCGCACGGCTTCCTCGTATTCCTTGATGGCGGCATCCGCATTCTCGTAGGTATGGCCTCGGCCGTAACTGATGACCGTCACACGGTCTTTCTTCTTCGGCTTGTTCTTGCCCTTACGAGGCAAATCGACAGCGTGTACCGTGAAGTGGTGGTACTGGTTCAGAACCTCGACATCGACCTTTCCTTCGTCCTTGTTGTGGGTTATCTCGCAAGCCAGCTTCGTGTCGGCACGGTAGTTTTGCGCGAGCGACAGAGCCTTGCCGAACGCCGTGTCGTAGTCATCGATCGACTGCTGGTGAACCTTGATGTCATTCGAATCGGCGTCGTCGGTCTTGACGATGACCCATACTTGGTTTTTCTTGGTTTCCATGTTGAACTCCTTGTGGTTGGTATAGGAAGAATGGCCGGCCGGTGGATACCCGGAACCGGCCATCCAGTCCTAGAGGCGAGCGTACACCTCTGACAGCTCCTTGGCGGCCATTACATACTTGTACACGGTGCCGTGGATGTCCGTGAGGCGCGTGGTTTCAAAGAACTCCGTACTGTCTTTTACGAGCGTCTTGAGGTTCTGAGAGATGCTGTTCTGCCACACGATCTTGTGGGAAAGTATCTTCTTATTTTTGTTGAATTTAAGTACGAGGTGGATTTTCTCGATGGACAGAGCCGTCCGTTTCTTGATGGCGAAGTCGTGCGTATAGGTGCCGTCGGACTGTTCGGCCATTCCGAATTCGACGCAGCTCGTGCGGACTTCTTTCGCAATTATGTCGTTTGTGCTTGGTGACTTGCTCATTCTTACCTCCCTGTGATGCGTTTCTTGAGCGGTTTCAAAATCTTGATGCTGTTCTTACTCATTATCGTTCCTTTTTGGTGGTTTGTAAAACATATTTGGAGTAAATTTCGTCGATTTCAGACTTTTTCAGAGAGAATCCATAAATTTTCTTGCGGTTGACACGCTTCGGCTGTTCGACGCCGTTCTTGAAAAAAGAAAATATCGCGTCGGCTCCCCAGCCTAAACACTGTTTCGTGTCGAGGTTGTAGTACCACACCCATTCGCAGTTCGTGTACGGTCTGGCGTGGTTGATGGCGTCGGCCTGAGTCTTCACCGCATGGTCGATTTCAAAGGAACCGCAGTCGTCTTTCTTGAACCCAGTATCCTCGAACAGAACCGGTCTCGACCCATACACTTGACCACCGACGAGGCTACGAGTCGACACAAACGCCATTCGTTCACGGCCGGACGCGTAGGTGATGCCGTGGTCGGTCAGAGGCGCGTTGTAGCAGTTGGCGACCGGCCACATATCCTTGTTGCGGAGACGGTCGGCGATGGAGTAGGATATCCACACCTTGAACTGGCGGTTCGGCTCGAAGCGGACGAACCCGCAACCGGTCTGGGGTCTCTTCGAACGGTACTTGATATGGTCGAGGACGCACATCGCCGAGAAGGCGGCATCCAGTTCGTCGTCAGTCATTCGGGTGATGTCTCGTCCAATGTCGTCCGCGTCGTGGTTTACATAGGTGTAACGGATTCGGTTTCCCTTCTGTAATGCGATGTAACCTCTTGTACCCATAGTGTACTCCTTTCTGTTGATATACTACTTATCGGCCTTCGATGGACGCCCGGCAGCCGCCGGAAATTCCACGAGGTAGTCCTTGTGGCCGTTCTCGCCGAACAGCTTGATAGTGTTGATTCCCTTGCGGTTACCGCAAAGCGACGCGGCGATTTCGACGAGCTTCGTCTTGCTCTTCTTTTGGTTGCCGTCGATGTCGTCGGTGAGGCAGAAGGTGTGCGGTTCACACTTCAACTTCCCACGGCGCGGAACATACACATCGACGCAAGCGAACTGCACCTTGTGGGTCTGTAAGTGGATAAGCACATTGGCTACCTCGCGAACCTTGTCGGAACGCTGGCAGCGAATAGGCATGTCTTTGAGGTAGTTGGGGATTGCCATATCTTGCTCCTTTGTTACATCGCTGATAGATCCGTCGGGGACACCCGACACGGTATCGGCAGTCTGTAGAAGTCCGCGGGCATCCAGTTCCTTCTTGTTCGCCCTGAACTCTCGGCGCATGGCCGTGTTCTTGTCCTTGTCGTAGTAGTCGCGCCAGTGTTCGGCGATGTGCTTCTTGTTGCGCTCCATAGCGTCCGGGTCCACTATCAGCTGTATGAGCTTCCTCGACACGCCGTATTCGGCGGCAAGCCGTCTTTGCGAGACACCCCCAGCTTTATATCGGCTCTCGATTTCGGCTTTCTGAGCGTCGGAAAGCTTACGGCGTCGGTCAAGGCTCGGCGGAATTAATTTTTTCTCGAATTTAAATGGCATAGCAACCTCGGTGTGTCATAGTCACATAGGTGTAATATAAAAAAATGGCAAGCACGTTGTCAATACTTGCCATGTTAAATTTCGGTTACACGAGTATATTGTCCGACAAGTTGAACCCGATCGAGCTGCCACCGGTGAGGTCGTCGAACGAGTCCGGCCGAACGGACATGGACTTGCTGTCCCACGTGTCCTTGACCCACTGGGCGAAGCCATCGAACTGACCGTCGTAGAACTGGTTGAAACGGTTTTCGCCGAAATAGGATTCGTAACTCTTCGGATTTATTGCCGACCGGTCGTGACGCATGGCATGAAGCTGGTGTTCCGTGTTGTCCGGGGTGAACTGGACCACATAGAGACAATCGTGACCTTTGTACTTGACTTCGACGGTATGACGCCACCATCCGCCGAGCAGTTTCGACCGGTAATAGTAACCAAGGAATTCGATTTCGGAAACGGACTTCAACTGGTCGAACAGCGTTTGTTTAGCAGATTTCTTAGCCATTTTAACTCCTTTGTGGTTGGTTTCTTTCTTGTATAGAAAGTATAGGGGAACCGGGGACGCCCGGAACCCCGTGGCGATCCTAGGCCGGCTTACCAAGCTTGCAGTTATCCTCAGAGATATCCCACACGATGTACTCGCTCTTGGGTACCTTCAGACGGCGGTCGATTGGTGCCTTGGTGCAGTAGAGGCGGATAACCGTGCCGAACACCCACTTGCCTTGGTCGTTGCGGAACCGCGTCCACACTTCCAAAATTGTCATAGGTTCGCCGTCCGTGGTCTGCAAGCCGTTGCTGGATACACGGATAACATCGTCAACCGTGTGGCCACTGTACAGCTTGCCGTAGATATTGGCTGCCACGCGCATTACGGAGGACTTGATATCAAGCGATTCAAGCTTAATAGGAGCGTCATCGCTGAGGGTAACGAGGTCGGCTCTGAGAGGCGTAACAAAATCTGAATTCATAACTGACTCCTTTGGTTGGTATAGAAAAAATAAAGGCTCCGGGGAGACCCGGAACCCCGGTTACCGTTATCCGATCCGGTCAAGCCGTTCGAACATGGCCTTCAGTTCGGTTTCGAGCTTGTCGTAGCTAGTCCAGTTGTTCGGACCGCCATGGCAGTCCTTTTCGTTGTCTGCCGTTCGGTAGTACATCTGTTCATACCAGTTGTTCCAGCGAGCGTCGTCGCAGTGTACATAAATGTACTTGCCGTTCTTGCCGAAGAACGCAGACCAGTCGAAGTAGTTGGGTTCGAACTTGACCGTCGCGCCGAGTTTCTTTGCGAGAGCCTTGATTTCACGACGGACGATGGGGATGAAGTACTTGCGGAAGAAGTTCGCGTGGGTATAGTCGCCCCAGTACTTCTCCGGAACATCGCAGTTCTCGAAGTCATAGTTCTTGAAGGCAGCCACGGTCTTTTCGGTAGGGATTACACTGGTTTTCATTTTTAACTCCTATTGGTTGGTATAGAAGGAATAGCCGATCCAGGGAAACCCGGAACGGCTCGGACATTCCTATTCCTTCTCGTGGACTTGCACCGTGTAGGTGGCCGCCTCCGAAGGCGAGTGGCCTACCCAGCCTTTGCGAGCGTCGCCTTCCTCCTTGTCGAGGCCGCAAGTCTTACGCAAGTGGGCAATCTCCTCGGCGGCCTTCTTCAAGCAGTTGCCTTCGAAGCCTACCTCAAGAATATCGACCTCCACGGCCTTAGTGGGGTCGTCGTACTTGGTGACCACGAGAGCTACATACACGCATGTCGTAAACGAGTCAGTCTCGGTGTCGGCGCAAAGGTCCGGACGGCCTTTGTACCGCTTCAAGATGTCGTAACGCTCAGATTCGGCCTCGTTCTTATCAAACCACACCGATTCGATGATACGGCGTCCATTCGCTTCGGTTCTAGATACTACTGAAACTTCCATTTGCTTACTCCTTTGATTGGGTTCATATTACTTATCGACATAAAAATAATAATTGTAAAGCGGACGCCCGGAAAAATGTAGAAAGTGTTCCCAAAGTGTTCCCAAAATAAAAGAATTGCCCGTTAGGGCAACCCTTTTAGATGACGGCAACTATCGGATAGTCACGCAGCGAGGTATCAAAGAACACATCATAGTGCATAGCGCACTGGATTCCGACAATTCGGCAAATAATTTTTTGGCGACGCTTGTAGAGGAACTGGAACTGGTCACCCTTCTTGAAAACGATGCCGTTGCTCATTGTCACATCGCGGATGGCTGTAAGCTTGTCCATAGGGGTGAGGTTCTCGATGTACTTGTCGAGACGCTTGCGTCGTTCGCACTCGGCCAGCCAGTCGGCCTCGTAGTGGCAGCCCGGTGCCATGTTGCGCTTGGCCAGTTCACGGCGGAGCCAGTCGGCTGCCCCTATGTTGATCGTATTGACTCCGCTGTAGGTGCTGTCCAGATCCTTCACCCACACCTCGCCGTTGCCGTGGTTGTGCACCAGCAGCTGAATGAGGAAGGGACGGTCGTCGCTATTGCGGATGCACTTCAGGAACGCCCCGGAACGGCCTACATAGCGGAATTTGGCGTTCTTCTTTGCGGATTCGATGTATTCGTCGTAAACATCCTTGGCGCGGTGCCAGTTGAATTGTTGTGTCCAGCCCATATCTTAACTCCTTGGTTAGTGGTTTGTTCTTGTATAGAAGAGATAGGCCGGCCGGGGACGCCCGGACCGATCTGAAACCGTTATTCGAACAGTTCGACCTCGAAAAGCTCGGTTTCGGTGTTGTTTACCGCTATCTTGGGAGGCTTTACCGTGAAGCTGATATCGGCAAGCGAGGTGTTACTCTTCATACCATCGTAGTCGTAGGTTTCGATAAATGGATAAATCAAGTCGGTGTCCTTGAGGGATTTCAGTTCGTCATTGATTTTCTTGAGGAACGCCTTTTTGGTCATAGCTTGACCGAGCTTGCCTTGCTTGTCGCGCAACCGCTGGATTTCCGGAGCATTGTCGATATAGAACTGCTTGGTTTCCTTACAAATACGGATGAATTCGTCAGACGGCAATTTATAGCAAGCCTCGCAGTTCGTTCGAGTCTGTACCCCTTGTGCGTTACAGAAGCTTTCACGAGGGAACCAATGGCCGCATACCGAACATTCCATATATGTATTAGGAACCTTGACAATTTTAAGGTCGCGGCGGTCTACGTGATATTCAAACTTTACTGTCATCTGAACTCCTTTGTTTCTTGTATAGAAAAAATAGCCAGCCGAGGGACGCCCGGCTGGCCTAAACCATTCGCCTAGGCATAAACCGGCTTTCCGAACAGACAGCACTGGATGAACACATTGTCCGCAATGGAGTCTCCGTTGCCATTCAGACAGTCGGCGAACGATTCCTTTGCGTTCTCGATGAACCCATCTACGCCACGCTCCAAGGCAGCCAGATCGAGCGCGTACGGCGTGTTCTTATCGTCCTCGATGTCGTAGAAGGTCAGCTTTCCGCCACGGTACACGATGCTTTCCAGCACTTCCTCGTAGGTGATTTCGTACGGCTTACCCTCGTTGTCGTGCTGGATGATGAGAGCTGCCTTGGCGTTCTTGTAGTCTTCGTCGCTGTATTCATAGCGCAGTACGCCCGGATTGCTGCCGAACCCGCTCAGAATGTCCAACAAGGACGTTTCGCAGAGGGAACAGAATTTCTGAAAGTCGATATTCATTTTTAACTCCTTTTCTTGGTGGTTTCTTGTATAGAAGAAATAACCGGGCCGGGGACACCCGGTCGTCGATGGTCAGAACCCCAGCGTAATCCACTTCCCCATCTTGCCCACGGTCGCTTTCAGAGGCGGCGTACCGTTCTTAACAGTAAATTTTGCCAAGGGATACGAGCCGCCGCCGTTGTCGTCCACATCAATCATAGCGTCACCGTCGCCTTCATTTATGAGCTTCCCAAGAGCCTCGTAAAGCTCCGTGACGGTCATAGTCGATTGTTCGTACTTCTCTCGCATCACCTTGAGTTCTTCGTCGGTGAGCTTGTTAATGTCTATCATATTGCCTCCTTTAGGGAC
>JAEEGJ010012841.1_pt1 | contig 20568 bp, 18 predicted proteins | sample 8958761 | NCBI WGS metagenome assembly JAEEGJ01 (sample SAMN16246546, study PRJNA631951) | gut metagenome | biome: gut microbiome; feature: rumen; material: RS-attached | host: Bos | place: Iran: Karaj | collected 2018-10
TTTTGATTTTTGCGACAAGACCGGAAGTAGTGCAGCAAAGTTATCTTTCATATATAAAAAACAAGGTTAGAAGCGATTTAGGCTTTGATAAAATACCGGTGATTGTTGAAATGAAAGCAAGCCGGAAAAAATGGGAGCAGCGCGAAAAGTAATGGCATTATTCAGTATCGGTGAAGTTGAGAAAATAACAGGCGTAAAGGCTCATATTCTAAGGTATTGGGAAGAAGTAGTACCGTCAATAACTCCGCAAAAAGATATTGGTGGACGCAGAACTTACTCAATTCGAGAAGTTCAGATAATCATGCGGCTTCGTTACCTTATTCAGAAAAAAAAGTATTCCATAGAGGGAGCTAGAAACCAGATAATTGCCGAAACTGATAAACCGGAAAGCGTTGTAAATATTCTTCAACAAATAAATGAAATACGTTCCGAATTACTTTATATGTTCAAAGCCGTGCAGAATACTAAAAGGTAAGTATACACGATGAAAACCCACCTTTTTGAAACGATTCCAGATGAATCTATAAAGATACTGGAAAGATTTGATTTGTTACTACAGGATATAAAGCCACTCAACAGTAAGCAGCTTGCCCATCTGCCAGAAAACATACGGGAATTGTCTCATTTGCTTACAGACGAAAGAAGTTCACGCCGTATGGGATATATGAACTCGACCGTGTTTCTTGCGGCGTATACACGGTATTTTATGTGGTGGAACTTAGTCCGCCTTTCGCCTGTGTTTAGCGGGTTTTATAAAAACGAAGACACAAAAGCAGTTTTTTCCGCCCTAACGGACGATTCCGTGTTGCTGGACATAGGTTCAGGCCCGCTGACTGTTCCCGTTGCGTTATGGCTCGCCGCTCCGGAACTTAGAACAAAAAAACTGACGTTTTACTGTCTTGATTATTCGCAAACAGCACTTGCTTTAGGTGAAGAAATTCTTCTTTCCGTAGCGGCGAAAACAGCTGCAGCGACTCCAGACCAAAAGCTTTGGCAGATTGTCCGCGTAAAAGGTGCAATGGGAACTGCAATAAAGCGAAAGGCGGACGTTGTTTTTTGCGCGAATATGTTTAATGAGCTTTTTTGGGATACGCCGCAGCCGCTTGAACAAGTTTCTAAGAAATATGCCGGAGAGTTGCTTCCGTACTTAAAAGAAAAGGCTTCTGTTTTTGTAGCAGAGCCAGGCGTTCCTCGTGCCGCGCGGTTTGTTTCTTTGCTTCGGGACAGCCTTATGAGAAAAGGGTTTATGCCGCTTTCACCTTGTCCGCATGCGGGTGTTTGCCCAATGGACGGTAGGAAAGGCGGAAAATGGTGCCACTTTACGTTGCTCACGGACGAAGCGGATGCTCCAGAAAAATTGCTGAAAATTTCCGCTTCTGCTGGAATCCCAAAAGACAGGGCTTCTTTGTCGTTTATTTTCGCTTCGTCAGCGGTCGGTGCGGTTAAAGCAGGTGTGGATGGATTAAAAGTTCGTGTTGTGTCTGATTCTATACGCTTGGGTAAGACAGGCGAAGTACAGGGAAGCTCAGGCCGTTACGCTTGTAGTGAAGCTGGTTTGACATTAGTGGTTGCACCGGAAAAAGCATTTTCATCCGGTGATATACTTGAAACAGCGATTACTTCAGAAAAGGCAAAAAAATTACCGCGCGATAAAAAATCAGGCGCGGTAAAAATCGAGCTTTAAGTATAGCTCAGGCATTGCGTATATAGTTGCAGGTATAAGAATTATTCTACGTACATCGCTTTTATTTGCTTTTCGTAGATTTCCGTTATCTTGTAGCGCATAATTTCTTGCTTTGCAGAAAGTTCCACGCCAACTTCGAACGGCTTTTCGAGCAATGTGAACTTTGAAATGCGTTCAAATGTCTTAAATCCGTTCTTACCACTAACAAGAGACTGAACTTCTGACTCGATAAGCTTTATAATTTCTTTTTTTGTAAGCAAATCTGAATATTGGTCATAAGCAACGTAATTTTCGCGCGCATAAACGATAAGCTCGTCTTTTGAAGGAATAATAAGCGCTGTCAGCATTTTTTCATCCTGACCAACTACGATTGTCTGGCTTATATAGCGGGATTCGCACATCTTCATTTCTATAGGAAGCGGCTCTACGTTCTCGCCACCCCGCAGAACAATTGTATCTTTCATGCGGCCGCGCAAGATAAGCTGATTGTCAAGCGTAAGAAGTCCGATATCGCCGGTATTGAACCAGCCGTCTTTATCGATTGCCTTAGCGGTAAGCTCCGGTTTTTTGTAATAGCCCTGCATGACTGTAGGACCACGAACTATAACAACACCTTTTTGACCTTGCGGAACATCGTTGCCGTTTTCGTCAACTATTCGAAGTTCCAAATTACGGATAGGCGAACCAACGGTTCCAAAAGTCGGGTTATCGACAGGACGGACGGCGATAATAGGCGACGTTTCAGTAAGACCGTAACCTTCCACTATTTTTACACCGGCTGCCCAGAAAAATTCGTCGATGGAAGGCGGAAGCGCACCACCGCCAGAAACTCCGGCGCGGAATTTAGTACCCATTTTTGCACGGACTTTACTGAAAACAAGTTTGCTTCCGAGCATTTTAAGTGGTGTAAGAAGCAGGCATGGAATGGAAAGGAATACCCAATAAAGTGCGACAGGTTGTTTTTTGATTTTCGCCGTCCGCTGGAATATAAGACGCGAAAGGTAGCACTGAGCTTTTGAAACAGTCGTGAAAAAGCGGAACAAGTAGAACACTATTCCGCCTGTTTTTCGCATTGCTCTGTTTATGCCGTCGTATAAAGCTTCGTAAACGCGAGGAACGGCGGGCAAATAGCACGGATTCAAGGCTGCAAGGTCTTTTAACAGAACGCTTCCAACTGGCTTTGAGTATCCAAGAGAACCAGCCTGGCTTAAAACGACATATTCACAAGCGCGCTGAAAAACGTGCCAAACAGGAAGAACACAGATAATATCGTCACCAGGATTAACGTAAATACGCTCGTTAACTTCGTAAAGCTGAGAGATGAAGTTCTTATGGGTAAGCATAACGCCTTTTGGTTCACCGGTTGTACCTGAAGTAAAGATAAGCGTCGCAAGATCATTTTCATCGCCTTTTTCAAGCTCTTCTTCGACCTTGCCAGGATTTTCCGCACGGTAAGTCTTTCCTGCTTGAACAATCTGCGAAAAACAAGAAACTTTAACACCTTTTTCTTCAGCAGATTTAAGCGAAGCTTCATCAAGTTCATCAAAGCAGATTATTTGTGTAAGAAGCGGAAGATCGCCTTTAAGAGACAATATTTTCTTTACTTGTGTGTTATTATCAGCAAGGACAATTTTACATTCAGCTGTTGCAAGGATAAAACGAAGGTCGTTTTCTGTAGCATCATTACCACGCGGAACATCGATAGCACCAATGCTCAAAAGACCAACATCAGCTTGCAACCATTCTTTACGGTTGTCGGAAATAAGACCGATATGTTCGCCACGCTCTACGCCGAACGAAAGAAGACCTGCACCAAAATCGAGTGCTATATTGAACATTTCCTGATATGTAACAGGAATGAAATTTCCGTCTTTATCTTTAGAACGCTGAGCAGGTATTTCTGGATAGGCAAGAGCTGTTTCTCTTACTAATTTTGGTATTGTTTTTTCCAAGTGAGTATCCCTCCGGATTTTTAGTTGTGACAATACATTATAAAAGTGACAAAAGTTCAAAAATTGTCACAATGCAATTAAAAGTATACAACATTCATAGATAACACGCAATATGTAAAATTCCCCAAGCATGGCGGTTAATGCTTAAGAAATTTTCGTAATTGTTCCAGTTGCGATTTATATTTTTTACTCGTCATAGTTGGGAAGTTATTTATAAACGAGATTGTCTTCTTTTGTGCATTTGTGAACGATTCTATGCGCCTCATGATATTTGCAGTTACTTCATCAGATTTCTGCTTCGTCTGCTCTTTCAGCTTTTGCAGTATTTCATTAAAGGATAAATTATTGTTGAACCAGGCTTCTTTGACAAAGTAAGCCTTGAGAGTTTCGTTAAACTCTTCAAGTTTTGCAAGGTAGGTGCTGAAATTAACGAGTTTACGTACCGTAAAGATAAAATCGACTGAAAGAATAGTCGCAAGTCCAATTGCAAGATATGTTACAAGAGGCTCTTTTATCCAAGTGACAAGCTTCATTAAAAGCGGATGGACGAAATGCGATGCGAGCATTCCCATCAGCCCGAAAAGCGTGGAGTTAAGCAGGCAGACACGCCCTTTTATGTTGAACTTATAGTGCGAATAATCCCACCATTTAGTGTCGAAAAGTTTTTCAAGAATCCAGCTTGTAACGTATTCCAAGGCGGAAGTAACAAGCATTGAAAGAAGAAAAAGCGGAATCCAAGTTGAGCTGAGCGGTTCGAGTACGGACATTACAAGAAGCCCGCCAAAACCGTAAACAGGGCAGATTGGACCTTTAAGAAAGCCACGGTTTATGAAGCGCTTTTGAATAGAAGAGCAGTAAATAACCTCGCTGCACCATCCAATAAAGCTGTATGAGAGGAAAAGCAGGAAAATTTGTGAAAAAGTAAGGTATCTCATAGAATTAAAATAAGATTTCTATGGAGATAAGTCAAATCGAACAAATTGCAAAGAGGGTATATGTAAAATCTTCCTGTTTTTTTGGAATATTTTTATGGAATATATAGAGAAAAAAGCTTATATTGAGAATATGGTTAAAGAAGATGATGACAGAGTTACCGCTATTGAAATAAAGCTTGCGTATCTTGAAGATTTTGTTAACAAACTCCAAAAAATTGCAGTTGAACAGGGAAACACCGTTGATACTCTGAAAGCTGAAAACAGAGTTCTAAAAGCAAAACTTTCGGAACTTATAGAAGCGCAAGAAGGCGAAATTCCGAATAGAAAACCGCCGCACTATTAATCGCACTGTAAGGGGAGAAAGTGTGAATAAAAAACATGTAAAGCGTTATATCATTACATTTGCAATATTTGCTATCAGTTGTGCCGTTGTTATCGTTCTTATGAATTTAGGCGGGAAAGAATATGAAACGGTTCTTCCTGTTGTCAGAATAGAAAAGCCTGTCCGCCGGACGATATCTGAATCAATCACTTTATCCGGTTATATTGAAGCTGAATCCATGATACCAATTGTACCGTTCGTTAACGGAACGGTCACGGAATATTACGCGAAAGAGGGAAAAGCCGTAAAAAAAGGAGAAACACTCCTTACAATAGACGATTCTCTTTATCAGCAGCAAAAACTACAGGCGGAAGCTGCGTATTACGGCTACCAAACTTCTTTTGAGCGCGTTGAAAAGCTGTATAAGTCAGGAGCTGCGACACAGCAAGAATACGATACACTTAAAGCACAGCGCGACGCGGCAAAGGCGCAGTACGACCTAGCGAAACTTCAACTGAGCTACACAAAAGTGACGGCTTCTATAGACGGAACGGTTTTACAGGCCCCACTTTCAAAGGGCTCAATTGCTGTGACAACACAACCAGCGGCAATTATTGCCGATCTTTCTAAGCTTGTAGTAAGGCTTTCTGTACCAGAAAAATACTTTACTCTTTTTGTGCAGAATAAAAATGCGCTGACAGCCAGTGTGACGCGCCCCGGCAACGAAGGGCTTTCGGAAGATATGACAACCACTGCAAGGGTTGATGTTATTGCGCCATACGTGGACGCACTTTCAAAAGCATTTACAGTTGTGCTTTATTTGGAAGGCGATTTTTCATTATTCCGCCCTGGTATGTACATAAAAGCTACAATCAATTACAGGACAAAGGAAAATGTGCCGTCATTCCCGTTTGAAGTGCGCAAGATAGACGGCTCCTGCTACATTTATGATGAGACTTCTTCGAGCGTGAAATGGGTCAACTTTATACCAGATATAAAAGACACGCAGTATTTTTCTGTGCCGGAAGAATATGCGAACACATATTTTGTTGTGGACGGACAAGGAAGCGTTTTTGACGGTCAGGTTGTAAAAGTGCTGGAAACCGCGACATCAAGCAGAACAAACATAGGAGCAGGCGGAACAGCGTCTGGTACAGTGGGAAGCGGCGCAAGACCGAATGGAGCCGGTGAATGAACTTTTCGGGCTTTGCAGTAAAGCATCCTGCGGTAATTGCAATGATACTCATCGTGCTCGTCGTCTTTGGAATGTATTTCGTCCTGGACATGAACGTGGAATTCATAGGCGACATGTCTTTGCCGTCCGTCATCGTAATATCCACGTATCCGGGAGCGGGGGCAGAGCAAGTTGAGCAGGAAGTAACAGCGATTCTTGAAAATGATTTTGTGACTTTGCCGGATTTCCGCAACATAACAAGCTCGTCTATGAATTCTGTAAGCATGATAACACTTACGTTCGCGGACGGCATAAATCCGTATGACCAGCTGCCGGAAGTACGAAACAGAATAAGCCGGCTTATGGAATCGCTGCCGGACGGGCTTTCCGGAGAACCGTGGGCTGTTGTCGGCGGTGCCTCGATGATGCCTATTTTCACTTTTTCCGTGGAAGGCGGACAAGATACCGCACGCGTCACCGAATACATAAAAGATGAAGTAATCCCCAAAATTACACGTATAAGCTGTGTTTCTGAAGTGGAGCTTTCTGGCGGAAAGGAGCTTCAAGTTTTAATAACGCTCCGGCTAGACGACCTTGTTTCTAAGAAGATATCGGTGACGAACGTGTACCAAAGCTTAAGCTATGGAAACGTGAATTTGCCAATCGGCACCGCCGACTACGAAAGCCGCACTATAGGACTTAGGTATGCAGGCGGATTCTCGTCTATTGAGGACATAAAAAACTTGCCGGTGGGCAGTGCAGGAACACAAATAATCCATCTTTCTGATGTTGCGGACGTAGAGCTCGATTATCCGGCTGAAAGTGTTTACATAACGGACGGAGAAAAAAGCATAACGACTGTAAGCGTTTCAAAAAGGCAGGACGGCAACACTTTAAGCATCGTAAACCAAATAAAAAAGGTATTGCGTGAAGTTGAAGCGACAACAAACAACGCGCTTACTTTTAACATCGTCAGTGACGACAGCAACATGGTTAAAAGCTCGCTTTCAACTGTTATCCGCTCCGGTGTAGGCGGAATAATAATGGCTGTTCTCGTTATCTTTTTGTTCCTTGCGGTCACAAAAGCAACGCTTATTATCGCGCTTTCTATCCCTCTTTCTATATTGTTTACGTTCCTTGGCATGAAGCTTTTCGGGCTTTCCATAAATCTTATGAGCCTTTCTGGTATTGTCGTTGCGCTTGGTATGGTTGTGGACGGCTCTATCGTTATGCTGGAACAAGTTTACAGGTATTACGGACATTCCGGGGCTGTGAATTCTACGACAAAAAGCTTAGTGCGGCTTTCAAAAGAGGCAGCAATTAACAAAGGTGCGGGCGAAGTTACATCGGCAATTTTAGCAAGCACAGCCACAACAGTTGTTGTTTTCGTTCCTATCGCTATGCTCACGGGTATTATCGGTATGATCCTGAAAGACATGGCTGTAACAATCGTCTGTGCGCTTATTGCATCTTTCTTTGTGGCGGTTCTTGTTGTTCCATTTTTTATGAAAGTTCTGCTAAAAGAAGACACCTCTACGACATCAGTCCGTAAAAAAGAACGAAAGTTTGATATCTGGCTTGGTAAAACAGAGCGGTGGTATAAAAACGCGCTTAAATGGTGCATAAACAATCGCAAATATATACTTGTTGTTTCTGTTTGTGTTCTTGTTCTAACCGTTTTAATTGCCGGTGCATTAGGACTTACGTTCATTCCTTCAACCGATTCTGGCGATTTTTATTTGAACCTTGATTTTTCAAAGGGCACAAAAATAGACCAAACCGATCGAAAAATGCGCCAAGCATACGAAATAATCAAAGAAAATGTACCGGAAGTTCAAAACGCTGTTTATTACACAGGAAGAGGACAGTCGGGTTTTATGACATCGGCTTCTGAGAACCAAGGGTACGTACACGTAATACTTGTGCCTGTTTCTCAGCGAAAACGCGATATTCACGAAATAATGGTTCTTGTACAGGAGCTGATTTCCGCACAAATACCGGATGTAACTGTAAGCGTAGAAAATGGCGGATTCGACAAACTTCTAAGCTATGTCTCTGGTGGTGGCGGTTACGGACTAACGCTGGAAGGCGAAAATCTTGATTTGCTTTATGAAACAGCATTACGTATACAAAAGTTCATAGAGCAAGATTCCGATGTTCTTTCTGTAAAACTTGATACGACTTTTGACACAAGCACAATGGTTATTGATATGAGCCAGGAATCTTTAAGTTCGCTTGGAATAAGCAGTTACGAAGCAGGAATAACATCGGCTATCTTGTTCCGTGGACTTGATACAGGTGTGTTCAACGACACTGATAATGACAAGAATTATACAATCAGAATTGAGTCTGATAAAACAGGAAAAGCTATTACGTTTGATGATATAGCGAATGTCCATTTGATAACCCCTACAGGCGACAGTGTTTCGCTTTCAAACCTTGCGGATATTCATGTTGATGAAAGCGTTTCGCAAATCAATCATACAAACCGTTCAAAAACAATAACGATAACAGCTCGTATGCGCAGTGAGGACACCGCCGGACTTAATAGCCGTGTTAAAGAGTACATAAAGAAAAATCCGCTTCCACAGGGCGTTAAAAGCTCCGAAGGCGGACTTATGGAACTTATAACGGATGCTATTCCACCGATGATATCCGCGTTGTGTATTTCTTTGTTCCTGCTATACACTGTAATGGTTCTTCAATTTGAGCGGTTCAGACAGCCTTTGCTTATTATGGTTTCTATACCTTTCTGTATAATTGGCGTTATAGTAGGCTTGTTGATGTTCGGTTCTTCAATGAACCTTGTCGCTATGCTCGGAGTCATCGCGCTTGGCGGTATTGTTGTTAACAACGGTATTATCCTTATTGATTACATGAATCAGTTAAGGGCACAAAAACCTTGTACGACCGTGGCGCAACTTGAAGAAACGATAATAACCGGTGCCTCGACGCGAATAAAGCCAATAGCGATGACGACGCTTACGACGATGCTTGGCGTAGTACCGATGGCGATTGCGCGTGGAGAAGGTTCAGAAGTGTATGCGCCGCTTGGTCAGGCGATTGCCGGGGGTTTGCTTACATCAACGCTGATTACGCTTTTTATTATTCCGGTGTTGTATTATGTGACGGAAAAGCGTCATTTGGATAAAGTGGATAAGGAACCAGATAACGGAACACGGAATACTGCCGAGACGCAGCGCTCGACAGTAAAGGAAAAACGTTCTGCAAAATCAGAGCGCCCAAGCAGTTACGGTTCGTTGCCGGATTGTTTTTATAAATAGGAGATGGTCGTGGAAAAAAAATGCAGTAAAGCCGCCCAGTTCTTGGTGTTCATAGTTACTATATATGTCGCATTTGTTTTTGTGTCATGTTCCGCTGTTTTTGAGGGCGGCGCAAGCGGAAAAGTTGTTGATGCAGAAAGCACGGAAACGCCAAAAGCTGGCATTCAGGACGTAGAAGTTTACGTATACACATCAGAATACAAACGGAATGAAGATTATCAGCTTTATAACGGTTATGGAAAATTCACGCCTTCTGGTTCTTCGTACATCGGGCACACAACAACAAACTCTGACGGAAATTTTTCGCTCGGCAAGCTGATGTGGGAAAGTGACAAGCCTGTTTTCGGCAAAACCGGTGACTCTATCCCGGTTTTCCTGCTGTTTTATCACGAAAACTATGGGCTTCAAAAAAACGACAACTATGCGGTAATCCTTTCGGATAGCGTGTCGTATGTAGTTTATCAGGAGATGACGGCAATACGAAAAACGACAACGCTGAATATCTCGATTTTGGATGCGTCGCAGGATCCCGATACAACGACAAGGCTTCCGCCTGCAATTTCACAGCCTGTAAATGTTACGGTTTCTGTTCCGCAGACAACAAGTGAGAATCCGAATGTTCCAGCTATCAAAAAAGAGGCGACAATAACAGGAACAGGCACGATTACGGTTTCTTATCCGCGATATTCAAGCGGAACAACAGCGAACGTACCGCAAATAACTATTACATACGGACAATCCGGAGAGAACACAACTTATAAGCCATGTAATTATAATACTACAGAAGGCTCAGAAAACTATTCATTTATTGCAAACATTCAGTCAGATCCTATAACAAAACAAATACAAGGAACATCTGTTCCTATTCAGCTATATATGAAACCAACCGTTATTTCTGAGCCACCAATAAGCGGACAGCTGTGTCTTGGAACACCGGCCTCGGGTACTACTGATGAAGGATCAAGTGCGGACGACAACGTTAGAGTAATGCTCGCTTCGGTAACAGTAGACGGAGCTTTGGGAACTTTGCTCGACTATACATCCGCAAGTGTTATGACTTCTGCATCGGGAAATGGAGCAAACGGTTCTCGCGTTATACACGGTCGTTTTTCTGGCTTGGGTCAGGGAATAACATGGACAGACACCAGTTATGCAGGTAAATATTCTACAAAAGAAGTTGCTGTCGTATTCGATATGGACAACTCCGGCACAATATCGGCGAATGACCGCTATTATCTTTTAAAAGATAATACTACAGCTAGTCCGCCAATAAACAGAGCGCTTCGTAGTAACGAAACAACGCGCGATATCGGTAAACTTACGAATGCCGATTTATCGACAGTGCAGTAGGAGCCACGCCTTGAAGAAACTTGTTTCGGCGTTTTTTGTAATATTTTCGCTCATTGTAGCCGACTTTTTAAGCCAGCTCACGTCCCAGAACTGCGCATGTGCAGAAACTCTGGGCTCGCAAAATATGCAGGCCACGACATTCGGCTCAGGCGGCGACACATCCAACTACGCATACACCAACTCCGACTCAGCTCTTTCCTACGTTTTCTCGCAGCTCGACATAAACAACGCCGAGCTCCGTCGCCTCCGCGAAGAGTACGCCCAGAGCATCCTCGACTTAAAAGATGCAAAAGCTGGCTACGGTCCTTCTATCGATCTGCTTGTGACCGGAACATACATGCCCGATCCGATGATTGGCAAAATCACACTCGACGTTGAGGATATCCTTTCCGCAATCAACATACCTGGCAGCCAGCTTGCAAACCCGGCAAACCAATACGTCACGCTTTACCCCGGCATGGAAAAAACGCAGTATCAGTTCCAGCTTACGCTTACACAGCCTTTGTTTACCTGGGGAAAAATCTCGTCGGCGGTAAAGCTTTATACCGTGGCTTCGGAAGTTAAGCAGCTCCAAGTTTTTGACAAGCAGGCTCAGCTGGAGTCAGAAATACGCACAAGGCTCGCGGCACTTTACTACATGAAGCAAATCCGCTCTTATCTGGACGAAGAACAGGATTATGCCAAAAAGCTTGTTTCAATCAGCGAGAAAGCCGCGCAGAACGGTCTTCTTTTGGAGCAGAAAGTGCTCGAAGCCCGCATTCAGGCTATGGAAATAGATATTGCAAAAGCCGGCATTGAAGATGAATACACGAAAATGCTTTCTGCTCTGGAAACTCTTACGGGGCTTTCGTTTGATGAGCTTGAAGAAATCCGCTTTGTGCCCGATAAATCTGCGGCGGACGTGCTTTTGTTGCAGGATATCGACGAGCTTCAAAGTTCGGCGACATCTGAGGACAGGCTTACCCTGCAAATTTTGCAGAAACTAATCGAAATAAACTCGCTCACGCTGAATATCGCGGAAGCTTCCGTTTATTGGAAACCGGATGTGGCTCTCCAGCTTTCCGTGGATTACTCCGGCTCGCGCTTCCCGCTTATAGAGACAGACTGGTACAGAAAAGACGATTCGAATCTTAACATCACGCTCGCGCTTAAAACAACAGTTTGGGACGGTGGCAAAAAAATTAACAACATAAAGCGAAACGAAAGTAATACCACGCTCGCGGCAATTCAGTATGAGGATACGGAGCTGCTTTTGCGCCACACGGTTCTGGAGCAGTACAACCAGATGAAGCTTGCCAAAACTAAGGCAGACTATCAGCAGCTTAAAATTGAGACGAAAAACTCGCAGATAGAGCAGGCAACAAAGGCGTATCAAGCAGGTTACGGCAGCGAGGCAGACCTAATAACCGCCCAAATCGAAAAAACGTCCGCCCAAATCGAGATGATTCAGAACATCCTTTCGTACATGACGGCATATTACACACTGTCATATTTAACAGAGTAAAGTCGCGAGCACAGATATAATTAGGGTAATATGGCGGTTCCCGCCGGTTGTCCAACCGTCGGTCGCGTGTTCCGCCGTTCCGCGTCGGGGCGCTCCATTCGTCCGCTCGGACATTGCCGGACAAGCCGGCAATTCCATCGCTACCGAACGCCTATCGGCGCGGCTCCACCCGCTAACCGGTTCCCACCGTTTCGTTACTCCAGCTCGATTGTTCCCGGTGGTTTACTCGTGATATCGAGCAGACAGCGGTTTACTCCGCGGACTTCGTTTATAATGCGGCTCATAACCGTCTGAAGAACATCCCACGGAATTGGGGATGCTTCTGCTGTCATAAAGTCTATTGTGCTTACGGCGCGCAACGCAACGGCATAGTCGTATGTACGCTCATCGCCCATAACGCCAACAGAGCGCATATTCGTAAGAGCCGCGAAATACTGGTTCGGCATCCACGGCGGATTTATCTGCATTACATATTTGAAGCGCTCGTCAGGGGTGGCTTTTGCAGAAAGCGTCGCGCTTATTCCGTTCTCTTTTTTCCAGTTTTCGGCAGCTTTCTCAATTTCTTCACGGTAAATAGCATCCGCGTCCTGAACCATGCGTACTTTTTCAGCCGTAACGTCGCCTATGATGCGGATTCCAAGCCCCGGACCTGGGAACGGCTGGCGAAAAACAAGTTTTTCCGGGATGCCAAGCTCCAAGCCGACTTTGCGAACTTCGTCCTTGAACAAGTTGCGTAGCGGCTCGATAATCTCTTTGAAATCAACACAATCCGGCAGACCGCCGACGTTGTGGTGCGACTTGATAACGGCAGACTCGCCGCCAAGCCCGCTTTCAACAACATCCGGGTAAATCGTGCCCTGAACAAGAAAATCCACGGAACCGATTTTTTTGGCTTCTTCCTCGAACACGCGGATGAACTCTTCGCCGATGATTTTGCGTTTGCGCTCCGGCTCAGAAACACCGGCAAGTTTTATGTAGAAACGCTCTTGCGCGTTGACCCGGATAAAGTTCAGTTTGTAAGGTCCTTTTGGTCCAAAAACAGCCTCAACTTCGTCGCCTTCGTTTTTGCGCAAAAGTCCGTGGTCAACGAAAACACAAGTAAGCTGCTGTCCTATCGCTTTTGAAAGAAGAACTGCCGCAACAGAAGAGTCTACGCCGCCGGAAAGTGCGCAAAGAACTTTTCCGTTGCCGACTTTTGCGCGGATTTTCTGGATGCTGTCTTCTACAAACGCGTCCATTTTCCAGTCGCCGGAGCAACCGCAGATGTTCCGCACAAAGTTGTAGAGCATTTTCGTCCCTTCGGGTGTGTGAAGCACTTCCGGGTGGAACTGAATGGCGTAAAGTCCTGCAGCCGGGTTTTCTGCGGCAGCGACAGGGCAGTTTTTTGTGTGGGCTATGCTCTTAAAGCCAGGAGCCATGCGGCTTATGTAATCGAAGTGGCTCATCCAGCATGTTGTTTCGGCAGGAACGCCTTCAAAAAGAGATGCGGACGGGTCAACGGTAACGGCTGTTTTTCCGTATTCGCGGTCGGTTGCGCGCTCGACATTTCCGCCAAGCAAGAGTTGCATAAGCTGTGCGCCGTAGCAAAGTCCCAGTACAGGAACACCAAGGTTGAACAGCTCCGGAGAGCAAGTTGCGGCACCGGGTTCGTAACAGCTGCTTGGGCCGCCTGTAAGAATGATGCCTTTAGGGTTCATCGCCTTTATTTTCTGGATGTCCGTTTTGTAGGAGTAAATCTCGCAGTAGACGTTGCATTCGCGCACACGCCGCGCAATAAGCTGATTATATTGCCCGCCAAAATCAATGACCAATACAAGTTCGTTTGTCACCATGTCCTCCCGGTGCGTACGGTATGACATAGATTACACTTTTTCTCGTTATTATTCAAATACTTTGTGATTGTAGAAGACACAAAAAAAAGTTGCATCAAGCACAAGAATCGGATACAAGTTCGTCAAGACACGCTTCGCTTAAAGTCTTGACAAACTTGTTTTGCAAATTTATAAAGATTATAAATCTGCAATAAAATCATATTTACCACCTACAGGAACATTTAATAGGTGCAAAAAATTTAGTGACACTATAAAAATGTAGAGCCACTACCCGACCTTCCGAAAACGGAAGGTGATACAGCACATAACAAAGGTTCGTGGCTGATAAACAGTTAAGCTGCGCTGTGGTACAACCAATTGTTATACAGATATCTGCACTGGGGTGCTTTTGGAGGAATCGAAATGAAAAAAATAATAATGAGTCTTTTTGTATTTGCCTTTATTTTCTCCCTTTATGCGATAGAATCTAATTTGCCTGCAAAGAACTTTTATTTTGTCACTGACAGAGGATCTTTTAATAGTGAATTTGAACAATCAGTGAAAGAAGGTACGCCTTTTAATTGTGATTTGAAAGAAGGAAGTTATCTTGTTATAAACAGTGATGAAACTTATTTATCAAATCCGACTTTTGAAAATGATTCGTACGAGTTTGATTATTGGGAAATAGAATATTGGTGGAATTTTCAAGATTATTGTGATTATGAGTTTCTTCGAGATGAACCTGGTATGGATACTTATAAAATTAAATTTTCAAAAGATAAAATATCTTATTCTGATTTAAAAGAATTTTCTTTGTTTTTTCCATATAATATTTACGGTCATGACAAGTTTGTGTTTTCTGCAGTTTGGAAAGAAAAAGAAAATTTTGATGTTAAAAATGAAGAATTAATTTCTTATCCTCTTGAATATGAAATTTATGATAATGCAGATTTTTATTTTAAAGAAATAGAAAAATATTTAGATTTTGAACATGATGATTTTGTAAAGTTAGCAATGATTTTAAACTCTTATAACAAAAATCAATTACGTTTATTAAGAAATGCAATTTACGCGAAACATGGATATGTTTTTAAAAGCACGGATTTAAATGATTTCTTTTCAGAAAGCGATCAATATGAAAAAAATACAAGTATTACTAATCAAAACATTTATTTCAAGAGTAAGGAAAAATGGTTGATAAATGTAATAAAAACTTTTGAAGAAGATAATAATCTTGGAATAAAAGCCAATGCATTAGATTATTACTATGTTTGTCCAAAGGATGTATAATTAGTTTATATAGATTACATAACGCAGTTTCCACCGTTCGCAGCACAGCTTCCGGCGAGCCCACCTGCACTACCCGACCTTCCGAAAACGGAAGGTGATACAGCCATACACTCTACCTTGCAGCAGCAAGTTCTTTTTCTATAGAATGCTCAACAAAGCTGTTCAAAGATATATCATGCTCCATAGCGTATATTGCCACTTTTTTGTGAAGTTCTGGCGTAACCCTTACATTGAATGAACCTTTGTATGCTTTCTCTGGCTCTTTTCCTTCTTCCTCACACAAAGCAAGGTAATCATCTACAGCACCGTGAAAATCACTTATAAGCCCTGCTGCATCAACGCCCTCATAAGAAATAAGATCGCGTATTCCCTGTACTTTTCCAAAGAAAAGTTCGTCTTCAGGAGAAAACTCAACGCTTCCGATATATCCTTTATATTCCATTAAATTTTTCATATCAAATCCTCCTGTGTAAGTATATCTATAAGCTGTTGCACCTGGTATGCTTTAAGTTCATTTCCGGGATGGGGTTTGTGCATCAAAATCGTTGCTCCTTTGTCAGATGTGAACATAACTCTTGAACCACTGGTTTTTCCTTTATTCTTACGCTCATAGTTAAGATACCCCAAGAGCGTTTCTGCTTCATCAAAAGTAAAATCAGTCGGTTTTGATTTCAACCGTTTTATCAGTTTCTCTTTCTTCCCCATATTTATAGGATACATCAACTTGCATGGATTTGCAACTATTTTTAGTTACTTCTTTACACTTTCCGAAAACGGAAGGTGTTACACCGAATATGAGCATGAAAAAGCCTCGGAAAACACTTGCATTTTTCGAGGAATGCGGTATATTTTTAATGAACAATGGTCTTGGGAATAACTCCTGGCGTTAATGATAAAATTCTTATCAGCGGGGAGCCCAAGCCAACAGTTTTTTAATATACAGTAGCTCCCCATCATAAGCCAAGCAAACTTCTTTACTAACCGATCTTCCAAAAACGGAAGATGATACACCAAAATAAAGAGAGGTAATATGAAAAAGAAAATATTTGTTTTAATTTTAGCAAGTTTAACCCAATTATATTTTGCACAAAGTTTTAATTTTTCTCCGTCAGAATATATAGATTATGTATATCCAACACAATCAAAGAATTTTATATATAAAGATTCTAATGTCATACTTTGTGCTACATTTGATTCTCCTAATAATATAAATTTCGATGTAAATTATCCTGGAAATTATTTAAGAAAATTATCAACTAGTACAGATTCCGGATATCTGTATTACACTTATAAACTTGAAGATGGCAGTTCTTATAGAGACTATATTCTTGAGGCAAAAGGAATAATTATTTTATGCCAGGAAGAAGATAAAAATATAACTAAAATATCTCTGACAGATTTTCAAAAATGGTCCGCAGAATTCTGGAAAACAATAAAATATGATACTGATTTAAGACGATATTCTCCAACATCAGAAAATGGTTATGGCGTTTGGATTTATGAGGACGGGATAAAATCTATAAAATCTTCATCCTTTCTTACTGAAAAAAATGACACATATTCTGCCATGAACTTAAAGGATAAAATATATTTACAAACAAATCTTGAAGATATGAATTATGCGTATGATTCAATTACTCCGCCTTGGGTTGAAGGAGTAAACGGCTATGGAATTGGTGAATGGCTTGATATCGATTTTAAGTATAAATCTGATGAATTGCAGATTTTAAATGGTTTTGTAGACTTTCGACGAATGTATTTATTTAAAGAAAACAGCCGCGTAAAGACAATCTTGGTTGAAAGTGAAAACCCAAAATTTTCAAAAGAATATGAACTTGAAGACCAGGTAAAATTTAATGTAATCAAGCTGTCGGAAAAAACAGATCATGTTCGCATTACAATTAAAGACGTTTACAAAGGTGAAAAATACGACGACACTTGTATTTCTTCGATATTGATAACTGACCCATCAAAACCTTCTTTCGAAGAGCAGCAGCAAAAAATCAAGCAGATATTAATCGAATGTGGGGTATGGGAAAAAATTGAAGAGACTAAGAAGAGTTATTAAGAGGCTATAAAATCATTGAAGCAACAGTAGATAATTAATTACTTTCCTTTAAGCGGCTTGTTTTGAATAGTCGGTTACAAAAACTTCACTTGCAATTTCACGAGCTTTTTTCACGATAGTTTCAAGTTTTTCCATAACATCATCAGTAAAATACTTTTCGCCACATTCAGTACATTCTTCACAAGGAACATTTCTAACAATGACTATACAATCTTTTAAGTCAACCATGTAAGTGGTTACAGTATGAACAACTGTATCATTTTTGCAAAAAAAACAAGTATTCATTTTGACCTCCTTGTGCGCATATCTTCTTCAAACTTTGTAGAATCTGGGAAATAAGCTGTGATTACCATCAGAATATTTTCCTTAATACCAACGACAACATGCAGAATTTTGTGCTTAAGTGTATATCCAAATACAAGACAACTAGAATGGGGAAATGAATTTGGATAATCCTCGATAATCTCGCCGTTTTGTAAACAATTTAGAACATCGGCTCGTTCTATTGATCGTATCATCATCATTTCAGCGGCATGTAGAGACCATCCGATTTTTCTTTCTGCACAAAACTTGTGTATCTGCTCTATAGTCATCTAAACAGATTATAGCACATGATTCTTATTTTGTGGAATTATCTGGTGAAACTTGAGGTTCTTACTGCGTTAAGGATACGGAAGGCACGGATGGTTACGAGCGCATAAGCGCGAAGTTTCCAGCCGCGTTGCGAGCGTAGGGAGCAATGGAGGCGGATGCCGGAACCTGTAGTAGCCTGACCGCCGGGTTTGGGAGCGGGACGGTCAGCTCAGCTGAACTATCCGCGGACAAACCTGGTGGGAACGCCCATTAGTAATAGGAGCGACGGAACACCCGTATACAAATGAATCGCAGACTGCTTTTTCATTGTGCCTTGACTTTAGTTTTGGCGGAGATTAGTATCACCTCATGTGCAAATATCCGGTTCGTATTATTGCGTTGGATCTTGATGATACGCTTTTGAAAAACGACATTACAATTTCAGACTACACTGTTTCTGTGCTGCAAAGGGCTGCGGCGGCGGGTATTTATGTTGTTCTTGCTTCGGGCAGGACGGACAATGCCATTTTGACGTATGTGCGGCGGCTTGATATCGCGGGTTTTGAGCAGGGGCGATACATAATTGCGCAGAACGGGGCATCAATTTCGGATTTGCATGAGCGAAAGACAATCTACGAGTATCATGTCGATACGGATGTTCTTGTTGGTGCGTACAAGGTGGCGATTGAAGAGGGGCTTGTGCCCGAAGTATACGATGCGTCTACGATTTATGTGTCAAAGTCGAACAAATGGACGGATGTTGATATAGATTTGAGCGGCTTAAAACAATGCATTGTGGAAGATTACACAGGCTTTTTGTCGAAGGGCTGGCCAAAAATGCTGATTCCGGGAAAGCCGGAGCAAGTTCAGAAGCTTATACGAAAGTTTAGGGCAATGTTTGGCGACAAGGCTGTGTTCTTTATGAGCAAGCCGTATTTTCTGGAAGTTTTGCCTGCCAATTGCGGAAAAGGCGAGGCTCTTGCCTGGCTTTGTAAAAGACTGGGCATAAATCAGACGGAAACGATGGCGTTCGGTGACAGCATGAATGATGAGTCGCTTATGCGGTATGCGCATCATAGCGTTGCCATGCTGAACGGTTTGGACGAAATAAAGAAGATAGCCGCACACGTCACGGAAAAGACGAACGAAGAAGACGGCGTAGCGCATTTTATCGATAAATACGTACTATAAACAGTGATTTTATCCATGACAGCGCGCATTTGAAGCTGTATAATTATTGTATGGATACTATCAACAACCAAAGTTCCCAGGCAATTCCTCTTAATCAGGACTCATCGCCAGAAGCTGTTATTGAGCTGCTTTTCAAGCTAAAAGTGAAAGACGTTATGACGACCGATGTTGTCACCGTCGCTCCGGGGCAGACGCTCCGCTCTGCTCAGCAGATTATGAAGGAGCATCATATAACGGGCGTTCCTGTTGTTGTCGGCAAAAACCTTGCGGGGCTTGTATCGATGGACAATATCGTGAGTGCGTTCGACACTGGCACGATTGACGAAACCTGCGACAAAAAGATGACAAGGAACACTATCGTTCTGCAGGATAATATGCCGCTTTCGTTCGCGGTTTCATACTTCAATAAATTCAAGTTCGGGCGTTTCCCGGTGCTCAACGGCGCGAATGAGCTTGTGGGCATTGTCACTACATCGGACGTTATTTCTGCGCTTCTTGTTGCTATGAACAAAGAGGTTGAGCGCCTTGAGCATGAAGCGATGCAGGCACAGGCGGCTTTGGAAACTGGTGTTCAGTCAGGGACGGCGGTTTCTTCTGGTTCAAAAGAGCGTAGTTCTTTGCTAAAGAAGGTTCAGGATTTGAAGAAGATGCCGAACCGCGTAATTGAGTTTAAGACGGAGCCGTTCAATTTTGAGACGGCGGGACAGGCATCTACGGAAGTAAAAAAGATTTTGCGCGGAATGAACGTAGACCCGGCTTTGACGCGCAGAATTGGCATTGCGAGCTACGAGTTGGAAATAAATCAGGTTGTACATTCTGATGGCGGCATAATGCGCTATTACATCACGCCGGAAAAACTCACGATAGAAGCAGTGGATACGGGCCCTGGCATAAAAGATGTGGAAAAGGCGCTTACGGAAGGATTTTCGACGGCATCGGACAGGGTGCGGGCACTGGGATTTGGAGCCGGAATGGGGCTTCCGAACACAAGGCGCGTTTCCGACGGCTTCCAGATAAAGTCCGAGGTGGGAAAAGGAACGACGGTACATTCGTGGTTCTTCTTTGGGCCACAGGATAAACCGCAGGAAAAATGATAGCACGCGCGAGGTTGCGCACTTCGCGGAAAAGATAGGTATAAAACGATGAAAACAAGCGATTTGATAAAACTTTTGAATCTTGAAGTTCTTCATGATTCGTTTGATGACAGAGAGATTACAACGGCATATACATCTGATTTGCTGAGTGACGTGATGGGAAACGCGCCGGATGAAAGCGTTCTTATTACGATACAAGCGCATAAAAACACGATGGCAGTAGCTTCGCTAAAGGATTCGCCTGCCATAATTATTTGTAACAGCCGCCCAGTACCGGACGACTTTCTTGAAGCCGCACGGGAAGAACGCGTGGCTCTTTTGCGGACGAGCGAAAAC
>JAEEGJ010012843.1_pt1 | contig 20565 bp, 21 predicted proteins | sample 8958761 | NCBI WGS metagenome assembly JAEEGJ01 (sample SAMN16246546, study PRJNA631951) | gut metagenome | biome: gut microbiome; feature: rumen; material: RS-attached | host: Bos | place: Iran: Karaj | collected 2018-10
AGAAATAAACTTATACAAAAACAAAATACTTTTTTCATATTTTTTTCTCCTTAGCAGCCCAGTGGGCTGTCCGTCTAACAACTGGTTGTACCGCAGCGGGCTTGACCTGCTGTCGGCTACGAACCTTTGTTAGACGATTTTTATTTAATAGCATTTAATTCTTTCCATAATTCTGACGAATATTCATTTTTTTTATTTTTATCATATTCATCAAAGTATGCTCCAAAAACCCATCCATATTGTTTTCCTTCAAATCCATCGGAAACTTGAATATAGCACCATGAACCTATGTCACCAGCAATATTTTCTTTTTGTGGAATTTCCGCAAGAATATATACTACAGTTCCTTTTTTAAAAGAATAGGTTTTAATTCTTCCGTCTGTCATTTCATTGTATTGAAATACCATTATGAGTTCAGATGTTAAATTTGGGGCAGTTCTAAACTTTACTGAATCATTGAATACATAAGGTTTCATAACAGTTTTTACAGATATACCATTTATTTTTGCGGATTCGCCTGATTCTTTTTCGCTTCCATAAGGAAAAAATTTTATACCCTGTATTTCTAATTCATGTTTATACATTACATTTTCAGACGAAAAGTTAATTTTGCAAACACATTTATCATCTTTTAATGTATAACCAGCTCCATTTTTATCATCCTTATTGTAATTAAAAAGAATTAAGTTTTCGTTTTCAATTTTATATTTTCCTTCAATTGATTTTCCTGCTTGACGTGTTCCGATTCTAAAAACATCATCAGTATAGAATATTAAAATAATATATTGATTTACTTCATAATCCATTTGCCATATTGTTGAAACTAATTTTTCTTTTGAAAGTTTTATATCTTTTGAATTGTAATTAATTTCTCTTTGACGCCAAGAGTATCCATCTCCAGACCCTTTATTATATGTAGAAACAAGAACATTTTCGGTAGCGAAACAATTTATTGATAATAATAATGTTAATAAAATTATTAATACTTTTTTCATTTTTCCTCCAAGCGCCCCAGTGTGGGCGTCCGTCTAACAACTGGTTGTACCGCAGGCAGCTTGACTGCCTGTCGGCTACGAACCTTTGTTAGGTTGCATTATCCCATTGCTAATTGATTCTTAGGTATAAACTCTACTTTTAAATTCATGCCAAGTCCTTCTGCAAGACGCTGGAGCAATTTAATTGTAGGATTTCCTGAACCATTTTCTATCTTACTTATATCGGACTGAGCAATTCCTGTGGTTTCCGCCAATTGTTTTTGTGTTACATTGCAGGATTTTCTGGCATCAATTAAAGAGGAAATAATCTCATATTCCGGAGCAAGAGCCTCATATTCTTTTTTGAAAGATTCATCTTTCATCTGTTCGTTTAATGCTTCATTTAATGTCATTTTTTTTCCTCCGTTTGCGGATGTTTTGCAAGATAATCTTGTCTGTATCCCTTTGCACGATCAATTTCTCCTGGTGGAGTTTTATCGGTTTTTTTCCTAAAGCCGTGAGTAATAATAATTTTACTGCCTACAAAGAAAAAATACAAACTTCTTATTATATTATTTCCTTGTATAGTTCTTAATTCAAAAATCCCGTCATCAAGATGTCTTGAATATGGTAAACGAAGTTCGTTTCCTTTTTCTTGCAGAAGATTTAAATCTCTGAAGGCCTTAGCTCGAAGCTTGACTTCGAGCGTATTAAGGAAATCGAGACAAGGCTTTTCACCTTTTTCAGTTTCATAAAATTCAACTGTGAACTTGTTTTCCATATTTTAATAATATAGGTTAAAACCTATATTTGTCAAGAAAAAAAGGCGGGCTTGACCCGCCGTAAAGAAATATGCCAAGCTTGAGTTGCCGTCCGCTTTGAAGTGCATGTTATGTAATTTTATATTCAAATCAAAACAGAAACTTACTTATCCCAAAACATATGATTTGCTTCCAGAGCAGTAACTGCAGTATCGCTATATTTTGAACCTTTGTATACTTCTTTAATTGTGATTTTTACATGAGTTGGACCATTTTTATCCATTGGAATATAAAAGTCTGTAAACTCAACTATATCTTGAAAATCTATTTCCATTGTAAATCCCTTATCAGTCTCTACAATTGCAGTTTTTATTCTATTGTTTTCTTTAAATAAATTTGGAAGAAGAGGATTTACATAACCATTTAGAATTCTTATCTCATATCTATTAAAGCGATAGTCTTTATTAGGATATAAATCAAACTCAAAATATTCCCCAATTCCGTCGCCTTCTTTTCCTTCTACCCAAGGAACATTATCTTTTACCCAGAACTTTGGATTTTGTCTAATAAAGCTCTGTGGATCATTTGTCTTTTTTTCATAAACCGTTAACATTCCATCTGCAGAATATGTATGATATTTATCTTTTAAGGTTGATGAAGCCTTTAAATTTTTTACCATGTATCCATTAAAATTTTCAGAACTATCAGGCTTGCTTACGTATATCTTTTGTGATAATGATTTATCATTTTTAAGACTGTCTGCTGTATATTCAAAAGCAAAATAAAAGCGTTCACCGTCGATAATCTGTATTTTTTTGTCTTCAAAATCAAGTCGCTTCCAGCCATCTTTTTCAAAAAGCCGATAAACATCTAAAGCTTTCTTTAACTGTCCATTTTCATTATATTTTAAATCCCATTTATCCATAAAAACATATTTTGAAGTTTCAGATAAAATTCCATAGCCATTGTGTCTTGTTTCTGTTTCAATGGATTTTGTTGCTTTTGCAAGCTCTGGAATAGGGAAAGTTCCAATTACAGTTATTCTGTCGTATATATTTAATCCGAATATGAAAGCTCCATTTGTAAATTCAATAAAATAAAGATTATTATCATTATCTGTATCTTCTAGAGGATAAGAATCCCAATACTGCATATCATAGATATTTGTATTTCCATTTTTATCTGTCACCTGTACAGTGAAATTTGAATCATTTCTTGAAATATCTATCGAAACTCCTGTTTTTTCATCATAATGTTTTCCAAGAATAAGTTCTGTTCTTTCATCAATTTTTCTAAATAGATATTCGGCAGCTTCTTCTTCTGTCTTGCAATCAGTTTTTACAAGATAATCTTCACCATTTTTGATAGAAACAATATTACCATTTTCAATAATAATCAAATCTTTTTCTTTTTTTATATCATTTGAAGTTCTTAAATAATGAGACCCCCATGAAGAAGATTTTAAGGTTTTTCTTTTAAAATCCTTCATGTGATAACATTTGTCTTTAATATAATAAACATTGTTATTAGGTTCAAAACCTATATCGATGTAATACATGTCCATGTAAATGCCATTATGCCACTGATAAAAATACCAGCCGGCATTATTTTGCATTAGTTTTACAAAGTCCTGTAATTCTTTGTCAAAATCTAAATCTGCTGAAAAAAGATTTGCAGTAAACAGGGCAAATAAAATAAGTAATAGTGAAAATCTTTTTTTCATTTTTCCTCCAGCACCCTAGTGCGGGCGTCAACATAACAATGAGTTAAAACGCACAGGCCTTGAGCCTGTGTCGGCTTTAAACTTCTTGTTATGTGTCATTCTTTATTATTATATTTGTATCTGCGAGAATCATAATAAACTTGCCTCGCGAAGTTCTGTTACAGAATTACTATCAAGATGAATCTTTCCTGCAAGTTCAAGGAAATTCTTTTTTGTTTTTGGGGCAGTTTTAGTAACATACATTTCTGACTGTTCAGCTTCCAACAACTTTATAAATGCGGAAACCGATGTCAACAATTGTTCAGGTAGAGTTTTTACTTGTTCAATTACCATTTCATATGACATGTTATACCTCCGCTAAAATTATATCATGTTTTTAAGAATTTTTCACTGAAATCTTTTAAATGTAGTTTAGTAAAAAAGGCGAGCTTGACTCGCCGTACTAAAAATCAGGCTTGACCTGATTTTTTCTTATAATTTCTTTATGGGATGCCGAATAACTGTTTTCCATTTTTCAGGCTCTGCTTTTCTTGGGTCAGAAAGGTATATTTCGTGATGAAGCCGAGATTGATTTATATCATTCGTATAACCTTTTTCTTTTAAGTAATCATCCATAAGTTTTACCGAAGCTGGCTCATCATCATAAGATCCCATATGCATAATCTGAACGCAAAGCCCCTCGTTAATTGTTAGAAATTCTGCTGATGAACAATCAATTTTCTTCTTCTTTGAAGCCGTTTCTACAGCCCAATTAAAATCTTCCTGTGTAATAAAATCTGGCAGACGAATTACTGAAATCCAATTAAATGAAGATTTATCTGAATAATCAACTCCATCAATTCCATCTTGCCACCAGAATCCTTCAAGTGGTGGAACAACATATTCAAAAAATCCATCAATTTTGTAATCTGTTTTATAGCTCATTTTTAAAGTGTAAGCCACTGCATACAGAATACCGACTGCTTTTTGATATGAGCCACCTTCTTCATTAGGATTTCCTTTCCCACGTACAGCAATGTAATTTACCTTTGGAACATTAACAATTTCAGGTTTAGCCCTAGGAAGATAAAATTCCTTGAATTCTTTCTTAAAATCAAATGCCATTTTTTCACCTTTGCGCCCCAGTGCGGGCGTCCACATAACAACTGGTTGTACCTGCCTACAATCGAAGAGCCGTTAAGAAAAATGCGATAGCATTTTTTAGGCTCATCGAAATAATGGCTCGGAACAATTGGTTGTACCGCAGCGGGCTCGACCCGCTGTCGGCTACGAACCTTTGTTATGACAAATTATATTTCTTATACAGAATTAGGTTTCTTAAATACTTTTTCTTTAAGAAGATTCTGTACAACCAATTGAAGCGTATGCTTCTATTATTATACTTTTCTTAAGCGGCGTAAAGCCGCGTATTATCGCTACCTTGCGTAAACCCTAAAGTTATATTTCAAAGTTTCATTGAGCTTGACTCGATGAAACTTTACTCCTTTGTCTTGTTTGTCATGTTTTTTGCATATCGTAATTATTTTCCTAAAAAATTATCAACACTGATGTATATACCTTCAGTTTCTCTCAGATGATATAGGCTAATACATTCTAACCCATGCCCCAAACATGGATTCTGTTGAAGTCCTATATTTAATGTCAAAATGAAAGATTTTTGTTATTTCTTTTGTTTCTCCATTTTCTGTAATTAACATTTGAAGTTCAAGCGTGTCTGCTTTTTTAAGTTTTATAATCTCATTAAATTTCATTGTGATTTGATATTCCCCAATAAAACCTTCTGGAGCGTGATAACATGTAAAAGATTTCATCCTTCCATCTAAATATTTAATTATACCAGAAGAACCTTTTATACCAATGTCTTTTGATGCTTCACAAAATGAATAATCAACATTATCAAAAACATCATAAAGTCTCTCGGTTTCATTTTTTTTTGAAATTGAGTTTATCACTCTGTTATTTTTATATCGAATTTTTACAGTCTTTAGATCAACCTCTTTATTTTGCGGAAAATAATTAATACCATTTGTAAAACAAATTCTAATTCCACTTGCTTTTTTGTTGATATTATTAAATCTCCACAAAATAAGAGGAACGCTAGACTTATTTTCTTCAAAAGAAATATGAGAAATAAATACACCATCAGTAATATGACAGGGGATATCCTCCGAAAATTCTTTTACAGAAGAAGTCGTTGATATCATACAGGAAGAAAAAAATATACAACAAAATAGCAATTGTAAATGAAACTTTTTTTTCATAATCAATAAATATATCCATTCATACTAATTTTGATATAGCAACGTTCTTTCTCAGTGTTTTCTACAGAGTGTAGAAAATAATGAAAAATAATTTCTATATTTTTCTACCTAAAAGCACGCCAGTGGCGTGTCGTCATAACAATTGATTGTTCCGCAGCGGGCCTGACCCGCTGTCGGCTACGAACCTTTGTTATGCTAATTACATACCCCAGACAAATAAAGTTATATCTTCTACTTTTTTTGTTTTACTTTTTAAAACAATAGACAATCCTGTTACACTTTTACTTACGATATCTATTTCATATATTCTATCAGATTTTTGTAAATCCATATTTCTAAAATCTTCAATGGATATGTTTTGATTATCAATGAATTTTATATATATATTACCTTCTGACAAATCTTCGTTTGTACGGAAAGCAATGAAAGCCTTTTGTTCTTTTCCTTTCTCGGTAATTGTAATTTCATTTTCAGATTTAAATAACCATTCAATTCCATGACTTGTTAATCGAACTGGTTTTCCATTTCTAACTTTATCAATTATTTCTTTTTGATAAGTTTCGATAGATTTTTGTTTCAATGTTGTTCCATTTGGATTAGATAGAGAATTGCCGTCTTTGTCTAAAATATCATATACAACTCTATTTCCTTCAATTTTGGCAGTAATTTTATAATTATCTCCAGCAGATAGTTTTAAATTCAGAATATTTGGAGATTGTGTGTAAACACTTCCATTATTGAATGTAACAGAAATACTATGACTTCCTGGTTCCAAAAGAATAATTCTACCAGCATTATATCCACTTATAGATTTATCCAATTTATTTGTAATTTCTGTTTTCTTTCCTAGAAAAGTGTTTTCATTGTATATTTTATCAATTGAATAAATTCCTACATATTTATCAAATTCAATTTTTGCTAACTCTGTTTCAGGAATATCTTCACTAATTGTATCAGGAATTCTAACTATAGCAGTTGAATTATTGGTAACATTTGTTGAAACACATGAAACAAGTATTAAAATACTAGCTGCAAGATAAATTTCTAAAAATATTTTTTTCATTTCTTTCCTCCAAGCACCTCAGTGAGGTGTCAGCATAACAAATATTCTCCCTATCCACAGTAAGAGTTTTAGATTGCAGAAATGTGTAGGTATAATCTTAGGGTGAAGTAGGATTTCTTCTTATTGTAACATGCTTTTTTGCTGAAAACAAACAGTTTTATATGGATACGGATAAGACGCAGAAATAATTACAATCTGTCCAGTGGGCTAACCACACCGCCTGCGCCTCGGTTCAAAACATGTGTATAAACCATAGTTGTGCTGATCGTCAATGACAAAAAACTGCCTTTCTGCTAAAATACCCTCATGAGCGCAAATAATTTTCCCAGAATATTTTTGAATAAAAATGAAGAAAAAGAAATCCAGCAGGGAATGCCGTGGGTTTTTGATAATGAGATTTCTTATATAAAGCATAGGGCCAGCGAAAAGGATGCCTGGAAAAACGAAACTATTGCAGAGTGTACACTTGAGGATGGAACTGCTGTTGAAGTTTATTCTAAGGCCGGCGGATTTTTGGGAACTGGTATCTTAAATAAAAAATCTAAGATTGCTGTTAGAATTATCGGGCATGAAAATGCTGATGTGATTCTTGCCGATACTGCCGCTTATTTTGAAAAAAGAGTTTTGGATGCTTATAACCTGCGCCAGATGTATTACAGCAAGGGTGATTCGTACCGACTGATTTTTGGTGAAGCTGATCTAATTCCTGGTCTTATCTGTGAGCGCTTTTGTGATGAAAACGGCAAAGTGATTTTGCTAATTCAGTTTTTTTCTATGAGCTGTAATGTGTTCCGAAAAGAAATTCTTAATGCGTTGTGCAAGATTTGTAAGCCTGATGCAATTTATGAACGGTCTGAAGCGGTTGTAAGAGATAAGGAAGGGTTGCCAGAGGTGGAGGGGTGGCTGGATTTGAAGAATTCTGATTTTCCTGTCGTTGGTGAAAGTGGTGGTTCGACAGGCTCACCAACCACCGAGCAATTAAATGGTAAAATCACTATTGTTGAAAACGGCATAAAACTTGGGGTGGATATTGTGAACGGGCAGAAGACGGGGTACTTTCTGGATCAGAAATTTAACAGACAAGTGGCTGCACGTTTTTGCAAAGGCATGCGCGTTCTGGATACATTTACCCACACCGGAGCCTTTGGCCTGAACGCCTATAAAGCAGGGGCAAGCGAAGTTATTTCTGTAGATATTTCTCCGGAAGCAGTTGAAATGGTAAATCATAATATTACGCTCAACAAAGCTAACGATAAAATGAAAGCTGTCTGCGCCGATGTTTTTGACCTCTTAAAGCAATACGAAGCTGCCGGCGAAAAATTTGATGTTATTATTCTTGATCCTCCGGCCTTTACCAAATCAGCAAAGATGATTGAAAAGGCCTACGGTGGCTACAAAGAAATAAACTTACGTGCAATGCGCCTTCTCAAACCAAACGGCATTCTTGTTACCTGTTCGTGCTCATACTTTATGGAAACAAATATGTTCTGCGATATGATTATGCATGCGGCAATGGACAGTCACAGACGCGTACAGATTCTGGAAAAGCATGGGGCAGGGCCGGATCATCCGGTACTCTTAGGCTATCCAAAATCTGAATACTTAAAATGTGTGGTATGCCGTGTCATCTAAATCAAAGGAATATAACAGTGTAATTGTTCTCGGACCTACTGCGGTTGGAAAAACATCTATTGGTGTAGCTCTTGCTCATCAGTTTAACGGAGAAATTATTTCTGCGGACTCACGTCAGACTTACCGCCACTTAGACATTGGCTCGGGTAAAGACCTTGATGAATACACTGTTGACGGCACTCCAATTCCATACCACCTGATTGATATCATAGACCTTCCGGACGAATACACCGTCTACAACTACCAGCAGGATTTTTACCGTGCATTCAAAGATATTCAGAGCAGGGGCAAGCTTCCTGTAGTTGTAGGTGGCACAGGCATGTACATTGACGCAATTGTACGCGACTACCAGCTTGTAAATCTTCCTGAAAATCATGAACTTCACGCACAGCTTGAAGCAACTCCGCTTGAAGAACTTGCAGCGCGTCTCATAGAACTCCAGCCGGACCTTCACACAAAAAATGACCTTCTGGAAAAAGACCGCGTAATCAAAGCGCTGGAAATAATCGAAGCAAAAAAGGCTGGATACGATACAACTTCTATTGACCGCCCGGAAATAAAACCTTTTATAATAGGCACAACTCTTGACCGCCCGAAAATTTGGGAAAACATAGGCATAAGACTCCGCGAGCGCCTGGATAACGGAATGCTCCAGGAAGTTCAGTCTATTCATGACAGCGGAATAAGCTGGGAACGCCTGGAAAAACTTGGACTTGAGTACCGTTACTGTTCATTATTTTTGAAAGGGGATTTAAAAACAAAAGAACAGCTCTATGAAGAACTGTTCATTGCCATCCGTCAGTTTGCCAAGAGGCAGGAAACCTGGTTTAGGATGATGGAAAAAAAAGGTGTGGAAATCCATTGGCTTTCTCACATTCAGGATAAAAAAGCCAGAATAGAAGAAGCGGTTAAGCTCCTACAGCAACTTTCTCTTTGATTTCTGTAAGATAGCCTGTGCGGATGCAGCTGTCAAAGAGCTCCTTGCTGATATAATCTGTTTTAATATCTTCATAACCGTCCATATCGCGGAAGATTTTTACAACAAAACCGTCTTCCATTTCGCGAACGATTGTCATATAGTCCGATGTTTTTCCTATGCTTTTAAGTGTGTAACTTTTCATTTTTATCCCCCTGAAAAATGATGTTTCAATTACTTTATTTTCGGTTATAATAGAAATAATGTTAGAAAAAAATGAAAAATTTTGTTATTTTGATGCACATTTTCATTTAGGGGATTTGGAAGGGCATTTTGACCCACCATCAAATTGGGCAGGATGTACTTGCTTTCATTCGCCGGAGGAGTGGAATAAATGTGTGGTCCCTGAGCTTGTCGAAGGGGCCAATAAGAAAATATATCTTTCTTACGGCCTACACCCTCAATCTGCCGGTTGGATTGATATAAAACAATGTGCAGACTTTCTGGAAACGCTTTTGCAGCAAAATAAACTCAACGCAATAGGAGAGGCGGGCTTTGATTACTTTACACCAGAATTCCGCCAGCACACCGCACTACAGGAAGAAATGTTTAACATTCAGCTCGAGCTTGCCCTGCAATATAATAAGCCCATGGTAATTCACGCACGCAAGGCCAACAACAAGCTTTTTGAATACAGCCGCCAGTTCAAAAAACTTCCAGCAGTTCTTTTTCACAGCTTTATGGGTCCGGAGCGCGAAGCACAGTCACTCATAGACCACGGAATAAACGCATACTTTAGCTTTGGCAAACAGATAATGAACAACAACAAAAAGGTTCTGGACTGTGCCACACACCTGCCGCTCAAAAATCTCCTGCTGGAAACCGACGCACCGTTTCAATATCTTAAAGGAGAAAAGTTTACTGCGCTTAAGGATATTACAAGAATTTATGATGGATTTATTAAAATTCGACAGGAAGGGAAAGAAATAATTTTTGAAAAACTGAAAGAGAATTTTTTAAACTGTATGTAAACTAATACGTGGATTGCTTCGCTACGCTCGCAATGACGACTCATTGCGGACCGAGACAAAATTCGTTATAGTAATTGTATGGACAAAAAGAATTCTTTATCACTTCGCTTTAATATTTTTCTTTATATACAGTTAGGAGCCGCTGTGCTTTTGAGCCTTATGTCTCTTAGTTTTCATGCAGACATTTCGCTCGTGGCTTTTCCGGTGGCAGTTCTTTATACAGGACTTACCACCTTTATGTGCATCAAAATGCTTGTTAAGAAAGATGCTTCTGCTTCTCCTGTAATTCTGCGTCTTGTTCAGTATCTGCCGTTTGTGCTTCTTTTTTGTTTTATTATCCGCAGGGCAGGGGAATTTGGTACTCCGTTCTGGTATGATGTTATTACAGTAATCTGCTGGTGGCTTGTTTTCATTTTTTCTTTTGTAGTTTCAAGCTATATGGCAGATAAAAAGTTCAAATTCATAACAGAAAAATGGGCTGTTCCATATAAAAAGCCTCCTAAGCGCCATGGTGTAAAATGGGTTTTATTCGAAGCCCTGGACTGGATAGACAATATTATTCAGGCTGTGTTTACAGTTCTTATTTTTCAGATTTATGTAATGCAGCTTTATGTAATTCCTTCTGAATCTATGGTGCCTACTTTTCTTGTAAAGGATCGTGTTGTAGTAACAAAACTCAACTGCGGACCAAAGTTCCCGCTTACAGATATAGGCTTTAATGCATTTACAAAATATAAACGCGGTGATGTTATTGTAGTTCGTAATCCGCATTACAAGATTGATAGAAAGTCAGAAATTAAAACTGTTACTTCACAGCTTGTATACATGCTTACCTTTATGAGTGTAAACCTTAACACCGACGAAAACGGAAACATGAAATATGATCCTCTGGTAAAGCGAATCTGCGGTGTGCCGGGCGAGCAGCTTGTCATGCAGGATGGAACGCTTTACCGACGTACAAAGGACAGCGATATTTTTACGCCGGTAGAAGAGGATGCAAAATTTGCCTGCTGGGATTTGTCCAAAATAAACCGTACTATTCTTCCAAAGGTAGAAACCTTCCCTCTGGCTTATGTCCAGCCTAACAGAACCGGCTCAAATCTTAATACAGTTGTGAGTTCTGCTGCAGAAAACTATCAGGCTATGCTTGATTTAGAAGAAAAACGCCGTAATTATGATCTTGATGCTGCTGCGTACCGTGCAAAAGAGCTTGTACGCAATATGAAAGGCTATGCTTTTACAGATAATCTTATTTCCGGCTTTGAAGAACCATCAATTAATGAGCTTGATTTGTTCCTTAATTACGAAAAAGACACTCCTTTGATAATGAATTCGCGCGAAGGTCTTGAATGGTTTGAAAAATTTGTTACAAGCTGGATAGATTCTAAGGATAAAGCACGCGATATTTATCAGGAAAGCAATTTCCGCCTTAATGTAATGACAAAAATGCTTTATGCAGAAATTGTTGTTCGTACTGCAAGCATCATAAGAAGCGGAAGCGGTTATTCAAACTTTGGTGCAGATTCTGTAATTGCTGAATATATGGACCAGGCTCAGATTCTTGACTGGTATGTACGCGGTCTGCTTGATTCACGAAATATGCCGGTTTTCCCTGCAAATGATCCTGATGGAACTCCAAACTATATTCCTAAGAACAGTTATTTTATGATGGGAGATAACCGCTTTAATTCTCTTGATTTTCGCCATTCTGCAGAGCCTTTTGAAACTGTGCTTTGTACAGATGATAAGCTTTCTGTAACCTACAGCTCCCAGATGGAACCGCATTATGTTGACAGAAAGCTTATTATAGGAAAACCAACCTACCGCTTCTGGCCGGTAACAAGAAGAGGGGCTGTACAGCCTAAGTAGATCCCGAAACAAGTTCGGGATGACATTTTTTATCTACCACAGCACTGCTTGTATTTCTTACCAGAACCACATGGACAAGGATCGTTTCGTCCTACCTTTGGCATTGTGCGTCTAACTGTAACGCTTGAACCTTGAGTACGTGTCTGCATTGCGCCGCTTGCTGCCTGTCGTCTTGCTGTATCTCCACTGAATGAGCTTTGTGCAGAACGCTGTGCCTCGTTTGCGGCAACTGCTGCTCCAAACTGCTGTGTATCGCTGTGCTGTGCATTCATCTGGGCATTCTGTGCAGCCATCATCTGGCGGCGGTGTTCTGCAGCTTCAGGGCTAAGCTGAATCTTTACTTTAAATACGCGTGACATTACAGAGTTTCTGATTGTGCTCATCATTTCATCAAAGATATTAAAGCCGTCAATCTTATATTCTGTAAGCGGGTTCTTAGAACCATATGAACGGAGACTTACAGCCTCGCGCAAGCCTTCAAGTGCTTCCAGCTGATCCAGCCACTTGCGGTCAATAATCTGAACGTACTGGTAGCGGATGAACATATTAAGATTTTCTTTTCCTGCAAGCTCTTCCTTCTGAGTAATATCATTCTGGAGTTCTGCAATAACTGCTTCTCTGGTAAGACGTTCTGCAGGCAGCTGGAGTCCAAAGTTACTGCGAAGTGCTTCGTTGAGTTCATTCAAGGCAGTGTTATCATGCTTGTTTTTCTTTGTTTCATATTCATACTGGTCAAACAAGTCATCTACTAAGTCCTTTGCATTGTTCATTACGCGGGCACTAAGATTATCGTCGGCAAGAAGGGCATCTCGCTGTTCATAGATTACAGAACGCTGCTCGTTCAAAACATCATCGTAGTCAAGCAAATGTTTACGAATTTCAAAGTTGCGGTCTTCTACCTTTTTCTGTGCGTTTTCAATACCCTTGTTGAGCCATGGATGGTCAATCGGTTCGCCAGGCTGCATACCTATTCGACTCATCATAACCTTCATGCGTTCTCCACCAAAGAGACGCATCAAATCATCATCCATAGAAATAAAGAACTTGGATCGTCCAGGGTCACCCTGTCGTCCGGAACGTCCGCGCAGCTGGTTATCAATACGGCGCGACTCATGGCGTTCAGAACCAATTACATAAAGTCCTCCAAGGGCGCGGACTTCTTCGTAATCTTTTTTCCAGTTTTCCTTTTCTATTGCAAGTGCTGCCTGGTACTGTTCTTCTGTTGCGTTAGTTCCTGCGCGTTTTCTTGCACGGAATTCCGGGTTACCGCCAAGCTTGATATCGGTACCACGACCTGCCATGTTTGTTGCAATTGTAACGGCACCCTTTGCACCGGCTTCGGCAATAATCAAAGCTTCGCGTGCATGGTTTTTTGCGTTCAAAACCTCATGGCGGATTCCTTTACGGGTAAGCAGGGCATCAAGAATCTCAGATTTTTCAACGGAAACTGTACCAACCAGAACCGGCTGTCCTCTGTCATGTGCAACCTTAATTTCTTTGGCAATGGCTTCCCATTTATCCTGTTCGTTTAAGTAAACCTCGTCGTTTTCATCTACACGGGCAACAGGAACGTTTGTAGGAATGGAAACTACATCAAGGTTATAAATCTTGTTGAATTCGACTGCTTCTGTTGCGGCTGTACCGGTCATTCCCGAAAGCTTGTCGTACATACGGAAGAAGTTCTGGAAGGTAATTGTAGCCATTGTGCGGTTGCGCTGTGCAATTCGGATATGCTCCTTTGCTTCAATAGCCTGATGAAGTCCGTCTGAATAGCGGCGTCCTTCCAGAACACGACCTGTAAATTCATCAATAATCTGAACCTGTCCGTCCTTTATCATGTAGTCTACATCATTATGGAAGAGCAGGTGAGCGCGCAGGGCCTGTGTAAAATAGTGTGTATATTCAAAGTTTTCTTCGTCTTCAAGAGCACCTGTGATAAGATTGTGCTTGTGCAGGATCTCGTTTATGTGGAGCATACCCTTTGCAGTAAAGGAAACGCGCTTTGATTTTTCATCAAGAGTATAGTCTCCTTCAATTGCTTCTCGCTGTTCAGGAGTCATAAAGCTTTCGTCTGGATATTCGCCGGTTTTAGGATCCTTTGCAACTTCCTTGAGTTCTCCAACATATTTATCTACTTCGTGATATTTGTAGGTATCATCTTCGCCGGCACCAGAAATAATAAGAGGTGTACGGGCTTCATCAATCAAAATAGAGTCTATTTCGTCGACAATACAGTAGTTGAATCCGCGCTGAACCTTTTCTTTAAGGTCAATCTTCATGTTGTCGCGCAGGTAGTCAAAACCAAATTCGTTGTTTGTACCGTAAGTAACGTCGCAGTTATAGGCTACACGGCGTGAATCATTGTCCATATCCGAAAGGATTGAACCTACTGTCATACCAAGATATTCAAAAACAGGGCGCATGGTGTTGGCATCGCGCTCTGCAAGGTAGTCGTTTACGGTTACTACATGAACGCCTTTTCCTGTAAGTGCGTTAAGGTAAGAAGGAGCAACGGCAACAAGGGTTTTACCTTCACCGGTTTTCATTTCGGTAATGCGGCCCTTATGCAGGTTGATTGCACCAAGAATCTGAACATCAAAATAGCGTTCACCGCGCACACGGCTGGAAGCTTCCCTTACAAGTGCAAAAGCCTCCGGTAATATATCATCAAGGGTTTTTCCCTCTGCAAGTTCTTTCTTAAAACGTTCTGTCTGTTTTGGATATTCTTCTGCAGGCAATGATTTTGCCCATTCTTCTTTATCATTTACAGCTTGTAAAATTGGTTTGAGTGCCTTTAAATCACGGTCGTTCTGTGACCCAAAAATGGCAGTTAAAATCTTATCGATAATCATGATTGATTCCTTATGAGATATTTTTTTTCTTATTATAATATAATGAATTCTGGATAAATTTTCCATAAAAAAATGCATTATATTCTCATAATCAATAATTCATGCTATAATATTATAATATGAAAAAAATAATTCCATTTTTGGTTTCAATCATTATTACCGTAATATTTTTAGGCTGTAATAAGAATACAACAATACAATCAATAAGCGAAACGGAGCTGTTTAGTCTGGAATATGGGAACTTTGAGGAGCAGCTTAGTGTTACGGATTTGAATCAAATTGGGGATATACGGCTTGGAATCTCCATGCGGGATGGATTTTTTTATATTGTAGACGGATATTCCAAAAAAATAATGGAGCTTAACTCTTACGGCGACATGCTTTCGCTGTTTTATAACGAAGATTCAAATACAAGCGACCTTATTCACCGATATGACAATCTTGCAGAAAGCATTTTTCACGAAATTTCCTATCCTTTTGACTATCCGGGACAGATTGCGCTGGATTCTAACAAGTGTATTTATACCGTATGTACCATTCCACGTAACCGTCAGGAGCAGGGAGAAGGCGGAATCCTTTATACACAGGCAGTTTTGCGCATAAGCCGTGACGGTTCAAGTGTAGATTATATTGGTCAGCAGGGCCCGGGAGGAACTCCATTCCCTCATATCCGCAGGATTTATACTACCCAAAAGGACGAGCTTGTAGTTGTAAGTAATTCTCTGGACGGTTTTATAGTTTACTGGTTTGGAACCGACGGATTTTTAAAATACATGATTCCAATAAGCACCAAAAATACTCCTCAGATAGAAAACAACAATCCCGAAAACGAGATTTATATCACCCTGGAAAACGTAATTCCAGATCTTCAGGAATATAAGCTTTATCTTAAGGTAGATTATTATACTTCGTTTGTTGATGAAGAATCCAAGGTTCAGTCTGGAATTAACTTTACTCAAACCCTTTTGTGGCCGCTAAACTGCGAAACAGGTGTTTATGGGGAGCCGGTTAGTATTCCGCCATACGAAGAGTCGGTTGTTGTAGACTATAGTAAGCTTACTTATAAAATACCTTATGATTTTCTGGGTGTAACTGCCAGCGGCTGGAAATTCTTTATAATCAAAACTGATACAGGCTTTAATGTAGAAATGATTCAGAATGAATCGCAGAAAATCCTTCACAGGCATTTTGATGTAAATCACAGCGATAATCTTTTTTATGATATGTCACTGTCTGCAGACGGAATTATTACTGCACTTTACATAGACAAGGAAAAGGCACGTACCGTATGGTACAGAACAGATACACTCATAGATGCAATCTTAAAGAACTGATTGAGAGTAAAGCATAAGAGGTCAAAAACAGATGTTTGAGGATGTAGACGAAGGACACGCAGAAGGCGAAGAAAAGATTGTTTTCCGCTATAACCGGGAAGAACGTCTTAAGTCTGCACCTCAGATTGTACGTGACTATTATGACGGCAAGCTCAAGCCGGTACGCGGATTCAAAATCCTTTGGGTAAACAAACAAAACCGTTATATTCTGCTTGCTCTTATAATTTTTGTTGGTTTTGTATGGGTTTATACTGCACTCAACAATACCAGAAGCTCTATCGCTATAGGTAATATCAATCTTGAGCAGACCTCGTTTGCTTTTCAGGAAGAAATCTATGTAAACATAAAAATCAAGAACAAAAAGGCAGATGAAAAAAGCGCTCCGGTAAAGATTACTGCAGAGGTGTTCTTTGTAAATGTCGATAATCAGGTTGTGGATAAAAAGGAATTATCGCTTGTTTACCAGAACGGGGAAGAAGCTTTAACGACAAAAGTTACAGATTATGATATAATAAGGGTAGATACTATAATAACTGCAGGGGATAAGGAAAAGGAGCTTTCTTCTGCAATCAAACGATAAAAGGAGGCGGGTATGCTGCAGTTTTATTTTTTATCTGTATTTTTTAATCTTATTGCAGGCTTTGTGCTTGTTAATGACACAAAAGAGATTATTGACCTTGCAATATTAAAGGATAAAACCTTTAGAATTGTGCTTGGAGCAATTTGTGCCGTAACAGGTGTAATCAAGCTCTTTGTTGTTGTACATTCAAGTGCAGTTATTGTTGGAGACCTTTTACCTGCTATAGCCGGAATGATTGCGGGGCTCTGTCTTATAATTCAGGATAATCAGGAAAAGCTTCCTGCCTGGTTCAACCGCATATTTATGACCAATAAACTGATTGTCGGCTTTGCCTGTCTTGGAATTGCACTGCTTCATTTTGTATTTCCAGGGGCCCTGTTTTTATGAGTCGTTCCATTGCGTGTATAGATTACAGAAACGGAAAGCTGCTTATTGCTAAACGAAAAAGCGGCGGAGATATGGGAGAACGCTGGGAGTTTCCCGGAGGAAAAATCGAAGAGGGTGAAGATTTTACTCAGGCCATAAACCGCGAAATGCTCGAGGAATTTGGCTGTAAGGTAAAGATTTTTGAACAGCTTGCTAAAGCAGATTTTGTTCACAACGGAAAAAACTGTACGGTAAATGCATTCCGCGTAGAGTTTGAAAATGACGGAGTAGATAAGCCGTTTGTGCTTACCGAGCATACCCAGACTCAATGGGTAAGTCCGGATCAGATATTGTCCCGCAGCTTTGTAGATTCCGACCTGTCCCTTTTTCCGCAGATAAAACAATCCCTGGGAATATAATAGGAGTGAAAAATGAACAGACGACGTCATTGCGAGCGCAGCGCGGCAATCCACATATTAATATTCATTTTAATTTTATTAACAATGTCCTGCCACAAAAAACAGGAAGAGGTAATTGCTTTTGACGATACTTATCCTCTTTCGCTTGCTCCGGATGTTGAATGGGCACTTATTACAGACCCTTATGCCGCTTTTCGTAGTGATATAGACTGGAATGCAGATATTACGGGGCATGTAAGACGCGGAGAAATACTTCAGATATATGCAAAGTCTACAGACAAACAGAAAAATACCTGGTACAAGTTTGAACAGGGGTGGCTTCCTCAGACCTGTCTTGCAGTATATACAAACCGATATAAGGCGCAGACAGCAGCAGGCAACTTAAAGGATTAGCACGGAGAAGCAGTATGAGCCTCATAATTGCAGAAATTGGAACATCTCATGAAGGATCTTTGGAAAAAGCAAAGCTTCTTGTAGATGCTGCTGCCGCTTCCGGGGCCGATGCAGTAAAGTTTCAGTGGGTGTATGCAGATGAAATCCTTCACCCAAAAACAGGCTTTGTGGCCCTTCCTACAGGTAATATTCCATTATATGAGCGCTTCCGCCAGCTTGAATGTCCCGTAGATTTTTACCGCCAGATGGTAGATTATGTACATTCCAAAGGCTGTAAGTTCTGCTGTTCTCCGTTCGGGCTGCGCAGTTTGAAAGAATTGCTTTCGCTCAAGCCTGATATTCTTAAGGTTGCAAGCCCGGAGCTTAATCATTACCCAATGCTCAAAGAAATTGCACAATACAGAAAAGAACAGTCCGCAAACGGTGAACAGCCGGTTCCTGTAGTGCTTTCGAGCGGTGTGAGTAAATTTGAAGATATAAAAAAAGCAGTAGATATTGTGGGTACGAATGGAGTTTCGCTTTTGCACTGTATTACAAGCTATCCGGCCCCAGAAAGTGAATACAACTTAAAGGTTATTGGTACTTTAAAGAACAACTTTGGTATAGAATGCGGAGTAAGCGACCACAGCCTTGACCCAATTCTGGTTCCGTCTTTGAGTATAGCCTGCGGCGGTACTGTTATAGAAAAACACATTACCCTTAGCCGCCAGACCATGGGACTTGATGACCCTGTAGCGCTTGAGCCCGAGCAGTTTGCGCTTATGGTCCATGTTGTGCATCAGACAGAAGCAACTATGAGGCATTATGGCGAATCTGTCGGTTTAGAGCGTACCATAGACCAGCTTTCGGAACAGTTTGGACGCGAAAAGGTTCTTGCAGTTATGGGCGACGGTATAAAGCGCCTTGCCCCTGCCGAAGAAGCCAACTACGGCCGCACCAACCGCAGCCTTCACTTTATGCGCAGTATGAAAAAGGGCGAAGTTATAGGTGAGGGCGATGTAGCCGTTTTGCGCACAGAAAAAGTACTTACCCCCGGTATTTCTCCTGAGTTTTTGGATGATGTTATTGGAAAAGTTCTTGCCTGCGACGTTGAAGATGGGGCAGGAGTTCAGTTTTCGGACTTACTATAATGTATCCGCTATACGTTTCATACCATCCAGCGTCAAATTCTTATCTACATAATCAAACGCGTCTGTAATTGGCTGGAGCATGCTGTTTAGGCCGCCGGTGGCTATTACTTTTATTTCTTCGAGGTGGCAGCCGGTTTCTTTTACAAGGTCTTTTTTCATCTGGGTAACAAGGCCTTCTACAAGTCCTTTATAACCAAGAACAATACCGCTTTGTACTGCAACTACAGTGTTTTTACCAAGGCTGGTAGGCGGAATATCAAGCGGAATGGCCGGTATCTGCGCAGTATTTGCAAAAAGTGAATTAAAGGCAGTGCGTATTCCGGGTGCAATTGCAACACCTGCAATATTTGCATTTGCGTCAATGGCTGTAAACGAAAGGGCTGTTCCAAAATCTGCAATTATGCACGGGCATTTATAGCGGCACCAGGCTTCAAGGGCATCGCAGTAAAGGTCGGTACCAATTTCGTGCACGGCAGTTTCCGGCAGCTTAATAGGGAGCTTGCTGTAGATTTCGGGGCCTATTATAAGTGGTTTTTTACCATAAATATGCTGGCTTACAACAACAAAAGGTCCAATTAAAGCCGGAACTACGCTGCTAAGCACAACCTTCTGAATGCTTGTAAAATCAATATTTGCATCACGGAAAAGCGGGCGCAAAAGAGAAAAGTATTCATCTCCTGTGCGCTTAAGGTCTGTAGAAATGCGCCATTCCTGCAAAAGCTTTTCGCCGTCAAAAAGAGCAGCCTTTATATTTGTGTTTCCGATGTCAAAAATGAGTGTCATTTTATAACTAATTCCCCGTCCTTAAACTGTGCAAACTTTGTATAGCCCTGTTTTTCGAGCATATCAAACATCGGGCCCATCTTTTTGGCTTTGTGAAGGACTGCAACGCTGTAGTCGGCACGGAGTTTTTCTGCGGCAGCAAGTACATCCGGAAAATCTGTCTGTTCATCATAAAGCAGGGCGCATTTTTCCTTTGCTCCCGGAATCTTATAGTTCTGGTCCAGAAGAATTGCACAGATTCGTTCAAAGCCAATTGAAAATCCTACTGCCGGAACCGGTTGGCCAATAAACTTGCCTATAAGATTGTCATATCGTCCGCCACCACCAACAGCACCACCAAAGGCAGGGCTTGCAAGTTCAAAAACTATGCCTGTGTAGTAGCCCTGTCCGCGTACAAGACTTGGTGTGTATTTAATCTGATATTTTCCGCCGCTAACTTTTTCTACGGTAGATATAACATATTTCTAATCATCTGCAA
>JAEEGJ010012845.1_pt1 | contig 20562 bp, 17 predicted proteins | sample 8958761 | NCBI WGS metagenome assembly JAEEGJ01 (sample SAMN16246546, study PRJNA631951) | gut metagenome | biome: gut microbiome; feature: rumen; material: RS-attached | host: Bos | place: Iran: Karaj | collected 2018-10
AGGTTGATGCCCACATAGGTGCGGGTGCTGTAGCCCAGGCTCTTGGGATTCACGTCGAAACCGCTGCCTGTGATGACTTGGGCGTCGATGAGGTGTTGCACACGCTGGTGGATGGCGGCACGGGAGACATTACACTCGGCGGCCACATCCTTGAAGGGGATACGGGCATTCTTTGACAGAATGCTCAGAATCTTCTTGTCTAAGAGATCGATTTTTTCCATAATTTCCTCTTTTTGTTACATTTTGATAGCAAAAGTAAGACTTTTTATTGAATAATGCAACTTTTTCGAGGAAAAATTAAAAAAAGTGTGCCACTTTCGTGACACACTTGCTTAATTCTTAACGATTTCGACTAATTCGACGTCGAATATCAGTGCGCTGTAGGGTTTGATCTGTCCCTGGTCGCGATCGCCGTAAGCGAGGTCGTAGGGGATGAACAAACGCCACTTAGAACCTACGGGCATCATCGTGAGTGCTTCCGTCCAACCCTTGATTACCTGCTGCGGGGTGAACTCGGCGGGCTCATCACCATGACGGTTAGAGGCATCGAACACGGTGCCGTCGATGAGACGACCTTCGTAGTTCACCTTCACACGGTCGGTAGCCTGGGGCACCTCACCCTCACCCTTCACGAGCACCTGATACTGCAGACCGCTGGGCAGGGTAACCACACTATCCTTCTTGGCATTCTCAGCGAGGAACTGACGGCCTGCCTCACGGTTAGGACCATAGAGCTTCTCCTGCTTGATGGCCATATCGGCCTCGTGCTTCTGACGGAACACGGCCTCGGCAGCCTTCTGGGTGAAATAGGTGGAGTCTTGCGACAAAGCATCGACGAAGCCACGGAAGAAGAGGCTGTTGATGATAGAGTCAGGGGAGTCGACGAAGTCGCTGGCGAGACCAGGCAACATCCGTTCGCTCACCTGATTGGCGATATCCATACCAGCGGCATAAGCCTTCAATTTCGGATCAGCACCTTTATCCAACGTCTCTTTGAAGCCGCGGATGAAGTCGGCCATATAGGTGGTATCCACACCGTGCTGCTGGACGAGGAAGGGAATGAGACCGTTGGTGACACTCATACCACCCACATAGCTCAGCGTATCAGAGCTGGTGACGAGCTGCACGGGCTGCGCAGCAGGAGCCTCTTCAGCCTTCTTGGTCTTCTTCTTGGCGGCATCAGCCGTATAGAAAGAAGCACTCGCCACGAGGACGAGTGCCATGATCATGAGCTTCTTCATTACTTCTTAGGATCTACTTCAAGCAACTCCAGTTTGAAGATCAGGGCCGAGAAGGGCTTGATGTCCTTACCCTGCTCACGCTCACCGTAAGCCAGCTCCTGGGGAATGTAAACCTCCCACTCAGAACCTGCAGGCATGTGGCAGAGGATCTCTGTCCACCCCTTGATGACGCTCTTCACAGGGAAGGTGGCAGCCTCGCCACGCTTGTAAGAGCTGTCAAACACGGTGCCGTCGATGAGACGACCTTCGTAGTTCACCTTCACCACAGAGGTGTCGGCAGGGATGGCGCCGTTACCCTCCTTGATGACCTTGTACTGTACACCGCTGGGCAGGGTCTTCACGCCCTCTTTCTTGGCGTTCTCAGCCAGGAACTTCTCACCAGCCTCCTTGTTAGGACCATAGGTCTTCTCCATCTGCTTGGCCTTGATCTCACGCATCATACGCTCGGCGAGCACCTGAGCTGAGTCGACAGCCATCAGACCTTTCTTGCCTGTGGTACCTGCCACGAAACCTGCCATGAAGTTCTTCAGAGAGATGGTCTTCGTAGAGTCGTCGCCGAACACCTGGTAGTTGATACCCTTCATCATACGGTTAGAGATCTGCTGACCAATCTGGATACCGGCATAGTAGGCGGCCTTCTTCTTGTTGTCGCCTGCGTTGGCACCCTCGTTGAGACCCTTGATGAACTCGGCCATATAGGTCGTGTCGACGTCGAGGTTTCCTACGAGGTCCTCCTTCAGACCCTGGGTCTGAGCCATACCGATTGCATAACTCATCGTGTCGATGTCACTCTTCAGATTAGCCTTCGGAGTGCCGTTGCCACATGACGAAATCATGATGGCAGCTACTGCTGCAACAGCAGCGAATGTAAATTTCTTCATTTCTATAAACTTTAAACTATAATCTCTAAAATCTAAATTCTCAATTCTCACACCACCTGGATCAGCTCCACGTCGAAGATGAGGGCAGCGAACGGGGGAATCGATGCACCAGCGCCACCCTCGCCATAAGCCAGACGATAGGGGATGAAGAAACGGTACTTAGCACCCTCTTGCATGAGCTGCAGACCTTCTGTCCATCCTGCGATAACCTGTTGCAAGGGGAACGTAGCAGGCTCGCCACGCTTGTAACTGCTATCGAAGACGGTACCGTCGATGAGCGTACCCTCATAGTGACACATCACTGTATCCTTAGCCGTAGGCTTCTTGCCGTTACCCTCTTTCAATACCTGATACTGCAAACCGCTGGGCAGGGTGACGACCTCGGCCTTCTTGGCGTTCTCGGCGAGATACTTCTCACCTGCTTCCTTATGCACCTTGCCTGCCTCGGCACGCTGGGCCTGAAGCTTTTCCTCCTGTTTCTTGAAATAGTCCTGTACGATCACCTGAGCCTCACGATGTGACACTTTCAGCTCTTTGCCCTCAAGCACATCCTTGATAGCCTGAGCGAAATCGTCGGCACTGATATTCTGGGCACCCATCTGGGCCAACTGCTGGCCGATACCAAGGCCCAAAGCATAACTTAATTTATCCATTCTTTCTATATTAAATAATGTGTAAACACGAAAATCGGCTGCAAAGGTAGTAAAAATTGTGCACTAAGGACACAAAAGACACAAAAACTTTGTTAATTTCTCATTCTTCATGCCTTTTATGAAACAAAAATCGTATATTTGCATCTCATTAATATGTTTTTACGATGAAAAAGATTGTTGTTTTAACTGGTGCCGGCATGTCGGTGGAGAGTGGTCTGAAGACTTTCCGCGATGCCGACGGTCTATGGGAGAACTATCCCGTGGCGAAGGTAGCCACCCACGAAGGCTGGGAGGCTGATCCTACACTCGTGACGAACTTCTATAACATGCTCCGTAAGAAATGCTGGAACGTGCAGCCTAACGAAGGTCACAAACTGGTGGCCAAGCTCGAAGAACAGTATGATGTGACGGTGGTGACACAGAATGTCGACAACCTGCACGAGATGGCGGGTTCGAAGAAGGTCATCCATCTGCATGGTGAGCTGATGAAGGTCTGCTCGAGCCGTGATGTGGACGATCCGCGCTATCAGATCCAGCTGACGCCAGAGAACTGCGAGGTGGAGCCTGGCACGAAGGCTGGCGACGGCTCGTTGCTCCGTCCTTTCATCGTGTTCTTCGGTGAGGCAGTGCCCAATATCACCGTTGCTGCGGAGAAGGTGCAGGAGGCTGATATTCTCGTGATCATCGGCACGTCGCTGGTGGTCTATCCTGCCGCAGGACTGTTGCATTATGCTCGTCCTGAGGTGCCTGTGTATCTCATTGATCCGAACCCCATCAATGCGGGAAGTCGTGTCACTCAGATACAGAAGGGTGCCTCGGAGGGTATGAAGGAATTGATCAAGACTTTGATGGTATAAAAGAGAAATCCCGCCGAGTGGCGGGATTTCTTTATGCTTGACGGTCTTTGCGGATAAAGGCTATCAGTTTATCCACAGCCTCTTCCTCGGGGATATTCTTCTCGACACAGGTCTTACCCTTGTAGAGCGAGATCTTCCCGCGTCCTGCGCCCACATAACCATAGTCAGCATCGGCCATCTCACCAGGGCCGTTGACGATACAGCCCATGATGCCGATCTTCAGTCCTACGAACTCCTTCGTGGCGGCCTTAATCTTAGCGATGGTCTCCTGGAGATTATAGAGCGTACGTCCGCATCCCGGGCAGGAGATGTACTCGGTCTTCGTGAATTTGATGCGCGCAGCCTGGAGAATGGAGTCGGCTAATTCGTGGAGGGTGGAGGGTGAAGGGTTGAAGGAGATATGTTCTGCGGCAGAAGTATTCTCCCTCCACCCTCCACCTTTAACCTTTAACGAAAGTTTTGTGGCCTTGCGATCAATGAGGAGAGCGCCTACTGCCATCGCTGCCTTCAGCTGGAGGGTCTCCCAGTCTGGGGCGTCGAGCGTCAGGGTGATGGTATCGTCCTTGATGGAAGCCTCAGCCTCCTCACGCAGACGACTGCACTCGGGAATCATATCCACAAGCTTACGGGCCACGGGGATCTCGCACTCTGGCTCCTCGGAGAGCGACACACGGATGGTGTCGCCAATGCCTTCCGTCAGCAGGGCACCGATGCCCACTGCCGACTTGATACGACCATCCTCACCTTCGCCAGCCTCCGTGACACCCAAATGGAGGGGATAATGCATATCCTCACGGTCCATCGCCTGTACCAGCAGACGTACGGTGGTCACCATCACCACCGTGTTCGAGGCTTTGATGCTGATGACAACATCGTTGAACTGCTCGCGCTTAAAAATCCTCAGGAACTCCAGACAGCTCTCCACGATACCCTCAGGCGTGTCGCCATAACGTGACATGATACGGTCTGAGAGTGAACCATGGTTCACACCGATGCGCACGGCGGTATGATGTTCCTTACAGATATTCAGGAAGGGCACGAGCTGACGCTCTATCTTCTGCAACTCTGCGGCATACTCCTCGTCTGTGTACTCCAGATGTTTGAACGTACGTCCGGGATCCACATAGTTGCCGGGATTGATGCGCACCTTCTCACAATAGAGGGCAGCCACGTCGGCGGTGTGGGCCGTGAAGTGGACGTCGGCCACCAACGGCTGTGTGTATCCCTCCGCCTTCAGACGGGCAGAGATATTCTTCATGTTCTCAGCCTCACGTGTTCCCTGGGTGGTGAAACGTACCAGTTCGCCGCCTGCATCGATGATGCGCTTGGCTTGGGCTACGCAGCCCTCTGTATCGTTGGTGTCCACCGTCGCCATCGACTGGATGCGGATGGGGTTCTCACCACCGATACCAATCTGACCTACGCGGGCCTCAGTTGATTGTCTTCGCTTGTACATATTATTTTTGTTTACAGTTTACAGTTTACGGTTTACAGATGATTACATTTACTGCTGAAATACTGCCTCCAGTCATATCAACTGTAAACTGTAAACCGTCAACTGTAAACTAATTATACTTTATACTCATATTTAAGTTGCGAGAGTTCTTCGTTGGCTTTCTCGATCTTCACCCGCAGACTGCCTTTATAGACGGCCAGACGCTGGGCGAGTTCTGCATCGTAGAGCGCCATCATCTCCACAGCGAGGATCGCTGCGTTCTGGGCACCGTTCACACCCACCGTCGCCACAGGGATACCCGGGGGCATCTGAACGATAGAGAGGAGGGCGTCGAGACCGTCGAGCATGCCCTTGATGGGTACACCGATGACGGGCAGTGTGGTGCTGGCAGCGATGACACCAGGCAGGGCTGCAGCCATACCGGCACCAGCGATGATCACCTTCACACCACGGTCTTTGGCCGTCTGAGCAAACTGTTCTACGGCATCTGGTGTACGATGGGCAGAAAGGGCATTCACTTCAAAAGGCACCTGCAACTCATCGAGCAACTTACAGGCCTTTTCCATAATGGGCAGGTCGCTCGTGCTGCCCATGATAATACTGACAAGTGGTTTCATATCTATAAATATATTAGTCCAACAATTGAGCAGACGGCTCCCACGAAGAACCCTGCCACCACCTGGGCGAGGGTGTGCTGACGGAGAATCATACGGCTGGTGCCCAACACCCCTGCGAGGATGAACACCAGACAGAGCCACCACACGGGGTTGAAGCCAAACAGCTCGCCAAAAACAAACAAGGCCCCTGCCACACCGCCTACAGCAGCCGTATGCGTGGAGATCTTCCACCACACATTGATCAAGGCACAGGCCACCTGGATGAACAAAGCCGCCGAAAGGATGGCGCTCATGAAATGAGGGATATGTACGAGGTCCATCAGGTAGATACAGAAGAAATAGCAGAGGATAGAGATGACGTAAGGCACCATACGACGCTCCTTATGTCCGAGTTCGATGAGATTCCACCCCTGATAACGGCGATAGAGATGGATGAGCACCGTAGGCAGGAGGATGGTGAACACATACACCAGCGTGAGCACCTGCAGCTTATACGCCCACGGCATCAGCGAGAGGTAACTAAAGACAAACAGTGCCATCAGTCCCACCAGCGGCAGATAAAACGGTGTGAATACCAGACTCAAGATCCGTGCTGCCAATATCGCTGTCTTCTCACGCTTTCTCATATCTCTTTCCACTTTCCTCTATTTCCTCAGTCTCGCAATGGGAATCCCTAACTTCTCCCGATACTTCGCCACCGTTCTGCGGGCAATAGGGAATCCACGCTCCGTCAGTGCAGCCTTGATGTCATCGTCGCTCAGTGGCCGTTTCTTGTCCTCGGCATCCACAATCTCCCTCAGTGCCGCTTTGATCTGACGCGTTGACAGCTCCTCACCATTCTGCGTCACATAGCTGTCGCTGAAGAAATGGCGCAGGGGGAACGTTCCCCAGCGCGTCTGGGCATATTTAGAATTGCTGACGCGTGAGATGGTGGAGAGATCGAGTCCTGTCTTCTCCGCCACATCTTTAAGGATCATCGGCCTGAGCGAGGCCTCGTCGCCATCGACGAAGAACTGGTGCTGCAGCTGCACGATGGCACGCATCGTGATGGTCAGCGTGTGACGCCTCACCTTCAGTGCCTCGATGAATCCCTGGGCGGCATCCACCTTCTTCTTAATATACAGCAGTGCCTCCTTGGACTGACGACTCATATGCTCACGGTTCTGCTGGAACTCCGCCATCGAGTCGACGAACGACTGCGACACCTTCAACTCCGGCAGTTCGCCATTATTGAGCGTGAACGTCACGGTGCCGTCATCGTGGGTGTCGACGATGAAGTCGGGCGTAATCTGCTGAAGGCTCCTGCCCACGGTCTCTCCCAGAGAGGCACCAGGGCGTGGATTCAGCTTCCGCAGTTCGCGGAACACCTGTTCTGCCTGTGCGTCGCTGAGTGAGAGGCCTGCCTGTATCTTATCCCAGTGTTTGCGGGTAAACTCCTCGAAATAGTCGGTGATGACCAGTTCCATCTGTTCCTTTACCCACGAGGGTTCTTTTCTGGCAATCTGCAGAAGCAGACACTCCTGCAACGAACTGGCCCCAATGCCTGCGGGATCGAAGCTCTGCAACATCTCCTGCACATCACGCAGTTCTTCCTCTGTGGCGTCGATATTATAATAGACGGCCAGCTCGTCGCTGATGGCGTCAAGACGCTTGCGCAGCAGTCCATCGTCGTCGAGCGAGCCTATCAGATACTCCATGATATCATGCTGACGGGGTGTCATATCGAGTAGCCCCATCTGTTCCTTCAGCTGGTCATAGAACGAGGTTGTCTGGCCATACACCATCTCCTCGCGCTCCTCAGCGACGGCATTTCCTCCGTGGTAGACGGGCAGCTCGTCGTCATCGCGCCCTATATTACTCAGGGCGTCGTCGAGAGCCGACTGTCGCTCCTCACGCTCTGTGAGCACGTCGAAATCCTCAGGGGCATCATTAGAGTCCGAATTGTCTGAGTAATCCGGATATTCCGGACTATCGCCCTCATCATATCCCGCATCTTGTTCGAGGGCAGGGTTGTCGTTCATCTCCGTGTTCACACGATCCACCAGTTGCATCAACGGCAACTCCACCAAAGAGGCCTGAAGCAACTGCTGATGGGAGATGGTCTGCGACAGCTTCTGCTGCTGCGTCTGTTCCTGTATCTGTGAAAACTTATCGCTCAATGTCAAATTGATCGGTCTAGCCGATACCTCTTAATTCTAAATTCTTAACTCTTAATTCCTAAAATATGCCTTCAGTTGACTGGCGTATGAGGCCAAAGACTGAACGTCGGCGTTGCCATATCTGCGCCAGATCTCCTGACAGGGAATCAGCAACGGATGGAAGATCACACCACGACGGTTCAGGTAGGGGTCACAGTATTGGAACACCTCCATCACCTCTACCACATCTGTCGCCTTCAGTTTCATCAGACGGGCCAGTTCCTGGATCTCAGGCGTCTCTGCCACCATGGTCTGGGGCGTCAGACGGAAATAAAGGTCGAGTATCAGGATGAGCATCACGGGTGTCACGCGCTCGTCTTCCTCAAGGGGCTTGAAGTCACGCTCAAAACTCTCGTTCAGCTCCACACCGTCGTAGAAGGCATCAGAGTTGTTGAAACCATTCATCTCACGGAACAGTCTTACGGCCCGTGTCAGTTTACGAGGGTTGTTACCATAGACCTCCCAGATATGTTCGATACGGGGTGTCTCGAGATTCGCAATCTGGCACATCTTATTAAACAGCCGTTCTGGAGCGATGTGCAGTTCCATGCTCAGGTCTACCATCTGCCGGCTGTACATGGGTTTCATACCCACCGGTTTCTGTAGGTAGAGCTGCATCAGCAGTAGCCAGTATTCATCCTGCCATTTGGAGTCTTTTGCCATAGTCAATCCATTTATTCCGACTTTTACAGCCATCTGGGTGCAAAAGTACAAATTAATCCCGAAACCACCAAACGTATTCAAAAAAAACGCAATTTGTTTTGCTATTTGCTCGCTTATTAGTAACTTTGCAGCGTTTTATGAACTTTCGGTATGATTTTCTTAAAAGACAAAAGATATGGAATCACAAAACGCTATTTATGATGCTCGTCAGCTTGGTACGCCACGCATGATGGTACTTGGTGTTCAACACCTGTTTGCGATGTTCGGAGCAACGGTACTTGTTCCGCTCCTTACTGGTCTGGACGTGTCTGTGACACTCCTGTTTGCCGGTATCGGTACGCTCATCTTCCATTTCATTTCGAAGTGGAATGTGCCAGCTTTCCTTGGTTCATCGTTTGCTTTTCTTGGCGGTTATGCATCGGTGAAGGAGATGGGTATGTCGCAAGGACTATCAGAAACACTGGCACTCGACTATGCCTGCCTGGGTGTGGCCTGTGCAGGACTGCTGTACTTCGTCATGGCGGCATTGATCAGGGCTTTTGGTGTGAAGAAGATCCTGCAATACTTCCCGCCAGTAGTTACAGGTCCCATCGTCATTGCCATCGGTCTGGTGCTTTCCGGCTCTGCAATAGCCAATTGTCAGACCAACTGGCTGCTGGCCATCATTTCCATCATCACCGTCATTGTAGCCTCCATCTGGGGTAAGGGCATCATCAAGATCATTCCTGTGTTATTAGGTGTCATCGTGTCGTATGTCATTGCTGCCTGCATGGGCGAGGTGGATTTCACACCATTAGGTGAGGCAGCATGGGTGGGATTCCCCATAGAAAAGGATCACACCATATGGGCTGTATTTGAAGATGGCAACGGATCACTGATGCTTTCTACCATCCTGGCCGTCATGCCTATCGCCTTTGCCACCATCATGGAGCATATAGGCGATATGTTTGCCATCAGTTCCACCGTCGGCAAGGACTTCCTGTCTGAGCCTGGTCTTCACCGTACATTGACGGGCGACGGTGTGGCTACAGCCGTCGCATCTATCTTCGGCGCTCCGGCAAACACCACTTACGGTGAGAATACAGGTGTACTGAACCTGACCAAGGTGTTCGATCCGAAAGTGATCCGCATCGCAGCCTGTCTGGCTATCATCCTGGCGTTTTGTCCGAAATTTGCATGTCTGATCCAGTTGATGCCCGCTGCCACGATTGGTGGTGTCAGTCTGATTCTCTATGGTATGATCTCTGCTGTTGGTGTGCGCAATCTGGTAGAAGAAAAGGTTGACCTGAAGAGCTCACGCAATGTGTTTGTGGCTGCACTTATCCTTGTACTGGCCATCGGCGTGAAATATGGCGCTAACGACGATATTGCCATGGGACCCATCCACTTGTCCGGACTGGCCATCGCTGCTATCGTGGGTATCTTCCTTAATGCTATCATGCCCAACAAACTTGGTATGAAGGTAAAATCGTTTAAAGGGAAAGAGAAGTAAATGATTACCTCTTAATTTCTCTTAAAAGCGTTAAGATATGTTATAAAAGCAAAACCGAGCACTATTAAAGAAGTTTTGAAGACGCTTAATTGATAAATAATGAGTAATTTTGCAGCCGAAATTCAAAATCATTCGTTAGAATGACCATTTAGACAGGATAATAAGCACCAGTTTTACTGGGTGATATATGGAAGAAGTGAAGGTAGTAAAAGTCGGCAGCAAGCAGGAGATGGACGATTTCCTGAACGTTACAGACGTCATCTATGCCGGATGTAGTCAATACGTCCCAGACATGCGAAGCGACGTGCGCGCCATGTTTGCCTCCAAAGGCGATATGAGTCAGCGTACCTCGGTGATACAGCCTTTTGTGGCTTATCGCGGCAAGGAGGTGGTTGGTCGCGTCGTGGGCGTTGTCAACAAGAAGGCTAACAATACCTGGAAAACCCATAACGTCCGTTTCTCCATGATTGAGTTTATCGATGACCTCGCTGTCTCGAAAGCACTGTTGGATACCGTTGAAGCCTGGGGTAAGGCCCAGGGTATGGACAAGATACAGGGACCGATGGGTGTGACCGACTTCGACAAGGAGGGTATGCTCGTGGAGGACTTCGAACTGAGGGGTTCCATGACGGCCTATTACAACCCTGCTTATTATCCGAAGCATCTGGAACAGTTGGGCTTCGAGAAGGAAGTAGACTGGCTGCAGGTGCGTATTAACATTCCCAAGGAGATACCTGCGAGATATGCCCGTGTGGCCCAGTATGCCCGTGAACAGATAGGACTGAAGGTCATCAAGGCTTCGCGCCATGAGGTGCAGAAGGGCGAATACGGTCCTAAGATCTTCAAGCTGCTCAACGAGGCGTATGCACCCATCTTCGGGTTCTCGGCCTTCTCACAAAAACAGGCACAGACGTTCCTCGACAAGTACGTACCCCTATTTAAGATGGATATGGTTCCCTTGGTGGAGAACGAGCAGGGTGAGTTGGTGGGTATCGCTGTGACCATGCCCAGCCTGACGGAAGCACTGCAGAAGTCACGTGGTCGCCTGTGGCCCACGGGATGGTTCCATCTGCTGAAGTCGTTGAAATGGAAACATGAGAACAACACCGAGATGCTGTTGGTGGCCGTGCGCCCCGACTATCAAGGACTGGGGGTGAATGCCCTGTTCTTCGACGATCTTATACCTATTTATAATAAATATGGGATCGAGTGGGCCGAGACAGGTCCGCAACTGGAGGATAACATCCGTGAGCTCACGCAATGGAAGCCGCTGCATCCGGAGACCGTGAAGCGCCGCCGCTGCTGGCAGAAGAGAATTAATTTTTGAGATTTTAGAATTAAGAGATAAGAATTTAGAGATAACATGGAAAGAAGAGTAGTAATTACAGGAATGGGCATCTGGTCATGCCTGGGAACATCGCTTGATGAGGTACGCCAATCTCTTTATGATGGAAAGAGCGGCATCATCTTCAGTCAGGAGCGCAAGGATGCAGGATTCCGCTCGGCACTCTGTGCCAACGTTCCCAAGGCCGACTTGAAGCCTTATTTAAACCGCAATCTGCGTCAGCTGATGCCTGAAGAGGCTGAATACGCTTATATGGCCACTATCCAGGCTATGGAGCATGCAGGTCTCACACAAGACTATATAGACGCTCACGAGGTGGGTGTGATCTACGGCAACGACTCTGTAGCCGAAGCCACGATGCGTGCCCTCGACAAGTTCCGTCAGTTTGGTGCGACAGCTGCCTGTGGCAGTGGTGCCATCTTCCAGTCGATGAACTCGACGGTGACGATGAACCTCGCCACACTGTTCCACCTGAAAGGTATCAACCTGACCACATCAGCAGCCTGTGCTTCAGGCTCTCACTCGTTAGGTCTGGGCTATCTGCTGATCAAGAACGGCCTGCAGGACTGCATCATCTGTGGTGGTGCCCAGGAGGCTAACATGTTCAGCGTCGCTTCGTTCGACGGTCTGATGGCCTTCTCCGTACGTGAGGATGAGCCCACAAAGGCTTGTCGTCCGTTTGATAAGGACCGCGACGGCTTGATTCCTGGCGGTGGTGCTGCCACTCTCGTGGTAGAGAGCTATGAGCATGCCAAAGCCCGTGGTGCAAAGATCCTCGCAGAGATCGTGGGCTGGGGCTTCTCTGGCAACGGCGACCATATCTCCACACCGAACGTGACGGGTCCTGCCCGTTCACTGGAGCTATGTCTGAAAGACTCCGGCGTCGACCTGCGCGAGATTGGTTATATCAATGCCCACGCCACCTCTACGCATGCCGGCGACGGTCGTGAGGCTATGGCTATCGCACAGATCTTCGGCGACTACAAGGTGCCCGTTACCTCGACGAAGAGCCAGACTGGTCATGAGATGTGGATGGCTGGTGCCAGTGAGATCATCTACTCGATGCTGATGATGAAGAACGACTTCATCGGCGCAAGCCTGAACTTCGAGGCTCCCGATGAGGAGACGGCCTGCATCAACGTGCTGCCTGAGCGTAAGGATACCCACTTCGATATGTTCCTCAGCAACTCGTTCGGCTTCGGAGGTACCAACTCCACGCTGATCGTAAAAGACTGGAAAGAGTAAGAGAATTAAGAGTTAAGAGTTAAGAATTAAGAGTTAAGATTTTAGAGTTAAGAATTATGACAAGAGAAGAAATTATCGAGCAGGTAAACACCCTGCTTTCTGAAGAGTTTGAGATCGAACAGACTGAGTTCGCACCCGATGCCGTGCTGAAGGAAACCCTCCAGCTCGACAGCATCAACCTGGTAGACCTCGTAGCTCTGGTGCAGTACACTTACAAAATCACCATCCCCGCTACCGATCTGCCCTCTATCAAGACATTCAACGACCTCTACGACTACATCGAGCAGCATCTGCCTGCTTAATTTAGAGGTAAAAGGGCATGACAGGATTTTTCATCAGGCTCTACCATTATTTCCGTAACCATCAGGCAGTCTGCTGGCTGTCGATGGTTGCGTTGTTTGTATTCCTTGGCTATTTCGCTACGCGCATCCACCTCGAGGAAGACATCGATAAGCTCATGCCTTCATCGAAGAATGAGGACGGCACGACGAAACTGGCCTTTGCCAACCTGCGCATTAAGGACAAGACGTTCCTGCTCTTTGAAGGACAGTCGGTAGAGAAGATTACAGAGACCTGTGATGCCTTTGTAGACACCCTCTTGAAGCGCGACTCTGCCACCCACACCGTGGGCGACGTCTTCTACAGGTTGCCAGAGGACCTGATGGCCGACGGTATCGGCTATCTACAAGATCATCTGCCTGCTTATATCGACACTGCGGTCTATGCCCGCATCGATACAATGCTCACTCGCGAGCACTTCGCCCGTCAGATGGTGCAGAACAAAGAGGATCTGGAGGGAGAGTTCGGAGAGATGTTCCCAGAACTGATTCAGCTCGATCCCATCGGTCTGCGCACACTCTTAGCAGAACAGATGGCACCTCTGCTGAGTTCCGGTGCCGGCAGCTACAAGACCATCGACAATCATTTCTTCGTGCCCGACTCGACGGTCTGCATCGCTTTCATCACCCCTGCCTTCTCGGCCACGAACACGGGACAGGGTTCGGCAATGTTCGAGATGCTGAACGAGCAGATCGCGCAGTTTGCCAAGTCGCATCCAAACGTGGAAATCAGTTACCACGGCACGCCTGCCAGCGGCTACTATAACTCGTCGCAGATCAAGCACGACCTGACGACCACCATCACTGGGGCGCTGATCCTCGTGCTGGTGTTCCTCTTCATCTGCTTCCGCAACTGGGAGACCATCCCCCTGCTGTTGCTGCCCGTAGCCTTCGGCACGCTGTTCGGTCTGGCGATGATGTATTTCATCAAGGGACAGTTCTCGTTGCTGGCCTTGGGTATCGGCGGCGTGGTCTTAGGCGTGGCAATGAGCTATGTGCTCCACGTGCTGACGCAGTATAAGTATGTCAGCGACCCTGAACAGGTGCTGAAAGACGAGACGAAGCCCGTGCTGCTGGGTTGTATCACGACCATCGGCTCCTTTGCCGGACTCATCTTCATCAAGACCGACCTGCTGCGCGACTTCGGACTCTTTGCCGCCTTCGCCATCCTCGGCACGACGCTCTTCTCGCTGATCTATCTGCCACAGATGCTCAGGGCAGAGAAGAACAAGGTGAACAAGAAGGCCTTCGCGCTGATAGACCGTCTGAACAACTACCCCTTCGACCGCAAGAAGCCACTGCTGATCGCTATAGCCGTCATCGTCGTGGTGGCCGTAGGCTTCTACCTCTATGGCGGAACGCGTTTCGATGCCGATATGCACAACCTCGGCTATCTGGAGGAGATGACGGAGCACTCGGAGCAGTTGTTGCGCGACAAGACCTATACAGGCGACAAACAGAAATATTTCGCCAGCCAGGGCAAGACGATGGAAGAGGCCATCAAAAACTTCGCCCGTCTTGACAAGAAGCTCGACTCGCTCCAGCAGATGGGACTGGTGAAGAGCTATACCCATACCAGCAAGGTATTCATCCCCTTAGAAGAACAACAGCAGCGCATCGACGCCTGGAAGGCCTACTGGACTCCAGAACGTCTCAACAAGGTTCGCAGCCTCATCGCCATGACGGCTCCGAAGGCTGGTCTGCGCCCAGAGGCTTTCGAGACCTTCTTCGAGGCTGCTACAGCCGACTACGAGCCTGACGCCCTCTATGAGGCAGAACTCATACCCGAGGGCTACCAATCGACGCTGATGGAACAGAGTTACAATGGAGACTATCTCTGCTTCACCAGCGTGCGCTGTGAGAACGACTCCGTGCGCAGCAGCGAGAGCGACTATATCCGCATCTGCGACGCCGTGGCCGCTGATCCTGACCTGCTGGTGCTCGACACCTATTATTATACGACGGACACGCTGATACAGATGAGCGAAGACTTCAACGTGCTCCAGTGGCTGTCGATGCTCTTCGTCTTCGTGGTGCTGCTCATCAGCTTCCACTACGACTGGAAACTCACGCTGCTGGGCTTCGCACCGATCCTGCTCAGCTGGCTCATCGTGCTGGGTGCGATGGTGATCTTCGATGTGCGCTTCAACCTCATTAATATTATTATATCGACGTTTATATTTGGTATCGGCGTTGACTATAGTATCTTCGTGATTAATGGGCTCATTGGAGACAGGAGAGAAGGAGTAAGGAGAGAAGGAGAAAAGGAGAATAGACTGTTGGGGTATCATAAGACTGCGATATTCTTTTCGGCAGTCATACTGATTGTGACTGTGAGCAGTATGCTCATCGCCGTGCATCCCGCCATCAAGAGCGTGGGATTCTCCACACTCATCGGACTTCTCTCAGCAGTGATTCTTTCATACGTGGTACAACCCGCCGTTTACAGGAAAATTAAAAAATTAAAAGATTAAAGAATTAAAGGGTTGTAAAGAGATGAAATACGATGTGATCATCATAGGTTCAGGATTCGGCGGACTCGTCTGTGGCCATATCCTCAGCAAGCAGGGCAAGAACGTGCTGCTGCTGGAGCGACAGGCACAGCCAGGCGGCTGCATACAGAGCTACCGTCGGGAGGGACTGGCTTTCGATACAGGCCTGCACTATGTGGGAGGACTGGCGGAAGGTCAGACGATGCATCGGCTCTTCGACTCCTTAGGACTGATGAAACTGCCCTGGCACCGGCTTGATTCCAAAGGCTTCGACCTCGTGACCATCGGCGGTGACACGTTTGCGCTGGCAGAGGGCTATGAGAATTTCGTCGATACGCTCGCAGCAGACTTTCCAAAAGAGAGGGAGGCCCTGCAGCGATATACCGAGATGCTACGTGAGACGCAGGAGCTTGGATTAGACCAGGGATCAGACCAGCCCAATAGAGGCGGATCAGACCACCCCAACCCCTCCTACTCAGGAGGGGAAATAAGCGCTTATGAGTGGCTCACGAAGAACTTCCAGGATCCGCTGTTGGTGAACATCGTCTCAGGCAATGCCCTGAAGATGGAGCTGCGCCGTGAGTCGCTGCCCCTCTTCACCTTTGCCCACGGACAGAGCAGTTACATTCAGAGCAGTTGGCGATTGAAAGGTGACGGTAATATGATTGTAAAATCGCTTACCGATGATATCTCCCACTACGGTGGTTCACTCATCTGCCGCGCTGAGGTCGAGGAACTCATCGAGCACGACGGCCGTATCGTGGCTGCCCGTTGCCGGAACGGCGAGACCTACGAGGCCGACATCTTCATCAGCGACGTACACCCCACCCTGACGTTCTCTTGGATCCGTCAGAGTCAGGTGCTGAAGAATATGTTCCGCAGGAGGATGGCATCGCTGGAGAACACCTTCGGTATGTTCACCGCCTCGCTGACCATCAAGGAGGGCACTCTGCCCTACTTCAACCACAATAAGTTCGTCTATACCCGTCCGAATGTCTGGACCTTCTATGACGAACGTGACCAGAAAGGTGATATCGGCGGCGTGATGATCTCCTGTCGTGTTCCTGAAGACGGCAGCACTTTCACCCGTCAGATAGACCTTATGACACCCGTTCCCTGGAACGAGTGCCAGCAATGGGAAGATTCCCGTATCTTCCGCCGCAGCCACGCTTACAACACGTGGAAGGAAGAGACCTATGCCCGTTGCCTCGCCCTGGCAGAGACCGTCGTGCCAGGACTGACTGAGGCGGTGGAGAGCCACTACACAAGTACGCCGCTCACCTACCGCGACTATACGCTGACACCTTTCGGCTCAGCCTACGGTGTGCGCAAGGACTACCGTAACCTTATGATGACGATGCTCTCACCTCGTACGCCGCTGCCCAACCTGCTGCTCACGGGACAGAACATTATCCTCCACGGCCTTGAAGGCGTGGCGATGACAGCGACACATACCTGTAAAGCCGTCCTCGGACAGTTTACAGTTTAGAGTTTATAGTTTAAGATGATAACATTAAAAGAAAAGAAAAGATGAAAAAACTGCTGATTAGTTTAACATTGATGATTTGTCAATTGACCTTTTGCGTAGCGCAGAATGCCGACTTGCAGAAGGCTGTCGCTAAATATAAGAAAACGACGACTGTCACGGCAGCCGCCACGAAGACCAGTCATAAGGACGCCATCGCTAAAGATGTCGTCACCAAGGGCACACTGACGATGAAGAAACCTGCTGACGTAAGCATCTCCATCGATGGCGGCAAGGACCAGCTGATTATGCACGGCAGCGAGTTTACGATGGTCGTCAAGGGCAAGAGCCACAAGACGAGCAGTCAGACGAACCCGCAGTTCGCCACCTTCCAGGCCGTCTTCGAGTATATACTCAATGGTGGTGAGGGCGACCTCTCCAAGCTCAGCGACCTCGCCGTGACGAAGCAGGGCAACAATATCATCCTCACCATCACGCCGAAGGCCGACTCGAAGAAGGCCCAGCGCCGTATGCTCTTCTCATCCTTCGTGCTCACCATCGACAAGAACACGTCTGAGTTAAAGGCCCTCCGTATGAATGAGCGGGGCGGCTATACGGAATACACATTCACAGGCCATCAGTTTAAATAATTTACTGTTTATAGTTTAAAGTTTATAGTTTATAGATGATTACTATACTGCGGAAACATATTCTTGTTTTTTTACTGTTGCTCAGCCTTCCGCTGAGTGCGCAGCAGTATATAAAGGGCCAGATCACCGATGCAGATACCGGCGAGCCGCTGCCATACGCCAGTGCGGTATATAAGGGGCACAACGTCGCCGTCATCTCCGACCTTGAAGGGCAGTTCAGCATCGCCCGTCACGCAGGCTGGAGCATCACCTTCAGTTCGGTGGGCTATAAGTCGCAGGTGGTGCTCATCAACGCCGCCACGAAGATGCCGCTGAACATCGCCCTGAAACCCGACAATGCCGTGCTCAAGGAGGTGACCATCAAGGCCGAGAGAGGCAAATACAGCCGCAAGAACAACCCCGCCGTGGAACTGATGAAGAAAGTCATCGCTGCCAAGAAACTCAGCGACCTGACGAACCACGACTACTACAAATACGACAAATACGAGAAGCTGACCCTTGCCGCCAACGACCTCACACCAGAGCGGTTGCAGAAGAAGCCCTACTCCAGTACGCCGTGGCTGCTGGATCAGGTGGAGGAGTGCCAGTACACGAACAAGCTCATTCTCCCCATCAGCGTCGAAGAGACCGTGTCGGAGTATATCTACCGCAAGAATCCGCAGTCGAAGAAAACCATCATCAAGGGTCAGCAGGCATCGGGTATCAACGACCTCTTCCAGACGGGCGACATGCTGAACATCGTGATGAAGGAAGTCTTTACGGACGTGAACCTCTACGACGACCAGATCCGTCTGGTGCAGTACCCCTTCACCTCGCCTATCGGCAAGGACGCCATCGCCTTCTACCGTTTCTACATCGAAGACACGGTGAAGATCCAGCGCGACTCGTGCATCCATCTACACTTCCTGCCCAACAACCAGATGGACTTCGGATTCCGTGGCGACATCTATATCCTCAAGGACTCTACCTATCATGTACGCCGCTGTGAGCTTACCCTGCCCAAGCAGACATCTGTCAACTGGGTGAAGAACATGCGCATCAATCAGGAGTTCGAACGCCTCGACAACGGCGACTGGGTACTCACGGAGGATGATATGGTCACCGAGCTGTCCTTTGCGAAATTCATCCAAGAGGCCATCGTCATCAAGAACAACCGTTACACGAACTACTCTTTCGACGAGTTGCCGAAAAAGATGTTCAAGGGCAAACGAGCGGAGATCAGGGAGCCGGATGCGGCTATGCGAGGGAAATCCTTCTGGAACGAATACCGGCAGGTGGAACTCACGAAGAGTGAGGACAATATGGGCTCCTTCATAAAGAACATCCAGAACATCAAGGGCTTCAAGTACTTTATGTTCGGCCTCACTGCCCTCATCGAGAACTCCATCGAGATAGGCGATCCCAACCCCATCGACCTCACGCCGGTGAACACCATCCTCACCCGCAACAACTTCGACGGCTGGCGTAACCGTATCAGTGCCACCACCACCGGCAACCTCTGGAAACGATGGTTCCTTGGCGGCTACTATGCCCACGCCTGGGGCAGCCATAAGAACTACTACAAGGCCAGCCTCGACTACTCATTCATCGACAAGGTCTATTCCCCTTGGGAATACCCCAAGCGCACGCTGCGACTGGAGAGTTACTACGACGTGCAGACACCCTCTGACCGTTTCCTCCCCACGGATAAGGATAACTTCCTCGTAGCCTTCAAATGGGCGAAGATCGACAAGATGATCATCTGTAACCGTCAGTCGCTCACTTTCGAATACGAGATGTACGGCGGTCTGAAGACCACCCTCGGACTGAAGGCAGAGGAGATGGAGGCCGTGGGTGCCATGTCGTTCCGCACCCTCAACCAGCCGATGCAGGAGAACAAGGATATCAAGGTACACCACCGGGAGTACCTGCGCACCACCGAGTTGCATGCTGAACTGCGCTATGCCCCTGATGAGACATATGTCAACAGCAAGCAGCGCCGTGTCGCCATCAACCGCGATGTGCCCATCCTCACCCTCAGCCACACCTTCGGCTTCAAGGGATTCCTCGGCGGGCAATATACTTCAAACGTCACCGAGGCGAAGATCTACAAGCGCTTCTGGCTTAACAGCTGGGGTAAGGTGGACCTCTTCCTCAAGGGCGGCATCCAGTGGAACCAGGTGCCCTACATGCTCCTGATCCAGCCACCCGCCAACCAGTCGTACGTCATCGAGGAGGAGATGTACAACCTCATCAACAACATGGAGTTCCTCAACGACCACTATGCCTCGATGATGCTGTCGTGGGACATGAACGGAAAGCTCTTCAACCGTATCCCACTGCTGAAGAAGCTCAAGTGGCGCGAATACATTGCCATCAACACCCTCTGGGGCAGCCTCAGCGACAAGAACAATCCGTTCCTGCCGCAGAACGCCGGCAGCGACCGACTGATGTACTTCCCAGACGGCTGTAATATCATGGACAGCGGCCAGCCCTACTTCGAGCTCGTCGTGGGTGTACACAACATCTTCAAGCTCTTCCACGTCGACCTCGTGCGCCGACTCAACTATCTCGACCTCCCCACCAGTCATAAATGGGGAATCAGATACATCTTCAGACTCACATTCTAATAAAAATAATAAAAAATAAAGATATATGAACTACCTCGACAGAAACGAATTCAACTTTGAGCCAAGCCAGAAAGTGCTTGACGCCGTGAAGAACTTTGATCCGAAGGATCTCTGCTTCTACACACGTATATACGATCAGGGTAAGAAAAGTGTCATCACCGTCCGTCTCAGCGAGATCTACGGTGTGCCCGAGGAGCGTGTGCTCCTGGCATACGGCGGCGAGGAGATCCTCAAGAACGCCATCCACTACTTCCTGATGGAAGGCCACAACAAAACCATACTCATCCCCGAGTTCTCTTGGTGGTACTACAACCGTGTGGCCAGCGAGTGCGGCGGCACCTTCGAGATGTACCCCCTCCA
>JAEEGJ010012847.1_pt1 | contig 20561 bp, 9 predicted proteins | sample 8958761 | NCBI WGS metagenome assembly JAEEGJ01 (sample SAMN16246546, study PRJNA631951) | gut metagenome | biome: gut microbiome; feature: rumen; material: RS-attached | host: Bos | place: Iran: Karaj | collected 2018-10
GTTGTAGGCCCTGATGGTGCCTCCGTGGAGCTGCACGATGGAGCGGCTCAGGTTGAGGCCGATGCCCGACCCTGCGCTGATGATGCCGCGTGCGTTGGAACCCTGGTAGAAGCGCTCGAAGAGCTTGTCGGTGTTCTCGTTCTTGAAGCCGATGCCGCTGTCGATGAGCAGGATGCGGGCATGGCGTCCGTCCTGGCTGAGCACGAAGCGGATGGAGCCGCCGTCGAAGGTGTATTTGAACGCGTTGGAGAGCAGGTTGGAGAGCACCTTGTCGAAGTTGGAGTGGTCGATCCAGGCAATCACCTCGGCGTCGGCATGCTCGAAGGTGAACGTGATGCCGCGCTGCTGGGCGTGGTACTGGAAGTTGGCGCATACCGTCTGGATGAACTTCACGAGGTCGGTCGGCTGGCAGCGGAGGAGGAGCTGGTCCTTGTCGATGCGCCGTTCGTCGAGTATCTGGTTGACGAGGAGCAGCAGGCGGTGGGCATTGCTGTCGATGATGTCGGTGTAGTGCAGCATCTCGGAGCGCAGCGTGACGTCGGCGAGGTCGGCCACCTTGGTCTGCAGCTTCTTGAGCGGGCCGAAGATGAGGGTGAGGGGCGAACGTATGTCGTGGGTGGCGTTGATGAGGAAGCGCATCTTCGCCTCCTCGAGTTCCTCCTTCTGGCGATGCCTGTAGGAGACGGCTGCCGAGGCTATCATTGCGGTGAGGAGCAGGGCGTAGATGAGATAGGCCCACCACGTCAGATACCATGGGGAGTGGACCACGACGGTGAGCAGGCAGGGGCGCTCGGACATCCTGCCGCGTGACGATGCCTTGACCTCGAAGCGGTAGGTGCCGGGTTTCATCTTGAAGAAAGATACGGCATTGGTTCCGCTTGAGACGGGCACCCAGTCGCCGCTGTCGTTGATGCGATAGAGGAAGGTGACGTTGTCGGTGGGCTGGAAGTCGAAGAGCGAGAACTCGAGCACGAAGGAGTTGTCGTCGCTCGACAGGTCGAAGCGTCGCCTGCGGCTGTCGATGCGCTGGCCATCGACGACGAAGCTGGAGAGCGACACTTCGCCCAGGGCGGTGTCGTGACGCTTGACGTTCTGCGGATAGAAGGCGGTGATGCCGTCGTAGTTGCCGAACATGATGCGCCCGTCGGGGCAGGTGATGCGGGCGCCCACGACGTAGCCGCTCATCGTCAGCCCGTCGCCGTGCACGTGATTCTCGAAGGTGCCGTCGTGGGGATTGTAGTGCCAGATGCCGTCGGACGTGCTCATCCACAGGTCGCCGCTGGCGTCGGAGACGATGCTGTTGATAGACTTGTTCTGGAGTTGGCGGGCATCGGCGAAGAGCGAGAATTCGCCCGACAGACGATTGAAGATGTAGAGGCCGAGTTCGGTGCCGATGAGCATGTTGCCGTCGGGCAGCTCGAGCAGCGAATAGCACTGGTTGCCCTTGAACATGACGTCCCAGCCGAGGGGCCTGAAGTTGTCGTCGTGCGGGCTCATGCATCCCAGGCCGCTCACGGTGCCTATCCAGAGCAGCCCCTTGCTGTCGTAGTAGAGGGCGCGTATCCAGTTGTTGACGAGCGTGCCTTTCTCCTCGTCGGTCTGATACATGCTGAACGAGCGCGACTGGCGCGTACGGGTGTCGTAGATGGTGAGACCCTTGCCGTCGTTGGCGAGGAAGAGGCAGCCGTCGTCGTCGTCGGAGATGCAGTTGACGCCCCAACCCTCGTCGCGGATGGTGAGCACGCTGGTCTCGGTGGCGGGATTGTACTGGTAGAGCGAATTCTCGGTGCCCAGCCAGTAGCGGCCGCGCCGGTCGCGGAAGAGGACGATGGGGGCGTCGGGCGAACGCAGCCGGCCCAGGATCCTGCCGTGCTGGTTGAAGCGCCAGATGCCGGATTTCTGCACGACGCACAGCACGTCGCCGTTGTCGGCGGGGGCGATGGACGAGACGCTGCTGCCCATCGAATAGCCCTGCGACGAGAAACGCCAGGTGGTGAAGGCCCCGCGACCTTGACGTATCTGGAAGAGGCCGCGCTTGTTGCACGCTGCCCAAAGGTTGTGGCTGCGGTCCTGGTAGATGGCGCCTACGTTGGCGGTGGTGAGGTCGAAGTTGTCGCTCATGTTCTCGACCTGCTGCAGGGTGCGACTGCCGCGCGGGATGGACATCAGTCCCATGCCCGAGGTGCCGAGGAGGAGGTTGCCGTCGTGGCTGAGCATGCCGCAGCGCACCGACATGCCGGCAGGCAGCGCACTGAGGTCGTAGTCGGCGGGCGTGAGCGTCTCGCGCTGGTAGTCGTAGTAGAGGATGCCGTACATGCAGACCACGAGGAAGCCGCGTTGGTCGTGCCTGACGAAGCTGACCACCGATCCGCAGTTGGTCTCGTACTCCTTCATCGCGACGGCACGGGTGTCGTCGAGCGTGTAGCGACGCAGCGTGCTCATCACACCGCTGCACCACAACTGACGACGGTCGTCCTCGAAGATGGTGCCGATGAAGTCATCGACATACTGCTGGCTGAAGCCTTCGGGACGCACAATGCGGTCGGTGCCAGCCTGGAGGATGTAGAGGCCGTAGCCCGACGTGCCGATGATGATGTTGCCCGAGGCGTCCTCGAGCAGGCTCATGACGCGAGGCATCTCTCCCTCGGGGAAATGGTAGCGCTGGAACGAGTCGCTCTCGTAGAGGTAGCGCACCAGTCCCTTGCGGCAGCCGATCCAGAGCTGCTGACGGCTATCGACCAGGAACTTGGTGACCTCGTTGCTCACGATGGTGGTGGTGTCGTCGGTGCTGGTGAAATATTTGCCGAACTGATAACCGTCGAAGCGGTTCAACCCATAGTCGGTGCCTGCCCACACGTAGCCGTAGGAGTCCTGGACGACGCACGAGACGGTGCTGCTCGACATCTTGTCGGCAGTATAGAGCAAGCCCTCATCGGCCATCGACCGATGGAGGGGAAGCAATGCACAGAGGAACAGTAAGGTAATGTGTCGGGTTTTCATGATGGAACTGTGGTATTATCTCACTTTTCGGGAGATGTATGAGTTGTCGAGGGCCTTGCATACAAGGACAATGGGTTGCCGGTACTGCTGGCGCGGCAAGGGCAGCGTAATCGACGTGACGGCATCGTCGGGTGTGGCCGACAGCAGGAGATGGCCTGCCAATGAGTAGATCTCGACGCTGAACAGGCTGCGGTTGGCAATGACCGTGACGGCCGTGTCGTCGCGCGTCACCCTTGCGTCGAAGTATTGGTCGTCGGCTACCGTTCGGATGGGGAGTGACGGGTCATAACCCCATTTCTCATCGAGGAAAGCCAGACGTTTGGCAAACCAACCTTTTACGGTCTGGATCTCCTCTTCGTAGGATTCGACATAATAGGCGGCGAAGTAGGAGATGGGGCTCGAATTGCCTCCCCACCAGGACCAGCCGCCCGAATTGCCACTTTGGAACAGATTGTCATACTTGGCGTAATGCCGGTCCTTGGCTTCGTTGAGCAGGGCGGCATAGTCGTCGAAGAAGCTGTCGATGCCCGATTGGCTGATGATGGTTTGCCGCAGTCGGGCATACCGTTCCTTCACCTCCGCCATGAATGCGGGGTCCTGGCTGAGTTTCTTCCAGAGAGCGGGAGTGGGGTTGGTCGAACAGCCTTCATAGACCCACGCCCTGACGTTGTTGGCATTGCAGAAGTTGCAGTCGCCATAGGCAAGGTTGTAGTCCCAGACGGGACCTGCCTCCATGGGCGACAACGTCCCGTCGGCCTTGTCCTTGTCCTTGAAGAAGTAACTGCTGCGCTTGTAGCCATCGGCGTTGAGCGAAAGTTCGGTGTGGATGAAGTAGTCGATAAACGATGGCACGTCAATCCATCGGGCATAGCCTTCGACCGAGTCCCTGTAATTGGCTTGCTGGAATGACAGCTCCATCTGATCGACGAAGTCCTGGATGTAGGCCTTCTGCTCGGGTTGCAGGTTCTCCTTCTTGGGGTAGTAGATGGTCCAGGTGACCGTCCCGGTGCCCGAACCTCCCCACATGTTGGACTGCAGGCCCGCGACCTTCGACTTGAAGGTGGCGTCGTCCTGGTCGTAGGCATCGACACGCACGATGTATCCTCCAGTGAGTTCGCGGTCGGCAGTGTCCTCGTCCTTCAGCTTGGCAATATCGACGCGGTTCTTGTCGCGCTTGATTTTCTCGCAGAAGACATAGACGCCCTTGTAATCGTCGTTGACGAAGACTTCGCACATTCGTGTGCGTGGCCCCCAGTGCCCCATTTCTGTCCAAAGATTGTAGGCAAAGACGTCGCGCACGAGCGACAGGTCGTTATAGGGCGCAAGCAGCACCCAGTCGTATTCGGCAGGCAATCCGAGTAGTGATGCCTTCAGGTCGTTGCCTTCGTCGTCGCGTGTCTCGAGTGTGTATTTCTTCTGGGCAAAGCTGAGCGAACTGTTTCCACGCAGCTTGATGGCGATGTTGCCGTTGTAGTCGTAAAGGGTATCTGTTTCGAAGTTGCGTTGCCCTTCCGGGTTGTCGATGATCTTCATCGTGCCGGGCACCTTGTCGTTCTCGTTGATCTTCGTGTCGGTGTGTATGTAGATGATCGGCAGGTTGGACGAGAACGGGTCGTCGCCCTCGGAAGCCACCAGGCAGAGTGGCTGCATGAATAGCAAAACGAAAAGCGATACTGACATTCGTGAAACGGTCTTCATGTTCTTTCCCTTATTATTATATGTGTCGTGATTTCGAAAAATGAGGGGTCCCAGGTGTGTCTGGTCTGAAACAAATATTAAATACTCAGACTGTGCAAAAGTATAAATTATTCTCATTCGAAACAAATTTTTATATCATTTATTTGTGAAATGATACAAATTTAAACACATTAGGCACATTTTGCAACAAATGTTTCAAAAATAGGGCATCATCCCGCGTGAGATGATGCCCTATTTGTTGGCGTTCGGATTTCTGTCTTTTTGGATAAAGGGGGAGGCTGGGCCCTTACGGCTTGCCGATCTGAAGATAGCTCTTCAAAGCCTCGACGTATGCCTCGAATGCCTGCTGGCCCTTGAGTGTGATGCGACAGATGGTGCAGGGGCGCTTGCCCTTGAATGTCTTTACGACTTCGATGTAACCGGCTGCCGCCAGTTTTTCGACCTGCACACTGAGGTTGCCTGCCGTAGCTCCCGTCTGCTCCTTGATGTAGGGGAACTCGGCTTCGAGGTCACTGATGAGCAGCGACATGATGGCCAGTCGCAACTCGGAGTGCAGCAGTGGGTCTAATGGCTGGAACATAGGCTATTTCTGATTTTTGAGCAGCAGGCCTGGGAGCATCAGGCCGAAGAGGGCAAGTACGAAGACGGATACACAAGGCAAGATGCTGTTGGAATGTGCAACTATCGACAGCGGCGCACCAAAGCGGGCAAGGAGCATCGTGCCTACGCAGGCAAAGTCGCACACGGCAATGACGAGACTAGCAATGATGCCGAACCACACCAGCCACCTGCTATTCAGGATGTGTCCGGTGATGGCAACTGCCATTCCCATCAGCAGATAGATGACAGGGGTGAGGTTGGCGTGATGTGCAACAATCGCCATCGTGTCGTTCGTAGAGTTGCTCAGGATGTAGTTCCATCCGTTGGCCAAAATGAAGAAACCGAGGCCGAAGACACCAAATGTCTTCCATGTCTTGCCCACAAGGGTTCCCACAAGGCTCACGGGTGCGTGCTCGCGATTCTTATATAGGTTACGTATGATGAACAAGATAATGAACGGAAGCGTGAACCAGAGCAGATGCCCCAAGGTGGCATAGCCATCGGGCAGGATCAGCAGATTGACAATGGGCACTATGATGGCCATGGCCATCGTGCAGAGGCCGGAGATGTAGAGCGACTGCCCTGTGCTTTTGGAAACGGCCCGGCGGCTGCGTTCGATCTGTTCGGTAATGATCGCAAGACTGCGCTCGGCAGTCATATTGTTGTTTTCTTCCATAGTTTTTCCTTTTTTGTTTGATGAAACTTGATCTGTTTTCTCTTGCCTCCTCTTCCCTCCTGCAGAAAGGTCCGATTCGGCGTCGCATTACCGGTTTTGCGATGCAAAGATAAATAAGTTTATTCTATAAACCAAATTATTTTGTGAAAAACTTCTTCAAATGGCGAATATTTAACATTTGTTTAGAAATTTGGCCGATAATGGTACGAAATTTTGATATAAAAAGTGCCCGAACTCTTTTGAGTACGGGCACGGGATGGGGGATGCGAAAGATTATTCAACGATCACCTTGCGTGTGCGCGTCTGTCCGTCGGTGAGGATATCACGCACGATGTTGATGCCCTTGACGGGCTGCTGGAGGCGACGGCCATCGACGCTGTAGAAGAAGCTGTGGGTGACCTCTGCGTCGAGTGTCATCTGGCTGATGCCGCTGATGACGGTGCTGAGGTCAAGGTCTTTCACTTCTTCCTTGAAGTCGTCAAGCTTCTCAAGGTTGCTGATGCAGATGAGACCGATGTTGTAGTCTGCCTCCTTGGTGTAGATGTTGAGCGTGTGCTCGCCGGCTTCGAGGTCATTGACGTGGCTGGTCTTGTCGGCATTGCTCAGAAGGGCATAGAGCGACTTCCAGGTCCATTCACCACGGCTGTTGGCACCATTGGAGTTGTACAACGTGTTGTCATCGAAACCATACCAGACAGCGTCGTTGGTAGCCTTTGCGCAGTTGACGTAGGCATAAGCATAGTACTTCTGCTTCTTCGACGCGTTGAAGGTGAAGTGGAGGCCCTGGGCGGCGTCGGTGGGCGCTTCGCTGTTCTTGACGGTGGCATGGGCTCGAATGCCGAGCGGTGCAGTCTCGTCATCGACAATCTCCCAATCGGTGCAGCCTTCAGCAATCATGGCAGAGGGGTTGCCCCAGATGAGCTCGGTCTCTTCCCTGTTGGTGGGCAGGAGGTTGGGGATATGGTCCTCGCTCTCCCACCAGTCCATCCACTGTCCGGGCTCCTGAAGGTCGGTGCAGCGGCTGCCGCCAGGCTCATAGACTGGGGCAACGTTGTAGTTGCTAACGCTCTCCATATCGACATCGAGGCCGAGCAGGAACTTGTCGAGGAAGGCACCAACCACGTCGTACTGCGAATTGGGCAGCGAGCAGTGACCGTGGCCATCGATGATGGAGTAGCCGCAGCGGTCGGCGATGCCGTAGCGCTCCCAAACCTTACGTGCAGCAAGCATAGAGATATAGCCTGAGCCGTCGGCGAGCCAGCGGTAGTCGGGGTTGCCGAGCATCAGGAATCCGCGAGGACAGCAAAGGGCGCTGAGTTCGTGGTGGTCGTAAGGTAGATAGAAGGTATTGTTCTTGCCGAAGATGTCGCGCAGCTTGGTCATGAACCACGAGTAGTCGGTGTTGTCGAGGCCTTCCCAGGCATCCTCCTTGGTGTAGTCGCGGTTGTGGACGCGGGTGACGCGCCATGCGGCGCATCCGCCGCCTCCCGACTCCTGCGGGATGGTCAGGGCGACACGTTCGTCGAAGGCGCCGCAGAAGAGGGCCATCTTGCCGGCATACGAGCAGCCGGTGACACCGATGTGGTCCATGTCAATCTTGGTGATTTCGGGACCCAGGATCTGCAGACCGTCGAGCAGACGGCTGAAGCCCCATGCCCATTCGCTGTAGGCGCCGTTTTCGGACAGTTCGGGATAGAGCCGCTCGAAGTCGCGAGCCGAGCTGCCGCCCATCTGAGAGTATCCGTTGACCTGAGCGGCCGAGAAACTCATGGTGGCGATGTTACGGCTCGATAGCAGGTTGGAGGGCAACGAGATGTTGTCGGCACCGATCATCAGCGGATAGGGCGCGCTGCCTCCAGTAGGATAGTTGATGCGGGCGGTCTGGGTGAGCACTTCGCCATTGATGGTGGTCTTGACGGTGAGCACGTTTCCATCCATCGATGCCTCGATGTTGTCGAAGCTGACGGCAGGCTTGTCGCCAATCTCGTAGTGCTGGATTTCGCGGGCAATCTCGCCACGACGACGGGCCCAGTCCTTGAATTCGACGGCACGTCCGCTACCATCGCTCCACTCGAACGGGTCGGTCAGAGGCTCGATATACGGCAGATCGTCGATGGTCGGGAAGACGGGATCGGGTAGGTCAGCAGCGGTATTCTCCACACTATAGTGGGTAGGAATGCCTTCTACGGAGCTCGACTTGCGCACGGTGATGGCATAACTGGCCACACCGGCCTCGTATTCGTCGTTGCCTGCAAAGGTGGCAGTCACAGTTCCGCTCAGTTCGCCCTCAGCTAGCGTGACATTGCCTGTAGCGGCATCTACGGTGATGGCATTTTCGGGCGTGGATGTGGCCGAATAGGTGACGGGCAGGTTATTGGGGTTGTTGAGGGTGGGAGCGGTGAACGGTTCGCCTACTTCGAGCAGCACGAGTGATTGGGAGAACGAGAGGTCGGCATCCTTCTTGCGAGGTACGGCATCGTCGTAGGTCTCGACATAAAGGTCGATGAATCGTACCGAACCAGTGCTTTCGGTGCCGCCAGCAAGACGGATGTCGGTGATGTCGCCCAGTTGGCTCTTGCTCAGATAACTTTTCAGACGGAACTCCTGAACGCCGGCTTCGGTTACCTGAATTGAAGTGTAAGACAATCCATTGTAAACCAGGATGCTGAAACTGGCGGCCTGTAGGTCAGCGCTCTCGACTACGATTTTCTCATAGTTGGAGTAATCGCCTGTAGGCAGGGCAAGGTATTTGAGTGTGTTGTCGTAGGGAAGACTCCAACTCAATGTCCAGGTCTCCTTGTCCCACGATGCATTGCCGTCCGAAATGACATCGGAAAAGTCGGCATGAACTTTTTCGGTTGCAGCGTTCATCTGCCCGAGGCAAAATGACAGGGCTGCAAACACGCAGAATAGTTTCTTAATCATGATATTGGGTATTAGTTATTTGATTATTTTCTTGACACGTACACTACCATCATCCATAAGGTCACGTACGATGGTCAGTCCGTTGGATTCGCGCTGCATCCTTATGCCTGAGGCGTTGTAGATGTCGCGATGTGCTACATCCTTCATCGTCACTACTTCCTTGATGCCAGCAGGATCGACGATCTGGCGAGTGATTGAGGAGTAATGAACAGTCTGAGGGTAGGAGCCTGCATACTCAAGATAGACGCGCAGGTAGTTGTCGTCGATGGCTGGCGTGGTATATTCGGTGACACCGGCTGGCACAGGATAGGTGTAGGTGGTGTCGTCGCCATCATCAATTACGACATAGAGAGTGAAACCTTCGGGCAAAGGTTCGCGGGTCTTGAAGGTGAACTTGTGGACCGTGCCCCATTCGACTTCGCCATCGTAGAGTCCGACAATGCCTTTCTGCGTGAAGAGCACATCGGCCTCAAAGAGCGGGTCGGGCTCCACCCAGCTGGGCGAAGGTTTCCAACTGCCGTTGCGAACATTGTGCGACACGATTTCGTTGCCGTCCTCGTCAATAATGACTGCCTCCATGATGGTGACTTCGCGACGCTCGGGACCAATGTTGGTCTTCTGCAGGGCAAACCAAGTGCAGATGGGGTCGTCGTCGAACCACACCGTTCCGTTGTCGTCGTAGTCGAGGAAGTTGGCTTCGATGGTCGTCTGGTTCTTTTCGAATGGAATATATGGGCCCTTGTAGTTCATTGCCGATTCGCGGTTGCGGGTGAACAGTTGTATTAGTCCGTCTTCCTCGGGACCGCGTTGCAGACGCACGCGGAATGTTGGATAGTCGGAGACACTGAACGGTGCCTTCCACAATGCGATGTCGCACCATTGGCCTTCGAGGGTGACGGTGGCGGGATAGACCGTGAACACCGAGCCGTCGGGATTCAGAATGGCGCCTCCAAGGTCGGCAATGACAGGCATGGGCTCGGGGTCGCTCTGTGCGAACGATGTCGCACAGAGCAATCCGATGAGTGAAATCAGGAACTTCTTCATGAGAATTCAATGAACAAAAGTGAATCTTACTTCACGATTACCTTCTTGCCGTCGATGATGTAGAGGCCCTTTTGAACATTCTGTACGCGCTGGCCTGTAACATCATAGATCACAGCATCCTTCATTTCGATAGTGACGTTGTTGATCGAGACGTAAGGAGTCTTGGCATGATCGGTGTATATCTTTCCGTTTTCGAACTCAAGGTCAGGAGTCTGGTTCTGATCGCCACTTTGGCCGTTGTTGAAGATAATAAAGGCAGGGGCTTCGTCGCAGAAGAACGTGATGGTATAGACATCGCCATCTGGCAGCGGTTCTTCCTCTACGGGCTCTTCGTCGCCAGGTTCTTCGTCGGCCTTAACTTTAAGCATAGGAACTTCGGCAGCAGGAACGAGCGTCATGGCTGTGCCTGGCCAAGCACCGCAGGCTTCTGGATTGAAGGTGTAGGCATAGACTGCGGGCCAGCCTTCCACGTTGACGTAAGAGACGGTGTAGGAATTCAGCACATACTGCTTGCCATCCTCAAAGAGGAGGTCGCGGGTCTGAGCTCCACCTTCGCCGGCATTGAAGATGATGTTGACAGGAGCATTCTCGCCAGTGTAGGTGTAGGTATAGACATCGGCATCCAAACTGTTGGAGTGGCGTTCGAAGGTGAGTTCTACACCGGGCCAAGTACCATTAAGTTCGGGCTCGAAAGTGTAGGCATAAACCTTCTCCCAACCAGGAGTGTTGACAAATGTGGCAGTCCAGGTGGCGTCGCCTGTGCGAACAGCCTCAATGGTACAGGTGTTCTCGGCAAGGTTGAATGTGAACGTGAGGTCGTAGACACCGGTCTTTTCAGGAGTCCAGGTGAGGTTGGTCTCGTCGGCCGGGAGCTGGAAGAGGTTCCACGACTTGTTGGCGCGTACCTTGTAGCCATACTCCTTGACCTGCTTAACCTGCTGTCCGGTGAGGGTGACGGTGTAGAGGTCGGGATTCTCGGTGCTCTGGGTCATGTAGGCGTCGTTCGACCAGCCGTTGAAGTCGCTGACGATGCCATAGACGTAGTCGGCAGGTGTGGCTTCATATACTTCGCGCACAATCTTGGTGAAGCGTGCCTGGATAGGCAGGGCGGCCTCGTCGCCATAGTAGGCTACGTAGAGGCTGTTGTAGCTGAGCGGTATCTTGACGCTGAGGGCGTTAGTGCCAGCGCCTTCGACGGTGAAGGGGAGGTTCTCGAAGGTCCACTGCCAGGTGTTCCAGTCGAGGCCGATGTTGGCAACGAAGGGCACGAAACCGGCGGGCAAGGGCTCTTCGGTGTAGAAGGTAACCTTGTGGTAGGTGCCCTCCTCAACGGTGCCGCTGTAGGTGCCTACGTAGTCACCCGAGGCGTTGAACTTGACGAAGGCATCCCAGAGGTTGCCGTTCTCGTCGTAGCTGCCCGTGACGGGATAGGTCGAGCCGCTGTTCCAGAGGCTGATGCTCGAGCCGAGGCCTGGGGTCTCGATCCACTCTTCGTCCTCATTCATCAGATAGACGTTCATCACGACTACCTTGACAGCCGAGCCGCCGGTGTTCTGCAGGGCAATGGCTTCGATGTTGACGTCGCCCAGGGCATCGGTGTCAAATTCGCCGGTGAGGGTCAGTCCGTCTTCCGAGAGCTCAACAAGGCCATCTTCGCTCGATGCCCATGGTACATAGACGGTCGCTTCGGTCGATCCGCCTTCTGCGTCGAGCACATGCGTACGATAGAAGAACTGCACGTTCTCGGGTTTCTCACGGAGCACGACCTTGAACATCGGGTATTCAGCTGCATTGAAAGGCACGTTCCAGAGGCCCATGGAGCCCCAGCTGCCTGGCAGGTTGACGCCGACGGGCAGACCATTGGCACCCTGCTCTTCACCCGGGTTGGGGTCGATGAGCTCAGCCGAGCCGTTGCTGCCCACGGTGATGGGCAGACGCTCGATGCTGAGTGGGCCACCCACGATGAGGCGATAGAGCTTGATGTCCTGAGGCAGGTAGCTGTTGGTCGATACGATGTGCTGGATGGAGATGCCGGTGTAGTTGGCTGGCATCTCGATCTGAACGACGTTCTCGGGGTTGGCGGTGAAAGCTACGTAGCTGTTCGAACCATCCTCATTATAGAGCTTCCACTGGAACTCGCTCACGGGGATAGCCTCACTGCTGACGAGGGTGATGATGTGGGGCTTGTCGGCCTCGATGACCTGTGCTTCGCCAAAATCGACGCCGACCTCGGCATACTGGTTGGTGAACTCATAGACGTCCTTCGAGACGCCGCCCTCCACTTCGGTGAGCGGGGTGAGCGAACCGGTGGGCCAACCACTGCCCTTCCAGGTGGGGATCCACTCGGTGCCGTCGTTCTTGACGAAGACGAAGCTGTTGAGTGTGAAGGTGGTGGCATCCTGATTGCCATCGTTCATGAAGGCAAAGGCTACGACCTGGGTGTCTTCGCCAAGCTGCTCCAGGTCGATGGTGCCCTCATAGGTCTGGGTGCCTTCCTCGAGATGGATGTACTGGTTCTGGTAAGTGCTGGTCTGGGCCTGGTTGCGGATGGAAATCTGCAACCTGCCGGCTGCAATGGGCTCGGCAAGTTCGAACTTGAAGCTCTGGATGTCGGTGGCGTTGAAACTTTCGGTGACCGAAATTTCGCCATACTGGCCAGGAAGGTTTACGGCAGCTGGAAGCTGCGGAATCTCCTGGTCGGAGATGGTAATGGTCTTGGCTGACCATCCCCAACCGGCAATGGAACCCAGTTCGAGTTCCTGACCATACTGTTGTGCATTGGCCTGCCCTGCGATGCAGAGCATGGCTGCAAGGAGTAGAGATGACTTTTTCATGATGGTTTTGATTTAGATAATAATGAATGGAATGGTATCGGGTATTGAAACCTTTTGTTTGCGAATCTACTTGTTTGTTATGGAGGTTTGCGAAAGTGTCAAGAAGAAATAGTTTTGCATTACGTTGCAAAGATACGGTGTTTCTGAGAAAGAGACGTTCAAATATGTCTCAAAAATGTATCAAATCATTTCGTTGTTTTGAAAGCTTTGTTTTTGGCTTATTTTTCATCCAGGAGATGATTCATGAGACATTGTTCGACGTCTCCAAATCGTTCCCGATCGATGTATTGTTGCATTTCCTGCCATGTATCGATGAGACGTTTTGGACGTTCTGTCTCGCTGCTAAGCATGGCGTCACGCATTGAGATGATGAAATACGGGTTGTCGCTGAACGTCTGAGCCAGCCATTCGCAGACAATACGTTCGGGTGACAGGTCGGTTTGCCATTGGCTTCGGGCAATGTCATAGCATTTATACTGAAGCAAATGCTCGCCTGTCCAATTGATATCGTCGGTCAACGGGAGCACGTTGGCAACTGTTTCGCCACAATGGACCATGATGCCATAGACCTTGAGACTGTCCTGCATTTCTGCCACCTTCATGAAAGAGGAAGACGGGAATACTACATCGTTGATGCCGACAGAAGCCATGGCTCGAGCAAATGTCGTGATTCGTCCTTCGAGCACTTCGGGGTTGGAGATGCTGACCGAGCGGACGGATGTTTCGGGTCGGTCGGTCAGTTCATGGTCGGGGCCTAAGGTTTGGCAGAGACAACCGTCGCCCATCGTTTGTGAACGGAGAACGAAATAGGCTGCATAGAGCAGGCCGGTAGCCGAAGAACTGGTGATGAGGAATGACTCTTCGTTGACCTTGGCGATATGGAAAGCATCCTTCGGCAATACTTGTTCGCCTGTAAGACGGAGCAAGAGGGGTAAGCCTAGCCAATGCTGTACGAGTTCGTCGAGGGCATTGTCGATGATGGCTCGATCGGACTGGTTGACCATCAGGCCGGGGTCTTGCTCAAACTGCACACTCGTCGTCGGAGAAGGAGTGATGGAGTACCGCAACCACAACCGACTGCCATCGTCGGCTGTGGCTGCAATAGCCGTCCAAAGGATGAAAAACAGGAGCGTACGCTTCATTCGTTCTGCTGTTATTTTCGTCAGTTGCGGTAGGCGGGGTTCTGGTAGGCGGTGCGTTCCTCTTCGGTCATCTCGAATGCATCGATTGTGCCTTGCGGGATGGGGCGCAGGTAGTAGTCGTCGGGGATGGTTCGCGTGACGGTCTCGGGGGTGACATCGGTTGCCTTGGGCCCGCAGATGCGGTACTGTCCAGCCTTCTGCTGCCAGGTCTGTGTGCGGGTAAGGTCGAACCAACGATAGCCTTCGCCAAAGAGTTCGCGCATACGCTCGTCGAGGATGTAATCGATGGTGATGGTCTGCGGTGTGGCTGCTGTGAGTTCGGCACTGAAGTCGGCTACATATTCTTCGCAATACTGGCTGCTGCCGTTCACGCGATGTGTCCACTTTCCGGCACGGGCACGCAGTACGTTGAGCAATTCGCGGGCCGAGAAACCAGGCTGAGTGGAGGCTCCCTTGACGGCCGCTTCGGCGCCCAACAGATAGAATTCCGAGAACTTGGCAATGTTGTAGGGACGAGCAATGGGGCCGTTGGGCGAACCCAGTTGCTTCTTGCCGTCGGCCGACAGTGTCTCGAGCGGATACATGCCCAACTTGTATGGGCCTGGGAAACGCAGACGGCTGATGGCCTCGGGGTTGATGACGAACTCCTTGTAACCGTCGAGCGTGCCTGCACCCACCTGTCCGTGTTCGCGCGACTTGGTGGAATAACTTACAGGTGTGCTAGGTTCTTCGTCGAGGAAGCGCAACACCACTTCGCCCTTATGGATGGGTTCGTTGCCATGACCCATCACGTATTCGATGTCGGGGTTGGCACCATAGTCCCAGTTGGCGTGATAGACGGTGGTGAAGGTGGCATCATAGCGTGAGTCCTTGTCCTTGTCGGTGAAGTTCTCGATGGCATCGATGGTGGGGGCCATACGGATCCAGGGACGGCCGAGGGGTTGTATCGCTTCACGCTGCACGGGATTGATCCATGAGCGCTTGTTGCTCTGCATCTGCAGATTGGGGTAGTTCCAGTTGGCCATCCATCCGGCGAAGTTGTCGGGAGAGGCACCTGATGCATAACTCCACGAAGCACCACTCTCGGTCATGCCGCTGTACTGCGCACTTTCGGTAGTATGGTCGGCCCAGAGCAGGATTTCGGCATTGCGGTCGTTGTCGTAGCGTGTCACGTCATAGTAGGTATCGACAAGATGGTAGGGACCTGGGTTCTGCAGTGCTGTGACCACGATATCGTAGGCCTGCTGGTAATACCAGGTTGGATTATGCCCATCGGGATCGGTGCGGTCGCAAGCGGGATAAGTAGGCTTCTGTCCGGGATTCTCGAGCCACCAGCCGTAGGTCAGATAGGCTTCTGCCAGATACTTGCGGGCCACGTTCCTGGAGACGGCTCCCGTCGTACGTGGTTCATCGGGCAGGTTCTCAACCGCTTTGATAAGATCGGGGAAAATGGCACGGGTATAGACTTCGGGCACAGTGTTGCGGACCGAAGTGCGCGAAGGTGTGGCGTTGAATTTCAGTTCGCCTGAGCCGAAGTCGAGCGGTACACCGCCAAACATGCGTACCAATTGGAAATAATCGAAGGCGCGGAAGAAGCGGGCTTCGCATATCTTGCTTTCGTCGATGCCTGCCTCAGTGGCATTCTCGATGATGCCGCTGGCTGTGTTGATGTAGGTGAATACGTTGTTCCAGAGCACGTCGGAACGGCTGCTCGATGCGGTAAGCGAACCGGCACCCGAGTAGTCGGCATCCTTGAAGTTGCCATCGGCGCTCTGTCCGTAGGTATATTCATCGGTGCCTGTCTCGCAGATGTTTAGATAGTAGCCATTGCCATAGATGTTGCGCAGGTGGGCATAGAGTGAGGTCAAGCCGCCATCGATGCCCTTGTCGGTTTGGAAGAATCCCGGCTCGTAGATGGTGCGTGGTTGCTCGTCGAGCACATCCATGCAACTGTTAAAGGTCGCTGTCAGCGTGAAGCACATCGCCAGTATGAGGATTGCTTTGTATGTCGTTTTCATAATCTTTCCTTTGTTTATGTGGTCTATTGTTATATCTCTCACATCTTACTATATTATTATTTAAAAGGTAAGATTGATGCCAAAGATGAAGTTGCGTGTCGATGGCGTATTGTAGCCGATGACAGGAATCTTGTGGGCGCCTTGGTAGCCATCCATTGTGACAGCCATGGTGCCGCCGTTGTTACTGAGCGAGTTGGTCTCGGGGTCGAGGCCGCATTCATCGTTGTAGGGCGAGAACAGTACGAAGGGGTTCTGCACCGTGGCATAAAGACGCAGACGGCTGATGCCCATATCCTTCAATGGTTTGAAATGCTCGAAGTTGTAGCCAAGTGTGATGGTGCGCACCTTGAGGTAACTGGCGTCAAAGTAACCCAATGTTGAACCGTATATGGGGTTGTCGTTGCTCGACATTCCGCCTGGCTTCGGGTATTTGGCACCGATGTTCTCTTCGGTCCAATAGTCCACATCGAGTTGTCCGCGACGTCCGTTGAGCATATTGAGGTAGCCGTTGGACGAATGGATGGCCGAGATGAGAGTGCCGCCGACCTGGAAGGCTCCGATTACAGTCAGGTCGAGATGCTTGTAACTCAACGTGGTATTGAAACCGCCCATCAGGTCGGGTTCCATGTCCATCACCTGACGGTCGTCGGTGTTGATTTGTCGGGTCGGCAGCCCGTCCTCGCCATAATCGCCTGTATATTCCACTTTGATCATTCCTGCGTTACCGCCGGGTTCCAACACGTTGAGGAGATCTTCTTCGCCTGTTTGCCAGAGACCAATCTTCTTGTAGTCGTAGATGACGTCGATGGGATGGCCCGGGAACCAGCGGTTGGCCACATCGGGCTCTTTGCCGGTTTCGGCCAATTCGATCAGTTCGTTGCGGTTGGCATAGAGATTGATGCCTGCTTCCCAGGTCCATCCGCCAAGATTGTCGAGGATGACACCGTTGAGTGAAAATTCGAAGCCTTTGTTGCGAGTCTTGCCAATGTTGGCCATATAACTGGTCACGCCCGAGGTGGGAGGTAGGTTGACGCTCAGCAGCAGTTCGTGTGTGTTCTGGATGTAGAATTCGAAGGTGCCGTTGAGTCGGCCTCCCCAGAGGGAATAGTCGAGACCATAATTCCATGTCGAAGAGTATTCCCAGCCAAGCAGAGGATTGGGGAGTGTGGATACATAATAGCCAGTAGCCAAGTTGCTGCCAAAGTTGTAGTATTTGGTGCTCAATGCACCCAGTGTCGAATATGGGTCGATGCTCTGGTTGGATGTCTCACCGTAGCCTACACGTAACTTGAGGTTGTCGAGCCATGTGATGGGCTCCATAAACTTTTCGCGAGCGATGTTCCACCCCAAAGAGACAGCAGGATAGGTGTGCCACCGATGCCCGTCGGCCAGACGTGACGAGGCATCGCTGCGGAATGCAGCGGTGAGCATGTAGCGGTTGTCATAGGTATAGATGATACGTCCCATCCACGAAGTCAGTCCGCTTTCCCAATAGTTCTGCATGTTTGGGCTGACTTCGAGGTCGCTTTGTGCTGCACCTATCTGATAATATTGGAAATATTCGGCGGGTATGTCACGGCCCGACATATAGTTCTGCTCGTAGGTGGTGCGCTCCGAAGAGCCAAGTCCCGTGAAGTTCAGATGATGTTTTTCGGCAAAGGTGCGATCGTAGGTCAGGATGTGCTCGATGGCCCAGTTCTTGGTGATACTCTGTTGTACAGAGGCAGAGTTGGGTTCGTTGACGTTTGATGAGCCGATGCCCGTAGCGGTGAAGGCTCCCGTCTTGGAGGTGCGGAAGTTCATTCCAATGTTGATTCGATAGTTTAGGCCTTCGATCCATGGTGTCTTGACTTCGGCGAACAGTGTGTTGTAGGAACCGAACCCTTTGGTGTGGCGGAGATATGAATCCTCAAGTCCTTCCAGACGTTCGCGTGTCCAAACATATTGTCCGCCGTCGAGCGGCATATCGACAGTGCGCTTCAGGTTGCCGTCAGCATCGTATGGATTGATCATTGGAGTCTTCGAAAGCACGCCGTACATGCTGACGTTGGTGCCTTTTTGCTCGTGATAGTTGGTGTTGGAACTTAGTCCGAAGCGGAAATATTCGCCCACTTTTTGGTCGAAGTTGCCACGGATGCTGTATCGATCGTAAGCCTGAGTCGGGATGACGGCCTCATCGCGGTAATAGCCCGCTCCGAAACTGTAACTGCCGCCGTTGGTGCCGCCTGTTATGCCAATGTCGTGGCTCTGCGTAAAGCCTGTTTTGAGGAAAAGGTCCTGCCAGTCGGTATCGACGTTCTCGTCTTCATCGAGCGAGTTGGTGTATAGACCGGCATAATTGCGCATCTTCATATACTGTTCAGTGTTCATCATCGGGTATTTATGGAACACTTTCTTGAAGCCAACGTATGCGTTGTAGGTCACCTTGGCTGGAGTGCCTTGTGCACCTTTGATGGTGGTGATGATGATAACGCCATTGGCACCGCGCGAACCATAGATGGCTGTGGCAGAGGCATCTTTAAGAATGTCCATCGACTTGATGTCAGAAGGATTGATGTCGCTCAGATTGCCCATGAACGGTACGCCATCGAGCACGATGAGCGGGTCGTTGCTGGCGTTGAGTGAACGTTGGCCACGGATGCGTATCTGCATTTCGGCGCCCGGTTGGCTTGATGTCTGTTGCATAAGCACGCCTGCAACGCGTCCTTGCAGAGCTTGTGCAGCATTGGTGGCCGCAATCTGATTGAGTTTTTCGCCTCCGATATTGGCGACAGAGCCGGTAACTGTTTCTCGGCGTTGTGTACCATAGCCGATGACTACCACTTCGTTGATGTTGCCCAGTTCCTCATCGAGGACGATAGAAATGCGGTTCTGGTTGCCTACCTTCACTTCCTGGGTAATGTAGCCAACAAAGGAACATACGAGCGTAGCACCAGCAGGGGCCTCAATAGAAAAGGCTCCGTCCAAGTCGGTGAAAGTACCTGTCGATGTGCCTTTCACCACTACTGTGGCGCCTGTGAGAGGTCCTTGCGAGTCGGTGACGATGCCGGTGATCTGCTTGGTTTGTTGTGCTGTTGCTCTGCTTGTCCGATTCTGGGCTTGCAAACCCTGTGGAACTGCGAAAAGCCCAATAATGGTACAGGCTCCTAGCACAAGGATAGTTTCCCAATGTCTTGTTCTCATAGTCTCATATTTTAATAGGTAATGAATGTTTTTTTCTTCGGCAAAGATAGCGCAAAGTTGCAACATTCATGTTTCTTTTTGTTTCAGAGACGTACGGAATCGTCTCATGAACAAAAAATGTTTCCTACAGGCTATGAAATGCAGGCATCAGGACATTTACTGATGTGTCAAGAAGGTTCTTCTTCGGACGTCTCAGCGTGTTTTGCTGCATATTCCGAGGGTGTCATGCCATAATATTTGCGGAAGACGGTAGAGAAATGCGACTGGTTGTTGAAGCCCACGGTGTAGGCGACCTGCGTGATGTTGATCTTGTTTTCGCGAATGAGGCGTTCGGCCTGCTGCAGACGGAGGTTTCGGATGAAGTCGCCTGTCGAGACTCCGGTGATCTCCTTCATCTTGCGGTGGAGCTGCGCGCGGCTGATGCCCACTTCCCTGGAGAGGAGTTCCACGTTGAAGTCGGAGTTGTTCATGTTGGCGTTGATCACCTTGACGATGCGGTCCATCAGGGCGTCGTTGTTGCCCTTCACCTCGATGTCCTCCACCTTTTCCTCCTGCTGCAGAGCGCCCGAGAACTTGCCGCGCAGGCGACGGACGTTGTCGATGAGGTTGTCGATCTGCACATGGAGTTCGTCCATGTTGAACGGCTTGGAGATGTAGGAGTCGGCACCGTGGCGAATGCCTGCCAGGCGATGTTCGACTTCGCTCTTCGACGTGAGCAGGATGACGGGGATGTCGCTCAGCTGGGGCACGCCCTTGATCTGCTTGAGCAGCGTGATGCCGTCCATTTCGGGCATGATGATGTCGCTGATGACGAGGTCGTAGCTTTCGGCAAAGAGTGCCTGCAGGGCTTCCTTGCCGTTGGTGACGCAGTCGAAGTAGTACCAGGTGCCGAGTTCGGAGGCGATGAACTGCGCGATGTCGGGTTCGTCGTCGACGATGAGGATGCGGTAGTTCTTGGCGGGCTGCCGGCTTTCGGCGGGAGGGGTGGCGCCTTGGGCGGACGGCGTGCTGGAGGTGTCGATGATGGATTCGGGCTTGAGGTGCCTGTTGCCCAGGGGTATCTGCACCTCGATGCAAGCCCCGCGTTCGCCGTCGGTGCGGTTGTAGGCCCTGATGGTGCCTCCGTGGAGCTGCACGATGGAGCGGCTTAGGTTGAGCCCGATGCCTGACCCTGCGCTGATGATGCCGCGTGCGTTGGAACCCTGGTAGAAGCGCTCGAAGAGCTTGTCGGTGTTCTCGTTCTTGAAGCCGATGCCGCTGTCGATGAGCAGGATGCGGGCATGGCGTCCGTCCTGGCTGAGCACGAAGCGGATGGAGCCGCCGTCGAAGGTGTATTTGAAGGCGTTGGATAGCAGGTTGGAAAGCACCTTGTCGAAGTTCGAATGGTCAATCCAGGCATGCACTTCGGATTCGGCATGTTCGAAGGTGAACGCGATGCCCC
>JAEEGJ010012848.1_pt1 | contig 20559 bp, 15 predicted proteins | sample 8958761 | NCBI WGS metagenome assembly JAEEGJ01 (sample SAMN16246546, study PRJNA631951) | gut metagenome | biome: gut microbiome; feature: rumen; material: RS-attached | host: Bos | place: Iran: Karaj | collected 2018-10
ATAATATCTGTCAGTGGTAAGGTTTTTCATGACAGTTAAATTGTACCACATAAACGAATGACTCCCAAGCCCTTTTTTGAGCCTGGGAGCCATTTGTTTGTCTTGGGACTTTTTTCACAGCCCCTTTCGTTTTGATTTGTTTCGCTGTTATCGACAGTCTGTGCCGCGGGCGGGCGGCCGATGGCCGCCCCTATGGCGTGTCGGGATTCTCTGCGGCGAGCGGGCGGCCGATGGCCGCCCCTACGGCGTGTCGGGATTCTCTGCGGCGAGCGGGCGGCCAATGGCCGCCCCTACGGCGTTGTCGGGATTCTCTGCGGCGGGCGGGCGGCCAATGGCCGCCCCTACTTATTACTTGTTACTTATTACTTATTACTTGCTTCGCAGCGCGGCGATCTTCGCCTTGACGTTTTTGATCTCGTCCTCCTCGGTCATGCCCCATTCGTCCTGCAGCAGCTTCAAAATCCGCTCGTAGGTCTTGGCGGCCTTTTCATAGTCGCCGCGGATCTTGTGAATATCGGCAATGCCCATCAGGGCGTCCTGGAAGCGGGGTCGGCGGGTGTCGCAGGCGAAGTTCCGCTCATAGCAGTCCATGGCCTTGTCGTACTCGCACTTGGCGGCGTAGTACTGGGCGGCCTCGAACAGGCAGACGTCGTTTTCCGGGTTGGCCGCCAGCAGCTCCTCGATGATCCGATCCGCCGTGGGCGCGTCGAAGCGGGCCAGGGCGATATGGGCCCGGTAGATCTCGTTCATGATGGGATTGGCGTCCGGCAGGGTACGCAGCTTAGCCAGATAGCGCTCCGCCTCGTCGGCCCGGTGGTCGGCCAGCAGATTGTCGATCAGGTAGAGATAGGGTGAGCGCACTGTGGGATTTGCTTCCACGAGCTCCCGGTAGAAGTCGATGGCGTCGGTATGGTTGCCCATGTTCCAGTCCCAGCAGACGTGGCCGTCCGCCTTGCACAGAATCCATTGGCTGCACTTCACGCCGGGGTTCATCCGAACGCCCTCCTTGGCGTAGCGGCTTGCCTTGCGGCCATAGGCCTCCATCCGGTGCCAGTAGAGATAGGCCAGCAGGTCGGTGGCCCGCTGCTTGTGGGCTTCGTCCTTCAGCTCGTTTTGCAGGAAGGCCTCATATTCCAGGAACACGTCCTGGGGCAAATTGTCCTCCGCGTCCAGGCGGTTTTCGATGCGGTTGAGGCGCTGCTCGCTGCTCAGGTCAAAGAGATCGTCGATGGTGACGCCGAAGATCTCCGCCAGCAGGGGCAGGGTGCTGATATCGGGCATGGCCACCGCGTTTTCCCACTTGGACACGGACTGGGCGCTGATGCCCAGCCGCTCCGCCAGCTGCTCCTGGGTCAGGCTGGCCTTGAAGCGAAGCTGCTTGATTTTCTTTCCGAGTTCCATAATCGTTACCTCCGTATAATGTTGTTGGGTTTTGCTTACGGGCCTATCATAGCACCCGGAAGGTGGAAAAACCATACAGCGGTTTTCCACATCACTCGCCTGTTGGTTGAGTTGGGCCGGGAAGGCTTGGCGGGCAGATTGCCCGCGCTACAGACTTATCCCGTGGCGCACCGGTGTGCGCCGCTACCGGTCACTGGCGTGAGAGGCGGGCGGGCAGATTGCCCGCGCTGCAGACTTGTCCCCTATTGCCTTGTGGATCGTATTCAGCACCCGCTTTTTGTTGCGGGTCCAGGCTGGGGCCAGGAGGAGGGGGCCGGGGGCGTCGCCGGTGAGGCGGTGGAGGACGGTGGGCTCCGGCAGAAGGCGGACGCTCTCCGCGATCAGCTCGGCGTATTCCTCCAGGCTCAGCAGGGGGAAGGGCTCCGCCTCATACCGGTCGCCCAGGGCCGTGCCCTTGAGCACGTGGAGCATTTGCAGCTTGACCCCGTCCACCGGGGGCTCCAGGGACGCCACAAAGCGGACGGTGTCCAGCATATCCCCACGGCTCTCCCCCGGCAGGCCGAAGATCAGGTGGACGATCACCGTCAGCCCGGCGGCCTTCAGACGGCGGTAGGCGTCGGTGAAGGTTACCAGGTCGTAGCCCCGGTTCATCCGGGCTGCGGTGGCGTCGTGGGCCGTTTGCAGGCCCAGCTCCACCCAGACGGGCTTGATCCCGTTGAGGCGGCAGAGCATCTCCATCACCGCCGGGCCCAGGCAGTCGGGCCGGGTCCCCAGGGAGAGGGCCACGATCTCCGGCTGGTTGATCGTCTCCCGATAGAGGGGCTCCAGCCGCTCCACGGGGCCGTAGGTGTTGGTGAAGGACTGAAAGTAGGCGATAAACTTTTTCGCGTCGGTCTTTCGGGCGATCCGGGCCTTGGCCTCGGCCATCTGTTCCCGGATGGGGGCGGGCCGGGCCGCGAAATCCCCGGAGCCGCCGGCGGAGCAGAAGGCGCAGCCCCCCACACCCACCGTGCCGTCCCGGTTGGGACAGGTACAGCCCGCGCTGAGGGAGAGCTTATAGACCTTTTCGCCGTACTTGGCCCGCAGATAATCGGAAAGCATTTGCATCGTGGTATTCTCCGCAGTTTCGATTGATTTCTCTGTGATACCCCCGCAGACGCCGCGCTCTTGCCGCCGGAAATCCCGTCTGGACAATTCGGCCGCCTTGTGGTATACTGATACTCAGAATATCAACAGGAGGATCACAGCTATGTCTGTTCAAAAAATCGCCATCACCTATGACAACGGCCAGGTGTTCCAGCACTTCGGCCACACGGAGACCTTCAAGCTCTATGAGGTCGAGGACGGGAAGCTCCTTTCCTCCCGGCTTCTTGCGTCCAACGGCAGCGGCCACGGCGCCCTGGCCGGTCTGCTGGCAGAACAGGGCGTGAACGTGCTGATCTGCGGCGGCATCGGCGGCGGCGCTCAGACCGCCCTGGAGGAGCAGGGCATCACCCTCTGCGCCGGGGCATCCGGCAATGCGGACGAGGCCGTGGCGGCCTATCTGCGGGGCGAGCTGGTGAACACAGGGGCCAACTGCGACCACCATCACGAGGAGGGCCACTCCTGCCACGACCACGAGGAAGGGCATTCCTGCCACGACCACGAGGAGGGCCACGAATGCGGCGCTCACGAAGAAGGCGGCTGCAGCGGCCACGAGGAGGGCGGCTGCGGCAGCTGCGGCGGCTGCCACGGCAAGCCGAAGCTGGAGGGAAAGAACGTGGGCAAAACCGTCCGTACCCACTACCGGGGCACCTTCAACGACGGCAAGCAGTTCGACTCCTCCTACGACCGGGGCGAGCCCCTGGAATTCGTCTGCGGCGCGGGCATGATGATCCCCGGCTATGACGCCGCCGTGGCCAACATGGAGGTGGGGCAGACCGTACAGGTGCACCTGATGCCCGAGGAGGCCTACGGCCAGCGGAATCCGGATGCGATCTTTACGCTGGATATCGCCATGCTCCCCGGCGCGGAGGAGGTCTCCGCCGGCGACCAGGTCTATCTGCGCGACCCCTACGGCCGCCCCATGCCCGCAACGGTGACGGCCAAGGACGAGAAGACCATCACCTTCGACGCCAACCACGAAATGGCCGGAAAAGAGCTGAATTTCACCATTGAGCTGGTGGAGGTGCTGGATTAACGGGAAGCCGCGTCGCTTTCCGCTGGAAGGATCGGTGGATGTATGGGCAAGGGACTGTGTGTAGTGGTTTCCGGCGGCGAATACTGCCCGCTACCGGAGGAGCTCCGGGGGGCGGACTATGTGATCGCCTGCGACCGGGGCTGGCAATATGCCCAGCGGATGGGTCTGCGGCCGGATTGGATCGTGGGAGACTTTGACTCCGCGCCCCCGCCGGAGACCGACGTTTCCGTGACCCGTGTGCCCACCCGCAAGGACGACACCGACACCATGCTGGCCGCCCGGCAGGCGCTGGCCCTGGGCTACCGGGACGTTGCGATCCTCTGCGCCTTTGGCGGGCGGCTGGATCACACCCTGGCGAACCTGCAGACCGCGGCCTTTCTGGTGACCCACGGGGCCGGCGTCCGGCTCCTGGGTGCGGACACGGACGCCCTGGTCTTCACCGGCGGGACAAGACGCCTCCCGCGGCGGGAGCAGCGCTCCCTTTCCCTGTTTGCGCTCTCTGAGCGCTGTGAGGGCGTCAGCATCCGGGGCACCAAATATGAGTGCGAAAACGAATCGCTGACCAACAGCTTCCCGCTGGGCGTCAGCAACGTATGGGCCTCCCCCGAGGCGGAGATCTCCGTCCGGAGCGGGATCCTGCTGGTTCTCCAATCCGCGCTGGCGCCGGGAGAACACATCTGACCATCCACATCATTCATAAACGGAGTACCGCAAACCAAAGCCTTCGATTTGCGGTACTCCGGTTTTTATTCGGAAAACAGCGCTGTGCTCAGATAGCGGTCGCCGGTATCGGGCAGAAGGGCGACGATGACCTTGCCCCGGTTCTCCGGCCGCCGGGCCAGCTGCGCTGCCGCCCAGACCGCCGCGCCGGAGGTGATGCCCACCAGCAGGCCCTCCTTTTGGGCCAGGGCGCGGCCCACGGCAAAGGCGTCCTCGTTGGTCACGGGGATGATCTCGTCATAGACTCCGGTGTTCAAAATCTCCGGCACAAAGCCCGCGCCGATGCCCTGGAGCCCGTGGGGGCCTGCCTTGCCCCCGGAGAGCACCGGCGAGCCCGCCGGCTCCACAGCCACGACTTTGACCTTCGGATTCTGCGCCTTCAGATACTCCCCCGTCCCGGTGATCGTGCCGCCGGTGCCCACGCCTGCCACGAAGATATCCACCTTTCCATCCGTGTCGGCCCAGATCTCCGGGCCGGTGGAGCTGCGGTGCGCGGCGGGATTGGCCGGGTTCGTAAACTGCCCGGGCAGGAAGCTGCCGGGGATCTCAGCCGCCAGAGCCTCCGCCTTTGCGATGGCCCCCTGCATCCCCAGGCTGCCGTCGGTGAGAACCAGCTCCGCGCCGTAGGCCCGGAGCAGCTTCCGACGCTCCACACTCATGGTCTCCGGCATGGTCAGTATCACCCGGTAGCCCCTGGCCGCGCTTACGGCGGCAAGGCCGATGCCGGTGTTGCCGGAGGTGGGCTCGATCACCACCGCGCCGGGACGCAGCAGGCCCCTGGCCTCCGCGTCGTCCAGCATGGCAAGGGCGACTCTGTCCTTGACGCTGCCCGCCGGGTTCAGATATTCCAGCTTGGCCAGCAGTACGGCGTCCAGATCCTGCTCCGCCGCAAAGCGGTTCAGCCGAAGCAGCGGGGTTTTTCCGATCAGATCAGTGATGGTTTCCGCGTATTTCATTCCGATTCCTCCAGAAATTATTTATTCTATGCGGTCACTCTGCGCCCAGGACGCCCACGAAGGCCTCCGACGTGGAAAGCACTGCGCCGCTCTCGTCCTGCACCTGGATCACCGCGTCAAATTTGGAGTCAGCGCTTTGGAAGACGATCCGGTATCCGTCCTCCAGCGTCAGATCCTGCACGGAATAATATGCGTGATCGGCGTCGATGATTCGCACGATCCAGGCAGAGCTGTCGGATCCCTCCAGCTCCAGCTCCGCCGTTTCGCCCACGCCCAGCTTTCCCACGCTTGCCGTCCCCCAGACGGAGCTTTTCAGATTCTCCTCGGTCTGCGGCAGGATCCAGACGTCGGCCTCCTCCACCTCGTTGACTACGGTGACAACGCGCCTGGGGACATACACCATGCTGTTGCGGGAGGACATATGCAGGGTCACGTCGTGGGCGGGCATGGAAAAGGTGAAGACGTACCCGTGGATGCCGTCATAGTCCTGGGACAGCTCCACGTCCTCGCTGTCCAGCCAGAAGCGATAGTCCGTATCCGTGGCGATCAGGTTATAGTACACGGTCACGGTCTCCCCTTCCGCATACTCGGTCTTTTCCGTTTGAAAGCCGAAGCCTTCAAATTGCAGCTTATATTTTGGCTTGCTGCAGCCGAACAGTGAAAGCATCATCAAGCCCCCCAGCAGAATCGTGATCCATTGCTTCGCGTGTTTCATTTCTCTTTGCCTCCGCCTCGATCATTTGGAATATTAATGTCTATTCAGGCGCCCCATGAATCGTAGGGGCGGATGCCCACATCCGCCCTCGCTTCCCGGTCAGAAACGGCAAAAAGGGCCGATGTAGGCATCGGCCCCTACGGGCGACTGAACAGATACATTTCGGCTTTTGATTCAAAAGAGAAAAGCCGAGGATGAGAAAGGAGTCGCGTGATGGACGGAAAGACCTCAAAACGGACAACGACGGAAAGCAGCAGGCGCGCGCAGCGCTTTGGTCTGCTTCTTCTGCTCCTGGTGGCGCTGGCCGCGCTGACGGCCTGTGAGCCGGAGCCGGAGCTGCATCGATCCCAGGAGCCCTTCTACCTGGAAGCCACGGAAACCGGACTGCTTTACGAGGATCACGTCAACGGCTGCGTGCTGACGCTCCCGGCGGAAGCGGAGGCGGACACATCCCTGTTTCCCATCCGTACCGTCTTCTCGGCGGAGGGCTGGAGACTGCAGCTCTTTGTGGAGCCGGAGCTGAACAGCAGCAAGCAGCGCAGCTACGTGGGCTATTCCAATAAGCCCCTGGAGAACGGCGGGGAGCTGACCGTCACAGACAGCAGCACACGCAAAGCCGGCCCCGACGGGCAGTATTCCGCCACGGTCAACGCCTGGACCCGCAGGCCGCTTTCCTGCTTGCATGACGACTACCCCAACGCCGTCTGCGTGGACGTCTGCATCGGCTCAAGCAAGGCAGTCACCCTGCTGCTGCAATACCGGGACGGGGTGGACGCAGAGGCCCTCCTGGAGCCCCTGTGCAGCAGTCTGCAGGGCTGCAGCGCCACAGCGGAGGCGCCGAAGCTGCACTATGGCGACGCCTCCACCCAGGACGCCATGGACGCGCACACCCGGGCAGTCTTTGAGAAGCTGTTCGGGGAGCAGGCCGGTCTGAGCTGGGGCATCTTCGAGCCCACAGAGACGACCTTTGTGATGGAAACGGAGACCCGCCTCCCTGCCCTGGAGGAGGCATTGAACTATAAGTTTACCGTCAGTGTGATGTATATGGGCTTTAGCGCGGTGGATCCCATTCGCCAGCGGCTGAGCCGTGCCGCCGAGCAGGGGATCGTGACGGAGCTTTCCATTCAGACAGGCTCCGTTTCCATGTTCTTTGACGTGCTGGACGGAAAGTATGACGCTTATCTGCGGGAGCTTGCGCAAGCCATTTCTTCGCTGCCCACGCCGGTTCTCATGCGGCCGGGCAATGAGATGAACGGAGACTGGTGCTTCTGGTGCGCCTACAACTTCGGCCGGGACGGATTTTTATACACGGAATTCTACCGCTATCTCCACGATCTCTTCCGGGACGAGGGCGTAGAGAACGTAATCTGGGTCTGGAATCCGAACCACAGATCCTTCCCGAACTACGCGTGGAACAACGAGCTGGTCTATTATCCCGGAGACGCCTACGTGGACGTGGTGGGTCTGACGGCCTACAACACCGGCAGCTATTACAGCGGCGAGACCTGGCAGTCCTTCTCCCAGCTGTACACAGATTATTACGCCCACATGAGCGAGCTGTTCTCCCAGCCGCTGATGATCACGGAGTTTTCCTGCTCCGGCATCGGGGGCGATAAGGTACAGTGGGTGCGGGATATGTTTGCCGCCCTGGACGCGTTCCCCCGGCTCCGGGTGGCGGTCTGGTGGAATTCCCAGGATATGGATTGGTCGAAGGATCCCCCTGTCGTCGCCCGCTCCTATCGGTTCGACGACGATGAAGCGGTGTTCGCGATCTTCCGCGAAAAGCTCCCCGCCTTCCCCGGCCGGGATTGACCGCCCCCCAGCCCCGACAGCACCACGCCCGTAGGGAGCGATGCCCACATCGCTCCTTTTCCCCCGCACGATGGGGTTTTTAATGAATAATGAATACTGAATAACCGTCTAATGAATAATGTCGGAGTTTTTCAAATCGCGATTTGAAAAACACATTTATTATTCATTCTTAAGTCTTCAGTATTCATTATTCATTTCTTTCCCCTGGCCGCGGCGGGTGTGATCCTGCTGATCTCCTGCTGCCGCAGGCAGGACAACCTGTTGAAAAAATTTTAGCAAAATGTACGAAAAATTCAAAAAAATGTTTGGAATTGTGAGCGTTTTGTGATATAATTCAGCCATGCGGAATCCAGGGCAGTGGCTGCCCGGTCCAAAGAAAACGACAAAGGAGAATACGCAATGAACCGAAAGCTTCAAAAGCTGACTGCAATGCTTCTGAGCCTTGCAATGCTCCTGTGCCTGTTCCCTGTTACAGCCGCGGCTGTTGAGGGCGAGCAGGAGGCGCAGCCCCGGATGGAGGAGATCACCAATTTCGGCTACATTCCCTCCACCCATATCACCGGCAAATCCGTGACCAACGCGTACCTGTCCGGCGACCGCGCAGCCTACGAGTGCTACACCGGCAGCAACGCCGCCAGAGATCCCCTTCCCAGCAAGTATGACAGCCGCGACTACGGCTACGTCACCTCTGTCAAGAATCAGAACCCCTACGGCTCCTGCTGGGCCCATGCCGCCATGGCCAGCATCGAGAGCTACATGATCAAGTACGGCATCCCCGTGGGCGAGGGCAGCGCGCCCAACACGCTCCTGAACCTTTCCGAGACGCAGCACTGCTGGTTCAACTACACCTATGCCTATGACGCAGAGGGAATGCTCACCGGCGATAAGTCCACCCCGACCGATTCGGTTTTGGATCAGGGCGGCAACGGCGAGATGTCCGCCTATACGCTGATGCGTTGGACGGGCGCTGCGGATGAGACCGAAAACGCCCTGAAGTACAGCAATGCTGCCTCGGCGAACAGCGGTCTGAACAAGAAATACGCCTACGAATACGACATCTGCCATGTGCAGAACACCGAATGGATCCGCGGCACCAATGTTGAGGCGGTCAAGCGCGCCATCATGGCCTACGGCGCCGGCAACATCAGCTACTATGAGGGCGGCCAGGGCAGCTATATCTGCAACATCCCCACCGGAGACGCCTACGCCAACCACGCCATCACTGTGGTGGGCTGGGACGACTCCATCGCCGTGTCCAAGTTCCACCCCGATACGCCGCAGAACCCCGGCGCCTGGATCTGCAAGAACAGCTGGGGCGTCGGTCAGTTTGACAATGGCTACTGCTACATCTCCTACGAAGACACCACCATGAACCACGGCTACATTTACTTCTACGATGCAGAGCCCATTGACAACTATCAGCACAACTACCAGTACGACGGCAGCTGCAATCTTGTCTGCTACGGCAAGGGCTGGCCCAGCGGCAACGACTACTATGAGCCCCTGTCCGTCAACTCCAAGGTCGCCAACGTCTTCACTGCCAACGGCAGAGAACTGCTGAGAGCGGTCGCCCTCTGCAACTGGAACGAGGCCCTCACCTACACGGTGGAGATCTACAAGAACCCCCAGCCCAACAACCCCAGCTCCGGCACCCTGGTTGCATCCCAGGACGGCTATTTCACCTACTCCGGCTATTACACCATCCCCCTGGAGACCCCTGTGAAGCTGAACCCCGGCGACACCTTCTCCGTGGTGTTCACCCAGAGCTCCCCGGACGGCGGCATCTACACGCCCTACGACGCCACGTTCAAGAACAACGACGTCGTGTCCTGGTGCTCCTGGATCCATGCCAACCACGGCGCGACCTCCTTCTATCAGGAGCCGAACGGCGCCTGGACTGACTGCCCCGACAACGGCGACTACCGCATCAAGGCCTACACCGACGACATTTCCTATGAGATCACCGCTGTGTCCGACAACGAAGCCTGGGGCACCGTTGAGCTTGCAGGCAACGTCATCACCGCGACGCCTGCCGAGGGCTATTACGCCTACGGCTATGAGGTCACTGAGGGCCAGGCGACCGTCACCCAGAACGGGAACGTCTTCACCGTAGACCCCGATTCCGACTGCACCGTCAAGATCATCTTTGCGAAGAAGGAAGCCGCTGTGGTGCACTTCTCCGTTCCCGAGGGTGTCAGCTGTGCGGAGCTCAACGTCATGACCGGCGACGTTGTCACCCTGCCCGATCCCGAAGGCGACCCCGCCGTCGAGACCCGCATCTTCCACTTCATCGGCTGGCTCGTCGCCCCGATGGAGGAAGACAGCATGGAAGCCCCCGAATTCTTCAGCGCCGGCACCGAGCTTCTGCTGAGAGACACGGAAGTCACCTATTACGCCCTGTACTCCTACTACGTAGGCGAGGGCGGCCTGGACAGCAACCAGTTTGTGCTGGTGAAGAAAGCCCCCGAATCCTGGGAAGGCGAGTACGTGATCTCCTACAACGGTCAGTACGCCCTGGGCGCCACCACTGCCTGCTTCGGCACCAACGTCAACAACAAGCTCGGCACCAAGAAGGCCGTCGTCGATCTGGCTGCCGCCGGCATGAGCTGCGAGGACGGCATCCTCAACAACGTGACGGACGACGTTACCTACGAGATCAAGCCCGCTGAGAACGGAACCTACACCGTCCGGATGAAGGGTGCGAACCAGTATCTGGCCATGGCCTCCGATGCCGATTCCCTGACGGCCTACAGCTCCTCCAACAGCGACAAGACCCGCTGGAGCATCAGCTATGGCGCCAACGGCCCTGTCCTGGCCAATGCCATGTATCCCGCGTATTCCCTGCAGTACAACGACGCTGCCACGGAATTCAGAGCCTTCGGCTCTTCCAAGAAGGCGATCTCCCTCTACGTCCAGCCGAAGGGCGTGAACTGGTTCACCACCTCTCCCAAGGAGAGAGCGGAGTGCGAGGAGCACAGCTTCGGCGAGTGGGAGACCGATGTGGAGCCCAAATGCACGGAGGTCGGCAGCAAGCACCGCGTCTGCGCCGTCTGCGGCTATGTGGAGACGGAAGAGATCAAGGCCCTCGGCCACGACTACGTCGCCGGCGAGCCCGTTGCGCCCAAGTGCACCGAGCAGGGCTACACGCTCTATACCTGCTCCCGCTGCGAAGACAGCTACAAGGGCGATATTGTTGACGCTCCGGGCCACAGCTGGGACAACGGCGTCGTCACCATGGCTCCCACGCTGACCGAGGAAGGCGTCCGTACCTTCACCTGCACCGTCTGCGGCGAGACGAAGACGGAACCCATCCCTGTGATCACGAATCCCTTTGAGGACGTGCTGGAGAGCGACTACTTCTTCAACCCCGTAATGTGGGCCATCAGCCAGGATCCTCAGATCACCTCCGGCGTGGATGCGACCCATTTCGGCCCCAACAACGAGTGCACCCGCGAGCAGATCGTGACCTTCCTCTGGGCCGCCAACGGCAAGCCGATCCCCGAGGCAACGGAGAGCCAGTTCAGCGACGTGACCGCCAACGATTGGTACTTCAAGGCCGTCATGTGGGCCGTGGAGAACAAGATCACCAGCGGTATGACTGACGGCAGCTTCGGCGTGGGTCAGCCCTGCACCCGCGCTCAGGCCATGACCTTCCTCTGGGCCTCGCAGGATAAGCCCGCGCCCGAGACCGCGGTCAGCCCGTTCACCGACGTGAGCGAGGGCGACTGGTTCTGCAAGGCCGTCCTTTGGGCTGCGGAGAACGGCATCACCAAGGGCATCGGCGACGGTCTCTTCGGTGTGAACAACCCCTGCACCCGCGCGCAGATCATCACCTTCCTGTATAAGGCCTATGTGCCTGCAGAGAAGAATTAACGCGTTTTAAACTTCTGCCTAATTTCATTTACAACAATCCGGGATACGGAAGCATGTTCCGTATCCCGGGTTGTGTGCGGTCATCCGCAAATTATTATTTATCCAAATCTGGAGGTTCTGTCTATGAGAAGATGGATCGCAATCATTCTGACCCTTGTCATGATCGTCTCTGCCCTTGCTGTACCGAGCTTTGCCCGGGAGACGGCGTCGGAGGAGAAGGGCTACGTCTTTACCGAAGCAGACAATGCGCTGCTTGAGGAAGACGTATTCCAGGAGATCAAGACGATCACCCAAAACGCCGCCCAGACCTGCGGCGGCATCGGCAAAATGACCGAAGCGGATTATATTTCCATGATCCCCCAGGTCATCGAGGCTGTGGAGGGCTCCGATACCTACGTTCCCGGAAGCCTGCAGCAGAACGGCAATTTCCTGGTCTGGGAGACCACCGTCGGCATTCCTTGCTGCTACGACCCGCGCATGGAGGCTGAACTCCACAATACGGAGCGCGGCAGCTCCGACGAAGAGCTCGCCCAGGTCAAGGAGAGCATGGAAGTTCTGAAGAAGCACGCCGCGCAGGAGACAAAGGGCGGTATGCCTTACTCCACCAAGATCGGTCTGATCCAGCCCTTCTGGGAGTCCTCCGACGACTATGGCGACAGCGCCTTCAACAACTATTCTCCTGTGTACAAGCTGGCGCTGGAGTACCTGAGCGAAAACACCGGCGGCGATATGATGCGCTACACCATGAACAGCGCGACGGTTGACAACATTGCCAACGTGCTGACCCAGTGCGGTCTCGTTATGTTTGACTCCCATGGCAGCACGGATTATTATGACGGCGATGAGGACCAAAGCTCTCGCGCTAACACCAACTATCTCGTTTTGCTCAACGGCAGCGGCATCACCTCCACAGACACCGCCGCGCAGTACGGCCCTTACGGCACTTACTACCATGCGCTGAAGGGTTCTGACTATTCCATGGTCGACGGAACCTGTATCGCGAACCACATGGGCAGCAACAGAGCGCCCAACAGCTTCCTCTACATGGGCATTTGCCTCGGTATGTCCACGGACGGAATTGAGGCCCCCCTGCGTGCAAAGGGCGTCGATGCCGTTTGGGGCTATTCTCAGTCTGTTACCTTCTACGGTGACATCCGCTATATGGCCTACGTGATGGATAGTCTCATGGCAAGCGATACGCTGGCCCAGGCTGCGGGAGTCGCCAAGGCACAGTGCGGCGATTGGGACATGGCCTTCTCCGATTATACTTATGAACAAGCGGTCGCCAATCATGTTGCGTTCCCCATTGTTGCCTCCTCCGAGGACTACTATCCCGGCCACGGCTATGTGGACGTCATCCAGACCGTCTATTCCACCTGGAAGCTCAATCTTCGTCCTGTCGGCAAGCCCTCCTGGCTCTACGCAGAACAATGCGGTGTGGGTAAAGTCGACGTAAATTGGGAAGCTGTGGATGGCGCGACCAGATATGACGTATATATGATCCAAAGCCCCTACCGCTGGGAGGATATCAAGTATTCCGCTTCGGTGTATACGAATAGCTATCAGTTCGAAAATGTGGCGCCCGGTGAATACCGCGTCTTTGTGGTGGCGCGTCCCAATGACGACTACGCCCAGAGCCCCTGCGCTGTGGTCCAGGTGGAACCGTTTACCGCCCCCCAGAATCCGGCGGTGATCCGTACCGGAGATGATACGATCTGTGTTTCCTGGGATCCGGTCAAATATGCCAGCTGGTATACAGTCTATTTGCTGAAGAGTCCCTATGGTTGGGAAGATGTTGCATATACAACACCCGTTTTTGACGCAAGATGCATGACGACGATCAGCGGAATTGCGGCTGATGTGTATTATCTGTTTGTGGTTGCAGAGAGCACTGCCGGCACCGGCCCCCAAAGCCGCTGGATCTACGTTGATCTTTCGAACCCCTTCGATCCTTATACGACTTCGCCCTTTGTAGACGTTCTAACGACGGACTATTTCTTCAAGCCGGTGATTTGGGCTGTGTATCACGATCCTAAGATCACCGCCGGCGTAGACGAAATGCACTTCGGCCCGAACCATAATTGCACCCGGGAACAGATCGTGACCTTCCTGTGGAAGGTATGCGGCGCCCAGGAACCGGAAATGAGCGAAATGACGTTCAGTGACGTGTCATATGACGCGTGGTACCGCAGGGCGGTTTATTGGGCTGTGGAGAACAATATCACAAAGGGCGTCGGTGACGGACTGTTCGGCGTCGGACAGAATTGCACCCGCGCCCAGGCCGTGACCTTCCTGTGGGCTGCAGCGGGCCGCCCGGAGCCGGAAACCACTGAGAACCCGTTTACGGATGTCCCTGACGACAGCTGGTACTATAAAGCGGTCCTTTGGGCAGCGGAGAACGGTATCACCAAGGGCATCGGCGACGGCCTGTTTGGCGTGAATCATATCTGCACCCGCGCCCAGATCATCACCTTCCTGTACAAGGCCTTTGCGCCGCTTGAGAACAAGCAATAAAAAAGTGAGGCCACCGGTGCGTAACCGGTGGCCTCTTATTATCTGAGAATCGATCAGCTCGTTCAGAACTTTCCGCTGATCCCGCCGTGGGTGGAGCCGGAGGAGCTGGTGTGGGTGGAGGAACCGCCTCCGCCGGAGGCACGCTGGGTATCAATGACCCGGGAGGTCGTATTGGCGTAGAGATAAACGTCCCGGTTTAGATTCAGGTGCATACTGTCCGGACGGCGATAATTGGAGGCGTTGTACTTCATGCGGACGGATTTCAGCTGGGATTTCAGACTGCCGGAGAAAAGGAACGCAAGCAGGAAGCCCACGATCAGCGCGATCACGGTGGTCTTTACCACGCTCGGACGGCCCTTGATCCCGAGGAACTTGTTGAAATCCTTCTGGAAGGCTTCCTGTTCCTTGTCGGAGAGTGTCCCGTTGTAGGAGGAAAGCATGGTGTCGGCCGTCTTTAGGTAGCTTCGGAAGCCATCTGCGTATTTGCCGTCTGAGATGCCGGGCTTGCACTTGCTCCACAGATAGTTCAGCCCGTCGTCGGTAAAGGCCTGGATCGCGTCGCCCTTGGTGGAGATGGCGAAATCCCGATACTCCATGGAGAGCAGAAGCAGAATGCCGCTGCGGTCTGCGCCGTAGCCGTAGCCGTTGTAATCGAAGTAATCGTCCGCGTAGGACTCGGCGGTGGAGCCTCCGATGGCGTTTTCCGTCAGGATCACCACGTCGCAGTGCTGCCGCTGGCTGATTTCCTCGGCAAGGCGGGTCAGCTCGGCCTCCTCGCTGTCTGTGAGAAGATCGGCGTTGTCAACCACGTAGGCGGCGTCCGTGGCGCCGACGGTCAAAACCGCACCGTCGTCTGTCGCAAAGGCGTTTCCTGCCAGGAAGACGATCAGAAGCAGGGAAAGGATCAGAGTCAATAAGCGTTTCATCCTCGCGCCTCCTTTCAGTGCAGCAGGAAGAAGTAGAGGATCAGCCAGCTCACGCCGCCGCAGATGGCGGTGTAGATCATGTGCCATTTCCAATACAGCTTCTTGTCAGTGGGCATATCGCCCACGAACTTGCCGGTCTGGCCGTTCATGGCGAACTGATAGGTCTTGCCCTGGTAATTCGTGGTCAGCAGCCAGACAGGGTACATGGCGTACTTTGCCTTGCCGTTCCGGACGCGGACGGAGGAAGACTCCGTGGTGATGGCGCCGTAGCCGGTTACGGTGGCGGTAAAGGCCTCCTGGGTGCTGTTCTTGATCCGGGTATTGGCGCGCTCAATGCTATGCTTGGCGTCCACGTCGTATTTGTCGGCATAGTAGCCGGAAAGATACGCGGTCTGGAAGGGGACAGCGTCCTTCATTTCGAAGGGCTCGATGGATTCCATCATGGCGTCGTCCATCTTGGTGGAGCCGTCCACGGGAACGTCGTCAAAGCTCAGATTGCCGGAACGCTCCAGACGGAAGTAGGTGGTCTCCGTGAATTCCCGGTCTCCGGTGCGCCAGGTGCGCGCCTTGGAGGCCTTGAAGTTATAGTCGGCGGAAACGTCGGCCCCGAAAAGCCAGAAGGGAACATAGACGCCCTTGATCTCGTCCAGGTGGCTGTCCTCGGAGAAAAGCCTGGGAAGCAGCTTCTTGCCGCTCATGTGCTTCTTCAGGGCGGCCTTCGCGTCCTCCTTGTTCAGCTTGAAGGGAATGATCAGATCCGGCTTCAACGCGCCGGAGAAGGCACTGGTCAGCACCACCGGGTTGCCGCAGAAGGGACAGTGGGTGGCGCCGGTGGTGGCGTCCGCAATGATCTCGCCGCCGCAGGACTTGCAGGTATAGAGGTTCATACCCGCGGTTTCCGCGTCGCTGAACTGCTCCTGGGGGGTATCCCATTCCAGCTGATCCGGCTGCTGCTGGTTCAGCGCCTGATCCATTTCCAGGAGGGCAGCGGGATCAAAGGTGGTCTCACAATAGGGACATTTCATCTTCTGCGTGCCGGAATCAAACTCAATGATACCGCTGCAGCAGGGGCATTTGTATTCCAGAATCTGTTGTGCCATGAAGCCTCCTTCTCCGCGATCGGCGCGGAAACAATAGTAGATTATAACAAACTGAGCAGCACAAACAACCAGTGGGCGGAAACGCCGGCGCAGAGGCCGCCGATGGTGTGGCTGATAATGGCCTTTCCGGTGTGCTCCCGGCAGCCCAGGACCTCCATCATGGAGACGTGGGTGCTCAGATAGCCGCTCCAGCACATACAGATCGCAGTGAACACAGCCATATCGGATACCTGGATCAGATTGCTGCTGGCCAGGCCGGGGATCAGACCCAGCGCTGCGCCCGCAGAGCCCAGGGCAGTCACAGGAACGGCGATGGCTTCCGCGCTGGTCAGACCGAACAGCGGCGTCAGCAGGAAGCTGAACACATTCGCCAGCCAGGGAAGCACGGCGACACCCTCTCCGGCGTTGCCGCGGTAGGGCTCTGTGGGGATCTCGCCCTTGAATTCCCGTTCGCCGTCTTCCACGCGGGTCAACGGGATCTCGATGCTGGTGGATTCATCCGCCTTGTACAGGATCAGCTTGTAGTTGTTCTCGTTGTCTCCGAAGCCGCTGGGGGGCAGCTTCACAAAGATTGTTTCGCCTTCCTCAAAGGTGCGGCCGTTGGCGAAGGAGTAGGAGGGATCCACGTCCTCGGCTGCCTTCTTTTCCCAATAGGCCACGCTGCTGTCCGGCTGGATACGCAGTAAGTAGTTGCCCTTGTCGGGGATCTCGATCATGTCGGTGGAAATGATCCAGCCGTTGGCGGATTCGTGCTGGATCTTGGCAAATTTGTACTGGGAAGCAGGTCTGCCGTTGGTGAGCATCATCACGAAGGAGCAGACGATCAGAACGCCGGGGATCACGGCCAGGCCCATGTCCACACCCTTCTTGCCGCCCTCCATGAGCGCGTCAAGCACGTGCAGGAAGCCCTTGTGGTTGGAGTGCAGTGCGTCGGCCTTTTCTTCCACTTCCTCATCCAGGGCAGGCAGATCCAGGCCGTAGGCCTTCTTCATGAAGTGCAGCATGATGCGGGTGGAGATAATAGCGCCGAAGATCGCGCCCAGGTTGCCGCAGAGGGCGGCCAGGAAAACGTTGCCCTTCATGGTGCTGCCCATGCCGAGGGTAAAGCTGGTGACGATCAGACCCATGCCGAAGGCGGTGCCCAGGTTCGTCAGCGCGGGGATCTGATAGGCCTTGAAGAAGCGGCGGAACTGCTTGTCGTCAGCCAGGGTCAGAATCGCCGGGTTATCCGACAGGTAGGTGGACACGATGCCGAGGGCGGAAGCGCCGGGCATTCCGAACAGGGGGCCCATCAGGGGAGAGAGCACCTTGTTCAGCAGGGCCACCACGCCGAATTCCGTCAGCAGCTCCGAAACAGCGCCGGCGATGACGGCGATGGCCATGATGAAGAAGACGGTGCCGGTCAAGAGGTTGTAGGCAGTATTCATCAGCGTGTTCAGCGCGTTGCCTAAACCCATGGGGATCGCAAAGATGCAGAAAAAGCCGATAAAGCAGGCCAGGCAGATGATCGCTTTGGTGTAAACGCTCATCTGCTTTTTGTGATTCGTTTCCAAATTATTATCTCCCTTCGACATACGCAAAAAATGCCTTATATATTATAATATAAAGTGTCGAAAAGGCAAGAGTTTTTCCGGAAACAAACAATTATTTTTTCGAATATGCTGAAAAAGTCTTGCATATACCGTTCGGCCTATGCTATAATAACGATCCAGACTTGGAGAGAGCGAGGTGATCCCATGGCGGCCCAAGGCGTCAAGGTCATTGCAAAGAACCAAAAGGCACACCATGAATACTTCATCGACGAGACCTTCGAGGCTGGGATCGAGCTTGTGGGCACAGAAGTCAAATCCGTTCGGGCCGGGACGATCTCCTTGAAGGAATCCTGGTGCCAGATCAAGGACGGGGAGATGTTCATCAAGCAGCTGCATATCGCGCCCTATGAGAAGGGGAACATCTTCAACAAGGATCCTCTGCGGCCGCGCCGGCTGCTGCTGCACAAGCGGGAGATCAACCGTCTGTTCGGCAAGGTCAAGCAGGACGGCTATTCCATCATTCCGCTGTCCGTCTACCTCAAGAACGCCAAGGTGAAGGTGGAGATCGCCCTCTGCCGCGGCAAAAAGCTCTACGACAAGCGGGACGATGCCGCCGTGCGGGACGCAAAGCGGCAGATCGACCGCGCCATAAAAGAACGAAATCACTGATCGGAAAGGAAGATAACAGATGTCCAATCCAGAATTTACCATCACCATGGAAAACGGCGCCGTGATGAAAGGGGAGCTCTATCCCGACATCGCGCCCCAGAGCGTCTATAACTTCATCCATCTTGCCAATCAGGGCTTCTATGACGGGGTGATTTTCCACCGGGTCATCAGCGGCTTTATGATCCAGGGCGGCGACCCCACGGGCACCGGCACCGGCGGCCCCGGCTACTGCATCAAGGGGGAGTTCTTTATGAACGGTGTGGACAATAAGCTCAAGCACAAGCGGGGCGTCCTGTCCATGGCCCGGGCCTCCAACCCCAACTCCGCGGGCAGCCAGTTCTTCCTGATGCATCAGGATTCCCCCCATCTGGACAAGAACTACGCCGCCTTCGGCAAGCTCACCGAGGGCCTGGAGGTGGTGGACGCCATTGCCTCTGTCAAGGTGGACATGAACGACCGTCCTCTGACTCCCCAGAAGATCGCCAGCATCCGCGTGGATACGAAGGGAGTGGATTATCCGGAGCCCAAGAAGCTGCGGGATCCCTACGGCCGTTGATAAAGAGATCGTCGCCTGGCGACAGCTCAATTTTTCGTTTTTCATTCTTCGTTCTAAGTTTTTCCCTGCGCCGCCAAGCGGCGCACCACGGGGCTGTACCGGTTTCGACGGGGATAGTGAGGCCGGAATAGCGGGCGGAGGTGTCCAACCTCCTGAAACAGGGCAACTTTTTTAAATTAACTGACAACGATAATCTCGTTCTGGCTGCTGCTTAATTAGCGGCCCATCCGCCCCGGAAGGACCACGAGCCGGGCTCGGGTGTGATTTGAGTGGTGACCGTGCGTGCGGTAAGCTTTGCCCGCACCATGCATCATGAAGCTACCAAGGCGGTAAGGGTGTTTGTTCCCGTGCCGCCGAGGGAATGGAAATAACAAACTGCGCCCGGAGAAGTTCCCGTCAAGTTATTTTCGGACAGGGGTTCAACTCCCCTCAGCTCCACCAAAAAGAAAAGGTCGCGTCAGCGGCTTTTTCTTTTTGTACTTTCCTCAGCTTTGCTCTGCAAATCATTGACTTTATTACGTATTCTTGTTATGATTCTAATATTGGAGGTGAATGTTATGATCATGGAAGGCTATATTTCCTACCTCGATTACAAGACCTATTACCGCATTATCGGGCCGTTGGATGCCCGCAAGCCGCCTCTGCTGCTGCTCCACGGCGGGCCGGGGTCTACCCACAACTATTTCGAGATGCTGGATCGTCTGGCTGAGGAAGACGGGCGTCAGCTCATCAGCTACGATCAGCTCGGCTGCGGAAATTCCTATCTGGACGGCCACCCGGAGCTGTGGAACATGGAGACCTGGATCAACGAGCTGAAAACCGTCCGCAAGGCGCTGAACCTCCGGGAGGTCTATTTGCTGGGGCAGTCCTGGGGCGGTATGCTGCTGCTGGAATATATGTGCCGCCACGAGCACCCGGGCGTCAAGGGCATCGTGCTCTCCAGCACCCTTCCCTCCTCCCGCCTCTGGGGTGAGGAGCAGGCCCGGATGATCCGGCAGCTTCCCGCAGACGTACAGGCGGTGATCCGGGACGCCACGGCCCGGAACGATTATTCGTCCGAGGCGTACAAGCAGGCGGAGGCGCTGTATATGGAGCTCCACGCAGGCGGCCAGCCCGGCCCGGACGCGCCGGAGTGCCTGACCCGTCCCAAGCGAGGCGGCCGGGAAAGCTACCTGGTGGGCTGGGGCCCCAATGAGTTCACGCCCATGGGCACGCTGAAGGACTATGACGTGACGGATCTGCTGCATACCATCGACATGCCCGCCCTGGTGATCAGCGGCGGCAACGACCTCTGCACGCCGTACATCGCCAAGACCATGTACGACCGGATCCCCAACGCCCAGTGGGAGCTGTTCCGGGACTGCCGCCATGCCTGCTTCGTGGAGGACACGGATCGCTATATCCGGCTTTTGAAGGAATGGTTGAACAGATAAGGGCTGATTTTCTGTCTCTGGGCGGGCAAATCACAGCACAGAAAAAATTTTTCAAGAAATTGAAAAAAATGCTTGCATTTTCGAATGAGATGTGCTATTATAATGCCCGCAAGAGATCCGGGTGTGGCGAAGTTTGGTATCGCGCTTGAATGGGGTTCAAGAGGCCGCTGGTT